>Ga0210395_10001281_pt1 | contig 19535 bp, 20 predicted proteins | sample IncBWH4OmetaG_FD_150861 | JGI IMG/M metagenome (GOLD analysis project Ga0210395, IMG submission 150861) | Forest soil microbial communities from Barre Woods Harvard Forest LTER site, Petersham, Massachusetts, United States - Inc-BW-H-4-O ...
TGCCGGCCGGCCCGCTGCGGGAACTCGTGGAGCCGGTCGCCGGCATCCGGGCGCTGGCACCGGTAGCGCGCGCGGAGAGCCGGGTCCGCCAGCAGCGGGTCCTGAACGCGGATGCCAAGACGGTGGCGCGCCTGGCGGTCGACCGGATGTCGGTCACGTATCCGGCCAGGGCGACGGCGGAACCGCGGCTGTCGGTATCCGCGGTTCGCGGCTATCAGGCCCAGGCCGACAAGATCAGCCGCGCGCTGGCGGCATCGCCGGGAGTTCGCCGCGGGAGCGCGACCGCGCTGGAAGCCGCCCTCGCCGCGGCTAGCTGCGAGCCCGGCGGCCGCGCCAGCCGGATCCAGCTGACCGCCGGCATGCCCGTCGGGAAAGCCAGCGCGGCGATCTTGCTGGCGCTCCTGGACGCGATTGAGGACAACGTCCGCGGCACGATCGCCGACGTCGACACCGAGTTCCTCCACGATCTGCGCGTCGCCGTCCGCCGGACCAGGTCCGGGCTGAAGCTGGCGGGGAAGGCGCTGCCCGACGGGATGGCCGCCAGCTACCGGCCGGAGTTCCGGTGGCTCGGCGACCTGACCACTCCGACCAGGGACCTGGATGTATACCTGCTCGGATTCGACGACATGGCCGGCTGGCTAGTCGCGGCCGCGCCGGACGAGCTGCTCCCGTTCCGGGACTACCTCGAACGGGAGCGCGCAGCGGCGCACGGGGCGCTCGCCCGCGGGCTGCGGTCCGCGCGGTTCCGCCGGCTGACGAGCCAGTGGCGCGCGGCGCTGACCGGGGTCCGCGCCGACCGCAGGCGGCCGACGGTCGGGCAGCTCGCGGCGCGCCGGATCGGCGTCGCGCAGCAGCGCGCCCTGACCGCCGGGCTGCGGATCACGCCGGCCTCCCCCGCTGAAGATCTGCACTCGCTGCGCAAGCTGTGCAAGGAACTGCGCTACGTCGTGGAGATGTTCGCCTCCCTGTACGACCCGGCGCAGCTCTGGCAGGCCGTTCGCGAGCTCAAGGCCCTCCAGGACTGCCTGGGCGCGTTCCAGGACGCCGAGGTCCAGCTGGAAGAGATACGCGCCTTCGCCGACCGCATGCTGACCGAGCGGTCCGCGCCGGCCGCCACGCTCCTGGCCATGGGCGAGATCGCCGCCGGCCTTGCCCGCCGGCAGCAGCGGGCCAGGACGGAGTTCGACGGCCGGTTCGCTGCATTCGCCGGCCCGGTCAGCCAAGCGCGGCTGGCGGCCCTGACCGAGGCAGGCAGCGCATGAAGATCTTCGCCACGTACAACATCAAGGGCGGCGTCGGCAAGACGGCGACCGCGGTGAACCTCGGCTACCTGGCGGCGCGGGACGGCTTCCGGGTGCTTCTCTGGGACCTGGATCCGCAGGGCGCGGCGAGCTTCCTGTTCCGGGTGAAGCCGCGGGTGAAGGGCGGCGGCAAGGCGCTGATCCAGGGCAGCCGGCCGATCGATGGCGCGATCAAGGGCACCGACTTCGAGAACCTCGACCTGCTCCCGGCCGACTTCACCTACCGCAACCTCGACCTGCTCCTGGACGCCGCGAAGCAGCCTGCCCGGAAGCTGGCCAGCCTGCTCCGGCCGCTGAAGGCTGACTACGACGCGGTCTTCCTGGACTGCCCGCCGAGCATCTCGCTGCTGTCGGAGAGCGTGCTCCACGCCGCCGACCTGCTGCTGGTGCCGCTGATCCCGACCACGCTGTCGGTGCGCACGCTGGACCAGCTGACCGAGTTCGTCGGCGGATTCAACGGGCACCGGCCCGAGGTGCTGGCGTTCTTTTCCATGATCGACAGGCGCAAGCGGCTGCACACCCAGATCGCCCGGGAGCTGCCTGCCCAGCGCTCGGACTTCGCCAGCGCGGCGATCCCCGCGCTGTCGCTGATCGAGCAGATGTCGGTCCAGCGTGCTCCGGTGACGGCATTCGCGCCGCGCAGTGTCGCCGCGCTGCAGTACGTGACGCTATGGCAGGAGGCCCGCGAGCGAGCGGGCCTGGCCGACCCGGCCGCCGACTAGCTGCTGTCGAGGCCGGTCAGGAAGCTGATCATCGCCGCGGTCACCTCGGCGGGCCGCTCCTGCTGCGCCCAGTGGCCGCATCCGGGAAGGATGATCGACTCGGTGAGCTTCGGCACGACCTGATCCAGGCCATCGGCCGAGATGAAGCCGAGCACCGGGTCACGGTCCCCGGCGATGAACACGGCTGGTGTCGTCACGGGGGCGTGCTGCCACGCACCTGTGAGCTCCCAGTTGCGGTCCAGGTTGCGGTACCAGTTCAGCGGTCCGGTGAACCCCGACCGGGCGTATTCCTCGACGTACTCCTCGATGTCCTCTTCGGTCAGCCAGCCCGGCAGCTGCGCAGGCTCGGCGCCCGAGTCCAGGAATCCGCCGCCTGCCGGGATCAGCGACATCCCCGGCGACTCGCCGGACAGGCTGTACAGGACGTTCCGGAACGTGGCCCGCGGGTCGCGGCTGAGCTCCTGATCGGCCACTCCCGGCTGCTGGAAGTAGACCATGTAGAAGCTCTCGCCGAGCGCCGCCCGCAGGGCCGCAATGGGCGGCGCGCTGCCGCGCGGCCGGTAGGCGACGCTCAGCGCGATGACGCCGCGGATCCGGTCCGGCCGGAACAGGCCAGCGTGCCAGGCCACCGGGGCGCCCCAGTCATGCCCGGCCACGACCGCGTGCTCCTCGCCGAGCGCGTCCATCAGCGCGAACACGTCGCCCGTCAGGTGCAGCATCGTGTAGTCACTGATCTGCGCCGGGCGGCCGGGCGCGTCCGGCGGGCCGGTCGCGCAGTACCCGCGCTGATCGGGAGCGACGGCGTGGTACCCGGCAGCGGCCAGGGCAACCAGCTGATGCCGCCAGGAGTACCAGCTTTCCGGGAATCCGTGCAGCAGGATGACCAGCGGGCCCTCGCCGGCTTCGGCGATGTGCATCCGTAGTCCGGCGGCCTGGACGAAGCGGTGCGTGACGCCCGGAATCTCGGCAGCCGCGGTCATGGCCGGAGGATAGCGTGCAGGGCCGTGATGCGAGCGCAACTCAGCGTCAAACCAAGGGCTTTATGGTTAATTGGGCAGGCAAGTTGGGCCGGTTCGGAGCATCCTGTATGAAGGGTGGTCTGTAGGCGAGGGGGGATTGTGAGTCGCAGGGTGCTTCGGCTGGAGATTCCGGTCTTCCCGGAGCGCATGATGTTCCGGGTCCAAGATCCGATCGCCGATCCTGACTCGCCCGGCGCTCCGCTGCCTCCGGTCGAGAATCTGATCAGCACCAGCCGGGATCAGCTCATCGTGGCGTGCGCGCAGGAGCACCTCGGCGTCCAGCTCACGATCGAGGAGTGGGACGACGCTCCCCCGCCCTTCAGTGACGGCTACGAGGACGAGGCTAAATGCGTCCTGTACCTGCGGGGCCAGCTGACGGTGGACATGGGCAAGTCGGGCCGCGCGGTGGACGGGCTGCGGCTATCCGGCGGCGTCGGGGACTACGGCGTGCGCATCTACACGAGGAACCGGGCGGCCGCGCTGCAGAGCTACTCGGAGCTGTTCAACCAGGACGCTGATCCGCTGAGCGATGAGTTCCAGCAGGCCCGCAAGCAGCTTGAGGGGATGGAGCAGTACCTGCTGCAGCTGTGGCGCGAGTCCTGAGGAGCCGGCGCTGCCTAACGACCCGGCAGCGATCGCGGTAGGCCGAACCACGGCATCACGGTGTTCTCGAATCTGGTCAGGGCACAGATGCGGTCGCCAGCCAGCGCCAGCACGAACAGGCCGATCCCGTGGCGGATGCCGGTAGGAGCCACCAGGTAGGCCCCGAGCGCCGGCTGACCGTTGGCACGCGTCCGCACGAGCTCGAACTTCCGGCCCGCGCCGAAGATGGCGCCGAAGAACTGAGCCGCGAGGTCCCGCCCCTCGTACTCCAATGGCATCGGCGGCATCGAGATGAAGACGTCGTCAGTCAGCAGGGCCACGAGCGCGTTGACATCGGCGGACTCATAAGCACTGACGAAGCTCGCCACGATCGCGTCCTCGGCGCGTGAGTCCGCGGCGGGCGGCTTCGCGCGCTCGGCGGCCGGCCCCTGGTATCGCAGCATGCTGGCCCGCGCTCGCTTGAGGGCGCTGCTGACCGACTCGACCGTCGAATCCAGCATCTCGGCTACCTCGCTCGCATGGAACCCGAGGACGTCCCGCAGGATCAGGACAGCGAGCTGGCGGGGCGGCAGCGTCTGAAGGGCGGTCACGAACGCCAGGGAAACCGACTCGGTCTGCTCGTAGCGGGCCTCCGGGCTGAGAGCGCGGTAGCCGAGGGCGTCGGGATACGGCTCGAGCCAGACCACCTCGCCGAGCCCTGTCGGCTCGGGCGGCTCAACGCCGGGAATGTTCCACTCGGCGGCCGGCCTGCGGCTCGCTGCCCGGCGCGCATTGAGGCACCGGTTGGTGGCGATCCGGTACAGCCAGGTCCGCAGCGAGGCGCGTCCGCCGAAGCCGGCCAGGCCCTGCCAGGCGGCCAGGAGCGTGTCCTGCAGCGCGTCCTCGGCGTCCTGCAGAGAGCCGAGCATCCGGTAGCAGTGCACCTGCAGTTCCCGGCGGTACGGATCGGTCAGGTCCGCGAACGCATCGCTGTCCCCGGCCTGCGCCTTCGAGATCAGGTCCGCCGCCATCAGCTCCACCTCTTACGCCCCTTCCGCTCGCGCCTCCATCCTGTACAGACACCAGCCGGAGGGCGGACTGGGCGGTCTGCGTGCCATTGACGTTCCCCACTGGTAGATGCTCGTCATGGTTTCGGATGATTTGTGACGGCGGCGCGATGGGCCAGCCAAGCGTCGGAGTCAGATGAGCTGCCGCAGCCTGATCCGGCGACCGCATCTAGGGACATCACCAGCGCCGCGCAGCCCCTGGCGGCCGGGTTCTCCCCTGCGGTGCGATGCTACGGCCGGCCGCTGGAGATCGTCTTGGCGGCCGCCGAGTGGTGCGTGGCCGGCGGCGTCACGTCATGCCGGGCGTTCCGGGCGAAGGGGCTGACCACGAACATCATGATCGTGATCGTGGCGATCAGGACCAGGGCCAGCACTCCGCCGACCGTGCGGGCCTGCTGAGACCTGAGCGAGCCAGGCAGGCGCTGCTGACCGAATGAGCCAAGACGCGATGCCAGGCGGGGATCGTCCGCGGCGAGATTCCGCTCCATCTCGTCAAGGATGCGCTGCTCATCCATCGATAGAGCCACAGCGCCACCTCCCGGCGAACGTGCCACCGCCGGCCGGCGTATCCCGGCCGCCCCTTTCCACGATTCTTTACCAGGCCTTTGCAGACGGCAAGAGGAAGTGGCGTTGTGCCAGGTAAATCCGCAGGTCCGCACCCACGTCCGGACAGGAGTGGACTGATATCGACCTGCCTGCACCTCGACCCGGGCCGGCAGTCGGGCTGACACGCGTGTCGAAAACATATTTGATTCGATCGAACGTTTATTCTAGTGTGGTCGCCATGCGCTGGGACTCGCTGCGGGACTCGCCGGATGGCGGGCAGCCGCCTGCTCTCTTTGGTATCAGCGCGGTTACCCGCACGTTCGACACCCCCGGCTTCCAGGGCATCACGTTCCACGAGATCCACTCGAAGTCGATCATCAGCAAGGTGCCCGAAGCGTCGAGGGTGCCGTTCCGGTGGACCATAAATCCCTACCGGGGCTGCAGCCATGCCTGCTCGTACTGCGTAGCCGGGGACACGCCGGTACTGATGGCGGACGGCGGCCAAAAGCCGATCAGGGATCTGCGGGCGGGGGATCTTATCTACGGCACCATCCGGCGCGGTAACTACCGCCGGTACGTGCCCACCCCGGTGCTGGCGCACTGGCAGACGCGCAAGCTGGCCTACCGGGTAACGCTGGAAGATGGGACCAGCCTGGTTGCCAGCGGTGATCACCGGTTCCTCACCGGCCGCGGATGGAAGTACGTGACCGGTGCCGGGCAAGGCCAGGCCTGCCGGCCGCACCTGACTCTGAACAACGAACTGCTTGGCGTGGGCGGTTTCGCCGAGCCGCCCAAGCAGACCGCCGAGTACCGGCGCGGGTACCTCTGCGGCATGATCCGCGGAGATGGCCACCTCGGGGAATACTCGTACAGCCCCCGCCCACGCGGTGGGTCGGATTACTACAGATTCCGCCTCGCTCTCGCTGACTTGGAGGCGCTAGACCGGAGCAGGCGCTTCCTGGCGCAGGCAGGCGTCCAGACGAGCGAGTTTCTCTTCTCGCAAGCCACCGAGGCAAGACGGGCAATGTTCGCGATCCGGACGTATGCGCGCGACAATGTGCTCGCAATCCAGGGCCTCATCGAGTGGCCGGCAGCGCCGAGCTCCGAGTGGCAGAAGGGCTTCCTGGCCGGCATCTTCGATGCGGAGGGGAGCTGCAGCCGCGGCATCTTGCGGATCTCGAACACCGATCCGTCGATCCTCCGCTGGACCATGTCGTGCCTGGCCGCGCTCGGCTTCGATGCGGTCGAGGAGCCGACACGCCCTAACGGAGTTACGTCAATCCGGCTCCGCGGTGGGCTGAAGGAGCGGCTCCGGTTCTTCCATGCCACCGATCCGGTGATCACCCGGAAGCGGCAGATTGACGACGCTGCGGTTAAGAGCGACGCCAGGCTGAAGGTCGTTTCCGTCCAGCCGCTCGGCCTCGAGCTGCCGATGTATGACATCACCACGGGCACGGGTGACTTCATCGCCAACGGCGTGATCAGCCACAACTGCTTCGCCCGCAACACCCACACGTACCTGGACATGGACTACGGAGAGGACTTCAACACGCAGATCGTGGTGAAGGTCAACGCGCCTGAGCTGCTCGTCCGAGAGCTGGCCGCGCCGCGGTGGCAGGGCGAGCACATCGCGATGGGGACGAACGTCGACTGCTATCAGCGGGCCGAGGGCCGCTACCAGCTGATGCCGGGGATCATTAGCGCCCTGACCGCTGCCGCCAACCCCTTCTCGATCCTGACCAAGGGCACGCTCGTGCTCCGCGACATCGACCTGCTGGGCGAGGCGGCCGAGGTCACCGACGTCGGCCTCAACGTGTCCGTGGGTTTTGTCGATAAAGAGCTTTCTCGACTCATCGAGCCGGGCACACCTGCGCCTGCGCGCCGGCTCGGCGTGTGCGCGGCATTCAACGAACGCGGGCTCGGCTGCGGCGTGCTGATGGGACCGGTCGTGCCGTTCCTGTCGGACTCCCCCGGCCAGCTCGAGGCCGCGGTGCGGGCGATCGCCGAGACCGGGGCCACGCACGTGAGCCCGATCGTGCTGCACCTGCGGACCGGCGCGCGGGAGTGGTTCCTGAAGTGGCTGCGCGAGTCCCGGCCCGACCTCATGGGCCCGTACGCGGAGCTGTACGGCGGCCGGGCATACGCACCCGCCAGCTATCAGCGGCAGATCTCCGACCAGGTCGCCGACTTCGCGCGGAAGTACGGGATCGGACGGGCGACACCGGCCTCGGCGCGCCGCCTGCGAGCGCGCGCGGCGGCCGGCGAGGAGCGCGCGGGCGGCCGCAAGGGAAGGTGGCCGCCGGGGCTGGGCCCAGATCAGCCCGACGCTGCGGCCGGGTCGGCCAGCACGAGGGGGCCGGCGAACGCCGGCGGGCCCTCGGAGGTTCAGCTGACGCTGCTCTGAGCGGCGTCGGTCACGGGCAGGCCGCTGGCCTTCCAGGCGCCGAACCCGCCGTCGAGGTCGGTGGCCCGGTGCACGCCGAGTTCCTGGAGCGCGGCCGCGGCCAGGCTGGAGGTGTAGCCCTCCGAGCAGACGACGATGACCTGCAGGTCATAGTCCGCGACGGGGAGGCGGGCGTCGCTGGCCGGGTCCAGCCGCCATTCCAGGACGTTGCGCTCGATGATCATCGCGCCCGGTATCTCGCCCTGCGCGGCGCGCTGCGCGGCCGGGCGGATGTCGACCAGGACGCCGCCGTCAGCTGCGGCGGCGCTGGCCTCAGCCGGGCCGAGCCGGACCAGGCGGGTCCGGGCGGCGGCCAGCACCTCGTCGATCGTGCGGGCCCCGGCTGGCCGGCTCACCAGTCCGGCCCGGCGCGGTCGGTGCGCGCGAGCGACAGCCCTGACGTGGTCATTTCGTACCTCCGCATCGTGGTCAGCGGCGGTGAGTAGGCGTGCACGCTGACCGCGGGCGCCGCTGACGCGTTGCCGACATCATGCAGGTGCCGGGCGCCGAACGAGGTCACCTTGCCCTGCCCCGCCGTCCGGTGCCGTATCTGGCGGCTGCCCGGCCGGGCCAGGGACTCCGATAGCTCCCCCTGCGCGACCGCGAACGCGCCCGCTGCCTCACCGTGGTCATGAAACCCAGTGTGCTGGCCAGGGAGCCACACCAGCAGCCATATCTCGTACTTGGCGGCCAGTTCGAGCCTGCGGTACCAGCGCGGCCCGGTAGTGAACTGCACGAGGCTGCGCCACTCCCCCGCGCCGGCCACGGCGGCGACCAGCCGGCCAAGCTGGGCCGGCCCCAGCCACTGCTCGTTCCCGGAATCAAGCGGCTGGCGGATACCCTCCGGAGCGATAGTCGTCATCCTATTAATCCCATCGAGTTAATTGGTTTAAGGCACCGTAGCACGATCAGCTCGCTCGCCACAGGCATCTACTCTGGTCACAGCGCTAAGGGAAGGAGAGTCTGGTTGCCGAGCGGTCCGCAGGCATCTACCGCCGTGCGCCCGGCTACCCAGCGAAGGCAAGGCAGCTCCGGCCCGGGAGCGGCTGACCTGGCCGCGGTGGCGGTCGGCGGCGGAGTCGGCAGTATCGCCCGGTATGGGCTGACCGCCGCGTTCCCGGCCGGGAACGGGTTCCCGTGGGCGGTCTTCGCCGTGAACGTCTCCGGATGCTTCCTGCTCGGCCTGCTGATGGTCTACCTGCTGGAGGTGTGGCCGCCCCGCCGGTTCCTCCGGCCGCTGCTGGCGGTCGGGGTGCTCGGCGGCTACACCACGTTCTCCACATACGCGGCCGGCGTCATGACACTGCTGACGGGCAACGCGCCTGCCCTTGCCGACGCGTACGCGCTGTCGAGCATCCTGGCCGCGCTGGTGGCAGTCTGGGCGGGGATGAAGCTCGCACGGATGGCATCCACGAGGACGGGCAGGTCCCGGAGAGCGAGGGCCGGCCGGTGACACTGCAGGGACCGGCGCGCCGGATCACGATCTTCATCGGCGAGTCCGACCGCTACCATCACAAGCCGCTCTACGCGGAGATCGTGCACCGGGCGCACCAGCGCGGGCTGGCCGGCGCGAGCGTGTTCCGCGGGCTGGAGGGCTTCGGCGCGTCGTCGCGCATCCATACCAGCAGGCTGCTGTCGCTCAGCGAGGACCTCCCGCTCGCGATCATCATCGTGGATACCGCTGAGCGCACCGACGCGTTCCTCGAGGAGATCGCCGAGCTGGTCACCGGCGGCCTGATCATCGTCGACGACGTGCATGTCTACCGCTATGTGGGCGGCAGCCAGCAGTGAACGTCCTGCTCGTGCTCATCGGCGGGATGATCGGTGCGCCCGCCCGCTACCTGGCCGACCGCGCAGTGCAGGCCCGGCGGGACAGCGTGTTCCCGTACGGCACGTTCGCGGTGAACGTCGCCGGGTCGGCGCTGCTCGGCTTCCTGCTCGGCGCGCAGCATCACCTGGGGCTGCCGTCGTCGGCCGTCCTGCTGCTCGGCACCGGCTTCTGCGGCGGGCTCACGACGTTCTCGACGTTCGGCTACGAGACGCTGCGGCTGCTGGAGGACGGGGCGATCGGCGAAGCCGGCCTGAACGTGCTCGGCAGCCTCGTCACGTGTGTGGCCGCCGCCTGGCTGGGGTTCCGCTTGGCCGGCGCGCTGTTACGCGGTCGGCAGGCGATCCCTGGGTCCGGACTGCGCTGGCGCCGCACGTAAAGTGGACTGCCGTGGGCCAAGAGCATCGTCACCCGGATCTGCCAGTACGACGGCGCCTGACCGTCAAGACCGTCAAGGTGCCCGATCCCGGCGATCTGCTGGTGCGGCTGCCGGGTATGGGGCCGTCGGCCTGGATTCATCAGGGGGACGGCCTCGTCGGCTGGGACCAGGCAGCCCGGCTGACGATTCCGGCCGGCACTGATCGTTTCGAGGTCGGCGAGCGCTGGCTGTCCGAGCTCTTCGGCGCGGCCGACGTGTCCGACGAGGTGGGCCTGCCCGGCACCGGACCGGTGGCGTTCGGCAGCTTTACCTTCGATCCTGCTTCCGCAGGCTCGGTCCTCATCGTGCCGGGAACGATCGTGGCCCGCCGGGCGGGCGTGGCCTGGCTCACCACCATTACCTCCGAGGGCGGCGTGCAGCAGGACCCGGCGTCCGCTGCGACCCCGCCGGCGGAGGTCCGGTGGAGCGATGGCAGCCTCACCGCGCCGCAGTGGCAGCAGGCGGTCATCACCGCGGTCGGCCGGATCAAGGCCGGCGAGCTGCGCAAGGTCGTGCTCGCCCGCGACCTCTACGCGTCGGCATCCGCGCCAATAGACACCCGCATGCTGCTCGCCCGGCTCGCCGCGCGGGCGCCCGGCTGCTACACGTTCTGCTGCGCCGGGCTAGTCGGCGCGACGCCTGAGCTGCTGATCCGGCGGGAAGGCCGCGACGTGAGCTCCCTTGTGCTGGCGGGGACGATGGCGCGCGGCGGCAGCCAGGCCGACGACGAGGCGCTGGCAGCCGACCTGCTGGCATCGGCTAAGAACGCCGAGGAGCACGGGTACTCCGTCGATTCGGTCCGGGACGTGCTCGCTCCGCTGTGCGCTGAGCTGAACGTCGACCCGGCCCCGTTCCTCCTGCAGATGGCCGACTACCAGCACCTGGCGACGAAGGTGACGGGCGTGCTCACCGAGGAGGCATCGGCGCTCGCGCTGGCCGCGTCACTGCACCCCACCGCCGCGATCTGCGGTACGCCGGCCGGCACGGCCCTTTCGCTGATCCGCGAGCTGGAGGGCATGGATCGCGGCCGTTACTCCGGCCCGGTCGGCTGGGTGGACTCGCGCGGCAACGGCGAGTGGGGCATCGCGCTGCGGTGCGGCGAGGTCAGCGGCAACCGCGCGCGGCTGTTCGCCGGGAACGGCATCGTCGCCGGGTCGCTGGCCGACGTCGAGCTGGCCGAGACCGAGACGAAGTTCCGGCCGATGCGCCGGGCGCTGGAAGGGTAGGCCGGCCGTGGCGCAGCAGAGCACGGATGCTGACTGGGTGGCGAGGATCGCCGACGAGGTTGCCGCCGAGTCCGAGCGCCGGGCACCGGGCAAGCCCGTCATCCTGGCCTCCGGCCTCAGCCCCTCAGGGCCGATCCACCTGGGCAACCTGCGCGAGGTGATGTTCCCGCATCTGGTCGCCGACGAGATCAGGCGCCGCGGCATCGACTGTGACCACCTCATCTCGTGGGACGACTTCGATCGCTTCCGGCGGGTCCCGGCCGGGCTGGACGAGTCGTGGGCCGAGCACATCGGCCGGCCACTGAGCTCGGTGCCCGCGCCGCCGGGCAGCGAGTACACCAGCTGGGCCGAGCACTTCAAGGCGCCGATGGCGGACGCGCTCGCGCGGATGGGCGTCGAGTACCGCGGCATCAGCCAGACGCAGATGTACACCTCCGGCGCCTACACCGATCAGGTCCTGCTGGCGATGCGCGAGCGGGCGCGGATCGACGCGGTGCTGGCCGAGTTCCGCACGAAGGCGGCGCGAGCGGCCGCGGAGAAGGAGCCCGAGGACGAGGCGGCCAGGCTCGCCGCCGAGGGATCGGGGGCGGCCACCGAGGACGAGGGCGGGTCGGCGGCGGGGTACTTCCCGTTCAAGCCGTACTGCTCGGCCTGCGATCGTGATCTCACGACCGTGACCAGCTACGACGACGAGACCACGCGGATGACCTACACCTGCCTGTGCGGGCACGCCGAGACGGTCTACCTGCGCGAGTTCCACCGCGGCAAGCTCGTCTGGAAGGTCGACTGGCCGATGCGGTGGGCGTATGAGGGCGTGGTGTTCGAGCCGTCCGGCGTCGACCATCAGTCGCCGGGCTCGTCGTTCGTCGTCGGCGGGCGCCTGGTCAGCGAGATCTTCGGCGGACAGCAGCCGATCGGGCCGATGTACGCGTTCGTCGGCATCACCGGCATGGCGAAGATGTCCAGCTCCCGCGGCGGCGTGCCGACTCCGGGCGATGCCCTCCAGATCATGGAGGAGCCGGTACTGCGGTGGCTGTACGCGCGCCGGCGTCCGCAGCAGTCCTTCACCATCGCGTTCGACGCCGAGCTGCAGCGGCTGTACGACGAGTGGGACGCGGTCGAGCGGAAGATGGCCGAGGGCTCGGCATCGGACCTGGATGCCAGCTCCTACGACCGCGCCGTGCGAACGGCCGCCCGCGAGCTGCCGCGCACGCCGAGGCCGCTGCCCTACCGCACCCTGGCCTCGGTCGCGGACATCACGACGGGCGATCCCGAGCAGACCCTGCGCATCCTCAGCGACCTCGACCCCGGGCACCCGCTCGGCTCCCTCGACGAGGTGCGGCCGCGCCTGGACTGCGCGCAGACCTGGGTGGCGACGCAGCTCCCGGCCGACCAGCGGACCAGGCTCCGGCCCGAGCCGGACCTGGCCGCGCTGCAGGCGCTGAGCGACGCCGAGCGCGGCGCGCTCAAGCTGCTCCTGGACGGGCTGGATGACCACTGGTCCCTGGAGGGACTGTCGCAGCTGGTCTACGCGGTGCCCAAGCTGCAGGCCGGGCTGACCGCCGACGCCAAGCCGACCCCCGAGCTGAAGGCCGCGCAGCGCGCGTTCTTCGCGCTCGTCTACCGGCTCATGATCGGCCGGGATACCGGCCCGCGCCTGCCGACCCTGCTGCTGGCCGCCGGGCCCGACCGCGTGCGGGCATTGCTAGGCGGCTGAGTCGGATGCCAGCGCTCGAATACGACCAGCCGCCGGCACCGTCGTTCCTCTTCGATCTGGACGGGACGCTGATCGACAGCGTCTACCAGAACGTGATCGCGTGGCGGAACGCCCTGATGCGCCTGGACATCGACCTGTCGGTCTGGCGAATCCACCGCCGTATCGGCATGAGCGGCGGGCTGTTCGTCTCCGCCCTGCTGCGCGAGACCGGCAGGTCGCTGTCCGAGCGGGACATCGAGCTGCTGCAGCAGGATCACGCCGCCCAGTACCTGGCCCAGCTGGACTCGGTCCGCGCGCTTCCCGGCGCCCGGGAACTGCTGGCGACGCTGACTGCTGTCGGCGTGCGCTGGGCGATCGCGACCAGCGGGCGGCTGGAGGTGGCCAAGCGGGGGCTGCCGATGCTCGGGCTCGACGCTGACGCTCCGATGGTCACGAGGGACATGGTCAGGCACGCCAAGCCTGATCCCGATCTGTTCCTGGCCGCGGCCGCCCTCATCGGCGTCGATCCGGGGCACGCGTGGGTCGTCGGGGACAGCGTGTGGGACATGCTCGCGGCGCGGCGCGCCGGGGCGCTCGGCGTCGGGCTGCTGTCTGGCGGTTACGGGCGCGAGGAGCTTGAGCGGGCCGGCGCGTACCGCGTGTACGCCGACCCCGCCGAGCTGCTGGCCCGCCTGGACGAGGTGGGTGTCCGCAACCAGTCGGCCTGACCGGGTGCCTGCTAGGCCGTCGCCGTAGCGCCCGGCGGCGGGCTGAACAGCGCGGCGAAACCCTCCCGCCAGCTCGGGTAGCGCAGCGTCCAGCCCAGCTCCCGCTTCGCCCGGTCGTTGGACGCGCCGCGTGACTGCGTCGCCATCACGACCGGCGCCTCCCCCGCGAACAGCCGGGCCAGCAGGCGCGGGAAGTGCTGAGGCGGCCTGGCGCCGACGATGCGCGCGACCTCCGGCAGCCACACCCCGGTGGCGGCCGGGTCGTCGTCGACGATGTGATACACGGCCGGCCCGTCGTGGTCGAGCGCGAGGACCGTCGCGGTCGCGGCGTCATCCAGGTGAATGAACGACCAGACGCCCGCTCCGCCTCCCACGACCGGGAACTTGCGGCCCCGTATGGCCGCGACCAGCTCATCGTCGGGATCGCCGTAAAAGTTGCCGTACCGCAGCGCGACCCCGCCGGCGCCGGTGACCGCCTGGTCCAGGTAGGCCATGGCGGCCAGCGTCTCGCGCATCGCCGGCACCGGGCGCGGGTCGAGCTGCGCGTCCTCGGTCTTCACCGGGCCGCCTTCTCGGGCGTAGCGGTGCGAGGCGTAGCTCTGCGCCACGATCTTCGGCACGCCGTGCGCGCGGGCGGCCGCCAGGATGTTGTCGGTCCCGGTGGTCCGCAGCCGGTTCGTCTGCGCGAAGCTCCGGTCAAAGTGCCGGAAGTCGCGCAGATCGGACAGCGCGGTCGACTGATAGATCACGGCATCGGGTCGCGCGGCCGCGACCGCGGACATCGTGGCCGCGGCGTCCAGGACGTCCAGGGCGATCGGCTCGGCACCGAGCGACCGCAGCGTCTCGGCCTTGGCCGCCGAGCGAGAGCTGCCGATGACCTCATGCCCTCGCTCGCGCAGCTGCGGAACGATCCGGGTGCCGACCGCGCCGCTGGCTCCTACCACCAGGACTCGCATGACCTGCTCCTCCATCGACTCGGCGTTCAGGCCTGCCCCACATGACACCCGGCGATGCGATTGTGTGACACGCGCCGCGCCTACCAGGGCAGCACGCCGTAGCCGCCGTCGCCGCTCGCCGACCAGAGGAAGCCCCAGAGCTGGCCGCTCGGCCCGTCGGCGGGCAGGGTCGCCAGGTGCACGCTGACCTCGGCGCCCTGCTCGGGGGTGCGGAATCCGCTGTTGCCGTTGAGGTCGGTGGCGCAGTAGCCGGGGTTGGCGGCGTTGACCTTGATCGGTGTGTCCCGCAGTTCCTTGGCGTACATCGCGGTGATCATGTTCAGCGCCGTCTTGGAGGACGGATAGGGCACCGACGCCATCGCGAACATCGGGCTGGCCGGGTCGGTCATGGCGGTGATCGACCCGAGCTCGCTGCTCACGTTGACGATCCGGGCGGCCCTCGCGCGGCGCAGGAGCGGCAACATCGCGTTGGTGACCGCCACAACGCCGAACACGTTCGTCTCGTAGACGGCCCGCAGCGTCGCGAGCGTCGTCTCGCTGGGCTTGCCGCTGCCGTCGCCGCGCGCGATGCCGGCGTTGTTGATCAGGGCGTCCAGCATGCCGTACTCGGCCCGGATCCACGCGGCCGCGCCGGCCACGGACTCAGCGTCGGTGACGTCGAGCGGGACGAACCTCGCGTCGGCACCGTCCTCAGCCAGCAGTTTCGCGGCCTGGCCGCCGCGCGCTTCGTCCCGGGCTCCGGCCAGGACGGTCCAGCCGCGGGCGCCGAGCAGCCGGGCAGTGGCAAATCCGATCCCCTTGTTGGCGCCGGTGATCAGTGCGATTGATGTCATGAGCCCGAGCCTCCCCGGTCCGCGGGCTCGGCGGAAGAGCCTGGCTGAGGCTGGGATCAGCGGTACCAGCCTCCGCGGCGTCCCGGGCTGGCCTCCGGAGCTACGATCCTTAAAATGACGGGAACGGGAAGTCCCTGCACGTGAATCGCGCCGATCTGGCGATGTTCCTGCGCACGCGCAGGGACCGGCTCCGGCCCTCTGATGTGGGTCTGCCCGATGGCGCCCGGCGCCGGACACCGGGACTGCGGCGGCAGGAGGTCGCCCAGCTGGCCGGCATGTCGGTGGACTACTACATCCGGCTGGAACAGGCCCGTGGTCCGCGTCCGTCCGGCCAGATCCTCGCCGCGCTGTCGCGCGCGCTCATGCTGAGCACCGACGAGCGCGAGTACCTGTTCCGGGTGGCCGGCGAGAGGCCGCCGCCGGCCGCCGTGCTATCCCGCGAGGTCAGTCCTGGCCTCCGTAACCTGCTCGACAGCATGCCGCACGTGCCGGCCTACGTGGTCGACGCGAAGTACGACATTCTCGCCTGGAACCGGCTGGCGACGTTCTTCATCGGCGACATGTCGGCGGTTCCGGAGTCGGACCGCAACATGATCAGGTGGATGTTCCGGCTCCCGGCCGCGGAGGTTCCCTGGTCCGATCCGGAGGCGGTCCGGTTTGCCCGGTCGACCGTCGCGGACCTGCGGGGCGCCGTCGCCCGGTACCCGGCCGACCAGGGCATGGCGGACCTGGTGACGGAACTGCTGGCACTGTCGCCGAAGTTCGCCGAAATGTGGGAGGCGCACGAGGTGCAGTCGCGCCGTCCGCTGATAAAGCGATTCGTTCATCCGCTCGCCGGCCCGCTGGAGTTTGAGTGCCAGATCCTGCACGTCGGCGAGACGGGGCTGCGGCTCATCGTCTACTGCGCCGCGCCGGGCTCGCCGACGCAGGAGGCGTTCGCGCGCCTGGCGGCGGACAGCCCGATGGTGGCTGGTCGCTAGGACGCCGAAGTGCCCGGCCCCAGGGGGCCGGGCACTTCTTTCGGGGGGGTACTCGGCTTCCGGTCAGAAGCCGGGGGTGACACTCGAGATGTCGTAGTTGGTGCCCCAGTACCACTGCGTGGCGCTGGCGCCAGGCACGATGTGGGCCACACCAGTCGGGTCAGCAATCCACCACTTGACGTGCGACTGCATCGACGTCGGCAGGCTGCTGACCGCGGCCTTGGCGGCCGCCCAGTCCGAGCGCATGGTGTAGATGACCGCCGTTGCGCCGGGGTGAGCGGTCAGCCGCTCGTGCGCCCAGGTCGCGGCCTGGGACGGCGTGGCGTCGCCCGGCTCGACGTCGAGCGCGTTGGCGCCCTTCGGGTCGCTGGCGTTGGTGTCGATCCAGGTGACCTGGCCGTGGCCGGTGACCTGCGACGGCGAGGCCGCGTACCCACCGTCTGCGTAGACGGCGACCGCCTTGCCGCCGGGGATGGCCGACGGGGTGACCGAGTCGTACATCTCGTACGGCTTGGCCGGCGCGGCCGGGGCGTGGTGCACAACCGCGGGACGGGCGGCCTTGCGAGGAGCGGCCGCATGCGAAGCGACCGTGTGCGCGGCGACTTCGTGCGCCGCGACCTCATGAGTCGCAGCCTTGCGAGGAGCAGCCGCGGGGCGCGCGGCAGCCGGCCGTGAGGCGGCAGCAGTGCGACGAAGCGCCGCGGGGCGCGCGTCCGCACCAAGGTGCGCGGCCGGCGCGTGGTGCGCGGCCGTCAGGTTGACCGCCGGCGCGGGTGCGCCGGAGGAAGCCAGGGTCGCGGCGCTTGCGGTACCGGCACCGGCGAGCGCTGCGGCAGCGCCCACAAATGCCAGGGCCTTGCCACGGCCGCGCAGGGCGTCGGTCATTTTGGCAATGCGAGGCATGGGAGAGCGTCCTTCCTTTGGGGGTCTGTTCTCCCCGGCGGGCAACTGGGCCCGTCCGAGCGTCACGGAAAGTGACGCCAACTTCGACGCACGGTGATGCCGACTCGGTTTCACGATGAGACCCAGCTCACTACTTGCTGGTAACTTTGCGACCGTCATATCGCGAAAATGATGCAGATTCCGACGTCGCAATCGGTTGCCCGAGGGCCCGCGCCCCTGCCGCCAAATGACGCATAACGGACGGAGTGCGGCCGGCTGGCGCCGCCTGAGCACCGGCTCGCTCTGCAAACGTTTGAACCGACCGCGGCCGCTAGCCGTCCGTACACCGCGAATACGGCCGGAACCGGCAAACAGGGCTCCCCTAGCCGGTCAGTTCGGGACGCAGGGCGGGCGCGCGCCCGTGGCAAGGCCGGACCGATGGAAAGGGAGCTAGCCGGATCCACATCCCGGCTGGCGTCGGCTCCGCTCCATTGTCAGCGCCGTCGGCGACCTATTTGCCGGGTTCTGCGGCCACCAAATCGGTCCGAAATCGGGCCCGGCACTCTGTCATTCGGCCAGCAAGTAGCGGAAGTAGGAATCGGGCGCGGTCATGAAGCGCCGCCAGGCGACGACCAGCTCCAGCTCCTGCCAGCGGGCGGGACGCAGTCCCCACTCGCCAAGCTCCAGGATCGTCGCGTCCGGTACCGCCGCGACGATCGGCGAGTGCGTGGCGACGACCGCCTGCGAGCCGGACTGCGTCAGGTCATGCAGCAGCGCGACGAGGCCAAGGCTGGCGGTGAACGACAAGGGCGCGTCCGGCTCGTCCATCAGGTAGAAGCCGGTGTCGTTCACCCTGGTGCGCAGGATCTCCAGGAAGCCCTCGCCGTGACTGAGCTCGTGGAAGTGCTCCTGGGCGCGGCCGCGATTCTCCTCCAGGTAGGTGTACTGGCCGTGCATGGTGTCGGCGCGCAGGAAGTACGACCACCGGGGCCGGACCAGCCCGCGCTCGACCGCCAGCGCCGAGCCGATGCCGGGCTCGCTCCTCCTGGTCAGGTACTGCGAGCCGGACGAGCCGCCCTGCGGATTCAGGCCGCAGGCCTCGGCCAGCATCTCGACGACGGTGGACTTGCCCGAGCCGTTCTCCCCCACCAGGATCGTCAGGCCGGCTGGCAACTCCAGGCCCTCGCGGAGAATCTGCGCGACTGCGGGCACCGTCCCGGGCCAGCACGAGGTGTCGACCGGGCGATCCGGGTCATGACGCACCATCCGCACCGGGCGGCCCGGCAGGAACGAATCGCTGACGCCCCGGCTGGCCACGTTCCCATGATGGCGCGAATCACGCGAAGAGCTCGGCCCAGGTCCGCACCCGACGGCCGCGCCAGGTCGGTCCCTCGCGCACGAAAGCCCACTCCGGGTTCCTGGCGACGTCTCGCAGGGCCGCGCACACGTCCTGGAACGTCCCGATGTCGTGGTCCGAGCACTCGAAGTAGGTGATGAAGTCGTACTCCGCCGGAGGAGCGGGCATCGTGGCGTTCTGATAGAAGCGGCGCATGATGCCCGGGATGCCGGCGGCGGCGGCGAGCGGATGCCCGTCGGTGAGTTTCCGGCCCGAATCGTCATAGCGGGGCAGGAAATATGTGTGGCGCTCCATCCAGTCCTTGTCCCACCACGCTGCCGTCTTCGTCATCGGGATCAGGAAGGCGTTGGGCATCACCGAGCCGGACTGCTGGAGAGCCCGGTGCGCGTAGGCGAAGTTGAACATCGCGGTGCCGGTGTAAACGAGCGGCCGCACGACTCCGTCCAGTACTCGGACCTCGGCTACCGGGCCGGCCAGCCGGATCAGCTCGGCGCAGAACTCGCTGACTGGTCCGGGCGAACGCGAGGCGACATGGACCACGGCGTCCGCCCGTTCCAGTCCTGGATCGGCAATATCGGCGGCGACGACGCCCGTGCCGCGGACGTATCCGACCGCTTCCGCCGGGTGGTCGCCGCCTGGATCGAACTCGTTACGCAATCCGAGGCGCTCGGCGATGGCCGGCACTGCCAGGCCCGCGAGGTCGCGGCGAGCGGCGGCCGGCACGCTCAGGCAGATGTAGGCGCCGAAGCGGACCGGGTCGGATGACTGCTCGCCGTCCGCGGTAGTGACGAACTGCCTCGCGCCGGTCATCGCAAGCCCACCTCCAGCCTGGCCGGGATGCGGAGGTTGACCTGCGGCTCATACTCGACCGGGCCGATGATGACCGTGCCCTGATCCCGGACGGCATCGACGACGCCGGCGGCGAGCATGGTTGCCTGCTGCTGGCCAGGG
>Ga0210395_10001282_pt1 | contig 19531 bp, 20 predicted proteins | sample IncBWH4OmetaG_FD_150861 | JGI IMG/M metagenome (GOLD analysis project Ga0210395, IMG submission 150861) | Forest soil microbial communities from Barre Woods Harvard Forest LTER site, Petersham, Massachusetts, United States - Inc-BW-H-4-O ...
GCGAGATCACCGTTGATGCCGGCGCCTATGGTCTGTGGCCGCAAGGCCCCTATCAGGAAGCCAACATGGCGGCGCGTTCCCTGCCAGGCCCCTATGCGATCCCGCATTATCGAGCCCGCACCTATACGGTTGCGACGAACAAGGCGCCAGTGCGGGCCGGATCATGTTCTCGATCCGCACCGTCACAGGGTCACGGCCAACCGCGCGCGCAACCTCGTCGATCGTCCGCTCGATTGCGAAGCAGGCGCCGGGCCGACCAACCCCACGATAGGGACCGAGTGGCACCGATCTGCTGAAGCTGCCACAGATCCGTGAAAACAGCGACAGGGTGAGCCAGATGGGCGCCTCCTGGGCATCGGCTTCGCCAGCTTCACCGAGCAGACCGCGCACGGCGCCGCCGAATTCGCCTCACGCGGCGCCACGATCATTCCCGGATTTGAGAGTTGCACGGCGCGTATCCTGACCGATGGCAGTATGGTGCTGATGGTTGGCATCCAGTCGCATGGTCAGGGGCTGGAGACGGCTTTGTCGCAGATCGCCTGCGAGGAATTGGGCATCGATCCAGCGCGGATCTCGGTCCGGCACGGCGACACCGAGGGCACCGCCTTTGGGTTCGGCACCTTTGCCTCGCGCAGCATGGTCATGTCAGGAGGAGCGGTGGCGCGCGCGAGCCGCATTCTGCGTGACAAGCTATGCCGGATCGGCGCCCATCTGTTGCAGTGCGATCTTGCTGACCTGCGGTGCGGGGGAGGCGCCGTGCACGGGCCCAAGGGCTCGGTGACCGTTGCCGAGATCTCGAAGATCGCGCATCTGCGGATGCACGAATTGCCGCCTGGCGTCGAGCCGCTACTCGATGCGACCGCAACTTATGAGCCGGGCATCAGCACGGGGGTCTATTCTTACGCCACACACGGCGCTGTCGTTGCCGTCGACACGGAGACAGGCGCGGTCGAACTGCTCGACTTCGCTGTTGCCGAGGATTGCGGAACGATGGTCAACCCGATGCTCGTCGAGGGACAGATCCGTGGCGGGGTTGTGCAGGGCATCGGCACGGCCCTCCACGAAGAGATCCCTTACGACGCGCAGGGCCAGCCACTCGCCGCGACGTTTCTCGATTACCATGTGCCGGGCGCGCAGGAGCTGCCGGAGATCCGGATCGGGCACCTGCATACGCCGGCGACAGCGACCGAATACGGCATGAAGGGGATGGGCGAAGGGGGTGCGGTTGCCCCTCCCGCGGCCATTGCCAACGCGGTGCGCGACGCGCTCGCGCCATTGGGCGTGGAGATCAACGAGACGCCGCTGACGCCGCAGCGGATGCTGGCGGCGATCAGGAAGGCGCGGGTATAGAGGGCGGCTCGGTCATGCGGCACAACAGGACGCGTAGCGATGACAATCTCGGGGCCCTTCGGTCAAACCCGAACAGCGAAACGTCTCCGCGATCGAGCCGCGTCGGCACTGAACGCACCGGCTCCGAACGCGGCGACGTAAGCAAACCCACCGGCCATCGCGACGTTCTTCCAGAAGTGGATCTCCATGTTGCGATCGGCCCAGTGGGTATGCGCTACCAATGCCGTCGCGATACACCAAACGCCAAGCGCCACGGCTACCGGCTGGGTAAAAAGCCCAATCAGCAGCAGCGCTCCCCCGCCGAGCTCAATGGCTATCGCCAGGATCGTGACAAGGGACGGGAGTGGCGTCCCCATCTTAGCCATCATCGCCACGGTGACGGCGGGGTTAACGGCCTTGTTATAGCCGCCGATAACGAAAAGCGCACACATCAGTACGCGGCCCAGGGCCTGTAAAAGGCTCTGTGTGCTGTTGGTCATTTGGCGCCTCCCAGATTTGTCACAGCCGACTGTACAGGCATTTTGATAATGCGCGCCGCCCGCGGCAACCCGTCCTTAAGCTCAACGTAGGCACGTCGAGACAGTGTGTCGCCCTCGATAAGTTCCGAAATTCATGCTGCCGCAACCTGAGTAGTGGTCAAGTAGTTGTGAACCGGCGTTTACGCAGCAACGCGCGAAGGCGACGCTTGCGCGGGCACACTCGTTGACATCCTTATACACCCAGGTGTGGACGAACTTGTTGAGCGCGCCGAGCTCGATGGTCCGGCGGGCCGCCGAAACCCAGAGCTGGCCAAGCAGCTCGGAAGCCGGGCTAGGCGTCCTTGCTCTCAATCGGCGTCGAACTTTGACCCTACATCGGCGTGCAAAATTGACCCTCCATGTGTCGGCCTGTGCCGGTAGTCCTTGCGGGGACGCAGCCGCGGCACCGGGCACGGATGAGCTGACAACGGCATCCACCGGGCGATGCTCTGGGCGCATTCCCGCGCCTTCGTGTTGTCAGTGATCCCCGGAAACCGGCGGCGCAACTCAGGCGCGACTCAATAGCAGCCGACAGCTCTTCCTCCTGACCGAAGGTGGCGCGGATCGCGGCGGCATCGTGACCGGAGAACTACTCCAGCGCGAACCCGACCTTCAGAGTGACCTGATAGCGTTGAACCTTGCCGTCCTTGATTGCGCCGCGCATCTGCGCGACTTCAAACCAGCCGAGATTTCGTAACGTTCCAGAGGCCTTGTTGATCGCATTGTCGATTGCTTTGGAGATGCTCTGCTCCGATGTTCCTACAACTTCAACGATCTTGTAGATGGGATCGGCCATCGTCTCCTCCCTGTTCGGCACGGCCATACGCGCGACAAGAATATTATGCGCCGTTGTGTCTGGCCCATTCGAGTGGTGGGCTGTCCGGGTGTCAAGCCGCACGGCAACCGCGCAGCCAAGCGCTGCATGAGGGGCCGGGAGAACGGTCACTCGCGCCAGCGCGTTTCCGCTTCCTGCGCGCCTTACAGTAGCTGCGGCTGATGACGTTGATGCGGCGCTGGCGTCGTTGTCCCGAGAGCGTCGTTGTCAAGGCCGACTCTTCGCGCGGCTGGCGCTCGGCATCAGGTTTTCGGTCTGTGTTGCGGTGAGCGCGGAGACGCTCAGGTTTCTGGCGGGCGCGGCGGTAAGGCGTTTCGCGCCGTCGACGATTTCCTTGGCCGAGATTGCTGCGGCCGGAATGTCTTTGCCTGGATCGCCGCGTAACGGGACCTCTCTTGTGATCAAACCGCCCGGCGTCTGGATGATCAGCCGCTCCGCGCCCTTGGGTCCTCGCATAATGCGCATCGCTTCCGCGCCGGCCTCGGTCACCGCTTTTTCAAACTGCTCCACATTCGACATTGTGGCCTCCCTCCGGATTTTTGCGTGTTGTGCGCCCCTGCGTGCTGCTCTGTCAAAGCCGCAAAGATAAGGCCCTTTCGGGGAGACGGACGCACACAGACCGTGGCGGCTAGATCAGCCGCAAAAGGCCGGAACGGCTGGTGCTGGGTGCTGCCGGCGGCGCTCGTTCCGCCAGGCCGCTCAACACAAGCGGCACGATGGAAGCGATGGCGGGGTAGCGACTGTTTATCGAACGAAGCCGCTCAGCTCCTCTTCCGCCCAGGAAATTACCTCCGGGATCGGCTGCCCATTGAACAGCTGCGCCAGCATCGCCGGCTGGGTGCCACGGCTATAGATTTGCATCGCGATTTCCGGGCTCGCCGGGACGCCTGCCACGTGCGGTCGAGCATGGTGCGACGGACGAATTGGATAATGATACACCGTCCCACGCGGCGGCTCGACCTCGTTCCACACCGTGAAGTCTAGCATGCTGTCGAACGGCGGGATGTCGAAGCCGGAAACCGCTCTGGTGCGCTCTTCGACCTGCTCGCGCTGGCACAGGTATTCCAGCAGGTCCTTCGCTGCGGCCTTGTTACGACTGAAAGACCAGATCGCCCAGAAATATGGGTTATAGGCGACGAACCGGCCCTTGGGCCCGCGCGGGCCAGAGATCGTCCAACAGTCTCGTGCCACCTGCGGCTGGTCGCGCTTCGCCACCGCCCAGGCGGACGGCGGATTGAAGATCAGTGCGCTGTGTCCGGAAATAAGCGCGCGATTGTTGGAGGCGCTGTCATAGCTCAGCACGTCGCGCGGCAGGAACTTCACCAGTTGCTGCCCGTATTCCAATACCTGCCGCACTTCGTCTGAGCGCACATTAATTTTGCCCTTCGCATCGATCAGTTCCGCGCCGTACGAAGCGAACAATGCGCCGCAGAAATCGACGCAGTCGCCCGCGTTCGACAGCCCGAGCGCGAATGGCATGCCAGCCTTCTGGCAGGCATCGGCCGCCTTCAGATGCGCATCCCATGTCCATGCATCGGCGCCTGACGTGTATTCGTTGTTCACCGGATACATCGATAACAGATCGAGCCCAGCTTTTTCTCGCAGCACGCCTATCCGAGCCACCGGCGGTTGATTCTGCGAACCCGAGTTGCTCGGCACCGCCATCCAGATACCGTTCACCTTGGCGAGGTACTCGTTCACCTCGTTGGTTGGGCCGTATCTAGCGATTAGACGCTGCACGACGTCATCGACGGGCTCCAGGGAGTGCGCATGGTTTTGGACCTCCCACACGGCCATCGCCATCGCATCGTGACCCGTCTTCGCCTGCTCCTCGGCGGCGGCTGTGATCACCAGCTTGTTGCCGGCGCTCATATAGTCGGTGGTGACCTCTACCTGGTTCTTCCTCGCCCAGATGTTAATCTGCTGAGTCATCACGTCGTTGCCACCCGGGACCCAATGGTCCCAGAACGCTAGAGCCAGCTTTCCGGCCGCATGGCCGGACCGAACATGCACCAGGGGTAGGGCGAGAGCACCGAGACGGAGGGCGCGTCGACGGGTGATGCATGTCGTCATTGTCGTTTCTCCTTTCGTTGCGCAGATCACAACTCTCACTCAGTTTGCGACAAGGAGCATCTGTAGTGTGCTGCGAGCATACAACCTGGGACGGCTGCAGCCACTGGCCAAGGGGATAATACGGAACATCATCCTACGCATCGAGCTAGATCTGCTCGGCTACCCTCTTCTGTGGCTCGAAATCGGCGGCATCGAACCAGGAAGAGCGCAACGCCTCCATTTTCGCGCTGCTGAACCGGCCGAGCCAGCCTTTCTCGCCAGGACCGGCGATGGGATAGTGCGCCCCGGATCGACTAGATTCAGGCCTTCCCAGCCGGTACAGAAGGCGCTCCAGCCGCGTCGACTGCATCCTTGCTGTTGCGCCGCTGGACCATGGATCGCGCCCACTTTGGTCGTTCAGACGCGCGGCAGGTCATTTCTCGAAAGCGGACATAAACATCAGCTGCCCTCCCGCCGCTCAGGGGTGGAAAGCCGACCATCGTTCATGCCTGATCGTTTTCCGACGGGTGCAGTTTGACTCCGCATGACGGCGTCATTGTTTCACACTGGATAGATGAAACTATTCGGAATCATCTCGGAATCGAACACCACGATTCGTTTCCCGCAGACGCGGCTGCCCAGCGTCGGAAACCAACACGTCATGGCACGCCGCCGACAGCACGATTTCTGTCTTGCGGTCGATCAGGGTCTGCACGACCAGCAGATTCTGCCTGATACGGACGCTATCGCCGTGGCGCGAAACGAACCGGATCGGACCAGGAAAGCGGCGATAATAACGCGGCGTGAACATCTGCGTCCGGGTCATGCCCATGACCCGATCGATCAGCATGCCGCGGCTTTCGCCGTACGGCAAAATTCCTCACGCGGTGAATCGGGCTAGACCTGCATAGACTCATGGCTGGCAGACATCCCTCCCCCAACCAGCCGTCCCCCAATATTCCCTGCTGACCGACAACCCCAGCAATTGCCAGGATTTATCCCAGCTGACTATCTCTTCATGCTCCCCGTTGTTCCAACCCTGGCTCGTGTGATGAAATGTGGAGTTGGGCTGACACATGGCGCGAGGAACCGACAAGCTATCGGCCGCCCAGGTGCTCAGGCTGAAGAACTCCGGTCTGTATGGTGACGGCGGCGGACAATGGCTGAACGTCGGGCCAAAGGCCGCCTGCCGCCCACGACCGCGTGCATGATGTGGCCTCGGACCTCTGGCACCCTCAGCCTCATCGAGGCACACCAGGACGGCGTGGATCCCGCTGGAACAGAAGCGCGCCCCCAGCGCCAGGCTGCGCCGGAGGACGCGCGGTCGAGGCGGCCCTGTGGACGCTCCCAGGCGAGCGAGTGAAGGGCGGGCAAAAATCGTGAGCCGCTGTCGGCCGCTGCCCCGCGCGTCCTGGCGGCTCTGGCGCCGCTGCCCTGGCCGTGACCGAGGCAAGGGCCTCTCAAACATGACGACGCATGGCCTCCGCCGCACGTTTCGCGAGCGCGCGGTAGCCGTCGGCATCACCCCACAGGTCTTATTCGACTGGCTCCGAAGAGGGCGGCTGACCGGGAAGCAACTCGCCAAGGGCATGCCTTGGCAGATTACGCTAACGCCAGAGCAGGCCATTGAGCTCCGTGCGAAGGTCCGACGCACCAACCGATCCAGGAGAGAGGCATCTTGAAAGCGCCGCGTCGCCAAAAACGCTCGGCCATTCGCCGAAGCCGAGATTGGAGGTAAGGATCATTGCGCCTCGCTCGTAGCGGGCGTTGGCCCGCTGGAAGAAAAGATTGCCGGCTACGGCGCCGCCTTGGCGAGCGAGTCGATGATGTCGGCGAGCGGTGAGAAGCGAACACTGCGGCAACCGGGACGGCCTCGCGTCTTGATGGTGGCCAGTCGTGCCATCTGCAGCGCCGCCCTGACCCGGCGGCTCTCACGAATGGTGACCTCCTCGGCCAGCAACGTCTCGATCGCCTCGATTGCGCCCAACTCGCCACGCTCGAGTTGCTGGACCACATGCTCGAGCGTCTCCAGGGCACGTGGCATGCGCAGGCCAAGCAGGTGACTGTGGTCGCTCGCCCCTCCTGGCGCAGTATGTTGCTCAGGATGAGCAGGAACTGGACAAACAGGAGCTGTTGGCGAACCTGCTGACACTGAAGTATCACACGATCAGCGATGCCGCCGAGCAATTGGGCGGGGTGGCCGCGACAGGATGCAATTATTGGCCTCCAGCCGCAGCTTTCGATAACGCATTGACACGCCAAGGCAGCTGAATTCGAGTTGCGGGTTGCCTGCTGGTGAGGACGGTCCCAGTGTCAGTCTCATGCGCACCATCAACATCCTTGCGATCCAACGCCTTAATTCCGCCGATCGCGCCAGGATCGAGGCCGTCGATCCAGCGGTCTGCCTCACCGACGCCGGCGGCTGGTTTGATGGCGAGATCCGCGACACCTGGTCGGCCTATGCGGGGTCGCGCTACCTCGCACCGGGCGCCACCGGGGCGAGCACTCGCGCCGAGCGCGACAGGATGCTCGCCGAGGCAGAGGTGATCCTCGGCGGCTTTCCGTTCCCGCTGGATCTGCACGCGCGGGCGCCGCGACTGAAGTGGTTCCACCAGCGTCCCGCGGGTGCGTCCAACCTACGCATCGGCGACCTTTGGGGCAGCGACGTGACGGTGACGACGTCGCGCGGCGTCGGCAGCATCCTCGCCATGGCGGAATACGCGATCGCCGGCATCCTGCACTTCGCCAAGGAGTTCGATCGCGCCACCAGCGATCGCGCGACGGGCAAGTTCGACCATCGCGCCTATCGACCGCTGCTGCTGGAAGGCAAGACCATGTGCGTGGTCGGCGCCGGCGGGATCGGTCGCGAGGTCGGTCGGCTGGCTGCCGCCCTCGGCATGCGCGTCATCGGCACGCGGCGCCGGCCGGAGCCTGACGCGCCGTTGCCGACGGGGTTCGCGGTACTCGGCGGCACTGATGATCTCGACCGGTTTCTCGGCGAGAGCGACTTCGTGGTGATCTGCTGTCAGTGGACGCCGGAGACCACCAATCTGATCAACGTGGCGCGGCTTGCAGCGATGAAGCCGGGGGTCGTGCTGGTCAACGTCGCCCGCGGCGAGATCGTGGACGAGGCGGCGCTGGCCGAGGCGCTGGCGCGCGGGCATCTGCGCGGTGTGGTACTGGATGTATATGTGGGCGAGTTTGAACACCTGCCGCCGGAGACGCTGTGGCGCGATCCGCGCGTGCTGATCACGCCACACACGTCCGGCCACAGCGACGAGAACCGGCACGGGGCGATCGATCTGTTCTGCGAGAACCTGCTTGCGTATCTCGACGGCTCACCGCTGCGCAATGTGATCGACTGGGAGCGGGGGTACTAAACTGGGGCGCTGCGAATGGATTGAGAAGCGCCAGAACTGCATCGCGCTTGGCCATCCAGTACCGGTAAGACCTACATCGGCCTCGCGCTGGGGCTTGTTGCATCAGGCTTGAGTTCGTTGATAGGCTGCGTTTTGAATGGGCGAACGCAAGCCCAATCGACGCAGGTAGGCCATAAACTGGGAGCTCAAATCGATGTCTGGATACGCCGGAAACGCGGCAAACGTTCCGTGGTGGAAAGAACCCACCAAGGACCAATGGTACGCCTTTTGCGCCGCCTGGATGGGTTGGACCCTCGACGCCTTCGACTTCACCGTGTTCCTTCTGATCATGGCGCCGATCGCGCAGGAGTTCGGGGTTCCGCTGATCGACGTGACCGCGATCTTCTCAGTCACGCTGGTCATGCGCCTGAGCGGAGCGACAGCGTCCGGCTGGTTGGCCGATCGGCTGGGGCGCCGGGCTCCTCTGATGATCTCCATTCTTTGGTATTCCATCTGCAATTTCCTGGCAGGCTTCTCGCCCAGCTTTACCTTCCTGTTCGTGATCCGGGCGATATTGGGCATCGGGATGGGAGCGGAATGGCCAGCCGGCTCCGCGCTGGCGATGGAATCCTGGCCGGCGCGGTCTCGCGGGTTGATGTCCGGGGTCCTGCAAGGGTCCTGGGGGTTGGGCTTCGCACTGTCCGGCCTGGCCTACGGCTTTTTGTATGGACCTTTGGAAGCTTGGCATAAGGGCTACGGGTGGCGCGGGATGCTGATCCTGGGCGTGCTACCGGCCTTGGCCTGCGTCTGGATCCGCATGTACGTGAAAGAGCCCGAGGTCTGGACTGAGAACAAGAAGATCCAGGACGCGACGCAAAAGCAGGTCACCCTGCCACTGTTCGCCATCTTCAAGCCAAAATATCTGTACAACACCTTTACTGCTTGCTTATGGATGGCCGCTAACTTCTGCGTCTACTACGCGATCTGGGCCATGCTCGGCACCTATCTGACAAAGGAACTGGGCTGGACACCGGCTCAGGTGGCGGTCCCGGTGTTCTGGGGCAACATCCTCACGTTCGCCGCGTGCGCCTTCTGGGGCGCGGTGTCGGAACGCGTCGGACGGCGCTGGGCGCTGATGATCCCTACGATCATCGCCTTGTTCCTCATCCCGCTGTTTATCACGCAGGTCGATCCGACCTTGTTCCTCGGGTTCTTCCTGCTGTTCATCTGCTTCTTCAGCGGCAAGGATGCCCTGAACCCGGGCTGGTTGTCGGAACGCTTCCCGACCGAGGTACGAGCCACCGCCGCCGGTTTCGTCTATCACCAGGGCGCGGTTTGGGGCGCGGCCGTCGCGCCGATCCTGACCTACTTCGCAGTGAACCAGGGCATGGGTTTCGCCAAACCGATGATGTACGGATCGATCGGTTCGCTGATCGTGTATATCGTCGCGGTGTACCTGGGGCCGGAAACCAAGGGCAAGGTCCTGACCGCCGACCTGGAAGTGATCGAGGCCGAGGTCACGCTCGGATAGTCCGCAACGGCGCGGCCGGGGCGCGAGTCCTGGCCGTTTCCGCTTGGGCAAGAACCGAGTGAAGCAGCTCTGCAGCAGGATCGCAGAATGCACAGGCGATCCAGACCTTCAGGACCGCATTCTGATGCGCTGAATGATCTGGCGTCGCGTTGGGCGCTTGGCGTGGGCTTGCCTTCTTGAGAGGATGCCAGCGAATCAAGGGGGCCCGCGGATGTCAGACAGCAGGACGAAATTGATCACGCACACCAGACGCAATGTGCTTGCAGGGGCCGCCGCCGCGCTGCCATTGCTCGGCCGTCGTGCCCGCGCGGCCGAACCGATCTCGATCGGCTGGGTCGGTCCGTTGTCGCCACCCGGCGGCTACGCCGAAGGCACCAACATGAAGAACGCCGCGGAGATCGCCGCGACGGAGATCAACGCGCAGGGCGGCATACTCGGCCGTCAGGTGGTGATCACCTACGCCGACACGCGCGGTATGCCGGCGGAAGGTCGCACTGCGGCGGAGCGTCTTGTTCAGCAGAACAAGGTGGTCGCCGTGTTCGGCGAGTTCCACAGCCCGGTGGCGCTCGCCGAGATGGAAGTCTACCACAAATACGGCGTCCCGTTCATGGCTTGCGACGTATGGTCCGATCAGATCACCGCCAAGGGTTATCCCGAAGTATTCCGCAATGCACCGGCAGTGTCGCTGATTGACGTCACGATCGGCCAGTGGATTGCTGCGGCGGGGTTCAAGAACGTGGCGATCATCGCCGAGAAAGATGACGTGGGCCTGGCCGCGCGCACGCTGGTGCAGCAGGAACTCACCAAGGCCGGAATCAAGTTCACAGCGGTAGATGCCGATCCTAACCTGACCGACTTCACCGCGCAGATCCTGCGGTTCAAGAGCGAGACGCCGCCGTATGACTTCTTCTTCAGCGTCTACGCCGAGGCAGGAGCCTATCCGATGATTCGGCAGGCGCATGATCTCGGCTTCGCGCCGACTGCCCATTGCGGGATGTACAATTCCGGCGGTGAGGCGGTCGATCCAACCTTCTGGGAGAACGTCGGCGAAGCTGGTCAGTGGCTCGTCACCGAAAACGTCGGCCTGCCCAAGGCGGGATGGAATGACAAGACCAAGACCTTCGTCGCCAAATACCGCGCGATGCACAACGCCGATCCGTCCGGCGCTGTGATGGAGAGCTACGACGGCGCATGGCTGCTGTTCGATGCGATCAAGCGGGCAGGGGGCACTGACGCGAAGGCGATCATCCACGCGCTGGAGACCAGCAGCTATGTCGGCGTGCGCGGCAAGTACTCTTTCTCGACCAGTAAGGAACCAGCGTGGCACTATCACCAGTTCCTCGAGGCACCGCTGAGCCTGCTGCAATACTCCGAGGTGAAGCAGGGTCAGGCTGACGCGCCGATCGTCTGGCCGAAGCAGTTCGCCACAGCGCCTTACCTGTACAAGAAGCCGGGGAGCTGATGCATTCCCCGACCTCATGACCAACTATCTGCTGATCCAGGCGCTCAACGGGCTCGTCATCGGCATCATCTACGCGGTCATCGCAGCCGGCCTGACGGTGATCTTCTCTATCCTGAAGATCGTCAACTTCGCACACGGCGAAGTCTACATGATGGGTGGCTATTTCGCATATTTTGCCATTGCTCTCGCCGGCATCCCGCCGCTGCCCGCGGTGCTGGTGGCGATGACGCTGTCGTTCGCGCTGTCGATCCTGGTCGAACGCGCTCTGCTGACGCCGCTCTACAGTCCTACCACCGAACGCAAGGGCGATTACGGCATTCTGGTCACCTTCGGCATCTCGATCTTTCTGCGCGCGCTGGCGCTGATCATCTACGGTCCTTACCCGCTGCGGCCGCCGTCGTTCTGGCCTGGTGTTGCGGTGGTCGGCGACCTGGTGATGGCCTGGGACCGCGTGTTCGCCGGCGGCGCAGGTATCGCGATGCTGATCGGACTGGTGTGGTTCATGAACCGCTCACCCTGGGGCGAGGCCCTGAACGCCGTCAGCCAATCGCGCGAGTCGGCTGCCATCGTCGGCATCAACGACCAGCGCTTCTACATGCTGGCCTTCGGTCTCGGTGGCGCACTGGCGGGCGGTGCTGGCGCGTTGGTGGGGCCGATCTACTCGCTGTCGCCGTCGATGGGGCTGCTGCCAGATACGCAGGCATTCGCCATTGTCATCCTCGGCGGTATGGGCTCTGTCGCTGGTTCGATCCTTGCCGGACTGATGATCGGCGTCTCGGAATCGATGTTCGTCGCGCTGTTCCCTGATCCGAGCCGCAGCCTCACGTACGCACAGGCTTTCAGCCTGTTGATACTCATGCTGGTGCTGCTCATCCGCCCTACCGGCCTGTTCGGACGCACGCATGTCGCGATGGAGTAGTGCTTGCGTGCTTGTGGCGGCAGCGCTCGCACTGGCGTTTCCGTTCATGGTGAACGCCTATTGGCTTTCGGTCGGCGTGTTGGCGATGTTCTACGCCATTGTGGCCGCAAGCTGGGCGCTCCTCGCCGGCTATGCCGGGCAGTTCTCGTTCGGCCACATGGCCTTTGTATCACTCGGCGCCTATACGTCGGGCTTGCTGGTGATGACATTCGGCGTGCCGATACCATTCGGCATGGTCGCCGGTGTGTTGATGTGTGCCATCGTGGGCAGCGGCATCGGCTTTGTCTGCCTGCGCATGCGCGGTCCTTACCTCGCGCTGTTCACCGTCGCGTTCTCCGAAGTGCTGCGCATCGTGATTGTGTCGGAGAATGAGGTGACGGGTGGTTCCGGCGGCCTCGAAGTGACGCCGCTGTTCCACGGCCGCACCGACGCGCCGTACTATTACCTGGGACTGATACTGCTGGTCGCCTCGCTCGCGATCATGCTGTTCCTGGTGACGTCGCGCTGGGGCCTGTTCTTTCGTGCGATCCGCGAGAATGAGGACGCGGCGGCGGCGGCAGGCGTGAAGGTGGTGCGGTTCCGCATCCTTGCCTTTGCCATCACGTCGAGTTTCGCAGGGCTCGCTGGTGGTTTCTACGGCCACTACATCGGGATACTGACGCCCGACATCGGTTCCGTCGATCAGATGGGCCTGGTGGTCGCGATGGCGGTGATCGGTGGCGCCGAGAGCATTGTCGCAGCGATGATCGGCGCGCTCGGTCTGGAGTTCCTGGTAGAGGCGCTGCGCAGCTACGGCCAGTGGCGACTTGTGCTTTTCGGTGCGCTGCTGCTGCTGACCATGCGTTTTGCGCGCAACGGACTGCTGGCGCTGGCGTGGCAACAGTTCAACGCAATTCTTCCCCTCCCCCTGCGGGATGTGGTTGGGGGGAAGGGACAGTTGGGCACTGGCACCGCCTCCTCCCCCCAACCCCCTACCGCAAGAGGAGGGGGAGTCTCATAGCAACAACAATGTCCCCCCTCATCGAAGCCTGCGACCTTACCAAGCGCTTCGGCGGCATTGTTGCTGTGAGCGGCCTGAATCTTGCTGTGCGGCACGGCGAACTCGTCGGCCTGATCGGCCCCAACGGTTCCGGCAAGACCACCGCGATCAACATGCTAACGGGCCATCTGGCACCTGCCGGCGGGCACATATTTCTCCGCGGCACGCGCGCCGATGGTCACTCGCCAAGTGAATTCGCCGCATGGCGTGTCGGCCGTACCTTCCAGATCACGCAACTGTTCAGCCGCATGACCGTGCTCGAGAACATGCTGGTGCCCGGCCTCGCGCGTCCGCATTCCCACAAGGTCGCGGTTACACGCACCGCGCGGCGGCATCTCGAATTCCTCGGCCTCGCCGCGCTGGAGACGCTCCAGGCGAAGAATCTTTCTGGCGGCCAGCAGAAGCTTCTGGAACTCGGCCGCGCGCTGATGCTGGACCCCGAGATACTGTTCCTCGATGAGCCGTTTGCCGGCGTGAACCCATTCCTGCGAGACCGGATCATCGAGCTGGTGCGTACGCTCCACGCCGACGGCCGCACCTTTGTCATTGTCGATCACGACATCGAGGCATTGCAGCGTCTGGTCCAGCGCATGGTGGTGATGTCACGTGGCGAAAAGATCGCAGACGGAACCGTTGCCGAGGTTCGCGAGGACCAGGAGGTATTACGGGCCTATGCCGGCGTCTGATACCGCACCCGTACTGACCGCGCGCAATCTGGTGGCGGGCTACCTGCCGGGCATCAACATCCTCAATGGCATGTCGGTGGACGTTCTGCGCGGTCAGGTCCGCTGCGTGCTTGGCCCCAACGGCACCGGCAAATCGACGCTGCTGAAGGTGCTGTTCGGCTTCCTGCCGGCGCAGAAGGGCGACATGTATCTTGGCGCGGCTTCGCTGCACGGTGTCGCCTCGCACGATATGGCAAATCGCGGCATCACTTATCTGCCGCAGCGGCCGAGCGTGTTTCCGTTCCTGTCGGTCGAAGTCAATCTGCGACTTGGCACGTGGTCGTTCCGCCGCAACCGTACTCTGGCGCGCGAGCGGGTTGAGCGCGCCTACGCGCAGTTCCCGATCCTGGCCGAACGTCGGCGTCAGGCGGCCGGCACGCTGTCGGGCGGCCAGCAGCGCCAGCTCGAGATCGCGCGTGCCTTGATGACCGATCCCATCGTAATGCTGATCGACGAGCCGACCGCCAGCATCGAACCGCGCATCGCCGCGCAGATCTATGCGCTGATTGCCGGTCTGGCACGCGATGGCAAGGCGATCCTGCTGGTGGACCAGAACATCAAGGGCGCACTTGGCATCGCCGACTACGTCTATGTCATGCGCACCGGCACGCTGTTCGCGGAAGGTCCGCGCGACGAGTTCACCGATGACGTGGAGACACTGGTCAGCCGCTGGCTGTACACGACCTGAGAATTGACGGCTACGGTCGTGGGCCAGCATCATCGATTTCACGAACCAGGGGAGATGCCGGATGCCAAGGGCGATGGCGCGTCGGTTGTTGTTGGCTACGGTTGCAGCGTCTGGCATCTCCGGCGCGGCGCAGGCGGAAAAATTTCAGTGCGGCCGCACGGGCGGCGACTTCACCTATGGGCTAGAGGCGAACGTCGCGGGGCTGGACATGCAGGCGAACGCTGCCGCATCGGTCCGCGATATCGCGATGAATACCTATGAGACGCTGGTTACCCGCGACGAGAACATGAAGCCGCTGCTGCAGCTCGCCCAGTCGGTGGAAGTCAGTCCGGACAGCAAGGTGTACACCTTCAGGCTGCGGCAGGGCGTGCATTTCCACAACGGCAAGCCGTTTACGTCGGCGGATGCGCGCGCCTCGTTCGAACGCTACGCCCGTGTCGGCATTGATCGCTCGATTCTTGCGCCGGTGGATCACTATGACACCCCGGACCCGAGCACCTTCGTCATCGCGATGAAGGATCCGCGGCCGAGCTTCATCGAGGCGATGTCGTCGATCACCGTGCCGATCATCATCATACCGGAGGAGAACAAGGACGCGCCGCCGCAGCAGTTGCCATCGATGGGGACGGGGCCCTGGCAGCTCGGCCAGTTCGTCGCCGACAGCTACGTGAAGCTCAAGCGCTTCGAAGGCTACACGCCGGATACGCGCTACGACGACCTGTCGGGTTTTGGCGGCTACAAGGTCGCCTGCCTGAACACTGTAACGTTCCGCATGGTTCCAGAGCCGGGCGCGCGTGTCGCGGGGCTGGAGACCGGCGAACTCCAAGGCGTCCAGGATGTGCCGACCATCGCGCAGAAGCGGATCGCGGCGAACAAGGACATCCGCCTGCTGAAGCTGGAAAATTTCTGGCTCAATGTCACCTATGGCAACTGGTCGGCGCCGCCGACCAACAATCTCAAGTTCCGTCAGGCAGTGCTGGCAGCTCTGGACTTTGACGAGGTGATGGATGCGGCGAGCGACGGGGACTTCAAGCCCAACCCGTCATTCCAATATCCAGGCACGAATTACTATACCGAGGTCGACAAGGGGCTGCTCAATCAGCACAATCCGGAGAAGGCAAAGCAGCTTCTGAAGGAGGCTGGGTACAACGGTGAAAAGGTCGTGCTGCTGACCAACAAAGACTACCCCAGCCTGTACAACTCCGGTCTCGTCGTATCGCAGCAACTAAAGGCGGTCGGAATCAATGCGGAGCTTCTGGTGCTCGACTGGCCGACGGCGCTGCAGAAATCGATGAAGGGCACACAAGACTGGAATTTCTTTTTCACCGGCTGGATCACCTATGTTGCCGTGGGTGGCGTTCAGACGCTGCGGCCGATGGCGGAGCCCAATCCAGTCTACACGCCGCCCGATGGCAAGACCGATCCGGAATTCATGAAGGCCTTCGAGGAAGTCGCCAACGGTGCGACACTGGAAGCGCGGCAGGCCGCCTTTGGCCGGGCACAGAAGATCGCATTGGACGATGTGATGGTGATCCCGATGGGTGTGATGCCAAAGGTGCAGGCTGTGCGTGCCAACGTTCAGCACTATGTCCCTTTCTACAATCCGCGCATGTACAACGTTTGGGTGAAGAACTGATGACACGCATCGTTGTGATTGGCGCCGGCGTGATGGGCGCCTCGGTTGCCTATCGGATGACGCTGGCCGGCGCCTCAATCACCGTGCTGGAGGCAGGGCGGATCGGCGGTGGCACCTCGAGTTGCAGCTTCGCGTGGACCAATTCGAACTCCAAGACGCCGCGTGCCTATCACGAGCTGAACGTCGCGGGCATGAAGGCCCACGCGGCGTTGGCCGACGAGTTGGGCGCCACACCCTGGTGGCATGGCGGTGGCAACGTCGAATGGACTCTGCCCGAGCAACGCGCGACGCAGCAGGCGAACGTCGAGCGTTTGCAATCCTGGGGCTATGCGGCCGAATGGATCACGCCTGCACAACTGCTCGAACTCGAGCCCGATATCGATCCAGCACTGATCGGCGATGCACCGATTGCATATTTTCCCGAAGAGGGCTGGCTCGACCCGGTGGTGTATGTGGCTGCGATGCTCGGCGCGGCGCGATCGCATGGCGCGTCGGTGATCTCCGGCGTCAGCGTTTCCGAATCGGTCGTGCGTGGTGGCCGGGTCACGGGGGTAAAGACCGCGGACGGCCGGCTGTTCGAAGCCGACATGGTGGTGAACTGCGCCGGCCGGTGGGCGAACGATCCGGTGTCGGATGCCGGCTTGCATTTGCCTCTGGCGCCGACCGTCGGTTTCCTCGTGTTCACTCCGCCGGTTGCCGCCCGCATCAGGCGCGTCGTGCATTCGCCGATCGTCCAGGCAAGGCCGGATGGTGCCGGGCGCCTCGTGCTGCACTGGAATGCGACGGATGCGACGCTCGCCTTTGATCCGCGACCGAGCCCCGCGATGCCGGAAGCGCGCGACCTCGTACAGCGCCTCCGCCGGCTGATGCCGGTGATCGGCAACGTGGAGCCGGAGGCAGCACGCATGGCAATCCGTCCGATCCCCGCGGACTCGTATTCCGCCGTCGGTCCGGTGCCGCGGGTGGACGGCTACTATCTCGCCATCACGCATAGCGGGGTCACAATGTCGCCGTTCCTCGGCGCGGCGGTGGCGGATGAGATCATTCATGGCCGTCAATGTGAGGCGCTGGCCGATTTTCGCCCGGCGCGATTCTTCAACTGAGCGGACAGGCGCGCCAAACTCACAGGCTTCTGGCACCGCCGCGAACAAGGCGGCGATCCGATCTATTAACCGAGCATATACGAGGCCCGGGCGATGCGCCTGGGCACCAATCCGGCGGTGATCATCTTAATCTGCGCCATCCCGATCTGGGCGCCATTACCTTCATTGTCCCTGCCGTGCTGAGTTCCAATGCCGATCCTCAGGCCGCGCTGAGCAGTGCGGTTTCAGTCGTCTCGCCATCGAGCACCGCGGCGGCGGCACGCACCACCGCGCCGCGGTCGCCAGCTGCGCAGTCCTCGATTGGCGGGGAACGGCCGCGATATGGCGGTGATCGGTTTTCTGTGTCAATGAATTGAATCGACGGCTTTGATCGAGCAAGACGATGACGATCCTGCCCAGCCCACAGCAGCTCCGTTACCTGACCGCGCTCGCAGAATGCCGCCATTTCGGCCGCGCCGCACTGGCCTGTTCGGTAACCCAGTCCACTCTCTCGGCCGGCATTCTGACGCTGGAGCGCCAGCTCGACGCGGCGATTCTTGACCGTGGCGCCGGCAAGCACGTGGTGTTCACGCCGCTGGGGTGCGATCTGGTCGCACGCGCCGGCGCCGCGCTGGCCGCGTTGGAGGCGGTCGTGGAGGCTGCGGAAGCGGCTCGTGCGCCGATGGGTGGCCCGCTTCGGCTCGGCGTGATCCCAACCATCGGGCCGTTCCTGCTGCCACGCCTCATGCCGATGCTGCGCAACGCCTTTCCGCAGTTGCGGCTCTATCTGCGCGAGGACACCACCGCACATCTTGTCGAGCGGCTCGAGGCGACCCGGCTGGACGTGCTGCTGCTGGCGCTCCCGTGCGACTGCGGCGGCGCCGATACAGCACCGGTGGCCCGCGACGAGTTTCTGGTTGCATTGCCCCCCGGTCACAGGCTGGCGGCCCAGGACAAGGTGCCGGTAGCGGCGCTGGCAGGCGAACGGCTGCTGCTGCTGGAGGACGGCCACTGCCTGCGAGATCAGGCACTCGCGGTATGCGGCCTGCTGGCTGGTGACCGCGACGGTCAGGATGGCTTCGCCGCCACCAGTCTCTATACCCTGGTGCAGATGGTGGCCGGCGGACTGGGCGTCACCTTGCTGCCCAGGATTGCCATCGCGGCCGGCGTGACGGAGGGAACCGCGATTGAGTTGCGTCCTCTGGCCGGTGCCGGTGCCTGGCGAACCCTCGGGCTCGCCTGGCGCCCGAATGCGCCGCGGGCCTCGGAGTATCGGGCGCTGGTGCCGCTGCTGACGGACACCTGCCGCGATGCCCTGACTTCACCCGGGCCAGCAGGGGGCGCAAAATGAGCAGATGAGCCAAAGTCCCTACCTGTTTCCCGCCGCGGCCCACCCGCTGCAGGCGGTCAACGAAAGGCTGAAGGTGCGCGAGGCGGTATCCGGCTTTGGCATCGCGCTGCGCTACCAGGAGCGGGCGCCGGATCCGCCGGGAGCGGCCGAGCCCGCGTGGTGCGAAACCGGCCATTCCATCTTCATCCTGGCCGGCCGCATCCGCTACACCTTCGATGACCACAGCGTCGAGGCTGGCCCGGGCGACATGCTCCACATCCCCGCAGGCCCGGTGCACCGTCACAAGCCCAAAGTGGTGGGTGATGAGGTTGTGCGCTACGTACTGACCGAATTCGATTAAGGTCTCAACGGTTCCTCAATCGTCTGGTGACACGCTTCCGTGCGGAGGTGTGGCACCATGCTGCTCGACAGCGTGTGGACCCTGCTGGGGTGGCGTTCGCCTCCGGCCGACATTCCCGCCGAACCGGCGCCCTCACTGGTCCCCGACGTCGCGCTGGCGGAAGACGACGATCCGGTCTGGCCGAGCGCCCGGATCAGTGTAGCGGAGGCGTTGTGGGGCGAGGGCTTCCTGTTTCCAGGGGGCGGCCCCGAGGTGGTGCGTCTCGCCAAGCCGCTTGGTCTGACGGCGGCCTCCAGCCTGTTGCTGATCGGTGCCGGCACTGGTGGTCCGCCTCGCCGCATCGCGGCGGAGTTCGGCGTCTGGGTCACCGGCTATGAGGCCAATCAGCGCCTCACGGCGCTCGCCAACGAGCGCAGCCAGCGCGCCGGGCAGGGCCGTCGTGCGCAGGTGGAGCACTGGGATCCGCTGGCGCCAAGGTTTCCGCGCCGCTACTTCCATCATGGGATGGCGATCGAGCCACTGCGTGGCGCAAATCCAGAACCGTTCCTGGCCGCTGCGGCCCAGGCGCTCAAGCCGGAAGGCCAGTTCGTGCTGCTGGAGATGGTGGCGGACCGGCCGCTCGATCCGCTCGATCCAATGGTCGC
>Ga0210395_10001284_pt1 | contig 19526 bp, 20 predicted proteins | sample IncBWH4OmetaG_FD_150861 | JGI IMG/M metagenome (GOLD analysis project Ga0210395, IMG submission 150861) | Forest soil microbial communities from Barre Woods Harvard Forest LTER site, Petersham, Massachusetts, United States - Inc-BW-H-4-O ...
TTCCCAATATACAGGGTATTTTCGCGACGGCGAGGGATTGCCTGGAGGGAGCGAGCTTGCATTCGTCAAGACGGCAGGCATGCAGGCGATGCCGCCCGCCGACTATCCCTTATCCGAATACCGAGATATCTTGAGACGGCGGGGGCCGGCGTGGATCACGACTGGAGATGGACTTAAATCTCATGCGCGACTACTTGTCGGGATTTACGGTCCGAACGAGGAGGAAAAGTATGAAACCTACGGCGCGACGGTGATGGAGTTCATCGATCCTGAATACGGAACATATGTATATCAATCGGCTTTAGAGTTTTCAAAACAATTCGAGAGGGAGGCGGCCTTTATAGTCGACCACCACTTGAATGGCGTGGATTTACGCTGGCAGATAATTACGTTCTGATAACGCTCAATTAAGCGAAGGCAGCTCACGGGAGAACTGGAACAAATGCAAGCGATCGCGTCTTTTATGCTCACACAATTTGCAGTCGGGGCTTGGTGGCGCTAAGCCTCGAGTGGAATCGTAATGACTGTCAACGCCAGCCGGATTTGAACGAAAACTCGAACGTCAGCCGCCCCATCGATGTCATGCCAGAACTTGGCCCATCAAGCTCGACAGGTTGAGCCAAGCTAGCCGCCAGACTTGATTTGGCGGTCTTGGTTGCATCAACTCGACAATATTGCGGGGGCGGTTAGTTGGGCTCTGGCATTCTGCTACCGAAGGGGAATTGCGTTCACCGTAGATTCTTTCAAGTCGACGCTGTCTGTGGGTGGTTAAGACGACCTTGTTCTGGCTCGGGGCCGTTAATCTGTCCTCCAGCGCGCTCGCGAACCTAGACAGGCGGACGGATTTCAGATGTTCACTTAGTTCCTGGGTTTGCATCAGAGGGGCGAGGGTCGGGCCGACAAAGAGACGACAAAAGAAAATCCGCGAAATAGGATGCAAGGGGCATTCCAGTCAGGGCCTCCAAGAAAAGAAACTGACCCTGGGGATTGACCTCTAGCCAGACTAGTTCTCCATCGCGGGTTTCCTTTAAGTCAACCACTCCCATTTCCAGTCCCAGGTCATCAAGAACTCGACGCACACGTTGATGAACATCATCAGGAACGGGCCAAGGCCGGATTGGAATATTTAGGTTGGGCCGCCAATCAAGATCTTCTGAGTCGATGCTAGCCGCAAATGACAGATCGCCGAAACAGTTCAAGCGTACGTGTCTTGTTCCCGAGATGTACTCCTGGTAGATCGAAGGACAGACTCGAAACGCATCGGCGTTGAGTAAGTTCGGGTTGTCTAAGAATCGAGTCATGAGCATGGGACCCTGGATGCCAACGAGCGGCTTCACTATCACTTTGCTCGAAAACCTATTATAAAATTCCGACACTTCAGAGCGCGTCTGGGTGATAAGAGTTTCTGGTATGCGAAATCCACATAAAGATGCAACTTGCAACTGCGCGACTTTGTCGGAGGCGCGTTGCGTCGCCTCGAGAGTGGAAATCCATCTGCCCGTGAAATTCGTGTTTAGTATGCCGAATATACCGCCGCGGCACTCGTTGTTGATCAATTCAATGCTAGCGGGGTCCGAATACTCACCTAGGACTATCTGATTGGCCCGCGGACGGCGCAGCCACAATACTCGAAAATCGGCAATTGAAATTGTAGAACCATCTTCAATTGCAACCGTCGCGCTTGAGCCACCTCGCCCTAATCGGGCGCTGATATTGTGAACCGCCGAAACCTTATCGACTGCGATAATTTTGTAGTTGAAATAATTCCTTCTCGTGAATTCTCGGAGAATTGCGAGAGCATGCACATCGCCGCCTACAGTTAGGACACCTATCATGTACGGTTCGACAAATGGGAAGGGGCCGCAGCCGTGACCCCTTCACCAATTGGAATTCACATCAGGCCACAATCGTCGGAGCAACCTCCAGTGCAGGTTTCACAGGCATGCATACCACCCGTGATAGGAATTGTGATTCCGTAGAAGCTTTTCACATCTTCCTCCCATTGTTTTATTTCTGCCGGTGTCGTCAGTTTAATGTGGCCGTTCGGCTGTGCCTGTAGTACGACAGGGGGCACCCCGTGCTTGACGGCATTGGCATCGACTTTCGAGCCCAACTTTGCCATGAACCATTCTCCTAAGTACGTTAGAGAATTCAACGTCGACGAGCAGATGCTAGCAAAATTCCGATCTCGGAATTGTTACCGTGCGTGTGGCAGTCATTGTGTGCGCGGGCGTGCTGCGTCAACGCACTGCAGCGAGATTGGTAATGTGCATACTCTCGAAATTTCCACTTTGACCATGCTGTGTAGTACGGCGGCGCCGCCGTATTGCGTCGCCGCACAGAACTGGTAGCGTTCAACATCTCAACGAGATTCAAGCGGACAGCCGCTTAGGGATGCCGAAGTGCTCGGTGTTTTGTTGGTGTAACGACGCTCTCCTCACGGTGCCGCGTTGCCCATGCGTCCCGCGCTGGCGGAGTCTGTGCGTAGCACATTCTTGACGAACATCTTGATTGCACTGGATACTCTCAGAATTGCTCGGGCGGTTGGCGTGTTATGACGCCAGAATCCACTTGAGTGGGTTGGTCTCGGAAAATCGCAAGAGCATGCGATTGGGCCTGTGACATTCTGGTTTGAGAATGAGCGGTGCGATACGACTGAAAGGTCACCGAAACATGAATACCAGAGTACGCAAACCCATCATCCAGTCCTATTGCTTGCTATTCTGCATTTGCATGACGATTGCCATTGCCCTGGCGCCGTTACGAATAGCTTGGGGTCAGGTGAAATGCGCCCCTACGACACTTGCAAGGCCTGTACTCGTTTATTCCAATCTTCCGGTATACAAGCTGCCTGGTGGATGGGTGCTCCCTAATAACCCGGTTCAACTCGCCGCCGGTACACCAGTGAGTAAATGCACGAAGCAAAGCGTCGGTTTTGGGTGGGGAGGACAAAGCCAAACCTGGTATGAAATTAGGTACAACGGGAACACTCCGGGGTATGTGCCCGCTGCGGCCTTCGGTGAGCCTCCTGGGGCAAGTTTTCGGACAGAGCTTTCACAGCCCTTTGCGTTCAACATTTTGAATCAGGCACTTGCGTCCGAGCCTGTGGCGCACTTGCCCGAAGCATCGACCAGCCTGGTGTCGGGCGAAGAGGGTATCCCTAAGGGCAGCGAGGGTACTGTTGTCACCGTGGCCATGTTGTTAGTAGTCAACGGTCTTGGCGTTTTATTCAAGGTTCGCCGGGATGCTTCTAGAGGGGAGCAGATGCAAGTGCATTCCACCCGTCGGTTGTCAATTTCTTTGCCAGACTTGGGAAAGTCGCTGTTTCTAGCAGCGATCAGTATCCTCATATATTCGCAGGGCAGCATAAGTTTAGGCGCGACGCCTGCCGCGGCGTTTCTGCCTCTTGTCTTGGCTTCATTTGTCAACGGCTATGGGTTTCGAGCTCTGGTTAAGGATCTATTTCAGCTCGTGCTCCAACTGGTTCCTCCATCAGTGCTTCCCGATCATCGCTAAGGGCTTAATCTATGTCGGAAGGATTGGGCGACGCACTGCGAGATCGAAATAAGGCCTTGCACATCGTCAACGCCAGAACCCGGGAGAGCAGAAATGTCGAAGCGTCTCATCGAGTTCGATGGGGGCTGGTTGTTGACAGCGCGAGGTACCGGTGCCCGAGTCCGTCGCGGCGGGCTCCAGAGTCGAAGCTCCGCACTCGAGGCGGCTAGTATCAAAAGGCAATCCGCCGGGACCTGTTCTATCTCAGTATCACTCGCACACTTCCTTTGCGTTGCGGGCACTGTTTTTCATCTCAATTTCTGCCGCGGTCATCGCATTAAGCAATGGCGGCATCAGCAGAAAATGAAAATGGTCCGCTCGGGGCGTCAGGCGGCGGGTACCTCTCCGATAGATTGTCACGATTGGCCGTCGACGGTCTTTCCAGCAAATCGTGGGGTACGACTGGGCGTATCGGCGCCTGAAGTATTTCTCATCGGGATTCTGAGTCAACGGCTTGTGTATTCGTTCGCTCCCCTTCCGCTCCTTCATCACCCCATCCAAACGTGTCCAAGGCTATCCGCCGTAAGTGTTCGGGGATCACACCTTGTAATCGGACTCAGGGAGCCGCCAGAGGTAGTTTGGCAGTCCGGTATGCAGTGGTATCCTGAATGTTGGATCGTCGGTCAGGTAGTGGACGGCACAGACGCGTTTTCCAGCTAGTGCTTGTCGGACGCATGGGCCCACAAGTGCATCGTTCGTTGGAGAGCCCCTGCTCCCGCTTCAGAGTCGCCATGCTGCGGCCAGGCCCGCGACCCGCGCCCGTAATGACGGCAATTTTGCTATCCATTGGAATCTCCAAAATCGATTTGATGCCAACTGACTGCAGCCCGATCAGGCCTTGGCGAGTGGCTTGAAAAGATTGATCGGGTTGCCATCCGGATCCCGGAACAGCATGGAGCGGTAGCCCCAGGGCATGTTCTTGGGCTGCTGCAACCAGTCAGTCACGAAAGCGTCGACGCGTTCTCGCTCAGCGTCGATATCCTCGACTTCGAACTCGAGGATCGCTGAGCAATTTGCGCCGGCTGCCCAATCGCCACCGTGCATGTAGTTGGCGGCTTTCCTGCTGAGGATCGCGAGGATAGCGCCCTCCGGGCGCAACTCGACATAGTCGTCATTGCCTTTCGGCGGGGTGCCTAGAAGCTTCTCATAGAAGCTCGCTAGGCTCGTGACATCCTCGGTGACGAGACGCGTGTAGGCAAATTTCATGAGCGAGACCTTTCCGGCTTGCGGATTTGTCAGTAGACTTCAATACTGAACGGCACCGTACCTATAGTACGCTACCGTATCGTAGTATGGGTGTCAATGGAAGGTTTTCGGGTGGCTCAAATTGCGGACAAGCGGGTGGAGCGTTCCAAGGCAGCGGTCTTGGCCGAGACCTATAAGCAGCTGACGCAGAGCGGAATCAGCGGGGTAAGCATTGATGAGGTGTCACGCGTCTCTGGCGTGTCAAAGACGACGATTTATCGGCATTGGCCGTCACGTTCGGCATTACTGATTGACGCCTGTTCGCGACTCGGAAATGCCCATCAAGCCCCCGATACGGGAACCCTGCGCGGCGTCGTTCACGCTCTCGTGGCGAATCTCGCGGAGCAACTTCAGACCGCGGCGTGGGCTTCGGTCTATCCATCGATCATTGACGCCGCAGAGCGCGATTCGGAAATCTCCACCATGCAGTCCAAGCTGCATAAAGGCTTCATGGCGCCGTTCCACGCTATCGTCGAACGCGCCGAGGCCAGAGGCGAGATACCATCAGGCAAGTCGGCCGCCAATCTGATCGCAGCGATAGCAGGTCCACTTTTCTATCGCCGTTGGTTTTCTAAAGAGGCAATCGACGATCGCTTTACCGATGCGATCATCGACGCTGCCGTAGAGGCCGCTATGCGACGCGATTCTCAGCTTCAGCCATCTCGTCGAAAAGCTAGGCTCGAAGATGATCCTTCGAGCGGAAGTGCGCCAACAGGCCGCTCTGCGGCAGGCCGAAAGCGGTAGCGAACCTAGAAGAAGGCTCTTGGTCGGAGCAGGATGTCCTTCACCACATGTACGCCCAGGCATCCAGACGAATCGAATTTCGTTTTTGGTGCCGCTGTTGCGTCTGGCGCGTTCTGCAAGAACGGTGGCGCCGTTTGCTAGTTACCTCGACCCGCTTTTGAGTCACACTGAAATTGTGAGCTGGGGTCCTGAGAGACAGCGACCTCGGTAGGGCCGAGACCTCATGAAGGGTGACACAAATGGAATCACATAAAACCACGACCCCAGTAAGAGCCTTTGATCGTGCCTATATCAACGGCCAGTTCGTGACTCCCCATGGAACCCAGGTCGTCGATCTGGTGAACCCGACCGATAACAAGGTAATCGGCAAGGTCACCCTGGCAGATGAACTCGACACCCGAAACGCCATCGGTGCTGCGAAAGAGGCCTTCAACACCTTCTCGCAAAGTAGCAAGGAATACCGGATGGAGCTCCTGCAGCGGTTGCACGATGCCGTGGCCAAGCGCATGGATCAACTCGTTGCAGCGACGGTCGTGGAATACGGAGCACCGCAAGACCGAGCGAAGGGCTCTAACAACCTTGCGGCGAACATTTTCCTGCACTTCAGGAAAGTCCTCGAAGATTTCGGCCTGGTCAAAACTGTCGGCACATCCAAGGTCGTGATGGAGCCGGCGGGCGTAGTGGGCATATTTACGCCATGGAATTCGAGCGCCGGCTCGATCGCGATCAAGGTGGCGCCGGCAATCGCGGCCGGATGCACGGTCGTCATCAAGCCCAGCGAGATGAGCGCCATGCAAACCGAAGTGTTGATGGACGCCTTTCATGAAGCAGGGTTGCCGCCTGGCGTCATCAATGTCGTGACGGGTCTCGGCGAGGTCGTCGGGCCGGAGTTAACGCAAAGTCCGGACATTCAGAAAATAGCTTTCACCGGTTCCACGCAGATCGGAAAACTGGTCGCGAAGAACTCCCTGGACACAATGAAGCGCCTGACGCTGGAGCTCGGGGGCAAGTCGCCCAACATCATCCTGGAGGATGCCGATCTTTCCACGGCGATCCCGATGGCCATCAACGCCTGCTACCTGAACAACGGGCAGGCCTGCATTGCGGCCTCGCGTCTGATCGTGCCAGAAGACCGCCTCGAGGAAGTGAAGCGATTGGCCAAGGCGGCCGTCCAAGCAATCAAAATGGGCGATCCGCGGGACGAGGGCGTCACCCTCGGCCCATTGGCCAGCACCAAGCAGTACCAGCGCGTGCAGGCGTACATCAGGTCCGGGATCGAGGAAGGTGCGGAGCTCGTCATCGGCGGGGAAGGTCATCCCCAGGGACTGGAAGGGGGCAATTTCGTAAAGCCCACCGTGTTCGCCAACGTCACTCGCAAGATGCGTATCGCGAAGGAAGAGATCTTCGGCCCGGTCCTGTCGATAATGACCTACAGGACGGAAGAGGAGGCCATTGAAATCGCCAATGACAGCGAATTCGGCCTCATCGCCTACGTAAGCTCGGCGGACCGGGAATGGGCCACCCGCGTGGCGCGCAAACTCGCCGCCGGTCGGGTCCTGATCAACACCTTAAGTCACGATCCCTTTGCGCCCTTCGGTGGGTTCAAACAATCCGGGATCGGTCGGGAAGGGGGGATCTTCGGGCTGCAGGAGTATCTGGAACCCAAAGCGATCATCGGCTAACCCCAAAATGACCGTCCATGTGCCAGACCGTTTCAAAGCCGCGAACGCCTTTTGGATAGGGCTCGCCAAGATCGGACTTACGCCAGCCGTGGTGCTGAGCCAAGCTCGCTTGCCACTGACTGTTTACGACGGCAAGAAGAACCTCGTCACCACGGCGCAGTTCTTCGCACTCTGGCGTGCCGTGGGCGAACTCTGCGCTGATCCGGCCGCGGGCTTGAAAATCGCCACCCAAATCGATGTTGGCAATCGGCCACCGTCAACGATGGCGGCCTATTACGCCCGTGACTATCGGGATGCCCTCAGCCGCCTTGCTCGCTTCAAGCAACTGTGTGCGCCCGAGCAACTGCAAATCAAAGTGAGCAAGGACGAGTGCGTGATCGAGCCTGTGTGGCTGCACGCGCAGGAGGAAACGCCGCCTTTGCTGACCGACGCTGCCTTCGTCTCGTTCGTTGAACTGGGTCGCCGCGGCACTGGGCACTGGGTCACGGCGAAAAGGGTCGAGCTGAAGCGCAGCGCCGAGGCGACCGGCTTCCATGAGGGTTATTTCAAGGGCCCGATCAGGTTCGGAGCGCGACGGAACGCGCTCATCCTGCACGCGGCCGATCTGGATCGGCCATTCCTTACCTATAACGCCGAGTTACTTGACATGCTGAATCCGCAGCTCGAACGCGCGCTCGAAGAGCGCCGTGCGCAAAGTTCGATCAGTGAGCAGGTGAAATGGATTCTCAAGCGCCTGCTCGCGGGAAGCCGGCCGGAGATATCGGCCGTCGCGCGCGAGCTTGGGTTGAGCGATCGGACCTTGCAGCGGCGAATCATCGATGACGGCGCAACTTTCCGGCAGTTGCTTCTTCAGGCACGGCAGGAACTGGCGCGCGAGTACCTCAACCGGCCGGAGATGGATGTCACGGAAGTGGCATTTCTGCTCGGCTACAAGGATTCGAATTCTTTCTATCGCGCCTTCCGAACGTGGGAGGGGACAACACCCTCCCAGTTGCGGGCAGCGCTTCGACGATCCGGAACCAGGCAATAAGTGCACGTTTAAGGGCGGCCATTTATCCGCGATGACTACGCGACGCCGCACGCGCACCGCGGCGGGTACCAAGTGCGAGGACTGGCAGGTGAGGAACGGAGACGAGGTAATCAATTGATTTTACCACTCATTGCTACTTGAACTGACACGCAGAATCACCCCGTCAGTCACCAATTTGCGTCCCCGACCTCGATGGCGGTTACCGAGCCTGCTCTGAAGCGCGCTTGACACATCGGTAAGTATCCGATTACCGTAAGGTATGGCTAACCATTGTGCCGCGCTAACCAGTCTGTCGGCTCTGGGAGATCGAACCCGGCGCGAGATCTTCGAGTGCCTCACGCAGCGCCCGTCGGCGGTGGGTGAACTCGCGCGCGGACTACCGGTCAGCCGGCCCGCAGTCTCGCAACACCTGAAGGTGCTCAAAGCGGCAGGTCTGGTGCGGGAAGTTGCCGAGGGCACGCGGCGCATCTACCACATCGATCCACGCGGAGTAGGCGCTATGCGTGAATGGCTTGACTGGCAGTGGCGCAACGCACTGGCCGCATTTCAGGAATATTCGGATGAGGAATTTGAGAAGGAAATGCTGCGATGACCATCGCCCCGGTGAAATGCTCTGTGGATGTGAAAGGCCCCTGCGCTCGTGCCTTTGAACTCTTTACCAGAAACATGGGAGTGTGGTGGCCGCGCGGGAAGACGCCGGCGCGCAACCCACACGTGGATTTGATCGTCGAACCGCAGAAGGACGGGCGCTGGTTCGAAAGGGATGCGGACGGCACCGAAACGATGTGGGGAAAAGTCATCGCGTGGGAACCCCCGCGACGACTCACCTTGGGATGGCAGCTCAATCATCAGTTTCGATTCGATCCGGCTTTGTTGACGGAGGTTGAAATCCTCTTCGAAGAACTGCCCGGCGGCATCACGCGAGTCAGTCTTGAGCACCGCAACCTGGAACGGCTAGGCGCAGACGCCGAGAATTTCGCGGGGAAAGTCAGGTCCGGCTGGCCCGAAAGAATGGGTAACTACGCCCAATACGCTACCAATGACAAGTGAGGGCCTTGGAATGTCGTCCTTCAGAGTTCACACAATCCCGGGCAGCCCGGCCGCCCGAGCGGTGCTTGCCACATTGATTGAAAAGGAAGCGCGGTTTCGCGTTCTCGCAATCTCACCCGGTGCGCAGAAGAAGGAACCCCACCTGGCGCGCCAGCCATTCGGAAAAATGCCCGTCCTGGAGCACGACAACTTCGTGTTGTACGAGACGCAAGCCATACTGCGGTATCTCAACCGCATCCTGCCCTCGCAACCCCTGATTCCAGAGGACCCGCGGGAGGTGGCCCGCATGGATCAGATCATGGGAATTTCTGATTGGTACCTCTTCTCCGGCGTCAGTAACGTCATTGGCTTACATCGGATCGTCGGGCCGCGACTGCTGGGGTTGCAGCCCGATGAAGCCGCCATCGCGGAGGCGATGCCAAGAGCGCAAGTTGTATTCGCGGAGTTATCGCGGCTGCTGGCGAAAAAGGCCCACCTCGCCTCTGAAGTATTAACGCTCGCCGATCTCATCGTGGCGCCCCACATGGACTTCCTCTCGCAAACGCCCGAGTGGGGAATTTTGACCCGCGGTCGATCCAATCTCTTGGACTGGATGGCGCGGATGAAAGAACGAACCAGCATGCAAGCGACGACCTGGGATGCGGTCACGGAACTTGCGAAAGTTGGCTAGCCATGAACCGGTCTCAGGGCCGGAATGCCTATCGGGCGGCCGCGCTGGTCCTGTTGGTCTTCTGTGTCCTCCACAGCTATGGGGCCCTTGTGTCTACGCCACACTTCGGGGCTGCCAGCGACGCGGTGGTCCAGTCGATGCGAGCGGTCCATTTTTCCGCGCAGGGTTTCACCGACACTTGGTACGGCTTTTACTTGGGCTTCGGTTGGTTTTCGTCAATACTGTTCGCTATTTCCGGTTTACAGCTGTGGATCATCGGCGGTCGCGACCTCGCCAGCCGACGCAATGATCGTCCCCTGATTTGGCTGCCGGCGATCGCCCATGCAATCGGGGCCGGGCTGTGTGCGCGCTATTTCTTCCCCGCCGCCTTGCTATTTTCCATCATTGCTACGCTCCGGATATTCTACGCTCTGCTGCACGACTCGCGACTGTGCAGCAAGGCGGCTGCCCGGGAGCCTGTCGGAGAATAGGTTTCGTGGGATTCTGGAATTGAATCAAGGCATACACAGACCGGCCACCTTGCTCGTCATCGATATGCAAAAGGCTATCGACGATCCGGTCTGGGCGGCCGCCGGTGCACGCAATAACCCAAGCGCAGAACTTTGCGTGGCGCAATTGCTTTCCTGCTGGCGGGCCCATCGCTGGCCCATCATCCACATCCGCCACGACTCGCGCGAACCTACCTCAAGCTTTCGTCCCGACGGCCCCGGGGCGCCCTTCAAGCCCGAAGCGGCTCCGCTGGCGGGCGAAGACATACTTTCCAAGTCCACGGCGAACGCTTTTCTGTCTACGGATCTCGAGGCGCTTCTACGCCAGCGTGGCGCTGGAGCGATCGTCGTCGCCGGCGTCATCACCAATAATTCCGTTGAATCCACGGTGCGCATGGCCGCCGAATTGGGGTTTGCGGTAACGGTTGTGGAGGATGCTACCTTCACCTTTGCCCGCATCGACCGTCGCGGGCGATTTTGGGCGGCCGAAGATGTGCATGCCCTGTCGCTGGCAAATCTGGAGCAGGGCGGCTACGCGCAAGTCGTTTCAACCAATTCCGCTACGGGGCATACCCCCTAGTTAAAGCGCGGTGCCAATATCCGCGCCGCGTGCCCGATTCGCCGACGGTCAGTGCAGCCGAAACCGGACCTTGACACTGGCGTCGCGAGAATTCAGGTTATGAGGATGAAACCCGTAAGCCGCGCCAAGCGTCCCGAGAAACTTGAGCACACGGAAACCGAACGCTTCGTTCGCCGGGTCGATTGGAATCTCTTCCGGCAATTTCACGAAATTGTCCAATCGGGCAGCCTGAGCGCCGCCGCGCGCCGGCTCCATCTGCATCAGCCCGCGCTCAGCGCCGCGCTCAAGCGCCTTGAAGATCATCTTGGCGTCACGCTGTGCCATCGCACCGCGCAGGGGATCGCCTTGACGCCTGCGGGCAAGGAACTGCTGCAGTTGACGACGGACATGATGGAAGCAGTTCGGTTGGCGCCAAAATTGACCTCGCAGGCCGCGAAGCGCATCGAAGGCAAGATGTCGCTGCGCATGATCACCTACATCATCTGCCCCGAGCTGGATGAAGCTTTGTCATCCATTCACACGCGGCACCCCGACATCGAGATCATGATCGAGGTATCGCCCTGGCAAAAGGTCATAGACGCTCTGCTGGCCAATGAATGCGATGTCGGCATCACCTTCGACGCGCGCCCACGTCCACCACTGTGCTACGAACCCCTGTTTCGGGAGACCCAGCAGCTGTACTGCTGTCGCTCACATGAGCTCTACGGCCAGATCATTCGTGAACCAGCAAAGCTGTCTCAGCAGCGCTTCATTCTGACCCAAGGCGATGAACCTGACGAACTGCGCCAGTTTCGCGAACGCTATGGGCTCGCCGGCAATGCCAGCGGACGTGCCGAGGACCTGCATGAGGCTTCGCGCTTGATTCTACGCGGCATCGGCATCGGCTTTTTGCCTACCGTGGTCGGTGCACCCCATGGCACCGAGCGTCTATGGCCGCTGTTTCCGCCGCCGATTCTGCCGAACTACTTCATCTATCTCGTTTCCCATCCACCGGAACGCGTATCGGTCACCACGCAGCTGTTCCTGGATGAGATGCGCCGGCGCCTGCGGGCACGGGGTGATTCCGCACTGTTGTGAGGCGCAGCATCTGCTGTCTGCGCCAGAACTGAGCAAGGACTCTTGACCCATCAATAGGGTTTATACCCGCCATCGATCATCTCCGACTTCCGACCACCGATCCGCTGCCGGATTATCGGCTGGAAGCCAAGGAGGATACCGATTGGCCGAATCCACGCCCACGCTCGCGGCGATCGAAATTCCCTCGCGCCATACTTTGGGCATCGAGGTGCATTCGATCGATTACGTCGAGCACGGCGAGCGGCACGGCCATGTGCGCGACCAGCGCACCTTTTGGTTCACCGGCAACCTGCAGTTCCTGTCGATCTCACTTGGCTTCATCGGTCCAAGCCTCGGACTTTCCTTCGCGTGGACCTCCATAGCCGGAGTGCTGGGGATTCTCTTCGGCACGTTGTTCATGGCCTTTCATGCGACGCAGGGACCGGTGCTCGGGTTGCCGCAGATGGTGCAGAGCCGTGCCCAATTCGGATATCACGGGGTCCTCATTGCGCTGCTGGGCTCGCTGATCAACTACGGCGGCATGAACGTCGTGTGTGCGCTGCTGATCATGGGCGGCCTGCAACACCTGTTCGGTTGGAACCCCTATTGGGTATTGGCGATCACGGCGCTCTGGAGCATGGCGCTGGCGCTGCTTGGCTACGATTGGCTGCATCGGGCCTTCAAGATACTGTTCTGGATCAGCCTGCCGCTGACCGCGATTCTGACCGTGGCAATTGCCATCGGCAATGTCCCGCACGGCGCGCCGGCCCGACTTGGATTCAGCGCAGTCGCATTTGGCGTGCAATTCGCTGCCGGCGCCAGCTACAACATCGCATTCGCGCCCTACGTCTCGGATTACACGCGCTATCTCAAAGAGGATACCAAGGCGTCAAGTTTGATCGTCGCGGTGTTCCTGGGCGCCTCCTCGTCGGCCTCCTGGCTGCTGGTATTGGGTGCGTGGCTGGCGACCCGGCTGAACGGCACTGACCCACTGGTCGCCGTCAGCACCGCCGGCAACGCCGTGCTTCATGGATTCGGCACAGTTCTCGCGATCGACAGTGTATTGGTGCTGCTTGCGGTCGTTTCAATCGACACCTATAGCGGCATGCTCACCCTGGTCACAGCCAGCGACAGCGTGCGATCCATCAAAGCCACGCGAACCGTTCGGGCGATATTCATCGGCGTCTTTACACTGCCCTGGGTAGTGGTGACCCTGATCGGCGGCCAGAACGCCATTGCAAGTCTGACGCTCACCTTGACCATCATCCTCTACATGCTGGTGCCCTGGACAGCGGTCAATCTTGTCGATTTTTTCTGCGTCCGGCGTGGCCACTATTTCATTCGTGATCTGTTCAATCCCCACGGCATCTACGGTCAATGGGCCTGGCGGGGACTGCTGGCCTACATGCTGGGGGCGGTGGCGATCGCACCCTTCGCGGTGCTCCCCAACCTGTGGACGGGTCCCCTGGCCGCCCGGATGGGTGGCATCGATATCGGGTGGTTGATCGGCCTGGTGGTGGCAGGAGGGTCCTACTACCTGTTCGCCAAGGGTCTGCGGCTCGACCTGGAACGGATCGCCATGTTCGGCCATGACCCGGCCGCCGCAGCGCGAATCGCGGTCGGCGGGAAATAGCCCGTGGCACCGCCTTCACTGCACAGCCCCCGGGCAATCCCGAGAGTTGCCGAGTTGCAGGGCCTTTGGCGCCGCCTGCTGATCAGCTGGCCCGACGGTACGCGCGATGAGACCACTCAAGTGCGATGGCTGCAGGGCCACAGCGCCTATACGGACCTGCGTCAGCCGGCATCGTTACCCACTTTCTCCGGCAAGCGCGGCCTATTGGACCTGTCGATGGAGGATTGCACGGCCCTTGCGCGGCAGGAAGGCTTTGCCGGTCACTTTCGCTTCGATGGCGGCTACTTTGAATGGGCGCGCTCCATCGACTATCAGCCCAAGCCGATCTATTCGGATGTGGGCTCACTGTGGTGGGGGGAGGGCAATGTACTGATCGAGCAGGGCCGCGACATCGATTATATCGAACACTGGCAGCGCCAGGATGCAACCGCGATCACGCCGGCCGCCGCGCTCACCCTTCGCGGGACCGACTGCGGCACCAAAGCCTCGCTACTGCGGGTGGGCTCTGTGTTCATGTTTGCGCGCGACCGTTCGATCATCCCACCGCCGCACAAGACTCTGCCCGAGTGCATGGCGGCGGCAACCTCGATTCATGAGGCGCGGGCCCTGATCGACTGCGAGATTTCATTCGGTGAACTGGGCGCGGACGGCTTTCAGATCACGGTCTCAAGTCTTCCCTACCGCCGCGGAGATATCTTGAACCCTCGACAGAGCGCCAGCCACCTGATGCTGCGGGATCGAAGTCCGTCGGGCGCCGACATCACCCGTCGCTGGGAAATTCTGGCAGTGGAAGGCGATCCGCTCCTCATCGCGGCCGGCACACCGCGCTTCGGAACCTAGGGCAGGGCTCAGCAATGCCAGAAGCGAGTATTCCAATCGTCGATATCTCGGCCCTGTATGGCAGCGATGCAAGTGCCAGGTTCGCCACTGCGCAGCAGCTGGGTGAGGCCGCGCGCAGTGCCGGCGTCCTGTACGTCACCGGGCATGGTCTTGCGCCCGCACTGTTCGATGAGTTGTTGCTGCAAACCAAGCGATTCTTCGCCCTGCCCATCGAGCAGAAAATGCAGGTCTACATCGGCAGGTCGCGCAATCATCGCGGCTATGTGCCCCAGGGCGAGGAGGTCTTCGCAGGTGGCACCAAGGACGTCAAGGAAGCCTACGATCTGGCCCGCGACCTGCCCGCCGATGACCCGGACTATCTGTCCGGCGTTCCGCTTCTGGGACCCAACCAATGGCCGGAGGATCCTGCCTTCAAGTCGGCCATCAGCGGCTACTACGAGGCGGCCTTTGCCGTCGGACGCGCGCTCATTGGCGGATTCGCGCAGGCGCTGGGCGAAGCGGCCGATTTCTTCGAGCGCCATCTGCGAAAGCCGCCCTCGCAACTGCGCCTGATTCACTATCCCTTTGATCCTGATGCCGCAGATGCCCCCGGGATCGGCGCACACACCGACTATGAGTGCTTCACCCTGTTGCGCGGCACCAGTCCCGGGCTGGAGATCCTGAATGAGAAGGGACTCTGGATCGACGCACCGCCGGTGGAAGATGCCTTTGTCGTCAATATCGGCGACATGTTCGAGCTGTGGACCAACGGCGAGTTCGTCGCCACGTCCCACCGGGTCCGCAAGGTGTGCGCGGAGCGGTATTCATTTCCGCTGTTCTTCTCGGTGGACTATCACACCTGCATAGAACCGATGGCGCGCTTCGTCACGTCGCATCGGCCGGCGCGACCGGGAGTCGTCGCCGGGGAACATTTGTTCGCGCAAACGGCGCAAACCTTTACCTATCGCGACAGCGGCTCGAAAGGGGCGAGCTCACGTTGCCGCAGTCCTCTGCCGCTCTGTCTTCGTTCGGTCAACAGGCGAAGCTCGGAGTGCGCTAACGCGATGTGAAACCCAAGGTGCATGCCATGAAGACCCCGAACCTAACCCCCCGATCCGGTCACTCGATGAAATTCCACTTGCTTGCAGCCGTCGCGCTGGTTCTGGTGGGGCAGGCGACGCCCAGTTTCGCCGACAGTGACGCGGCGAGCAGCGATTCACTCCAGGAGGTGGTCGTCACGGCCGAGAAACGCGATTCGACCGTACAGTCCACCGCCATGAGCATTTCGGCCGTGACCGGCGCGGATCTTCAGTCGCAGGGGGTCACCGGTCTTGCAGGAATCGCCTCCGAGATCCCCGGTATTTCCATGCGGACCTCAGGACCCGGGGAGACCGAACTGGAAATGCGGGGTATGGCCTCCGGTGGCGGCTCCTCACCCACCGTAGGCTTCTACCTGGATGAGACCCCCCTGACGCCGCCGGCCGCGGCGCTGAACGGCAAGGTGGTCATCGACCCGGATCTCTTCGACCTCAATCGCGTGGAAGTGTTGCGCGGGCCGCAGGGTACATTGTATGGCGCCGGCTCGATGGGCGGCACGATCAAACTGATCACCAATCAGCCCAATCTGGAGCAATTCTCCGGTCAGGTACAAGGCGTCGCATCCGGCACCGATGGCGGCCGCGGCAACTCCACCGGCAACTTCATGCTGAACATCCCGATCGTCAACGACCAACTGGGCATCCGTGTCGTCGGCACCGAAAAGTACGTGAGCGGCTGGATAGACCGAATCGTCGTCTCCCCGTTCCCGGAAGCCGTCGACCCATGCAGCGCCTACTCAGCCGGCACTGCCACAGGATGCAACCGCGGCAATGTCCTGGCGCCGGGCACGACCCAGCAAGTCATTCCGGACGTCAACTGGGAATGGCTGCAGGCGGTACGGACCAGCATTCTTTGGAAACCGACGGACAACCTCAGCGTCGAGACGCTGATCATGTATCAGCGCATTTCCACCGGCGGCTACAACTTCTATGACCTGCCGCCCGGTATCGATCCGACGCTGGCGCATTATCAGCCGTTCAACACGACCGAAGGCATGTCGGATAAAATTGCGCTTTACAGCACGACCATCAAGTATGACACCGGCTTCGCGCAGCTGACCGCCAACACCTCCTTTTGGACGCGCAAGGAGTCCAATACGCAGGATACCGCCGAAGCCCTGCGCAGCGACTTTGAGGTGTTCTACGGGGTGGACATTCTCACCCCGGTCAATTTCACCGAAATCGATTATTCAAGGCAATTCAGTGAAGAACTGCGTCTCACCTCAAAGGACGACGGCGCATTGCAATGGATCCTCGGCGCGTTCTACAGCAAGCTTACCTCCACCTTCGTCGACATCAATCAGGCAGCCGCCTTTGCCCCCGCCTCCGTCGGGGGCGCCGCGGCCAATCCGGACGGCATAGTCTACGATGCGGACAATCCCTATCACGTCACTCAATACGCCGCCTTCGGGGAGGCCACGTATCACTTCACCGATACCTGGAAACTGACCGCCGGACTGCGTTACCTGGACTACAGCACGCATGTCGATGAGACGCAGGAAGGCAGCATCACCGCCACCGGCAATGCGACAGCGACGACGGCGAGTTTCGCGACCTCAGCCTCCGGCGTTACGCCGAAAGTCAGCCTCGCATTCGAGCCCACCGGGGATCTGACACTGTATACGTCGGTGGCAAAGGGCTACCGACCAGGAGGTGTCAACCTGCCGTTACCCCCCTTCTGCCAGGCGACCACGGAGACCTTCGCACCGGATACGGCCTGGAATTACGAGGTGGGTGAGAAGGCCCGCCTGTTCGACAACCAGATCAGCGTCAACGGGGACGTCTACCTCATAAAATGGAGCGACGTGCAGCAGCTGATCAACCAGGCCTGCGGCTATTCACTCACGGTGAACGCCGGGGATGGCAAGTCCTATGGCTCGGAGCTCGAGATCAATGCCAATCTCACGCCCCAACTGCTCCTGACCGTCAGCGGCGCCTATACACAGGCGTACTTGAGTTCCATCAGTCCGGTGGCCGCACAGGTCTCGGCGACGCCCTTGCTGCCCGGACAGGCCATCCTGAATATTCCGCGATTCACCGAAAGCACCTCATTGACCTATACCAAGCCGCTCAACGGGCAATACACCCTGGTCGCGCGGGCCACGAACTCATATGTGGGCCCGTCCACGGATACCTCATTCAGCTACACGCATTTGTCGCCCTACGACCTCATCGGTCTGCGGGCCGGCATCGAGCGCGACACGCTTTCCGTCTATCTCTTCATCGACAATTTGACTGACAAGCATGCCGAGCTCTCCACCAACACCACATCGCTGTCATGGATCGTGCCTTCCGTGACGCGCGTCGCCACGAACCAGCCACTGACCGGCGGAATCGATGTTACCTACACCTTCTAGACGGCCCGGAGCATGGCGCATATGACACAGCGCCCCTTTCATCTTGGTTGGTTCCTGAACTTCACGCCAGATGACTGGGACCTGCCCTTCGGCAATGGCGGCATGCCATTCGACGGTGACTTCTATGTGGAGGTAGCCCGAACGCTTGAACGGGCGTGCTTCGATTACATGATGATCGAGGACAAACTGCTGGTGCCGGAAGCCTACGGCGGCAGCATCGAGTCCGCGCTGCGCCTGGGTATGATGGCCCCCAAGCACGACCCGGCGCCGCTGGCGGCGATCTGCGCCGCCGCCACGCGCCATTTGGGCACGGTCGTCACCCTGTCGACGCTCGCCTACCCGCCGTTCCTGCTCGCTCGGCTGTGCTCGACGCTGGACTCCCTATCCGGCGGTCGCTTTGGCTGGAACATCGTCACCAGCGCCGAGAATCTGGCGGCGCAGAATTTCGGTCTGGAGAAATTACCGCCGCGCGAACAGCGCTACGACATGGCCGATGAGTACGTCGATATCGTCAATCGACTCTTCGACAGCTGGACCCCGGATGCCGTGATCCGGGATCGCGAGCATGGCATCTACGCCGATTGGGCCAAGGTCAAACCGATCAACCACAAGGGTCAGTATTTCAGCGTGCGTGGGCCGCTCAATACAGTGCGATCCCCACAAGGTCGGCCGGTGTATGTGCAGGCGGGGGGATCGCCGCGCGGCCGCCGATTTGCTGCCCGCCACGCCGACTCAATCGTTGCCGTATCCAACGGACTGCAGCAGATGAAGGCGTTCCGCGCCGACATCCGGCGTCTGGCAGTTGCCGAAGGGCGCAATCCGGAGGAAATCAAAGTACTGTTTCTGGTGACGCCGGTGCTTGGCGAGACCGACGCGGAAGCACGGCAGAAGCAGCAGCGAATGGTTCAGCGTCCAAACTTCATCGAACAGATTCTGGCGATTATCTCAGCCATCACCGACATAGACTTTGCCAAATTCCACCTCGATGAGGTCCTGCCGCATCTGACAACCAATGGCGAGCAAGGCAGCCTCGATAAATTTCAACAGCCCGGAAGCGGCAAAACGTTGCGGCAATTGGTGCTGGAAGCCTCCGGTGGCTTTGCCGCATCCATCGAACTCATCGGCACCCCCGACCATGTTGCCGACCTCATGAGGGAAGCCATGGAGTTCGTCGGCGGCGACGGCTTTCTCATTACAACGCCTACCCAGCGCATGAACCGCTCGGATCTGATCTCAATAACCGACGGTTTGGTGCCGGTTCTTCAACGCCGGGGTTTGGTCCGCGCGGAATATCGTCACAAAATGCTGCGCGATACCCTCAGGGAGTTTTAGGCCTACGCATGGGGCGCTGTGGCACTCCCGGCACATATTGAACATAAGAAGTATTCGCCAGAGTCTAAAACGGGTCTCCATCGGGGCGCGGCCAGGGGAAAGGGCAAAGAAAAGCGGGAACCCAGTACTGCTTTTGGGTTTTGTGCGGCTGCGTAGCCAACGCATGTGATTTCCGATCCAGGTGGATG
>Ga0210395_10001288_pt1 | contig 19453 bp, 21 predicted proteins | sample IncBWH4OmetaG_FD_150861 | JGI IMG/M metagenome (GOLD analysis project Ga0210395, IMG submission 150861) | Forest soil microbial communities from Barre Woods Harvard Forest LTER site, Petersham, Massachusetts, United States - Inc-BW-H-4-O ...
CCCCAGGATTCCGCTTAGATTCTCCCATGCGGCCTGGTTCAGGGCAGGGTCTGAGCCTACCAGATCGCGAATCATATCCCACGCAGCCAGATTGAGGGCGCCTTCGGGCGGCGGACCCATCGCCAGCGAGACAGAACACTGAGGGCAGAACGAGATGCGATGAGCGGTCGATTTCTGTCGCGGCTTAATGCCGACGGTCTGCGCGAACATATACAAGGCCACAGATTTCTGTCCGGCCTGAAGCTCGCGCCTGCAGCGAAGACAGCGCATGTTCTCCAAGGTCTCTCCTAGAGCGGATTGCGGCCCTCGAATATGAATACTGTCTTTGAGGAGTCACGCGGCACAAGTATGTAGAAGGATTCCGGTGAGCTTAGGTTCAGAAAAAGGCTGCACGGGGGAGCGCATTAAGCTCAGCGGGTCCAGGGGTCGACGAGCGGTACGTCGATGTCTTCAAAGTGCGCGGTGTTGCGAGTGGCCAGCGTGGCGTGCTGGGCCATCGCGATGCCCGCGATCATCGTATCCCGCAGGTCGCCCGGACGGCCGTTCTTTTGGCGGGAGGCCATCAGATCCGCTGCTTCCTGGGCCGCGGCAACATCGAAGGGAACAACACGGTTGTCGATCTTGTCGAGGAGTTCCTGGAAAGACTGGATCAACGCAGAGCGGCGTTTTCCTCCGGGCATGATCTGTAGTCCGAAGCGGATCTCAAGAACCGTGATGGAGGTTATCCAGATGGATGCGCGAGGCTGCCGGTCAAGCCAAGCGACGACGTTCTTGTCGGGCGCAACGTGCATCAGTGCCGAGAGCACGTTGGTGTCAAGAATGGTCATGGTCTAAATCACGGCTCAAATGATGGAACGTCGATCCTGTGGCCCCGTAGTTCGGGGATATCGGAGGTCAGCCCGGTTTTGCCGAACAGGGTGGAGATTTCGGTCCCCAAGCCGCCGGCAGGAGCATTTGTTTCGATAACCGCGCTGCGCAGGATGTCTCGTACTTCCTCTTCCATGCTGCGTCCATTCCTCCGGGCGCGGCGCTGCAGGCGCGCTTTCACCTGATTCTCAATGTTGCGTACGACGAACTGGGCCAAGGCTGCCTCCTGATTTACGAACGATATCATGATATCATATGAGCACCTGGCAGGCAAGGCCCAAGGGCTGCTGACACCCCGGAACCAAGCTGTGCTCTAGGCACAGGCTCACGGCATCGTGCACTCTGTTGCGATGGGTGCTGGCGCGAGAAATCGTAGAGACTCGGGTTTGCCGCATGCGCTGTCGGCGCGGACCTATCGACCATCGACCCGATTGGTTCGGCTATCGCAACTGCGCAAATTGTGTGAGTGCCAACAGGTTGCTGCAGTTTGCTGCCGCTGGCGCGGCGATAGTATCGAGTTCCTGCTGGTCCGGACGCGAAGCGGTAGGCGCTGGACGTTTCCCAAGGGCAGCGCGGAACCAGGGCTGACTCATGCCCAGGCGGCGGCGCTGGAGGCGTTCGAAGAGGCCGGAGTACATGGGCGGATCGAGGAAACTTCGTTCGCGACGTATGTTCGTCGGGAACGGAGCCGGGGCAGGAAATCCGACCCAAGATCTGGCGAGAGGGAGTTTGCCGTCTCCGCGCATCTCTGTGAAGTGTCACGACTCAGTCCTCCGAAAGAGTCCCGGCGGAATCGAACGTGGTTTTCGACGACGGAGGCTCGGCGGCGGTTGCGTGAGGGGCGCAGGAGTGAGGACGGGGCCGAATTCACCCGGGTGATCGATAAGGCCGTAGCGCGCATCCGGAGGCTGCGCGCCGGAACTGGCATGGTTGACGATCCACCGCAGGATCGAGCGCAACAAGGCGGGCTACATCTGGACATGCTGCAAAAAGACGGATTGCAGAAAGTGCGCTTTGAGGCTTTTGCGGAAGCGCGCGATGGAGAAGATTCGTCCATGCAGAACCTTCGACGCCAGCTCAACCGGATGCGGCAATTCGCAGTGCCCGTTGTCGACGACGATTCTCGTGAGATCTTGCGAGGGGACGTCCTGCAATTTGGCCCTCCAAGCGAGAAGAAGGTCAAGGCCTTGGGATCGGACGGGAAGAGCGACTGATCCACCGGCGCTGACGCCTACCAGCCGGGAACGGTCTCTTTGACTCTCAGGTTTTAATCTCTCTTGGGACGCTCGTAGGCTTTGGCCAGATACTTTCGCGCTTCTTCGAGAGCGGCAAAAGTGTCGTCATTCGTCTGGATGGCCTGGCGGTATTCGTTGATAGCGCGCTCGCGCTGGCCGGTGATGTCAAAGATTTTTCCCAGCTGGATGTGACTCCAGACTTCAGTCCAGCGCGGCTCGCCGTCGCCGTTGATGGACGCGCGGTAGGAGTTCGCCGAGGACTGGTAGTTTCTCTGCAGAAAGAAGATCTCTGCAATGCGGTAGTGAGCAAAGGAACTGTTCTTGTTGAGGTCGAGGGCTTTGTTGAATTCGGCGAGCGCAGCGGCCAGGTCACCCTGCTGCTGCAGGGCCATACCGCGAAGAATCGAAGCACGGAGTCTCACATCCGAGGAATTGGTGAGCACATGGTGGTCGGGATCGATGCTGATGTGCCGCGGGCGTCCGAAAGTTTCCACGGTAAAGGCTGAGTTCGTGCCTACCACTTCGAGTTTCTTGTCTTCGGTTTTGCCGTCGGTGTCAATGCGCAGGTCGACAGGCATGCGGAACAGGTCGAGATCCTGGGAAACTTCTCCGGTGACTCGGAACCCCTTGTTATTGCCCAGGCGGTAGGTCGTGTATTTCAGTTTGAATTCGGGGGCGCCGGTGGAATCGAGCCACTGGGAGAAGAACCAGGTGAGTTGATCGCCGTAGTACTTTTCGGCGATGGTGCGAAAGTCGTCCATGGTGGCGGATTTGCCGGCGTAGGTCTCGGCAAACTCGCGCATGGTTTTGTTGTATTTGTCTTCGCCGAGCACCCAGCGCAGCATATGAAGGATCATCGCGCCCTTATCGGTGACCAGCGACTGAAACTCGGTGGAAAACGGGTCGAGCTTGCTGGCGCTGGAGAGCGGAACCGTGTCGTAAGCGAGAGCACCCACCGACATGTCTTTGACGGCTTCCTCAAGTCCGGCCCCGCCGGCGGCGCTCTCCACGTACATGGCTTCGGAATAGCGGGAAAAGCCGTCGGTCAGCCACCAATCATCCTTGGTCTGAGGACTTACCGAAACTCCCCACCATTGATGGGCGATGGCGTTCGCCAGCAAACGGTAGTTGGTCTTCTCCGTGATCGATGGACCTGCGAGGCCGGCAAATTCTGGCGCCCAGGCGTAGGGAACCGTGTCATTGGGCAACTCCACTACATTAAGCCTCTGGGATAGCGGCGTGCCGTAAAGAGTGATGAAGTAGGTGAACTCCTGAACCGCCGTGGTGGTGTATTCCGGGGCAAGCTTCTGGTGAGTGGGCTTGAAGAAGACGTGCAAGTCCATTCCGGCTTCGTCGCTTTTGTATTCTTCGAAGATGCCGGCGACGATGGTGCCGGGAAAGCTGGGCTTGCTATAGACAAACGTAAATGTCTTGGTCGGAAGGCCGTTGCTATTGGGCTTGCTTGAGGGCGGGTTCTCGGTCAGCGTGGATTTTCCACTTCCGATCGCCAGCATATGCGCGGGCACGGTGACGCTGATGGTTGCCGTGAACCGGTTGAGACCGTAGCCGCTTACCGGGAACCAGCGCCCGGAATAGAGCAGGTAGCTGGTGTCGTCGCCGACATAAGCGAGTTTAAGGCCGGGAACCGGGCTGTCGTCGGCAGTTTCGAGCTGGCCTTCGTATTCGAAGGTGAGCGTCATCGAGGCGTCTTTGGCCAGACCATTGGGCAGGGGCACGCGGATGGTGGAATCCTGAGTGACACGCTCGGCAGAAAGTGGCTGGTTGTTGTCATCGAGAACGCGGGTGACGCGCAGATCATTGTGCAATTCGAAAACGGCGACTGTGAGATCCTGAAGGGCAGTGAATTTAACCCTGGCCCGCGCCGAAATCTGGTGAAGATGAGGAGTGAGTTCCGCCTCGATCTTGTAGTCGTCGACGCGCAGGTGGATCTTCTCTGCGGCCCGCGAGGGGATCGCGACGAAAGCCAATAGCAGCAGGGCAAGGGAACCCGACAGGACGCTCTGGGCGCGCCGAAAGCGAATCTGCATTAAGGAGAGTCTCCCGGAAATGGGCCTACCACTTCCCTATGATGAAGATTCTCCTCTAAAAGATGCTGGGAGCACAAGGTTTAGAGGGAAGCTTCTAACTTTTGGCTCTTGGCTCGAACCCCGCGCGGCAGGGCCAGGATGATCCCGGCGGCGCGGTCTGCGGGGTGCTGGGCTGCGCCTTCCAATGTACTCTGCGGCGGCCGCAGGCGGGCTTTCACCTCGGTAAGGCCTTCCAGCATGTGGTCGCGCGCAGGGCCGTCTGGGAGGATTTCCCGCAGTCGAGCTACAACATTTTGTGCGTTGAAGTCGTGTTGAACCAACTCGGGGACGACCTCGTCGCCCGCGATCAGGTTGACCATGGCGAAGCGCGGGACTTTGACTCGCGGCTTACCGAGCAAGTAGGTGAGCGGTGAAACGCGGTAGACCATCACGAATGGCGTGCGCATCATTGCGGCCTCAACCGTCGCCGTGCCGCTGGCGATGATGCCGGCGCGAGAGTGAAAGAGCGCGGGCAGGGATTCGGGGACGAGGGTGATGTGTTGCTTTCCGGGCGTTTTTTCGTCAATCATGTTTTGCAGGAAGGCGCGGTCGAGCGTAGGTGCTACCGGCAGCAGGAATTCGTAGTCGAGGCCGAGTTGGGCTGCGGCTTCCAGGATGGTGGGCAGGTTCATGCGGACTTCTTTGACGCGGCTGCCGGGCATCAGCGTGATCCATTGCTTCGCAGGATTGAGATGAAATTGCCCGGCGTAGTCGTTGCGCTCGATGGCCGGGTGCGGCAAGTCGGCTAAGGGATGGCCGACGAAAGTCGCATCGACTCCGCGGTCGCGGTAGAACTTTTCTTCGAAGGGAAAGATCACCAGAGCTTTGTCGGTGTAGTTGCGGATGAGGCGGACGCGTCCCTGCCGCCATGCCCAGAATTGCGGCGCGACGTAGTAGACCACGGGAATGCCGCGCTTCTTCATCTGCCGGGCTACGCGCCAGTTGAATGCGGGCGAGTCGATCACGATGGCGAGATCGGGCTTGCGACGGTCGGCTTCTTCGATCAAATGTTGGAACAGGCTGTAGATCTTGGGCAGATGGCTAAGGATTTCGGTGATGCCGACTACAGAAAGATCTTTCGCGTCGACGATCGTGTCGCAGCCGGTGGCACGCATGCGGTCTCCGCCGACGCCGAAGAATTCGATCTTCGGGTCGAGGCGATGCAGGGCTTCGATGAGCTGTGCGCCGTACATTTCCCCGGAAGCTTCGCCGGCTGAGATCAGGATTCGCAAGAGAGCATTGTAAGGCTAGGGCCCTTAATCATCCCCTCTGGCGGTGACTTCCGGCTCTGTGACGCCGTCGGCATTCGCGGGCGAGAGCTTGCCCTGAGCTTGTCGAAGGGGCTCCCGCTCCGTATTCAGCTCCTGATCTTTGTACTGGAGCTGATACAGCTTGAAGTAGATGCCGCGCTGGGCGAGGAGTTGCTGATGCGTCCCCATTTCGCGGACCTGGCCTTTGTGCATGACGATGATTTTGTCGGCGCGCTGCACGGTCGAGAGCCGGTGGGCGATGATGAGCGAGGTGCGTCCTTCGACCATGCGGTTGAGCGCGTCGCGCACGCGGAATTCGGTTTCGGTATCGACGCTGGAAGTGGCTTCGTCGAGAATCAGAATTTTCGGCTCGTGAGCCAGGGCGCGGGCAAACGAGATCAGCTGCTTCTGGCCGGTGGAAAGCGTTGACCCGCGCTCGCGAACTTCTTCATCGAAGCCCTTGGGCAGGGCGCGGATGAAGTCGGCGAGGTTCACGTCTTCGGCGGCCTGCTCGATGTCTGCGTCCTGAATGCGTTTTGTTCCTAAGCGGATGTTTCCGCCGATGGTGCCGCTGAACAGGAACGGATCCTGCAGGACTACGCCAAAGCGGCCGCGGAGGTCGGCTAGATCCATGTCTTTGACATCGACGCCGTCGATTCTTACTGCGCCTTTCTGCACGTCGTAGAAGCGCAAGAGCAGCGAGATCAGCGTGGTCTTGCCCGCTCCGGTGTGGCCGACGATTGCTACCGTTTCGCCGGGCTCGATGGCGAAGGTCACGTCGCGCAGGACCCAGTCTGGGGAAGAATCACTTGTGGCTGGACCTTCCGGAGCCTCGCGGTAAGCGAACCAGACATGGTCGAACTCTATGCGGCCCGGGCCTTCGGGGCGCTTCGTGACTGCGGGTGAAACCACTTCCACGGGCGTATCCAGCAGCTTGAAAATGCGTTCGCTGGCGGCCATCGCAGATTGCAGGATGTTGTATTTTTCGCTGAAGTCCATGATGGGACGGAAGAAGCGCAACGCGTATTGGATGAAGGCGACCAGCACGCCCAGTTCTGCCGCTCCGCGCACCAGGCGGAAGTCGACGAGCGTCTTCCAATTAAAGCTGACGGCGACGCTGGTCACGGAAATATTCCGCATGACACCGGCGCCGCCGAACCAGATGACGCAGGCAATCGCGATCGAAGAGAGAACATCGATCGCCGGATAGTAAAGCGAGTAGGCCAGGATCGCGTCTTTGTACGCCTCCATGTGGCCGCGATTGATTTCAGAGAAGCGCGTGTACGCCTTGCGCTCGCGATTGAAGAGCTGCAGCACAACCATTCCGCTGACGTGCTCCTGCAGATAGGAATTGATGCGGGCGATGGCAACGCGAATCCGGCGATACGAATCGCGTACCTTGTCGCGGAAAATCTTCGTGGCCACCACGATGAAAGGAAGAACGGCAAAGGTGATCAGCGCCAGCTTCCAGTTCATGCACAGCATCACGCCGAGAATGCCCGCGAGCACGAAGATATCTTCGACAATGGAGACCACGCCCGAGGTGAACATTTCATTCAAGGCGTCAACATCAGTGGTGACGCGCGTCACCAGCCGGCCAACAGGGTTCTTGTCGAAGAAGGCTACGTGCAAGCGTTGCAGATGGCGGAAGATCTGGCGGCGCAGGTCGAACATCACTTTCTGGCCAGTCCACTGCATGAAATAGGTTTGCAGGAATTCGAGCAGGAAACTGAAGACCAGCAGTCCGACATAAATGCCTGCGAGCTGCGCGATGCCGGTGATGGCGTTCTGGCTAAGCCAGCTCCAGATGCCCGAAGACGTCGCGGTGGCCGCCTCTCGGGGCGCCAGGTAACGATCAATCGCCACCTTGGTGAGATAGGGGCCGAGCACGTCGGCGAAAGCCTTCAGGATGATCGAGACCAGCGCAATCGCCACCTGCCAGCGGTAGGGACGCAGATACTTCAACAGCCGCGCCATCAGGCGGCTGTCGTAGGCTTTGCCTAATACTTCTTCTTCCTGGGACATCGGTTTCTTTGCGATCGCGCCGTGAAGTCGCGCTCGCCGCGCTGTTAACAGGGTAACGCAATATCGATGGCCGAGTCAGGCTCAAGGATGGAAAAGGTTTGTGGCTGAATACTCCGATCGCAGATGGGATAATGGTTGTGCATGCCGCTCGGCATTTACATTTCGGTTCCTTTTTGCCGTACCAAGTGTAGTTACTGCAACTTCGCCTCCGACGTGTTTTCGCGAGCAGTGTTCGAGCGCTATGTGGATCGCGTCTGTGCCGATATTGGGAATGCGCCGCAGGTCGCGGCAAAGATGGGCGCGCAGATCGAGCGCGAAGTGGATTCCATCTATCTGGGCGGAGGAACGCCGACAGTGCTCGAGGCCGGGCAACTGGAGCGGATCTTCCGCGCGGTCCGCTCTCAATTCGATGTGCAGCCTGACACAGAGGTCACAGTCGAGTGCGCTCCAGGGACGCTTGCGCCGGCCGTAGTCGAGAGCCTGCTACGATGCGGCGTAAACCGCGTGAGCCTGGGAGTGCAATCATTTGTTGATCAGGAAGCTGCGGCGGTTGGTCGTCTGCACACGCGAGCCACTGTGCTCGAAGACGTTGCCCGGCTGCGAGCCGCTGGGATTACGAACATCAATATCGATCTGATCGCCGGTTTGCCGCACCAGACCGCCGAGGGTTGGGAATTCTCTCTGGCGGAAACAATCGCCAGCGGCGCTGGCCACGTGAGTGTCTACATGCTCGAAGTGGACGAGGATTCCCGGCTCGGCCGTGAACTTTTGGCTGGCGGTACGCGCTATCACGCGCACTTTGTGCCGGATGAAGAAGCCGTGGCCGATTTCTACCTGGAGGCTTGCGCGCGGCTAACATCGGCGGAGATTGCTCAATATGAAATCTCCAACTTCGCGCGCGAGGGTTTCGAGTCATGCCACAATTTGAAGTATTGGACGCGGCAGCCCTACTTCGGCTTCGGAGTGGACGCGCATTCCATGCTGGCAGTAGCTCGGGAAGGCCACGAGTTTAGTCGTGCCGATGGAGAGCACAAAATAGAACGGGGCTTTGGCCCCTCCGACATTGAGGCGGTGCGTTTCGCCTCTGCCGATTCCCTGGAAAAGTACACAGACGGGGCAGCTGTGCAACGAACCTCCGTTTCGCACCGTGAAGCCATAGAGGAATGCTTTTTTCTGGGCCTGCGTTTGACCCAGGGCATTCGACTTCAAGAACTAGCGGAAAAATTCGGCAAGGATGCTCTTCAGAACGCCCGCGCTTCAATTACAGAGCTTGTCGAAGACGGGCTCATGGAGCATCGCGGAGACCGCGTCCGCCTGACCTCACGGGGCCGGTTGCTATCGAACGAAGTGTTCGAGAGATTCGTTCTGGTCGACGAAATCGTTCGCTGATTCGACTAGCGCGTGAGAAACCTGACGCTGCGAATTATTCGCAAACCATCCGGTCGGTTGGGCTGGAGGCCTTCAGGCTAGCAATCGCCAATGATTACGCTGCTTGCCGAGCTTTCTTCTTGCCCTGCCCGAGGTAACTTTTCCCGCTTCTGCCGCTATGTTCTAATCAAAAAATCTGGCAGCCGGAGGAGTCTTGGATTTTCAACTGAGCGACGAGCAGCAGCAGCTAAAGAAAACCGTCCGCGATTTCGCTGAGCGCGAAATCCTGCCCAACGTCATGAAGTGGGACGAGGCCTGCGAGTTTCCGCTGACTACGGTCAAGGAACTCGGCAAGCTCGGATTGTTGGGAACAGTTTTCCCCACCGAATACGCGGGCGCCGGCATGGGCTACGTCGAATACGTGATCGCCATCGAAGAGTTGTCGCGGGTGGATGGCTCGGTGGGCATCATTGTCGCGGCGCATACATCGCTCTGTTCCAATCACATTTTTCTAGCAGGCAGCGAAGCGCAGAACAAGAAGTACCTCAGCAAACTGGCTACAGGCGAGTTCATCGGCGCCTGGGGATTGACCGAGCCTTCTTCAGGATCAGACGCGGGCAGCGCGCGCATGACCGCGCGCCGCAAAGGGCGTGAATGGGTGCTGAACGGAACAAAAACTTTTTGCACCAACGGCCACTATGCGGACGTGATTGTCGTGCTAGCCGTAACCGACCGGACGGCGCATACTCACGGGCTTTCGGCCTTCATCGTGGAAAAAGAGACGAAGGGATTCCGTCCGGGCAAGAAAGAGAACAAGCTGGGGCTGCGAGCCAGCGATACTGCCGAGATGATCTTTGAAGACTGCGTGATCCCGGCAGAGAACCTGCTGGGCAAGGAGGGCGCCGGCTTTATCGACGCCATGCGCGTGCTCGATGGCGGCCGCATCTCGATTGCCGCTCTCTCGCTGGGCATGGCACAGGGCGCGTACGAGGCCGCGCTCCGGTACTCGAAGGAGCGCAGACAATTCGGCAAGGCGATCGGAGAGTTCCAGGCTATCCAGTGGAAGCTCGCCGACATGGCTACCGAAATTGATGCGGCCCGGCTGCTGACCATGCGCGCGGCATCGATGAAAGACGCCGGCATGAAGACCACGATGGAATCGTCGATGGCGAAGCTCTACGCCAGCGAAGTTGCCGTGAAGTGTGCCAACGAAGGCGTGCAGATTCACGGCGGGTATGGATTCATCAAAGATTATCCTGCCGAGAAGTACTATCGCGATGTGAAGCTGTGCACCATTGGCGAAGGCACCAGCGAGATTCAGCGGCTGGTGATCGCGCGGCAGTTGCTGAAAGAGTAAGGATCGTGTTCGGGATCAGGTTCGCCTGTCCCGCAATCCGCTCGAATCCCAAACCGGCCAGTCCGGAGCTTCAGCCCTTTCGACTTGTCTAAGTCAGTTGAAGCTTCGCCCGGCCTATAATTCAGCGCATGCCCCAACACATTATCCGGGCCGCCTTTTCACAGCGCACCGTCCGAGTTTATCAAGCCTACCGCGAGGAGATCGCAGTACCCCCGCTGGCGGCTCGAAGGTTTGTTCCGCCTTTCAGCATGGGGCGCATGACCTGGATCAAACCCTCGTTTAACTGGATGATGTATCGATGTGGCTATGCCACCAAACCTGGCCAAGAAGTCGTTTTGGGCATCGACATAACAAGAGAGGGCTTCGAGTGGGCGCTCGAACACGCCGTTCTCTCTAGCTACAACCCGTCCATCCATTCTTCTCATGATGAGTGGCGACGCAGCCTGGCAGAGGCATCAGTGCGGGTACAATGGGATCCCGAACGCGACTGGCGCTTGGGCATCGTAGAAGATGTCCGGGCTGTTCAGATCGGTCTGGCTGGCGAAGCCGTACAACGCTATGTGAACGAGTGGATTGTGCGACTGGAAGACGTGACACCTGCTGCACAGCGTCTTGCTGTGGCTCTGAAAAGAGAGGCTGTCCCCGAGAGCTTGCCAGATAGGCTTGAGATGCCCTACCCGCTCAGTCCCGCGCTGGTACTCAAACTTTCCCAAACAATCCTACCGAGATCAGGCTGACCGATCGCATGTTTCATGCGGTTCGTTGAACTGACGGCGAGAACTATCCTTTCACTGCGGCGGTAATTGGCTACTCGTCAACTGTCCACTCCGCCGATTTCTCCTTCCTCGTCCTCTGCTTTACACTGATCGCTTGAACCAACCCATCCAGGACTGGATTGAGCAACTTCGCTCAGGCGACGTGCGCGCCCTCGCTCGCGCGATTTCGACCGTGGAGAATCGCGTCCCGGGGTGGTCCGAGCTACTGAAAGCCTTGTTCCGGCACAGCGGGAAGGCGCGCGTCCTGGGGCTGACGGGACCGCCGGGAGCGGGGAAGAGTACGCTGGTCGATCAACTGGCCCGTTTCTATCGCAAACACAATCGCAGCGTCGGGATAATCGCGGTGGACCCAACCAGTCCCTACACGGGCGGCGCAATTCTCGGCGACCGCATCCGCATGCAGGAACATTTCTCTGATCCCGGGATTTATATTCGCAGCATGGCGACCCGGGGTTCACTCGGCGGCCTGGCGCGCACCACGGCCGATGTGACCACGGTGCTCGATGCTTCGGGACGCGATCTCATCATGATTGAGACCGTGGGCGTGGGCCAGGACGAAGTGGATATCGTGCGTCTGGCTGACGTCACAATTTTGATTCTGGTGCCGGGCATGGGCGATGATGTACAGACGATCAAGGCCGGCATTATGGAGATCGCCGACATCTTCGTCATCAACAAGAGCGACCGCGATGGCGCTGAAAATGTGGAGCGAGAAATCCGCTCCCTGCAATCTCTGGCCATGCGCCACGACGGCTGGACGCCGCCTATCGTAAAGACCGTCGCCAGTCAGGGAGCGGGAATCGAGGAACTGGCCGGCGCGATTGCGGACTACGAGGCTTATCTGCAAAAGAAGAACCTGGCGCTGAACAAAAGCGTCGAGAACTGGCAGCAGCGGTTGGTCGAGATGTTGCGTGACTCCATGCTCGAAAAAGCTCAGGCGCACTTTGACGACGGCAAATTGGCCCAGCTGGCTGCGGACGTGGCCGAACACAAACGCGACCCATATACGCTGGTGGAGGAGATTGCAGCCAGCGTCGTGAAATATTGATTGCTAAATCGATCATGGCGCAAATCGATCATCTCGGCATTGCGGTGAAGTCGCTCACGGCGGCGAAGTCCATCTACGAGAAGCTGGGCCTGAGCGTTTCTCCGGAAGAAACAGCGGAGCAAGAGCAGGTGCGGCTGGTGATGGTTCCCGTAGGCGAGAGTCGATTGGAACTGCTGGAACCGACATCCGACACTTCAACGATCGCGAAGTTTATCGCCAAGCGCGGCGAAGGCTTGCACCATGTTTGCCTCCGCGTTCCCGACTTGCCGGCGGCGGTTGCGCGGCTCAAGAAAGACGGCGTGCGCCTGGTCTCGGAGGAGATCAAGACCGGCGCCGGCGGCCATAAGTATGTGTTCGTGCATCCCTCCAGCACCGGCGGTGTTCTGCTGGAACTGGTGGAGTCCTAAGGGTCGCAACGATGAAGACGAGAGCCGAGGCTGAAAAAGAGATTGTCGAGATTGTGAATCGAGAGACCAGAGCCTGGGATTCCAAGGATGTCGATTTGCTGATCACAGTCTTTCATCACGACATGGTTTGGCCCTGGCCCGTGAACAGCGATGCTCACGATCCGGTGCATTGGGTGCTGATGCTGGGTCGATTCGATGCCGAGCGTTGGAAGAAGGTATGGCAGGATCTATTTGACACGCACGCTCTTATCCACAATCGACGTCAAACAAAGAAAATCGAAATCTCCGAGCAAGGCGATGGCGCTTTCGCAGTGGTTGATGTTGATACTTTGTGGCGCGATCGGGACGGCAAGGATTTCCACTGGAAAGGGCGGGCGTGCAAGGTCTATAGCTGGATGGGCACGGAGTGGAAGATGACCATGCACACGGGTCTCCTAAACTATTAGAGTTTGCGGTGTCTTTATGCTCATTCTCGCCATCGACACTTCCGGCAAGCAAGGCAGCATCGCGCTGGCGCGCGCGGGGGAGCCAACCGCGGAGGGCGACTTCGAGGTCATCGAGATTGCGCCGCTGGTCGGCGGCACTTTCTCCGCACAGCTCATCCCGCAGATCGCCGAGTTGCTATCGAGCAACGGGTTCATGAAGACTGCCATCGGAGCATTCGCCGTAGTCTCGGGGCCAGGATCGTTCACCGGCCTGCGCATCGGGCTGGCGGCGGTTAAGGCTCTGGCTGAGGTTTTGAGCAAGCCGATCGCGGCGGTTTCTCTGCTGGAGGTTTGCGTCCTCGCCAGCGGCGCTCAAGGCAAGGTCATGTCCGCGCTCGATGCGGGCCGGAGTGAAGTCTACGTAGGAGAATACGAAATACCCCCTCGTGCAGGCCAACCTCCGCGAGAGAGCCTCTTGAGCAGAAATGAATTCCTTGCGCAAGCGAAAGGATGGACCGTGGTCACTCCCGATTCCGTTCTCGCCGAGGCGGCTCGCGCGGTTGGGCTAAAAGTTTCAGTTCTCGTTCCGATCTCGGCCTCCGACGTTGCCCGGCTGGGCTGGCGCAAGATTCAGTCAGGCGAAACGGTAGGGCCCGAGCAGTTGGAGGCGAATTACATTCGCCGTACAGACGCCGAGATGATCGAGAAGATTAGATCCTAGCGTGCGCGTTCGACGGGCAAATGCGGCTGACGTTCCTGCCATGATGGATTTGGAACACCAGAGCCCGGCAGCCGGCCACTGGTCGCGCAATCAGTATCAAGCCTTGTTTGCGGCCACAGACCAGAAATCTGAAGATCAGAAATCTGTAGATCAGAAATCCGAAGATCAGAAATCTGAGCGCTTCGCTTGGGTCGCCGAAGATGACGAGGCAACTCAGCCCGAGCGAATTCCACCCTCAAGTCCAGGAATCCTTGCATTTCTCATAGCCCACCGCGTCGACGCTGCGTGGGAATTGGAAAACATTGTGGTCGCTGCAACCGCCCGCCGTCGTGGCATGGGGCAGCGCTTGCTCGGCGAGCTGATCGAGGAAGTTCGATCCACGCAGGGCAGCGAGATCTCTCTGGAAGTCCGCCAGTCGAATCACGACGCGCGCTCTTTATATCGCAAGGCGGGGTTCGAGGAAGTGGGATTACGCAAGAGTTACTATTCAAACCCTCCCGAGGATGCAATCCTTTGCCGTCTAAGGTTTTAAGAGGCCTTTCTCATAACGAGATTGCACCAGAATTCGGCATTGAACCGATTTTGGTGCTGTGGTAGTTTTAGCCAGTGAATCCCGGTTGGAGGTCTGCTGGATGCTGACTCCGAAAGACACTCTCCTGAGCAGCCACGACGAATTCCGCAAGCTGGCTCAGGAGCACATGCAATATTCCACCCGTCTCGAAAGTCTCACCCAAAAACGTTACCTCAGCGAAGATGAAAAGCTGGAGGAAGTTCGTCTCAAGAAGCTGAAGCTGCGGCTCAAAGATCAGATGCAATCGATTGAGCGGCAGTACCGGCAGCAGTTCGGAGTTCACGTAGCATAATTATTTTGGCGGTTCGATAGCGGCCGTCGCCGCTACAGGAATTTTCTATCTACCCGCGGGCGCTCATCAGCGCCTTTCTTTATTTGCACTTAGACCCCTCCCGATCGAACTTCGGCCAGGCTCGTTCGGCTCTGCTCTATACCCGCCTCTGCTCTATAATGGAGCACTGTTCCCATGGTTCGTGACGGCTACCTTTACGCGCTGGCTTTGATCGCAGCTGCGGTGCTTGTGGGTTGGTTCACTCAGCCTGCCGGGGCCGTGGTGCCGCTGTTGCTGGCCGTGTTCTTTCTCTGGTTCTTTCGCGATCCGGAGCGAGTCATCCCAGATGCGGCAGGCGCTGTAGTCTCTCCGGGCGATGGCAAAGTTACAGAAGCTTCCATCGTTACGGTGGGCAGCGAGAAGCAGGTTCGCATCAGTATTTTTCTGAGTGTCTTTGACGTGCACGTAAATCGCTCGCCGATTGCGGGAGTGGTCCGCGAGGTTCGCTACCAGCGTGGGAAGTTTCTGAATGCGATGAATCAAGCGTCGGCGGAGCAGAACGAGCAGAATATTGTCCGCGTCGAAGGCGATGGCCAGGTAGTGGTCTTCAAGCAGATTGCCGGATTGCTGGCGCGACGAATCGTGTTTCATCCGAAGGTAGGCGAGCGGCTGGAGCGCGGCCAGCGCGTGGGTCTGATCAAATTCGGCTCGCGTGTGGATGTCTTGTGCGATGCCACCGCCGCACTCCAGGTAAAAGTTGGCGACCGGGTACGCGGCGGAGCAAGCGTTCTAGCTTACCTGCAACCTAAGGGCGAACTGGCAGGTGCAGGGAGTTATTCCGCTGCGGAGGGGGCGCGCTGATGGATCTCCCGGTTCCAAGACGCAGGCATGATGAGCGGTCTACACGCCGCATGCGCAAGGGGATGTATATTCTCCCATCGCTCTTCACCACGGGGAATATGGCGGCCGGCTTTTACGCCATCCTCGAAGTGGTTCACGCCAGCGCCGCAAATTTCGCGCACCTCGACAATGCCGCCAAAGCGATTGGGTTTGCCGTTTTATTCGACGGCCTTGATGGACGCGTCGCCCGCATGACCGGAACCACCAGCGACTTCGGCAAAGAGTTCGATTCGCTGGCGGACGTAATTACTTTTGGCGTGGCTCCGGCGATGCTGGCCTGGACCTGGGGCTTCCACCTGATGCCGCCGGTCACGCTCAGCGAGTGGGAATGGAACATCAAGCTCACTCAGTTGGGAGCGATCGCCGCGTTTTTGTTCTTGATGGCCGGAGCCAGCCGTCTGGCGCGCTTTAACATTACGACGAACCCACAGCCTTCGAATCCAGGACGCCCAGGGAAGAAATATTTCGTAGGAATGCCGATTCCGGCGGGGGCGGGAGTAATTGCGGCAGTTGTACATTTTCAGGGAGGTGCTCCGCTCGAATCCTGGTACACGGCGATCACCTGGTTGGCGATGGTGGCTGCCGTCGGATATCTGATGGTGAGCACCTGGCGCTTCTACAGTTTTAAGGACATTGATTTCCGCTCGCGCCACCCCTTCCGTCTGATCATCCTTTTGGGCGCTCTGGTTGCTGGCATCTGGTTCTTCTCGAAGCCAGCGCTGTTCGGGGTTGCGCTGCTCTACACATTCTCCGGGGTGTTCTGGCGATTGCAATGGATGTTCCGGCGACGCAACCAGCCGCCGCCGCCCACCTACACGGAGGCTTCGCAGACTTCATGAGTACGCCGTCCAAAATCGCGGCCTTATCGCCGTCTTCTTCCGCGCGCGGGCAGCTATTCCGCGCCGCCATCGTGGGTGCGGCTACTCTGAAAGGTAAGGAAGTCGCCGAGATGCTCAACGAGCGAAACTTTCCAGCGGTGGATGTGCGACTGCTCGATGATGATGAGTCGATCGGCCAGCTGGAAGCGACGGGCGACGAAATCAACTTCATCCAGAGCGTCCGCTCGGAGCAGTTTACGCACGTGGACTTTACCTTCTTTGCCGCCGACAAGGAATGTACGCGGCAGAACTGGAAACGCGCTCGCGACGCCGGCAGTGCGATCATCGATCTTTCCGGCGCATTGGAAGAAGAACCGGGCGCGAATATCCGGTCGCTCTGGACAGAGCGCGAGCGCGGCGAAATGTGGCAGCCGGAGCTACAGCCGGCTCCATGCGTTGTGGCCCATCCTGCCGCCGTGACATTGGCTCTGCTGCTGCTGCGGGCGCGCAAGGCGGGAGCGATCCGCAGCGCGGCGGCGACAGTTTTCCTGCCAGTCTCCGAGCAGGGACAGAAAGGCATGGACGAGTTGCACCAGCAGACTGTCAATCTGTTGTCGTTCCAGCCCCTGCCCAAGGATATTTTCGACGTGCAAGTTGCTTTCAATATGGTCGCGCGTTACGGGCAAGCGTCAAAGCTATCCTTGGATTCGGTGGAAGCCCGCGTGCAGCGCGACTACCGCGAGATTGCCGGAGCGGACGCCCTGCAGCCCTCGCTCATGATGTTGCAGCCGCCAGTTTTTCACGGCCTTACGCTAGCCGTTTTTCTGGAGATGGAGCAGGCGGTCGATCGGGAGCGATTGTCGCAGTCGCTTGCCGGAGATCACGTGGTTCTGGCAGGCGCGGAAGATGATTCGCAACCGAGCAACGTGAACACGGCGGGTCAGGCGAACATTCTTGTTTCGCTCAAGAGCGACGTGGCCCGGCCGAATGGGATCTGGCTGTGGGCGGCCGCCGACAACTTGCGCATTGCGGCTATGACCGCAGTGGAGTGTGCCGAGAGCATGATCCCAACCCGTCCGCTGGGAAAAATCCAATGAAGGTTCAGCGGCTTGCCGAGCTGATACCGATCTGCTTAACAACGATCTCCCTGACATGGATCCTGGCGACCACCGGTTGCGGATATCACACAGCCGGCCACTCCGTGCAGCTTCCGGAAAATGTCAAGACCATCGCCGTCCCAGCTTTCATAAATAAGACCACGACCTACCGCATCGAACAACTGCTGACCTCTTCCGTAGTGCGCGAATTTACGATGCGCACGCACTATCACATCCTTAACGATCCCGGTGATGCCGCCGATGCCACGCTGCGTGGCACTGTGATTTCGGCCTCTTCGTCGCCGCTTACTTACAACTCCGCGACCGGACAAGCTGCCAGCGTCCTGGTCGTGGTCAGCATGAGGGTGTCGCTCACCGACCGGCAGGGCAAGGTGCTCTATCAGAATCCTTCGTATCTGTTTCGCGAGCAATACGAAGTCTCTCAGGATCTGACGAGCTTTTTCGAAGAAGACTCGCCCGCCTTTCGGCGCCTCTCGCAGGATTTCGCCCGTACCCTGGTCTCTAACATCCTGGAGGGCTTCTAGATGCTAGAGTTTGATGTGGCAGAGTTATTGGTGACGATGGTTTCAAGCGCGGAGAACTTCTAATGCGCGCATTCGCCCAGGCGGATCGGTTTGTCAGCGAGATCGAATCGCACAAGCTGCGTCCGGCGTACGTGTTCGTGGGCGATGAAGCTTTCTTCCGCAAGCGCTTTCGCGATGCCATTCTCGAACACCTGGTTCCAGCGGATCTCCGTGACTTCAGCGTGTTCGAGTTCGATCTGGGGGAAAATGATCTTGCCGAAGTTCTCGACCGCGCCCGCACGCCCTCGCTGATGGCTCCATTCCAGGTGTTCTTTGTGCGTGGCGTGAAGAGTTTGTTCGGCCGCGGCTCGAATGAAGAAAAGCTGGCGGCCATCGAAGAGTATTGCAAGAATCCCAATCCTGACGCGATGCTGGTTTTCGTTGCCGACCACATCAGCATCCCCGCCGACGTCCGCCGCATGGAGATGCAGGACAAAGAACGTTACCAGCGCATCCGCGAAACCATGGGCCAGTACTGCGGCATCGTCGAACTGGCGCGGGTGGAAGAGGGCGAAGCCGTGCGTTGGATTTCCGATTATTGCACCAGTCGCACGGTCCCAGTGAAGATCGATCCCGACGGCGCCCGTGAACTGGTCGACGCGCTCGGCGGCGACATGATGATGATCTCGAACGAACTGGAAAAGCTGATGCTCTACGTCGGCGCCCGGAATCGCATCACGCTGGGCGATGTGGAAACCATGGTGCTCGCCGCCAAGCAGCGGTCCTTATATGAATTGACCGACGCCATTTCTTCCAAGGACCGCGTGCGCGCACTCGAAGTCCTGGACGCGATCCTGTCTTCAGGCGATGGCGAAGAAGCTGCGATCGGACACATCTACATGCTGGCGAAAACCTTTCGCCAGATGCTGGTGATTCTCGAACGCAACGTGCGCGACCAGCGTATGCTCTGGGCCGCGTTGTGGCAGGGCTTCCGCGTGCCTCCATTCGCCGCCGACGACATTATTAAACAAGCTCGCCGCTACAAATCGCGGCGCGATCTGACACGCTCGATTCGCCTCGTGGCCAAGGCCGATCTCGCCCTGCGTTCCAATCCCGTGAGCAAGCGCATAGTCCTAGAACGTCTGGTGATGGATCTCACCACCGAGGCGAAGCTGGAAGCGCCGGGATGGATGCAGGAACAGTTGCCGGTTTAGAGCGCAGCTTCCAGCTCTCGGCGGTTGGCTCTTAGCCTTATTTTAATGAATACTGATCGCTCCATATAACCGTGATCAGGAGCCAATCTTGAGACCTGTTCCACGACGCACATTTCTGAAGGGTGCACTGAGCGCTCTAGTCGCCGCGCCCTTTGTTCTTCGCAAGAGCTACCGGGTATTCGCGCAATCGACGCAGGAATACCCGGAGCGGGTCGTCCGGCTCATCCGCGAATCTCTTGTGATCGACATGCTGAACCAGTTTCTGTATCGCAAGGACCAGAATGAGCTGAAAGAGAGGTGGCTGACCCAACCGGGTGCCTTTACCGAAGCGGATTTTCGGCGATTTCAGAGCACCGGCGTTTCCGTCATCAACTTCGGTGACGGCGCCGACGACTTCGCCGATGCCCAGCAACTCTTCGCCAAGTGGAACAGCTTCATCGCCGAGTATCCGCAGTGGTTGATGCGCATCAACGGCTTCGCCGATTTGGCGAC
>Ga0210395_10001289_pt1 | contig 19453 bp, 12 predicted proteins | sample IncBWH4OmetaG_FD_150861 | JGI IMG/M metagenome (GOLD analysis project Ga0210395, IMG submission 150861) | Forest soil microbial communities from Barre Woods Harvard Forest LTER site, Petersham, Massachusetts, United States - Inc-BW-H-4-O ...
GGCGCTGCTCGAACTGTTCGTGCTGCTGCAGCAGAACCCCGACATCAAGGGCGTGCGCGCCTCGACCATGCGCGCCGTCACCCGCAGCCTGTGGCTGATCGATGAGGAGTTCCGGCAGAACCCGCGCCATCACCGCCTGTTCATGGACATCCTGCGCGCGCCGGTGGGCGTGACCCATGAGTTGCGGCGCATGAACAACTACGAAGTGCTCGGCCGCTACATTCCGGCCTTCGGCCGCATCGTCGGGCGCATGCAGTACGACCTGTTCCACGCCTATACCGTGGATGCGCACACTCTGTTTGTCCTGAGCAACCTGCGGCGCTGGGCGATCCCCCGCTACGATCATGAGCTGCCGGGGCTGTCGCGCCTCATGCAGCAGCTGCCCAAACCGGAAATCGCCTATCTCGCGGCCCTGTTCCACGACATCGCCAAGGGCCGCGGCGGGGATCATTCCGAACTGGGCTCGGTGGACGCGGAGGCCTTCTGCCTGGAGCAGGGACTGTCGCGCTACGACGCGCGCCTGGTCGCATGGCTGGTGCGCAACCACCTGGAGCTGTCGGTCACCGCCCAGAAGCAGGACATCACCGACCCGGAGGTCGTCAGCGCCTTTGCGCGCAGGGTGGGCGATGAGACCCACCTGGATCATCTGTACGTGCTTACCTGCGCGGATGTTCGCGGCACCAACCCCAAGTTATGGAACTCCTGGAAGGCCTCGCTGTTCCACGAGTTCTACGAACGCGTCAAGCGCGCCCTGCGGCGCGGCCTGGAAAGCCCCATCGACCAGGAGGAACTGATCCGCGAGACCCAGTCGGCAGCCCTGCAGCTGCTCGCCGGCCATGGCATCGGGGCCGAAGACATCGAACGACTCTGGGCGCGCTTCTCGCCACAGTACTTCCTGCAGTACACGCCCGAGGAGGTGGCCTGGCACAGCCGTCTGCTCATCGAGCGCCAGCCCGGACCCGGGGATACGCTGGTGGCCATCGAGCCGCGCAGCGTGCGCGGCACCACGGCCGTGCTGGCCTTCATGCCCGAGGGTATCCAGGGCTTCGCGCGCACCACCGCGGTGCTGGATCAGCTGGGCTTGAACATCGTGGATGCGCGTGTGTCGCCCACGGATGACGGTTTCACGCTCGGCCTGTACCACATCCTCGAAGACGACGGCGCTCCCATCACCGATCAGGATCGCCAGAGCGAGATCGAGTTTGCCGTGCTGCGCGCGCTGCAGCGTGCCGATGCCATCATGCCCGTGGTGTCACGGCGTGCGCCGCGCCAGGCGCGCATGTTCAACACCCCCACCCAGGTCACCATCAGCGTGGATGACCGCAACCAGCGCTCGGTGCTGGAGCTGGTGGCCGGAGACCGTCCCGGGCTGCTGTGCGATGTAGGCAAGGTCCTGATGCAGCAGCACATCGAGCTGCGCAAGGCGAAGATCATGACCGTCGGCGAACGTGCCGAAGACGTGTTCTACGTCACCGACCTGCAGCACCGCCCCTTGAACGAACAGGCGGCGCAGCGACTCAAGGAGCACCTGCTGCAGGCCCTGGATCAGCGACCCGCCGCATGAACCCGCGCCTCGGCTCGCTGCACACCTATCCGTTCGAGAAGCTCAACCGGCTGCTGGCCGGCGCCGTGGCTCCCGCGCAGCTGCCACCGATTCCACTGTACATCGGCGAACCGCAGCACGAGCCGCCGGCCTTCGTGCTCGAGGCCCTGCGCCAGGGGGTCAACCGCCTCGGCGCCTATCCGCTCACGGCCGGCACCCTCGAGCTGCGCAGCAGCGCCGCGCGCTGGCTGGAACGGCGCTTCACGCTGCGGGCCGGCAGTGTCGATCCGGGCAGCATGGTGCTGCCGGTCAATGGCACCCGCGAGGCACTGTTCTCGCTGGTGCAGACGGTGGTTGATCCTGGCGACATGCCGATCGTGATCACGCCCAACCCGTTCTATCAGATCTATGAAGGCGCCGCGCTGCTCGCCGGTGCCACGCCCTACTACCTCAACGCCACCGCCGCGACCCACTTTGCGCCTGAGCTGGATTCGATACCCAAGGCGGTTCTGGATCGCACCCAGGTGCTGTTCCTGTGCAGCCCCGGCAATCCCACCGGCGCCGTGCTGCATGAGAACTACCTGGCGCGCGCCTTGGATCTGGCGGAGCGCCATGACTTCATCGTGGCCGCCGATGAGTGCTATGCGGAGATCTTCCCGGACGAAGACAAGCCCCCGCCCAGCCTGCTGGAGGTAGCCCAGGACACCGGTCGGGACCACTTCCAGCGCTGCATCGTGTTCCACAGCCTCTCCAAGCGCTCCAGCGTGCCGGGACTGCGTTCCGGGTTCGTGGCCGGGGACCCGCAGCTGCTGCGCAAGTTCCTGCTGTACCGCACCTATCATGGCGGCGCCATGTCACCCATGGTGCAGATGGCGAGCGCCGCGGCCTGGGATGATGATGCGCACGTGCGCGTCAACCGCCAGCTGTATCGCGAGAAATTCGCGCGCGTACTGCCGGTTCTGTCGCCGGTGCTGGACGTGCAGCGACCCGAAGGCGCCTTCTACCTGTGGGTGGACGTTGAGGAGGATGACGAGCGCTTCACCCGCGAGCTGTTCCTAAGCCAGAATGTCACGGTGCTGCCCGGCAGCTACCTGGGACGAACCACCGATCAGGGCAATCCGGGCGCCGGACGCGTGCGCCTGTCCCTGACCGCCACGGTGGAGGACTGCGTCGCCGCCGCGACGCGGATCCGCGACTTCCTCAAGGCTCGCGTAACATGATGCCTCTATGAGTGACACACAGAAACTTAAGACACTGATCGAGGGTGCTTTTGAGAAGCGCACCGAGATCACTCCCAAGACGGTCTCGCGCGAGCTCTTTGGCGCCATCGAGACCACCGTCGGAATGCTCGACAGCGGCAAGCTGCGCGTGGCCGAGAAAATCGATGGCGAGTGGATCGTCCACCAATGGCTGAAGAAGGCGGTGCTGCTGTACTTTCGCACCCACGACAACGACGTCATCGACGCCGGTCACACCAAGTTCTATGACAAGGTGCCGCTCAAATACGCGAGCTATTCGGCGGCGCAGTTCCGCAACGATGGCACGCGCGTGGTGCCGCTGGCGGTGGTGCGCCGCGGCGCGCACATCGGCGCCAATGCCATCCTGATGCCCAGCTACGTCAACATCGGCGCCTATGTGGACTCGGGCACGATGGTCGACACCTGGGTCACGGTCGGCTCCTGCGCGCAGATCGGCAAGAACGTGCATCTGTCCGGCGGCGTAGGCATCGGGGGGGTGCTTGAGCCGCTGCAGGCCAATCCCACCATCATCGAAGATGATTGCTTCATCGGCGCGCGTTCCGAGATCGTCGAGGGCGTTATCGTCGAAGCCGGCTGCGTGATCGCCATGGGCGTGTTCATCAGCCAGAGCACCAAGATCTATGACCGCACCACCGGCCAGATTCTGCAAGGCAGGGTACCGGCCGGTTCGGTGGTGGTCTCCGGCTCCCTGCCCGCAAGCGATGGCCGATATTCGCTGTACTGCGCCGTGATCGTCAAACGCGTCGACGCCCAGACGCGCTCGAAGACCTCCATCAACGAGCTGCTGCGGGCGGCGGACTGAAGGCTGCAGCGCCTCAAAACTTGAAGCGCAGGCCGATGGTGGGGTTGATATTGGTCGAGTACAGGTAGCCGCTCGCCATGCCATCGTGGACGCCGCTGTACAGGGCTCCCAGATAGGCGTCGAAGTGCACGTTGAAGCGGTAGTCAGCGTCGAAGGAAAAGCCCTGCAGGTTGCCGCTGCACTGGCTGTGGGCGCTGGTCGAGCAGCCCGCCAGGGTCTTGGTGCCGTAGGCGTTCTGATAAACACCGTAGTACGCGGCCGTCAGGTCGAGGCCGGGCAGAATGCTGTAGCGAACGCCGGTCCAGTAGACCCGCACGGTTTTCGGATCCAGATAGGCATTGTTGGTCACTACCGCCAGCACGTAGCCGCCGATATCGGTGTAGCCGGCGCTCAGCTGGGTGCCAGGATCGGCATATTTGATGTGTTCATAGCCGGCGAAGAACTTAACCGGATCCAGTTTGTATGACCCCATGAAGGCATACGAGGTCACATCCGCGACCGTCGCGGCCAGGGAATTTGCCGCCGAGTACCCGGCTGCCGGAAGCGCGGTCACCTGGGCCGCGGTCAGCGAGCTCCCGGTGATGGAGTCATTGATCTTCGAATAGTAGGCATCCAGTGAGGCGCCGGCGAAGCTGCCGCCGATATCGGCCTGGTAGGCGGTGCTGGCAGAGCCGTCCGACTCGTTGAACTTGTACATCGCGCCGAGGTGCACGTCCTGGTACTTGACCAGATACTTCACCGTGTCATCGAGCCGGTTGGTTTCGCTGCTGCCGGCGCCGGCATAGGTGTTTGAGGCACCCAATACGCCAAAGGCGGTAGCGAGGTAATTCGGATCGTACTGAATCATCCCTTCCGACAGCAGCGCCACCTGGCGACCGAAAGTGACGGCGCCGAACTGTGGCGACTGCAGCCCGACGAATGCGGTCTGGAAGGCCTGACCGGCCGAACTGCCATCGACCCCGATGTTCTGGTTGTTTACGGCCTTGCCATTGTTCACCGCGAGGGACTTCAGGGAGTCCGCGATCTGGCCGGACTGGGGATTGAAAAATGTCTCCACCTGGAACACGGCCGACAGGTCGCTGATCAGGTGTTCGGTGCCCTGCAGACCCACGCGCGACTGACCCATATTGCTGGGCGTCACACCGACCGGTGACTCATAGTCGTTGGCGCGGACGATGTTGCCGCTGGCGGCCGGACGGTACGGGGTGAAGGGCGCACTGTGGGTATCGTATTGGATACCGGCATCGATGACGCCATACAGCGTGATACCGTTCCAAGTCAGGCTGTCATCCGCAGGAACGCCCGGTCCGGTCTTCTGCTGCGCGAAGGCGGGAACCGCGCTCAGGGCACTGATCAAAAGAAGCGCGGACCATCGGCGAAGCACTGCGCTTCCATTTCTGTCGTTCACTCGCTACTCCCTATTTCCTCTGGAAAACATCGTCTTAGACACGCGGCGCAGGGCATCGGGTACGGCCCTGATGCCTTTGTGCATCCACGGCAGCCAGTCTAGGGCGTGGCGGTTATAAGGTCAGTCGTGCACCGGTTACAGACCGGTAATAGGCAAAGTCGCGCCGGCCGCGCGCACTGTTGCGGTCCGTTACAAAAATCCCGCCGGCGGCGCGCCGCCGGCTGGAATACTGGTCGCATATGGAACAGTCGCCGCACATCCTGTTTGTCGAGGACGATCCGGATATCCGCGGCCTGGTCGCCGATTTTCTCGAGCACAACGGCTACCGGTTGAGCGTCGCCCGGGATGGTCGGGAGATGGATCGCCTGCTGGGCGTGAGTCGAATCGATCTGCTGATCCTCGACATCATGTTGCCGAAGGAGGACGGCCTGTCGCTGTGCCGTCGGGTGCGTGCCAGCAGCAGTGTGCCGATCATCATGCTCACCGCGCGTGCCAGCGAAGTCGATCGGGTCGTGGGCCTGGAGATCGGCGCCGATGACTATCTGACCAAACCCTTCGGCACCCATGAGCTGCTGGCCCGCATCCGCGCACTGTTGCGGCGCGCACAGTCGGTGGGCACACCCCAGGCGCGGCAGCGCTCGGTACTGCAGTTTGCGGGGTGGAAACTGGACATGGGCACCCGCCGGCTGACCTCGGTGGACGGCGCCCAGGTGCCCCTGACCGGCGGTGAATTTGAACTGCTGGCCGCCTTCTGCGAGCGGCCCAACCGGACGCTGACCCGCGACCAGCTCCTGGACCTCACCCGAGGGCGCAGCCCGGCGCTGTTTGACCGCAGCATCGATATCCAGGTCAGCCGCCTGCGACGTAAGATAGAAGCCGACCCGAAGAACCCGCTGCTCATCCAGACCGTGCGCTCCGGAGGCTATATCTTCACCCCCGAGGTCACCGCCGCTTGAAACGCCTGCTGCGCTGGCTGGTACCGGCCGGCTTTCGCGGGCAGGTTGCCGCCATCCTGATCCTCGGCGTGCTGCTCTCGCAGGTCATCGCGGGGGCGCTGTACCTGGTGGCGCTGCCGCAATGGCAGCGGGTGCTGCGGCCTGACCTGGCCGTCACCAAGGTCGCCATGGTGGTGCGGCTGCTGGAGTCGGTGCCGGGAGCCAACCGCGCTGCCTTTGCACGTTTGTGGGACGAACCGCAGTTTCGCGTGCGCTACACCCCCGGCATGCAGCGGCTGCCGCCCCTGCAGTCGCCGCCGGATCTGAGGTTGCGGGCACAACTGGCGGCCAGGCTCGGCGCCGCTGCGGCCGAGGTGCAGATCAGCGCGCAGCAGCGCCCGCACGAGCCCAACGCCACGCTCATCAGCGTGCTGCTGCCGGACGCTGGCGTGCTGCAGATCACGGCGCCGGTGGGACTTGAGATCCGGGTCGGCCTGCTCGAAGAGCTGGCCACGGTGGCGTTCCTGATATTCGCAATCGCCGGACTGTCCTTCTGGGTGACCTGGACGGTCAATCATCCGCTGGACCGTTTTGCGCGCGCCGCCGAACGCGTGGGCGTTGATGTGCATTCGCCGCCGCTGGCGGTGCACGGGCCGCCGGAACTGCAGCGGGCGATCGGTGCCTTCAACGAGATGCAGGTGCGACTGCAGCGGCTGCTGACTGACAGAACCCTGATGCTCGGGGCCATCAGCCACGATCTGGGCACCCCGCTGACGCGATTGCGCCTGCGCGTGGAAACCGATCGGGCCGATGACAAGGCGAAGATGCTGGCCGACATCGAGGCCATGCAGATCATGCTCACTTCGGCGCTCTCATTCGTGCGCGGGGTGGATGATGCGGAGCCGCGCGAAGTGGTGGAACTGGACTCGCTGCTGCAGACGGTCTGCGACCTGGTCAGCGATCTGGGTGGCAATGTCAGCTACGGGGCGCCGACGCGCAGCAACTATTACTGCAAACCCCAGGCAATGCTGCGGGCGCTCACCAATGTGGTGACCAATGCCGCAAAATACGGCGGACAGGCCTCGGTCACCTTGCAGCGCGTCGCGGACCGCGGCTTTGTCATTGAGATCCAGGATGACGGTCCGGGCATTCCCGACAGTGAGAAAACCAAGGTCTTCGAGCCCTTCTATCGCACCGATGAGGCGCGTGAATCCGACCGTCAGGGAATGGGCCTGGGCCTGTCCATCGCGCGCTCCATCATCCTCGCGCATGGCGGAACCATTGAACTGCGTGACCGTGAGCCTCACGGTCTTAACGTCCACATCTTCCTTCCGGCAACCTTTCTGCCAACTATTGTGTAACCGAGTGTTTCACTGACAGCCGCGCGACACGCTACGGTGCAATTTGTGCATCACCCCCGGCTGCGCGGCGCGGCATCATGCGCCCTGACCTTCCACCAGGCTGCGACCGATGTCCTTTGTTCGTTACGTCCTCGGCAAGCCCTACACCGTTGCGGCGGTGCTCATTCTCGTGAGTCTGCTCGCCATCGGCGAGGGCCTGAGAATGCCGGTGGACATCTTCCCCAGCATCGACATTCCGGTGGTGAGCGTCGTATGGACCTATGCCGGCATGAGCGCCCCGGATATCCAGAACCGCATCCTGACCCTGCACGAGCGCCAGCTCGCCTCGCTGGTGGATGACATCTCGCGCATCGAGGCCACCAGCTATCAGGGCGTCGGTGTCGAGAAAATCTACCTGCACGAAGGCGCGGATGTGACCCGTGCGATCTCGCAGCTGGCAAGCAGCGCCGCGTACGTGCTCAAGTACATGCCACCGAACATCAATCCGCCGCTGGTGATCCGCTACGGGGCGACGGACGTGCCGATCATCCAGCTGAGCCTCTCCAGCAACACGCTGCCGGATACCAAACTCAATGACCTGGGCCAGAACATCATCCGGCCCGCCCTCGCCGTGGTGCACGGCGCGGATGTGCCCTACCCCTATGGCGGCAAGCCGCGCGTCATCATGGCGGATCTGGATCCCAAGGCGCTTGAGGCGCGCGGTCTCACCGCCAGTGATGTGAGCGCTGCGCTACAGGCCCAGAACGTGATCCTGCCGGCGGGCGATGTGAAGATCGGCACGCAGGACTACACCCTGACGATGAACAACAGCCCGGATGTGCTGGAGGAGATCAACAACTTCCCGGTCAAGCAGGTCAATGGGCGCACAGTATTCGTGCACGACGTGGCGCATGTACACGATGGCTTCCAGGTGCAGACCAACTCGGTATCGGTCAACGGCGTACCGGGCGCACTGATGTCGATCCGCAATACCGGGGGTGTCTCCACGCTGGCCGTGATCAAGGGAGTGCGCGAGGCGCTTCCGGATATTGAACGGCTGCTGCCCGCCGACGTGAACGTCAAGCCGATTTTCGATCAATCCGTGTTCGTCAAGGCCGCCTTGAACAGTGTCGTCATGGGCGGCTGCATGGCCGCCGGCCTCACGGCGCTGATGATCCTGCTGTTCCTCGGCAACTGGCGGCTGACGCTGATCATCCTGGCCTCGATCCCACTGTCGATACTCAGCGCGGTACTGTGCATGGGCGCAGCGGGTGAAACGCTCAACACCATGACCCTGGGCGGTTTTGCACTCGCCGTCGGCATCCTGGTGGATAACGGCACGGTCGTCATAGAGAACATCGAGCGCCACGCGGGCCTGCAGCAGAACATGCGCGAGGCGATCATCCGCGGCGCCGGCGAGGTCGGTACTCCCACCTTCCTCTCCACCCTGTGCATCTGCATCGTGTTCGTACCGGTGTTCCTGCTGGAGGGCACAGCCAAGTACCTGTTCTCACCCCTGTCGGTGTCGGTGATTACCGCCCTTCTGGCCAGCCTGGTGCTGTCCTTCACGCTGGTGCCGGTGCTGTTCAACTTTCTGATGCGCGGCGTCGGGCACAGCGGTGAGCACCTTGCATCGAGCAGCAATCCCTTCGTGCGCATTCACCAGCGCTTCGAGCGCGGCTTCAGCGCGCTGCGCGAAACCTATCGCAACACCCTGTCCTGGTGCCTGGCCTTCCCCAGGTATGCCGCCGCCGCCTTCCTCGGCCTGATAGTCGTGTCACTGCTGCTGTTTCCGCTGCTGGGTCGGGACTTCTTCCCGCAGGTGGACGCCGGGCAGATGCGTCTGCACGTGCGCGCCCCGCCGGGTACGCGCCTGGAGACCACGCAGCAGGACTTCGCCGCGGTTGAAGGCGCCATCCGGCAGCTGGTGGGCGCGCGCCAGATCAATGTGCTGCTGGACAACATCGGACTGCCTTACAGCGGCATCAATCTGTCGCTGAGCGACTCCGCCACCGTCGGGCCCATGGACGGGGAGATCCTGATCGCCCTCACCCAGGATCACACCCCGACGGCGGATCTGACCGCCATGCTGCGCCGGCAGCTGCCGCAGCGTTTTCCGCAGCTGCAGTTCTTCTTCCAGCCTGCGGACATCGTCGATCAGGTCCTGAATTTCGGTGAGCCGGCGCCGATCGACATCCGCGTCGCAGGTTCGGACGCGAACGCCACCTACGCCACCGCCTTGAGCTTCGCGCGCAAGCTCGCGGGTGTTCCGGGTGTGGTTGACTCGCATGTCTTTCAGGTACCGAATGCACCTTCCCTGACCGTGGATGTCGACCGTGCGCAGGCCTCGCAGCTGGGCACTTCCCAGCGCCAGGCCTCCGAGAACGTGCTGGTGACCACCAACTCAAGCGCGCAGTCGGCGCCGAACTTCTGGGTCGACCCGCGCAATGGGGTGAGCTATCCGCTGGTGGTGCAGCAGCCCACCTACAGCTTCGATTCCACCGGGAATCTGCAAACCACACCGCTGTCGGGCAGCGATGTGAACGACACTCCCCTGCTCATGAACATCTCCTCCATGGGGCGCGGCACGGTGCCGCTGGTGATGTCGCAGTTGAACATCCGCCCGGTGTTCGATGTTCATGCCGATGTCCAGGGGCGGGATCTATACGGTGCCGCCGGTGACATCGACCGCCTCATCGACGCCAATCGGCCGCCGCTCAGCTCGGCCATGACGGTGAGCCTGGGTGGCCAGGTGGAAACCATGCGCAGCAGCTATGACGGACTGTTTTCCGGCATCGCGCTGGCCATCATCCTGGTCTATCTGTTCCTGGTGGTGAACTTCCAGAGCTGGATTGATCCTTTGATCGTGCTGCTGGCGGTGCCATTTGCCTTGGGCGGTGTGATCTGGATGCTGCTGCTCAGCCAGACCCATCTGTCGGTGCCGGCGCTCATGGGAACTCTCATGTGTATCGGGCTGACCACGGCCAACAGCATCCTGGTGGTGAGCTTCGCCAATCAGCGCCTGGCCGCCGGAGACTCCCCGCTCATCGCCGCGGCCACAGCAGGCTATACGCGCCTGCGGCCGGTGCTCATGACCGCCGGTGCGATGATGCTGGGCATGGTGCCGATGGCGCTGGGAGTGGGCGAAGGCGGCGAGCAGAACGCACCGCTGGCGCGGGCCGTGATCGGTGGGCTGCTGTTCGCCACCTTCGCCACCTTGATATTCGTACCAACCATGTATCGCCTGTTGCGGCGAGCCCCCAAGCAGAGTGCGGCGCCGGTCGCACGAGGCGCCCATGCCAATGCATAATTCAGATAAGCCCGACTCGGCAATCAAGGAAACCGACTACGAGGACGAGGTAAGCGCGGATCGGCGCCACGCCGAGGCCCACTCGGTGTCGACCGCTTACTCACCGGATACGGCACGAGGGCTGCGCAAGGGCGGCATCATCGTCGCCGGGGTGCTGATCGCGGCGCTGGTGCTGGTGCGCCTGGTCGGTTTCTTCCACGAGCGCGCCCTGGCGAGCGACGCGAACTCCGCCGTCAGTGCGCCACACACGGTGGACATCATTACCGCGGCGCCGGTGGGCAGCGCCCAGCATTTCGCGCTGCCGGGACAGACCGCCGCCTGGCACTCCAGCACCATCTATGCCCGGGTCAATGGCTATGTCGCAAGCTGGGTGGTCGACATCGGTGATCATGTGCATTCCGGTCAGATCATGGCCACCATCGATACCCCGGAACTGGACGCGGAACTGTCCGCGGCACGCGCCCAGCTGAAGAGCGCCCAGGCGCAGGTCGAAGTGCGCAAGGCCGAGGCGGCCTTCGCCAAGACCACCTATGATCGCTGGCGCGACTCACCCGACGGCGTCGTCTCGGCACAGGAGCGCGACGAGAAGCAGGCAGCCTTCGGCACCGCGAATGCCCAGCTGCAGCAATCCTACGCACAGGTGGCCCTGGACCAGGCGCGCGTGGACCAGTATGCCGCGCTCTCCGCGTACAAGCAGGTGCGTGCGCCCTTTGACGGCACCATCACCCAGCGCAATATCGACATCGGCAACCTGGTCACGGCGGGCAGCACCAGCGCCACCACGCCGCTGTACGTAATGACCCAGAATGACCCGATGCGGGTGATGATCGAGGTACCGCAAAGCGCCGCCACGGATCTGATGCAGGGCCAATTGCCGGTCACCATCAGCGGCACCGGCGGCGGCCAGGCGCTCAGCTATTCGGGCAAGGTCACGCGCACCGCCCAGGCGCTGAACGCGCAGGCGCGCACGCTGCAGGTGGAAGTGGACATCCCCAATGCCGCCGGACGCTGGGTGCCGGGCATGTACGTTACTGCGAGCTTTGATCTTCAGCCGCGCGGACTGGTGCAGGTCCCGGCGGCCGCCCTGCTGTTCCGCGCCACGGGAACCCAGGTCGCCACCGTCAATGCACAGGGGCGCATCGCGATGCGCGATGTCAGCATCGCACGCGACGACGGCAATTTGGTGGAACTCGGCTCCGGCGTGAAGCCCGGGGATCGCCTGGTGCTCAACTTGAGCAGCCAGATCAGCCCCGGTGATGCGGTCGAGGTCGCCCGACAGCCATGAGCGCGCAGCGCTTTGAGCATCCCGGATGCACCCTGGCGCTTGCGGGACTGGCCAGCCTGCTCGGGGCCTGCGCGGTCGGTCCAAACTATCACCCGCCACAGGAGCCGCTGCCGGATCACTACGCCGCGCAGCCGCCAGGCGCCACGGGCGCCATTGAGCTGGCCTCCTGGTGGCAGTCGCTGAAGGACCCTGAACTGGACTCGCTGATCAGCCGCGCCATCGCGGCCAACCCCGACATTGAAATTGCGCTGGATCATCTGCAGGCGGCGCGGACCTTTGAAGCCGGGATGTTGGGCACGGTGTTGCCCGATGCGCAAGGCAGCGCCGCCGCGGCGCGCGGCACCGGCAGCGATCTGGCACGCGGGCGGGTCGCCCAGAGTCTGGTCTCGGCGGATAACACCGCGGGCCTGAAGCACATCAACGAAATCGGCGGCTTTGATTCGCTATGGGAGCTGGATCTGTTCGGCAAGTACCGCCGTGAAATCCAGGCCGCCCATGCCGATACCCAGGCGCTGGCCGCGGCGCGCGAGGGCGTGCTGGTGTCGATCATCGCCGATGTCGCTCGAGCCTATATCGACCTGCGCGGGGCACAGCTGAATGTCGCGACGCTGCAGGCGACAATCCAGGCACTGCAGCAGTCGCAGCGTATCGTTCATATCCGCTTCGACCGCGGCATCACCAACGAACTGGACGTCACCCTGGCGGACCGCGAGCTGGCCGACGCCCAGGCGCAGCTGGCGCCTCTGCAGGCGCAGGTCAGCGCCGGGCAGTACACCCTGGCCACGCTTCTGGGTCGTTATCCGGAGGATATGGTCGCCGAACTCTCCCCCGTCAGCATGATTCCGGGCACGCCGGAGCTGGCCCCCGCGGGGCTGCCGCTGCAGCTGCTGCGGCAGCGACCGGACATCCAGCAGTCCGAACGGCAGCTGGCCGCCGCCTCGGCGCGCATCGGCGTCGCCACCGCCGACCTGTTCCCGGATGTCGCGGTCACGGCCGCCATCGGCTTCCAGCGTCAAGGCCTGGGGACGGACCCCGCGGTCGGTCAGCACATCTGGTCCGCCGGCCCCTCGGTTCTGTGGCCGCTGCTGGACTTCGGCACGCTGGATGCGCAGGTGGATATCGCCGACCTGAACACCCGCGCCCTGCTGGTGAACTATCGCAGGACCATCCAGTTGGCCGTTGCCGAAGTGGATACCAGCCTGGCCCGCTATGCCGCCGAACAGGCACGGCTGGAGAAGCTGGGGGTGGCGGTCACGGCCAGCCAGCGGGCGATCACCCTGGCCCAGCAGCGCTACGAGCGCGGCCTGACCGACTATCTGAACGTCGTCGACGCCCAGCGCGCGGGCTACACCATCCAGGCCGAATACATCGCGGCGCAAACCGCCGCCGATGAGCAGTTCGTCGCGCTGTACCGAAGTCTCGGGGGGGGCTGGCAGCACTATCAGAATCTGCCGGACATCCGCCGTCCGCAGCCGGCGATCATCGCGGCCTTCCGCCGCCTGGTGCATCCCGACTAGTCGTCCCCGCCGCGCAGCTAAAAAACAACAGCACGAAAAATCCGTACTGACGGCGCTACCTCGGTGCTGGATTCGCACCGCACACGCGCCATTGTGACATCGCGAAACACGGTAATTCCCTGCGGCGCAGCAGCGCTGACATGGAACTGTCACATTGGCGCAATCCGGATGTCATACGAATGAATCACAGTTGCGGCGCTGAAACGAACCGCGGCCAGAAGCCGGCGCAGCGCCCGCAAACCTACGGTGAGGAAGGAAACCGACCCATGACATCGAGCAGCACCAAAGCCCCCACAACCCGAATTTCCCACGTCTCAGCGGCCGTCGCGCTGGTTCTGAGCGCTGTGTGCGCCCCCGTGGCGATGGCGCAGAGCGCTCCGGACACCTCGCAGGCGCCATCCAGCAGCACCAACCCGGCGCTGCAGGCCGGACCCGTCACGCTGCTGTTCGGTGGCTTCTCCGAACTTGCGACCATTTATCGCAACAAGGACGAGAGCGCCGATGTGGGCTCCAGTTTCAATGGCGTGCCGATGGCCAATACCGAACAGGCCTATGTGTCTGAATTCCGTGAAACGGCGCGTCAGAGCCGCTTGTCCATCCTCGCGCAGACCCAGGATATGGGCGGCTACAAGGCCGAAACCTACTTCGAAATGGACTTCCTGGGCGCCGCGCCCACCGCGAACTCCAATGAGAGCAACAGCTACCAGCCGCGCATCCGCAACATCTACGGCAAATTCACCAGCGACTCGGGCTGGTACCTGCTGGCGGGTCAGAACTGGAGTCTGGTGACGCTTGAAAAGAAAGGCATGGATCCGCGCGATGAAAACATCCCGCTGACCATCGACGCGCAGTACGTCGCGGGCTTCCAGTGGACCCGCAACCCGCAGGTTCGGCTGGTTGACAAGCTCACCGATGCCCTGTCGCTGGGTCTGTCGCTGGAGAGCCCGCAGGACACCGGCATCATCAACACCAACAGTCTTGCCGTGGGCGGGGTCAAGGGAACCCTGCCCGCCTCGCCCACCACCGGCTTCGCGGGCACCAGTCAGTTGGGCAATGGCGGCGGCACCTGCACCGCCTCGACCACCACCACCACCACCACCACGACCACCACCGGCACTGCGACCTCCACCTCCACCTCCACCAGCACCTGCAGTGTCACCGGCACCAGCTTCTCCACCGACGTAGCACCGGATGTGGTGGCGAAGATTGCAGCCGACCCGGGCTATGGCCACTACGAGCTGTACGGGCTGGCGCGCTGGTTCCGTTCGGCCATCGCCACCGATAGTTCGACCACCATGGGCGGCGGCGTCGGCGCCGGGGCGATTCTGCCGCTGGTGCCGAACGTGCTGAGCTTCCAGCTCAGTGGCCTTGCCGGCAAGGGCATCGGCCGTTATGGCTCCGCCTCGCTCAACGATGTGGTGGTGAAGCCGGATGGCTCGCTGGCCCCGGTTGAGGCCTACCAGGTGCTGGCGGGCCTGGTCTTCACGCCGACCCCCACCCTGCAGACCTACCTGTACGCAGGCCGTGAGCAACAGAGCAGAACGCTGTATCAGTACAGCACGGCAAGCGTCGGCCCGTACTGGTATGGCCTGGGAATCCCGACCCTGGCCAATGGCGGCTGCTACACCTTGGGTGGCACCTGCTCGGGCCAGAACCAGAAGGTGGATGAAGTGACCGGCGGCCTGTGGTGGAAGTTCTACCGCGGCCCGCTGGGCAATGCGCAGTTCGGCCTGCAGCTCGGGTACATCCAGCGCACGCTGTTCACCGCGGTGGGCGGCTCACCGGATGCCAACATGTTCGAAGGCATGGCCTCCTTCCGCATCTATCCGTATCAGAAGTAATCCGCCCCTGAAGTAATCCGCGCCAGCCGCCTGGGGCCCATGGGCTCCAGGCGGCCTACGTTGCGAATACGCAACATTCTGGATCCGGAAAGCCCAGCGCAAGCCTGACGCTGCGGCGCACGACAAAACATCGCTCGTCAAGCCTTGTTCTCAACGGCAAAGTGCCTCACGCTATATCCATTCCAATATAGAGGGGCCCTCGCGATGCGTTTGCGTTATCTATGTCTCTTTGCCGCCACATTGGCCTCCGGTTCGGCCCTGGCGCAAACCGCGCCCACCCCGCCCGCGGCGGCGGCCGGCGCCGACGCCTGCGGCAGCTTCACGCAGTTCGCCACCACCGCCTGTCCACTGACCTGGCATGGCATCACCATTTTCGGCGTCTATGACGCGGGCATCGGCTGGGTCAGCCATGGCATGCCGGTCAACCCGAACAACTACGAAGGCGAAGCGCTGGTCAACCGCAACGGCAATGAATCCCGCTGGCTCATCACGCCGAACAATCTGCAGCAGACCGGCGTGGGGATCCGCGGCAGGGAGCAGTTCATGGAAGGGTGGTCGGTGGTGTTCAACGCCTCCACCGGCATCAATCCGAATTCCGGCCAGCTCGCCAACGCCTCGCTTACACAAATCTCGAATAACGGCCTGCCGCGCGGCAGCTATACGGAAGCCATCGACGGCTCGCGCGCGGGCCAGGTCTTCAACGACGAATTCTACGGCGGGGTAGCGTCCAACTCACTGGGCACCCTCACCTACGGTCGTATACGCCCGCTGGGTACCGACGCCATGCTCACCTACGATCCGGCCGGCGGCGCCTATGCCTTTTCCTACATCGGCTACAACGGCACGATGGCCGGCGGCGGTGACACCGAGGACAGTCGTTGGGACGACGCGGTGAAGTACAAGGTCGCCTATGGTCCGGTGCATTTCGGCGCGGCGTATAAATTCGCCGACGGTTCCGGGGGCTGCTACTCCGGCACCGCCGGCTGGACCGCCGCCACCTGCACGCCCGAACAGCCGCATAACACGGCCTATGGCATCGACTTCGGCGGGGAGTTCCAGGGACTCGCGGCCGATGTGGTCTACCAGCATTACAACCAGGCCATCAGCGTGCTGAACCCCCTGCTCGGGGTTCAGAGTGCCACGCAGCCCTATCAGAACACCGTCAACAGCATCAATACCAACCAGATCACCGGCGCCAATGTGATCTCACCGGACAACACCCTGTACGGCATCGTCACGGACAACAGTGCCTTGATGGTGGCCCTCAAATACACCTGGGATCCGTTGAAGTTCTATGGCGGCTACGAGCACATCCATCAGAGCAATCCGGCCAACCCCCTGGGGGTGGGCGCCTCGGACCAGGGCGGCTATTTCCTAAGCGGCGTGGAAGACAACAATCTTGATTCGCCGAAGATCGTGCAGATCTGGTGGACGGGTGTGAAGTATTCCTTCGACCCGCAGACCGACGTTACCCTGTCCTGGTACCACCAGCTGCAGAATGACTTCCGCCTTCCCTCGACCTGCTCGGCCACGGCCGGCTTTCGCAGTTCCTGTGCGGGTACGCTCAATGAGATGTCACTGTACGTCGATCACCATTTCACCAAGCGCTTCGACGTTTATGCCGGTATTGCCTATTCGGACGTGAGCGGCGGCCTTGCCATCGCCATTCCGCACGGCCCCGGAGTGCCCTACTACCACAACAACAACACCGCGCCGACCATCGGCGGTCGCTTCAGCTTCTGAGCGTCCCCTAAGGGGTTCGCGTCACCCTGACGACATGGGCCGCCATGCCCGCAATCTGCTCGGAGATATTGCGGGCATGGTCGCCGATGCGTTCCATTGACTTCAGGGCAAACGCCGCCTCCACCGTCACTTCCAGCTGCGAAGGGTTCTCCAGGGCACGCGTCAGCAGGCGGCGCAGGCCCGAGGCGTATTCCGCATCCAGGTCCTGATCGCGGTCTATCACCTGCTCGGCCAGTTCCCCGTCCAGCTGATCCAGCGCCTCCAGCGACAGGCGCAGGAGCGAGGTGGCGAGGTTGGCGAGGTGGCGCGCATCGCTGGAGGTGCCGCGTCCGGGCCGGCCGTTCTGATGCAGCACGGTGCGGGCGATCTTGCAGGACTCGGCTCCCGCCCGGTCCAGTTCCGCGGCAATCTTCGCCAGCGCGATGATGGCGCGCAGGTCGCTCGCCACCGGATTGCGCAGGGCGATCAGCGTCAGCTGATCATCGTAGATACGCATACCCAGGGTGTTGAGCAGTCCCTCACGGTCCATGACATGCTGGGCATTGCGCAGGTCCCACTCGGCATAGGCACGCGCCGCGGTACGCACCTGGTCCAGCGCCAGGCCGCCCATTTCCAGCACCCGTATGTGCAGTCCGGCGAGCTCGCCGTCGAACGATTTGCTGATGTGACCTTCGAGCATGCCCGCGACCGTGGCGGCGACCGACTGAGCGCTCAGCCAAATCTGCCGGTGATGTAGTCCTCGGTGAGCCGGTGCCGCGGATTGGTGAAAATCCGGTCGGTCTCACCGACTTCCACCAGCAACCCCAGGTGGAAATACGCCGTGCGCTGCGAAACACGGGCCGCCTGCTGCATGGAGTGCGTCACGATGGCGATCGCGAAGGACTCCTTGAGCTCATCGATCAGGTCCTCGATGCGCGCGGTGGCGATCGGGTCGAGCGCCGAGCACGGCTCGTCCATGAGGATGACGTGCGGCTTGACCGCGATGGTGCGGGCGATGCACAGGCGCTGCTGCTGGCCACCGGATAGGCCGGTGCCGGATTGGGTGAGCCGATCCTTCACCTCATCCCACAGTCCGGCGCGCTGCAGGCTGGTGCATACCAGTTCGTCAAGGTCGGCGCGCGTGCGCACCAGCCCATGCAGGCGCGGTCCGAAGGCGACGTTGTCGTAGATGGACTTGGGAAAGGGATTGGGCTTCTGAAACACCATGCCGACCCGCGCCCGCAGCTGCACCACATCGCGCGCGGCATCGTGTATGTCCTGGCCATCCAGCAGGATCTGGCCCGTGACCCGCGCTCCCGCGATGGTGTCGTTCATCCGGTTGAGGCAGCGCAGGAAAGTGGATTTGCCGCAGCCTGAAGGGCCGATCATGGCGAGCACCTGCTTCTTGCCCACATCCAGGCTCACGCCCTTGAGCGCATGCTTGCTGCCGTAGTACACGTTGACATCGCGGCAGGAAAATACCGGGTCGACCACCGTGACCGTGCCGAGGGTCTGGCCGATCCCGGAACCGTCAAGGCGGCTGGTCGTGCCACCCCGGCCGGTGGGCCGCAGATTCAGTCCGGCATCGTGATGGCGTTGGCCAGGCTCACCTCCGGGACCGGCGGCGGCGAGCACCGCCGGCGCCGGGGCTTGCGGGGCAAAGGTCTGATTGGATTCATTCATGTCAGGCTCCGCTCAACCGAAACGGCCAGTGACGTAGTCATCGGTACGGCGATCCTTCGGGGCGGTGAAGATCTGCTCGGCAGGTCCCACTTCCACCAGATCGCCCAGGTACATGAAGGCCGTGGTGTTCGACACCCGCGCGGCCTGCTGCAGATTGTGCGTGACGATGGCGATGCAATATTTCTCACGCAGCGACTGCAAGGTTTCCTCGACGCGCAACGTTGAAATCGGATCCAGCGCGGCCGTCGGCTCATCAAACAGAATGACCTCGGGGCGCACGGCGATGGTGCGCGCGATGCACAGGCGCTGCTGCTGCCCGCCTGACAGCCCCCGGCCATCCTCGTGCAGCTTGTCCTTGACCTCATCCCACATGGCCGCATCACGCAGCGCCGCCTCGACGCGGTCGGCCAGGTCGCGGCGCGAAATGCGCTGCGCCAGGCGGATGCCAAAGGCGACGTTGTCGAAGATCGACATGGGAAAGGGCGTGGGCTTCTGGAACACCATGCCCACACGCAGGCGCAGGCCCGCCACATCCACGGTGGGCTCGAGGATATTGGCGCCATCCAGCAGTACTTCGCCTTCGGCGCGGTGCCCAGGATACAGGGCATACATGCGGTTCAACACCCGCAGCAGCGTGGACTTGCCGCAGCCCGAGGGCCCGATGAAGGCGGTAATGCTGCGATCGGCCAGATCCAGGTTGATGCCCTTCAGGGCATGGGCGCTGCCGTAGTAGAAATGCAGGTTGCGCACGGTGACCTTGGGTGCATCCGCCCTCACATCCGCGCTCGCCGCGGCGCCCGGCACACGG
>Ga0210395_10001290_pt1 | contig 19439 bp, 19 predicted proteins | sample IncBWH4OmetaG_FD_150861 | JGI IMG/M metagenome (GOLD analysis project Ga0210395, IMG submission 150861) | Forest soil microbial communities from Barre Woods Harvard Forest LTER site, Petersham, Massachusetts, United States - Inc-BW-H-4-O ...
AACTGACTGACAACGGTAGGAGATTCTATCGGGAGAAAGACCGCCTCGGCTTAGCCGGAAACAAACAGGTTCAGGGTGACCTCTGTTACGGACAACAAGCGTTGGACAAAATCGTCAACTGGCAGGGGCCGACTGCCGCTGGGGACTCCATAGAAGCCACAGTCTTCTATACGTACAGGATCGAGAATCTTGCCGACTGGGCAAAGACTCCAAACATTCAAAGAGTTTTTCCCGGAATTGTTTCAACCATTGACGGGGCCGGAAAGACACAAATGAATCAGGCCCTAACGCTAACCAACCAGGGATGGCAGGCCAAAGGGACCGCCAGGCCGCTTTAGAATCGGTCCCTCTCCCTACGGTCGCGGGCAGTTCACAACTCGGGATTGAAAAGCTGGTTTATTTTTCATTAGCGAACTAAGGAAAACCCGCAGTCATTGGCTGCCACCGATACTTGAGCAGGCGCATTGTATGGATTATCACTCCGCGCAGACTCTCCGAGCACACACGGGTCCCGACTTTACTCCGTGGGGTCCATAGGCTAGCATCGTGCCACTCTAACCACGGAGGCAACATGCGCACAGCCCTGACGATTATTGCTTTGCTCAGTTTTGGGTCTGCTGGTTTCGCTCAACAGAACATAGACCCAAATCAGCAACCAGCGTGGTATACGACTGGCGAAAAATGGGGTTCGTGGGTACCTTTCACACAGTATCCGTTCCTTTCAGTCCGTGGAGCCTGCGGGGATGACACCACGTTGAACGGCGTTCCTATGTTTACGCTCTATACGCAAATCCGAAACAACTCGGCTTATCCAATGGCTGTCGTGTCGGCCGAAGAGATGTACGACCTGAAGACACGCAAGAACATCGTCTCCGGTTCGTTCTTGGAATATCTCAATCCCGGTCAGATAACCGAGGGCATCAGCAGTATAGGTGGAAACTGCGGAGCAACGCGGACCTTCTATTCAAAAATACGGTGTGCTGCAAAGAAAGGCGACGAGGGTGCGACATGCTTTAAAGACTCGCAGGGCAATCCCATTGCGGAACGGACGGATCAGTTTCGGGAGCGCCCGCCACAAGCAGGTACAAGCGGAAACGCATCCCGACAGCCAAAACTGGTACTTGCGTATTGGGTCTGCGAAGGCAACACTTCCAACTCGAATTATGATGACTATGTGATAGTTAATCCGTTTAAATACGGAGTTGAACCGGATGTTTTACAGGCCAAAGCTGATTCTGGCGACTACGTTCCCAATCCAGATGGTAGCAGCGCAGGCCGACTCGTTAGTCAGTTCGCAGAGTGGCGAACTTCGACCTACGGTTATCGTGGTGATGAGTACGCTTGGTGTTCGGTCTTCACTTCGCAAGAGCGTGCTGAAGCTTACTTCGAAAAAGAGAAGCAAATGCGCCAGCAGCAGTCCCACCCCAGCACAACAAAATTTGACATAGTCAATTGGTCGCCAAAATAATCACACGACCGCGCCTCAAGTCGTCAACTCATACGCTACGATACCGGGTCATAGTTCGCACCGATGAAGTGAAACAAACCCTCATCGTCGATTGCCAAGTCCGGCTGGATTCTTGGGAGAACAATCAAAGAAGCTCAGCCGTGGTCGGCAGCAAAGTCCAGCTACTAGACTAATTGGCGGCTGGAATTTCCTCGACCGTTTCCACAGACAGGGATTCTGTCCTGATCTCTCGAAAGGGGCCACCAATCTTCTGAAACGCCATCGAAGATTTGTTGTGCCCCGCGTTTAACACACGTTGACTGCTTCGGCAGGCGAAAGAGCGAAAGTCGCGCTAGTACGAAGTTGGTACGAAAGTACTACAGGTATTAGAACAAGCACGTGGATTCGCAACAACCCCCCAGCAACCTCGCCACATCCAATTCAGCAGGTTCGCAGCGGCTAAAAGTTGGGTCCCCATGCGCCCGAGGCCAGAAACGAAGGCCGGTCCTCCGTTCTTGTTGAACTCGGTTGACCGCTTTGGCAGGCAAATCGCTCCTGCGGTGTTGTCTGTCTCGATGGAGATTGGCCCGCGCGCCCTCGCGTACGCCCAACACCTGATCGGTGATCCCGCTCTGGCTATAAACTACTTTGAGGAGGCCGCGGCCTCCGTGTCTGCCGCAATCGAAGAAAAAAAGGTTTCTGGCGCACCCGCTGTCCGGAACGTCGCAGCATATTTGTTCCGCACGTTCATTCGCATGGTGGATGATGCCAAGCACAAAGAGAAAATTCTTGAGGAATCTCTTAAGGAATCCGGCGAAGCACGGATTCCCTTAACTGAAGAGGCCCAAGTGGAAGCCACCGTGCTCCTGAACGAAGTGATGGAAACCTGTGACAGGGCGTCGCGAGAGGTTGTCGTCCTTCGCCTTGAGGGTTTCTCCTGGAAAGAGATAGGGAGACAATTTGACATTTCAAGCCATGCGGCAGAGGCTCGATTTAGCAAAGCTCTTGACCACGCCAGAAAAGTGTTCAAAATACGGAGGCGAAAGGGTTGAGGAGGGCGTCACCGTTGCCGTCTGCCAGGCGTAAGTCGAAGGGCCACAAGCGGAAGCCATCCGTGGACAGCGCGTTTCTTAAACTTGGTAGGAGACATTTCACCCACGATTTTCCCAACCCCACCCGCCAAGGATGCCCCCAGGACGATGTATTAAGACTTTTGGCCGAACAACCAACAAAGGTCGATGACTCAGTTTTGGATCACATCACGTTGTGTTCACCGTGTTACACGACCTACAGCGGCCTCCTCCAACAGATGAAAGCAAAACACTCCAACCCAAGGTCGCAAACCCGATCCTCCAAATCACCAAGCGTCTAAAAACCAAGAAAGTTGCATTTTGTTGGTGAGGTTTTTCCGTTTTTTCCCCTCTGTATAGATGAGGGGAGTTCTCGCCGGTTAACTCCCGCGGACAGGGCGCAACCGATTCCTTCGGTGTTTCGCTCTGTGTCGCGTACGGCCCGCTAAGGGGACGGACGCGATTGTGGGATAACGCTGTACACGGAGCACACGCTCCAAATGTGCCTGGACGTGGAAGTCCAGGAACCGGCGCATACAGCCGTCCCATCAATCGCCATCCGCTTTCCTTCCTGCCGCCGCAGCCAACGGGGACTCCCTCTCAACAGCCCATTTCTGAGACTCGGAAGAGTCAGGGAGAACACGAACATGAAGCGATTTCTTTGCAGATACCTTCGCAGTTCTTGGCTGCGTTCACCGCTCGTCACACTTGGTTTCGCACTTTTCCTCGCCGCTCCGGTCTTCGCTCAAGGAACTTCCCCATGGGAAAACGCCGTTAGCGTGCTGCAACAGGCTTTCACCAGCACCATCGCTCGCGGCCTCTCCCTCGTTGCCATTGTCGTGGCCGGCCTTACCTTCGCCTTCGGGGAAGGCGGCTCGAAGCGTGTACTTGCCGGTGTGCTCTTCGGCGTCGGGATGGCCATCGCCGCTGTGAATTTTCTGTCGTGGCTTTTTCCTGGCAACTGAATCACGCACGTCCCGAAGGAGAAGGATGTGACGGAAACAAGACGAATCAACAGGGTGCCTCGGACACTATCCCGGCCACTGACGATCCTCGGGGCCGAGCGAAAGCTTTTCTTCTTCGCCATGTGCCTGGGCGCGGCCACCTTCAATCTACTCAACAGTTTGTTCGGTGGACTGCTGATATTTTTGTTGCTCTACTTCCTGGCCCGCTGGGCCACCCCGACCGATCCGCAGATTCTGCGATTTCTGCTCACCGCTGCACGACTTCGTGCGCAATACGATCCGATGAAGTTCAGCCCCATTGCAATCCGAAGGGATGGCCATGCTCAGACTTAGCCGGATCTTCAAAAACTACAACGAGACCGGCTCTCTCAGTGAGCTGATCAACCTCTACGGCTTTATCGGTCCGCACGTTTTTCTTACTAAGAGCGGGGAGGTCGGCATCATCCTCGAAGTTCGCGGCGTCGATTACGAGTGTCTCGACGACGCTTCGATTGACGGTTTGACGAAGCGGCTTGAATCGGCGCTGAAACTGTTCGATGAAAACTATCGCGTCTACCAATACCTCTTCAAGCGGAACAACGAGAACATCCCCTACAAGCTCTACGCCAACCCGATCGTGGACACCGCGATCAAAAATCGCATCGCCTACCTGGCAAGCAAGGCCGACACGCTCTTTTCCCTGTCGGTGTATTACGTGGTGCTATACAAGGGATTTCAGACTTCAGCCAAACTTGGAAGCGCGCTCGCCGAGTTTCCAAAGAATCCGAAAAAGGCCGTTGCCGATCTGCGGGCGCATTTTTCCGGTGAGAAGCAGGTCGTCGCTCTTGGACGGCACGTCGCGAGCGCCGAGGCGGCGCTGCTTCAAAAAGCCCGCAGCTTTATCCTCCAACTCAGCGACTTCCTCGTTGCTCGGATGCTCGACAAACAGGAAGCCTTCCGCGTTCTCAAAAGAACGCTCAACTTCCATCCAGACAAACTCGATCTCGCCAAGCTAAAGTACGACACCTTTCTCGACTACTACCTTCCCGAATCTTCTGTTGAATGCCACCGCGGACATCTGCGTGTGGACGACTATCACGTCAAGGTCTTGACACTCAAGGAGCCTTCCGCCCAGAGCTTCCCCCTTATCTTCAAACGACTGCTTGACGTGGAAGCGAACTATTACGTCGTCACGGAATGGAAAAAGGAAGATTCCGGCAAAATGCGCCGCGTCATCCAGACCAAGCGCCGCCACTTTCACAACACCAAGCGTTCGTTCGTAAGCCAAGTCAACATGAACGACGCGGCTCCGCAAGATGTGTTGCTCGACGATTCCAAGGAATCCCAGGTCAGGGAACTCGGAGAAGGCATCAAGGAGATCGAGCTACACGGGAATTACTTTGGTCAGTTCTCGCTGACTGTCGTGATTTACGACCTCGACATTGCTAAGGTAGACCGGGCGTGCGCCGACTTCTATAAAGTCTTCAGCGTCCATGACGCCCAGCTCTACGAAGAAAAATACAACCTCCTGAACGCTTTTCTCGCGGCGGTTCCGGGCAACCACGTCTTCAACTTGCGTTCCTTGTATCTGCTCAACACCAATTACGCGGATTTCTCGTTCCTCTTCACCCTTCACTGTGGCGAGCCTCGGAATAGCCATCTTCGTCAGGAATATCTCGCGGTTCTGGAGACCAACCACCATACGCCCTACTTCCTAAATCTCCATTATCGCGATGTGGCCCACACCATGATTCTTGGCAGAACGGGAGCCGGAAAATCCTTCCTGCTGAATTTCCTCATTACCAATCTCCAGAAATACGATCCGCACACGTTCATCTTCGATCTGGGCGGCAGTTTTGAAAGTCTCACACAACTTTTCGGCGGCTCGTATGCTCGCGTCGGCCTTGAATCCGAGGATTTCAAGATCAATCCGTTTTCACTGCCACCAACCAAGGAAAACCTCGATTTTCTCGCGCTCTTCTTGAAAGTGTTGATTCAGGGACAGAGGGCGGGTGAGCTCGACCCCGCCGCCGAGCGCGACATCTTCCACCAAGTCGAAAACCTGTATGCGGTGGACCCGGCGCTGCGCACGCTGGGCGTCCTGGCGAACACGCTCGGTCACGACATTTCGAGCCGCCTCGCCAAATGGACCCGAGGCGGCCAGTTCGGATTCCTCTTCGACAACGCCGAGGACACCATTTCGTTCTCCCGCTTTCAGTGCTTCGACTTCCAGCGCATGAGCCAGTACCCGGAACTTTCGGAACCGCTGCTCTTCTACATCCTGCATCGCGCCAATGCCGTTATCGCGGACCGTCAGATTTCATCTGTCTTCAAAGCCTTTTTTATCGATGAAGCGTGGGTGTTTTTGAAGAACCCCAGCATTCAACGGTACGTCGTCGAAGCCCTCAAGACTTGGCGTAAGCACAACGCCGCGATGGTCCTCTCAACGCAATCCCTCGACGAACTGAAGCGCTCGGACATCCTCGACGTAATCATCGAAAGTTGCGCCACCAAAATCTTCCTCGCGAACCCTGACATGGACCGCGATCTTTACCGCCGCCAGTTTCACTTGAACGAAAACGAAGTCGAGCTGATTTCGGGCCTCGTCCCCAAGCAGCAATTCCTGATCAAAACGCCGGAGTTGGCGAAGGTCGCCAATCTCACGGTGGACCCCAAAAGCTATTGGCTCTATACGAACGACCCTTACGACAACAAGAAACGGAGAGAAGCATTCGAGACCTACGGCTTCGAACGAGGGCTCGAAGTTCTCGCGGGAGGACAGTCGTGATTGCTTATTGCTCTCTCGAATCGTGGATGGCGGGGGGCGACCCGCTTTACGTATTCCTGCCCCTCGCGCTCTCGGGATTCGCGACCGCAACCATTTTCGGTATCCAGTTGTTACTCGGGAGCTTTTCCCGTCACGGCCAAGGTTCGCAGCAGCACCGATCACTCTCAAAAGGAGCAAGTCAATGAAACAAATGTTCCACTTTCAGACACGCAGCTTTTTCTTTCGGGTGTTCGCCATCCTGGCTTTGGGCGTAGTCGCCTTCCACGCTTCGCCCACGCACGCCGCAACGGAAGCAGCGGCGCGTGTCGTAAAGTATTCGAAGGAAGACATTGTTCCCGTTCGCGCCAAGCTCCGGTTTTCAACGCTCATCGTCCTTCCCGAGGACGAGGAGATTCTCGATTTCACCACCGGCGACAAGGAATTCTGGGTCATCAACGGGGCGCACAACCTCTGTTACGTTCACCCGGCCCAGGCCGGCATCCGCAGCAATCTGAATCTCATCACCGCTAGCGGCCACGTCTATTCGTTCTTGCTGACAGAAATCAGCAACCAGCCGAATGCCGAACCCGATCTGAAAATCTTCATCGAACCGAAGGATGGCTCCGGGATCGCGGTGAACACCGGGCTGCGCGGATATGTAAGCGCTGGCGAAGCGGAAGCATACAAGAAGGAATTGGAAACGCTCCGCTCCCAGACGGCAGATCAAATCCACGCGGCGCAAGCCCAGTCCGCCGACCAGCTCAACCTGTTCCGCTCCAGTTACGCAACCAAGCTCCAATTCGACTACCCGCTCGACTCGAAAGCTGGCCGCGAGCCGTTCCTGGTGTCCGCCATCTACCACGACGACTCGTTCACTTACATCAAGTGCGGCGCGCGGGAAAAGCCCGCTCTGTATGAAATCAAGGATGGCAAACCGAACTTGATCTCTTTTCAGTTTGAGAACGGCGTTTACATCGCGCCCAAGATCATCGACACCGGCTACCTCGCCATCGGCAAAAAGAAACTGCCGTTTGCGCGCCGCGTTTCCGCGAACTGAGGAGCCGACGATGAACCAACCGAACCAACCCGCACAGGTTCAGGACAAAGCGCAGAAACCACAAGGCCTTCTGCCGAAGAACGTCCAGTCCTGGCTTCTCATCGGACTGGCGTTTCTCATGGTCGCCATCATGTGGCTGACCGGGGGCAAGAAGCCGCAACCGCTAGGCAAAGCAGCATCGCCCGCTACTCTGGTCCAGGCACCCCTCGAAGTCAACGAAACCAAGATTGCCGAAATGCAGAACCGCATTCAGGATTTGCAGCGCCAGCAACTTGTCGCACAGACCGCTCTTACCCAGCAAACTCGCTTGCTCGGTGCCGCCCCTCAGGATTCACAAGAATCACAGCAGCAAAGCGCGTCCGGTATCCCAACGGACCAGCGAGCGGAGGACCCCATTCAGGCGGAGCGGAGGAGACGTGCCTACGTGTCGCTGTTTGCTTCGAATGTCGCTCTGACCTACCGCAAAACTCCGCCAGCTCCGCCAGCCGCTCCAGCGCCTGAACCCGAAGTAGATCCTGCCGCCCAGAGCCTCGTCCCCGTGGGACCCGACTCCCCTCAGGTCGCTCAACTCTTGAAACAGATACAGCCCAACCCGATTTCTAGCGTCCCGGTCCGCAACGATTTCGCGGAAACAACCAAAGATCGAAAGGAGGAAACCAGAAATCCTGCCGCCGTACGGGCTGGCTCCGCCAATGCGGCGGCAGGAAAAACCTACCTACTCTTTGAAGGAACCATCTTTGAAACCGTTCTCATCAACCGCCTCGACGGAGGCTTTGCTGGTCCCGTCGAGTGCCTACTTTCAACCGACGTTTACTCGAACGACCGCCAGCACTTGCTGATTCCGGCAGGCTCAAAGTTGTTGGGTGAAACGAAAAAGGTGGACACCTTCGGCCAGACACGTCTGGCCGTCGTGTTTCATCGGGTGCTCATGCCCGACGGGTATTCCGTCAGCCTCGATCAATTCAAGGGGCTCAACCAAATCGGCGACACTGGCTTGCGGGATCAGGTCAACAACCATTATCTCCGCATCTTCGGAGTATCGCTCGCCGTCGGCGCTCTCGGAGCCGTTGCCGAGGCCGGAACAGCCGGGTCTCTCAACGCATCCAGTTCTGACCTCATGCGCCAGGGATTCGCTGCAAGCACTGCCCAGTCTTCGGCGCAGATCCTCGACAAGTTCCTCAACATCATGCCCACGGTGACCATCCGCGAAGGCCACCGGGTCAAGGTCTATCTCTCGGGCGATCTCGCGTTGCCCGATTACAACAACCACAAAATGCCTTCCGACTTCTGAGGCAAAAAGGAGAAAAGTCCGTGAAAAGAAAAATTCTGATTTGCTTGCTCGCGTTGGGATTGGGAGTGGGCACCGCCACCGCGCAATTCGGGAGCGGCATAGTCTATGACCCAACCAACTACCAGAACGCGTTGCTGCGCTACCAACAGCTCCAGCAGCATCTTCTTGAATTGCAGAAGAGCTACGCAAAAATCACCGGGCAACTCAATCTCGCTCTGCAAATGGCCCAGTTCGTCAAAAACATGCCTGCTCGTTACCGCGCGATATTTTCACAATGGCGAAATGTGACCTCGCTCAACACCTTCGGGAACACGGTCTCGTGGATTAACGGCATCAACACCGGCGTGCTTCCCAACATCAACACCGGCTACCTGAAGGCCACAACTCCGCTGTCTCAGTACGACCCGTACGAACTGTCGGGAATGGACGCCTCGGAACTCGGGCGCGTGCAGTCCCAATACGCGTCCGTCCAACTCGTGGACGGCGCAAACATCAATGCGATGGCCACCATCGGTTCGATTCGCGGCACCGCCGACAGCATCCAGACTCAGATTGCAAACCTCGAACAAGATTCATTTTCAGGTGACTCAAGTCTCAACACTGAAGTGTCCGTCCTGAACAAGATCAATGCGGCAGGAGTGTTGACTCTCCGTACCGTCCAGGACTCGAACAAACTCCTCGCGTCGCTTCTCGAACAGCAAACCATCCTCGCGAAGCAACAGCGCGACGCCACCACCAACGCCATTAACACTGATATCGGTCGCCAAGCGAGCATGGCCAGCAACATGTCCCAGGTGACCGGCACGATCACCGATTCACTTCAAAACTTCCGCATGCCGTAGGCGTGCGCTTAGAGATGCCCGGCGTCGAAGGAGCTGACGGCAATGCAAACCGATTTCCTGCAATACATCTTTCAGGCGATCAACAACTTGCTTACCCAAAACCTCGGCTTCTTCGACGCAATGGGCCAGAATCTTTTCCGCTCGTTCGCCACGATCCTCGTGGCTTGGTTTGGAATCAAGTCCGCTCTCGCCTCCGCCAGCGGCAGGCCTTCCTTCCAGTTCGATCATTTTGCCAGCTTGCTTCTCACCATCAGCTTTGGCTTTGCGATGGTCAATTACTACAGCACGCCCATCCCCGGCGTCGGCGTCAGCTTCCATAACCTCGTCACGAATGAAGCACAGTTTCTCTCGACTCAGATCGATCAGGCGCAACTCCAGACAGTGGTCACGCAGGTTGCCGACTTCGAAACCCGCATGGATTCTCCGGGATGGGGAGACATTCTCGGAACCGCGATCTACGTCATCGTGACCATCCTGCTCGCCGCGGCTCAAGCGATAGCGATTGTGGTCATCGCCTACGGGTTCATTGCCACCGCTGTTTGCGTGCTGGTAGGGCCAGTCTTCGTCCCATTTTTTATCGTTCCTAAGATGGAGTGGCTCTTCTGGGGCTGGTTCCGTTGCTTCATCCAATATGCCTTCTACCAGGTCGTCGCCGCAGCCGTGGTGTATGTCATCGGAAACCTCATGCTTGGCGCTCTCCGCCTCCCGCCTGCGGGCACGCTTTCCACCGTGCAGCTCATTGCCTGGTTTCCTGTGCTCTTTATTACGTTTCTCGCTTCGATCTATGTCCTGCTGAAAATCCCATCGCTGACAAATCACATCTTCAGCGGTTCGGCTGGAGGCTCATCGGCAGGACTACTGGATGCACCCGCCGCAGTCCTCAACAGGGTGATGTGATGGACCGAGATTCCACATTCCAAGATGCCAAGCGGCTCTACCTCGAACAGTACGGTGATCCCATGGTGACAAATACCTATCTCAAGATTGCTCTGGCTCTGCTGTCAATCGTTTGTGTGGCCCTCGCCCTCATCGACCTCAGGACCATCCGCACCTTCCAGAACTTCCGCCCACTAGTGATTCGCATAGACGATTTGGGCCGCGCTGAGGCTATCAATTACCACAACCTTGAATACAAGCCGCAGGATGCTGAAGCGAAGTATTTCCTCTCCGAGTTTTGCAACCTCTATTACCGCCGCAACCGCTACACGATTCAGGACGATTTCTCGAAGTCCCTGTACTTCCTCGACGGCAAGCTCGCCAACGGTATTTTCGATGCCTACCGCAAGGACGACATCATCAAGAAATTCATCACGAACACCGCCGCGCCTGAAATCGATGTGGACGTACAGAAAGTCTCTCTCGAAGAGATGCAAACGCCGCCCTTCCGCGCGCGCGTGGACTTTTACATGGTCTATTACTCGCCCGCCGACCACAGCGAGTTGAAACGCGATCTCTACACCGCGAACTTTGTCTTCCTTTTCAAGTCCCAGGTACCCAACGACTTGATTCCGATCAACCCACTCGGAATGACCATCACCTACTTCCGCGAGGACGAGGCGTTCAAATGAGAATCCCAGTCCACGCGCATACCGAAGAGGTCGCGGGCGGACGCAGCGCAACATCGGCCCAACCTCCGCACGCCACGCTGGTCCCCGCAACGAAAGTTTCCTCCCCATCGACGCCACATCCCATCGGCTCGTCCTCGTTCTTGGACACCCCAGGCGCGCTTCTGGAGGGCCTCCGTTACTACCCGCTTTCCGCCCGCTCCCGGAAACGCACAAGGTTTCTAGGAAAACCCCCAAAGAAACTGTGGAATTCACGATGATTGCCAACGCACTGCTCTTCACCATCGCCATCTTGCTTGGCTACGGATTTTGGTTGCTCGACCAGTTAAAGTTCATGGCCCGCTACAAGGCGGTCCTGTACCACGCCTACGGAACCACGATCCTGATCTTCCTCGCGGTCCTCTTTATGAACCTGTTTGGCGCTGCGCTCGCCATCAGCCGCCGCTTTTTCCTGAAGAATACCGGGCGCAAACTCTCGCACCTCGACAAGCAGTTCAACGTCAGCCACGCGGACATGCCCGTTCCCGTAAACGAGGAGGATTTCAACTAATGTCGCGCGACGCCTTTTCCCACGATCCGCAGGACGCCCGGGAGACGCGCGATTCGTCTACGCGACGCTCCGTCCGTCAGCACAGAGCAACACGTCCCGATACACGAGACGGTAGGAATTCCGCGCCCGAGGCCCCTGGCCGTGGGGATAGCGCTGAAGCTCGCGACCAGCATTCCACCCGCGACGAACGGAGTGCTTCCCCACGCGCGTATTACGTCCGGGACCGCGCGTATCTCCTCCGCGATTCCGAGATGCACTCCCTGAAGGAAATCGGCAAGTTCCGCGTGATTGCAGTTTCGGACCTCGCAAAGCATGCCTACGGAGGGAATCGCGAACGGACGGAGAAGGATATTCGCGACCTCGCACGGCAATCTCTGGTCAGAGATAAGACCGTTGAAATCTCGCAGAGGAAGACACTCCGAGTTGCGACGCTCACCAAGGCTGGACACCGCCTTCTCACGAAGACGAACCAACTCCCCGACGATCAGCCCATCTACCACGGCTTGGTGAAGCCGCGCGAAGTCAAACACGACGCAGATCTCTACCGGCTCTATCAGAAAGAGGCCGCACGCATCGAGCGCAGCGGAGGCAGGCCGGTCCGCGTGCTCCTCGACTTTGAACTCAAACGGAATCTGAATCGCGATCTGGCCCTGCTAGGACCGGACAAAAACGACCTGGACCGTAAGAGCCAAGTCGCCGAAAAGCACCACCTCCAGGTTATGAACGGAAAGATTCCCGTACCCGATTTGCGCGTCGAGTACGAGACCCCGGAACTCGAACTGCGTCATGCGGACCTCGAATTGGCCACGCGTGACTACAGGCCGCGCGCTATGGCGCAGAAAGCCGCCGCAGGCTTCTCGCTTTATGGACGTTCGGAAGACGTATCGCGTTTGCGCCGCGTTCTTGACGAACGTGAAATCACCGCAGGAATCCTCACGCTATGAACATCGCACCGGGTCATCTCGAAGCTCTTAAGGCCCTCGGCTACACGGAAGCAGAAGCCCGCTTTCTCTACATTGTGGCGACGCATTCCGGCTACTTTGTGGCGCGTCAATTCCTCGCCTTCACTTCTGCCCATTGGGGCAAGCGCACGACCACGTTCTGGAACAAACTTCACGCCAGGAAACACGCGCGCACCGAATGCTTTCCGAAGCGCGGAACGGTCTACCACCTCTTCTCCCGCCGCCTCTATCGCCAGATCGAGCGCGAGAACATCCGCAATCGCCGGGAACACGAAATCGAATACATCCAGCGACGCATCGGAATGCTCGATTTCGTTCTCCTGAACGAGGGGTATCAGTACCTTGAAACCGAGCCAGAAAAAGTCCGCTTCTTTTGCGGGACTTTGAACATCGAGAAGCACTATCTTCCGGCCAGACTCTACTTAGGTAGGAAGACCTCCAGCACTTCCGTCCGGTATTTCGTGGATAAGTTCCCGATGTTCTTCATTCCTCCCTCGCCTGTGGTGACGTTTACCTACATCCATGAAGGTGCAGCGGCATTCACGGATTTTGTCCGCCATCTGGAGAGCTATCTCCCGCTTTTCCGACAGCTTTCGGAGTTCCGGCTGGTCTATGTATCCCGTACCGATTCGCACTTCGGGAAGGCCACGGAAATCTTTTCTTCCCTCGTGAAGCTTCCACTCGAATCGGACATCGCTAGCGATCTGCTTCACTACTTCCGCGTGCGCAAAGCTTGGGACGAAAAACAGTACGGTGCGGTCACGGATGCCGACCTCATTTTTCGGAACCATGCGCGTGCGCGGTTTGCCGGGGAAAGATTCGAAGGGCTGTATCGCGGATGGAAAAACGGTCGCGTCAGTGAAATCGGCATCCGGCAGGAGGTTGGAACGAACGACCGGAAGCGCAGCGTTGGCTTCGATGCGTTTCTGCTGCAACGGTTTGGGCCTGTCGCGGATTCAGCGAATACCGAGTGAAGAAGGTAAGAATTTCGCTCTGCACTTTTTGAAATTGACACTTCTTCACCCGGAAAAAATCCGAAGTCCTTGGAAACCGGAGAAATACGAAACAGGGGAAAGCAATAGTCACCGTGGAAAAAACGTCAAATCGGGCGGGAGCGACCCCACTTTTTCGGCTTTCAGCCGCCCAAAAAGTTCATGGGGTCGCTCCCGCCCTGCGGCACGGTGAATCGTGCCGGGCCGTTTTTTCCACGGTGACAGGGAGTTAAGAAACACACATCACCAGAGGAGGAACAGTATGCCGCTCGTTAAGAAAGCACCAGGGATCATGACTCGGGAAGTAAGACTCGAAGAGCCCGTCAACGAACTGCTCGAAGATTATGCCCGGTTCATCGAGAGCAACGCCGACCACGTCATCAATGCCGTCCTGAAGAAAGTGCTCTGGCGAGACCAGGACTACCGGAAGTGGCGCGAAGCGCGCCGCACGGCACAGCTCGGCCCCGACAAAGCCCAACCCACCGAAGCGCGAGGGAGGGCCTAATGCAAAGAACGCTGGAATCGCGCGCCTTCATCTCGGCCATTCTCGCGATGGCCGCAGGAGCGTTCCTGTTTTACACGCACCCTTTCCCCGATGAGCAAATCTTCCTTCGAGTCATTGCCTCGCGCGCTCCGCACGCTTTCTTGAGCTTCAAATACCTCTACTACGCGCTCCTATTCACCACGCCGTACCTAGTGTGCTCGACGGCGCTTTCCGGTCTCTACATCTTCACTTTGAAAGCGCGCCGCACCATCTCGCCGGGTCGCCTTCCCAAGTATCCCGATCCCAGTAAGAGAGACGACCTCTTTCTTGTCGTCGGCGAAGTGCACAACCCGCGCAAGCCCGTGCCCGCCAAGGCTCCCTCTTGGCTCACCATTCCCGAGCGTGGTTTGTTCACGGGAATCGCGATCTTGGGCGCTATTGGGAGTGGCAAAACTTCCTGCTGCATGCTGCCGTTCGCGGAGCAGATTCTGGCCTACAAAGCTGCCGACAAAGAGAAGCGCATCGGCGGGCTGATCCTTGAAGTGAAGGGCGATTTTTGCCGCAAGGCAAAAGACATCCTCGACCGTCACCGGCGCACCGAGGATTACATCGAAATCAGCCTCGATTCCGAGTACTGCTACAACCCTCTTCACAACGACCTGGACGCCTATGCCCTCGCGTACAACATCGCTTCGCTTTTGAACAATCTCTTTGGCCGTGGCAAGGAACCCTTCTGGCAGCAGGCATACACCAACCTCGTCAAGTTCATCATCCTCCTTCATAAGGTCGCCTACGACTACGTCACCTTCTTCGATGTCTACCAGTGTGCGATCTCTCCGCCGCTCCTCGAAGAACGGATCGCGGAGGCCGGGGAGATCATTCTCGGACGCCACTACGTAGCCGTCACGCCGAAGGTCTATGGCGAGCGCACCGCAGACCTCGCCGGCCTTGGCTTCGTGCACGACGAGAAGGAAGACCGCTTTCTGGCACCCGCCACGCCCGAGCTGCGGGACATATTGCGGATGCGCGGCATTCAATCCGAGGCCCACACGGTCCTGGACCCGGCCCAGGCAAATGCAGAAAAACTAGCGCAATTGGAGGCTGTGAAGCGTTGGTTTAATGATGACTGGCGAAGGATCGAGCCGAAGCTGCGCACGTCTATTGTCGAGGGAGTTTCGGTCTTCCTTTCGCTCTTCGATGACAGCCCGAAAGTGAAAAAAGTATTCTGTCCGAAGAAGGAGTGCTACGACCCGCAGAAAAACGCCGACAATCAGTTTGGTAAGCCCCTGCCTTCGTTTAGCTGGCTCATCGAGCATGGCGCTGTCTGTGCCCTGAATTTTCCTATCGGCGTGAACGCCGGACTCGCGAAGGCTCTCGGCGTGATGATGAAGCTCGATTTTGAGCGCGCCGTGCTCAATCGCGTTCCGAAAATCGAGGCGCACCCCGAGCAGCATTTCAGGCAGGTTCTCTTCCTTTGCGATGAGTACCAGCACTTCGCAACCGTGGGCGAAAGCGACCCGACCGGCGACGAGAAATTCTTCAGCCTCTCGCGACAGCCGAAGTGCATCCCAATCGTCGCCACCCAGAGCATCAGCTCGCTGCGATCCGCGCTGCCTGGTGAAAGCTGGCGCACACTTCTCCAAACCTTCCGCACTAAGATTTTCCTCTCGTTGTCGGATGATTTCTCCGCGAGGACGGCGAGCGATCTCTGCGGACGCGAAGACCAGCTCAAAGTCAGCTACAGCCTGTCGGAAAGCGGGCACGATACCAAAGTCAGTTGGCTCACCGGCAAAGCCCTCTCCCACAAAGCCAACATCGTCGCCTCCAAGAGCTATAACACGCAAAGCGATTACCGCTTCGACATGAAGACGTTCATGGAGTTGCATAACGCGCAGTCCGTCATCATTGCCTACGACGGAATCAACCCCGCCCCGCCGATGTTTTGCTATCTGAAACCCTACTACAACGATCCAAACGATTCGTACTTTGTGCAACTCGCCAAAGGGGCACTCTGATGAACGGATTCGAAATGATCTTGCCGTTCCTGAAGCCCATCGAGCACCTCATTTTGGACGACTCCATCAGCGAGGTGATGGTCAACGGTTCCGACCGCGTGTTTATCGAAAAACAGGGCTTCCTTCAACAGGTGCCGGGCGTGTCCATCGGCGAAAAATCGCTCATGGTTGCCGTGAAGAACATCGCCCGGCGTCTTGGTGACGACATCTCGGAATCGAAACCCATTCTCGACTCGCGGTTGCCCGATGGCAGCCGTGTCGCAGCAATCATCCCGCCGTGCAGTCTTGGAGGCGTGACGCTCACGATCCGCAAGTTCAACACCCGCCACTTCGCGATGGAGGATCTGATTCGGGCTGGCACTCTCGACCTCTCCCTCGCAAACCACCTCAAAGACTACGTGCTCGCACGCAAGAACATCCTCATCAGCGGTGGAACCGGGACTGGTAAAACCACACTTTTATCGATCCTCGGAAAATTCATTCCTCAGGACGAGCGGGTGCTTGTGATTGAGGACACTGCCGAGATTCACCTCACGCAGGAGAACCTCGTCCGATTTGAAGCACGCCGGGAGCAAAACGGCCTTCCGGCAGTGGCCATCCGCGATCTCCTCAAAGCTGCTCTCCGCCATCGCCCGGACCGCATCGTTCTCGGGGAGATTCGCGGCGGCGAAGCCTTCGATCTTCTGCAACTCCTGAACACCGGGCACTCTGGGACGCTATCCACCATCCACGCGAACTCCGCGCAACAGGGGCTCGCGCGGTTCACAAGTTGCGTCCTGCAGAGCGGGGTCGAACTGCCGTACCGCGCGATTAAGACGAACATCGCCGACTCCCTGAACGTGGTGATACATGTCGAACGCCGTCCTGGACGCAGATACATTTCCGAAGTTCTCCTGATCAACAGATACGACCCGGATGCGGACCTGTTCGACTACGGCGCAGTGTTCTTGGCCAAGGAGGATCACCCATGAGCACCGACACTGCATTCACACCGCGATCTCTCACCGCTTCGGAGTATGTACGGGAGCTTTTCGAGCCCGCAGAAAACGCCGCGATCCTCGTGCGGAATCGCTCCACTGGTCACACGGTGCAACGAATCGCCAAGGCTGAGTCGATTTCGAGCCCCGACTTTCAAACTTGGCTCGCCAATCAGAATGCCAGCGGTTCCGACGTGTTCATGGGAATGAATCCCATCAAGGACGGCGCTCACAGCCGCACGAAGGGAAACATAAAGAATATTCGCCACGTTTATCTCGACCTCGACAGAAAGGGTGACGAGTCTCTCGAAGCGATTCGAAATTCGCCTTCAGTGCCAGCGCCAAACTTTGTCCTCGATACCTCGCCCGGCAAGCACCAGGTCGTATGGAAAGTTTGCGGATTCAGTCAGGATGAGGCGGAATCTTTACTGCACAGCCTCGCCAATCAATTCGGCGGTGATACGGCAGCGACGGACTCGACGCGGGTGCTTCGCGTGCCAGGGTTCGCCAATCGGAAGCTTCCCGAGGAATTCATCGTCCAAGCGCGCCAGGAAAGCGATGGGCTCTACACGCTCCGCGATTTCACTATCCATGAAGATTCCCCCGAAACGCCCAGGCATTTAAGCGACGACCAAGAACGCCCACGGACGGTACCCAGCGACCACAAAAGCCAATCCGAGCACGATTGGGCCTACGCAAAGCGTGCCCTCGCTCGCGGCGACGATCCCGAAGTCGTGATTCAGCGTATTGCGGATTACCGATGGGACGATAAAGACGATCCGAATTACTACGCACGGCACACCGTCACGAAGGCCCAATCCGACCTGCACCGAGGAACCGCTGCCGTGGGAACAAACGATTCACAACGAATCGAAGACCATCAACTAACCGAAGATCAGAGGGGAATGCCATGACTCGTGCTGCCTTTGTTGACACCGACCAACAGATTTGGAAATCCTCAGATCAATGTCCATTAACGGTTAGAGAAGCAGCCCGGTATCTTGGCGTCAGTCCGCAGACGGTGTATCTTTGGGTTGAGCGAAAGCAGATTCCCCATCTCCGCGTGATGGGTCGCAACATCCGGTTCTTGAAATCGGATTTGGACTCGTTCCGCGCATCCTTCAGACAGGAGATGGAGAATGCCTAGATCACGAGTGCACGACGGTGTTGTCTTTCGGAGAAAGGAAAGCCGGATTTGGTGGGTTCGTTATAGAGACCGGGACGGCGTTCGTCGAAGGGAGTCAACACTCACGGAAGACTGGAATGAAGCCCAGAAGAGACTCAGAGACCGGCTTCAGGCCAGAGACAACAACATACTTGATGTCGTAAAGAAAGGGGAATCCTTGAGTTTTGGACAATGGGCTGACTTCTTCTTGGAAACTTATTCGAAGCCGCCCATGCGAGCTGAGAAGACTCACGAGATAAATCTACGCGCTGTGAAGCACCTCAAGTGTGCTTTCGCGTCGAGCAGTTTAGTGGATCTCACTGCCGACCACGTAGAAACCTACTTGCGAGATCGTCTCCGCCAGCGAGTCCGAATCAAGTCTTCCGTTGGATTCAGAGAGAAAGGAGTTCTGCAGCCTGCGACGGTACACCAGGAGTTTCGTGTCCTTAGGCGCGTGTTGAACGTTGCGGTAAGGAAGAGACTGCTCCCGGCTAACCCATGTTCCGGTGTCGAATTCCCCGTTCGTGTGAAGGGTCTGTTCCGGCCACACTACGTCAGTTGGTCAGAGCAGAAACGAATCGAACTACACGCCCAACCACACCTGCGGAATATCGTGCGGATCATCACGGAGACCGGTCTTAGGGTCTACAAGGAACTGATGTCCATGAAGAAAGACCAACTAGACCTTCCAAACGCAGTCGTTTGGATTCCGGACTCCAAGACTCCGAATGGAATCGCTGAGGTACCACTCACGCCCCTTGCCGTTGATGCTTTCAGAGATCAATTGTCAATCGCGGGAGACGGGCCATTTCTATTCCCCAGCGAATTGAATCCGACCGGACACCAAGTAGAGTTGAAGACCGTTTGGCAAAAGTCCCTCCGACGAGCGAAGGTCCCTTACTTTCGGATTTACGATTTGCGATCCACGTATGCCACACGCCTCAGTGCGGGCGGCGTGGCCGATGAGTGGGTGACACAATTGCTTCGCCAAGGGGACTCTCAGGTCTTCAAACGCTACTCGCAAATGAAGTTGCAGATGAAGAGAGAAGCTCTGGAGAAAATCAACCGCCAGGCCAATGAAATGCCTTTGGATTCTGGCACAGCGATGGTTCAGTGAAATCTATTTGGCACAGTTTTGGCACAGTTGGAGGCGAAATAGGTCAGGTGGAGCAACAGTTCTGTTGGAAGTCCTTTATAATCTTTACGTACTTCATGTCGGGGCGTAGCGCAGCCTGGTAGCGCGCCTGCCTTGGGCGCAGGAGGCCTCCGGTTCAAATCCGGACGCCCCGACCACCTACGTCTTGGCCTTCA
>Ga0210395_10001292_pt1 | contig 19424 bp, 13 predicted proteins | sample IncBWH4OmetaG_FD_150861 | JGI IMG/M metagenome (GOLD analysis project Ga0210395, IMG submission 150861) | Forest soil microbial communities from Barre Woods Harvard Forest LTER site, Petersham, Massachusetts, United States - Inc-BW-H-4-O ...
GGTCAACTCACCAAGATCCCGCATTTACGCAAACTGCCGGACTATTGGTCTCCGTACAAGGGCGGGAAATACGATCCGGCTTCGGAAGTCGACACCGGGTTGACGCGAGAAAAACTCGCGGAACTCACCGACGGGCTAGTCCGCGTGCCAGCCGGCTTTCACCTCCACCCGAAAATCGCAAAACTTCTGGAACAGCGCAATGAGATGGGCCACGGCAAGCGCGCCATCGACTACGGCTTCGCAGAAGCGCTCGCCCTGGGTTCTCTCGTGCTCGAAGGCCATCCTGTTCGTCTTACCGGGCAGGACACGCAGCGCGGCACCTTCAATCAGCGCCATGCCGTGCTGATCGATACGCAGACCGAGCACAACTATCTGACGCTCTCGCATCTCTCGCGGCAGCAAGCATTTTGCGAGATTTACGACTCTTCGCTATCCGAAGCGGCCTGTCTTGGATTCGAATACGGATTCAGTCGCGACTATCCGGAAGCGCTGGTTCTGTGGGAAGCGCAATTCGGAGATTTCGCCAATGGCGCGCAGGTGATCATCGACCAATTCCTCAGCGCCAGCGAAGACAAGTGGAATCTTCCTACTGGCCTCGTTCTTTTACTGCCGCACGGTTACGAAGGTCAGGGCCCCGAACATTCCAGCGCCCGCATCGAGCGCTACATGCAACTTGCCGCCGAGGACAATCTGCAAATCTGCCAGCCTTCCACCGCCGCGCAGTATTTTCACATGCTGCGCCGGCAGTCCCTGCGTGCCTGGCGCAAGCCGCTGATCGTTTTCACACCAAAAAGCATGCTGCGTCATCCGGACGCCAGTTCAAACATCGAAGACTTCACGCGGCTGCGCTTCCTGCCCGTCGTTTCCGATCATGAGGTGCAAGACGCAAAGCGTATCTTGATCGCCAGCGGGAAGGTGGGCCACGAACTTCGCAGCGAACGCCGCCGCCGCAAGGACAGCAGCACAGCCATCTTTTTCCTCGACCAACTCTATCCGCTGCCGCGGACGGAAATTTCTGCGGCTCTGGCCGAGCATCCCCATGCCCGGGAGATCGTCTGGGTCCAGGAAGAGCCCGCGAACATGGGAGCGCTTTTCTACATACTGCCGAGGCTCGAACGTCTGGCCCAAGCCAAGGGTCTGCAAGTGCGCTCGGTGAAGCGCTCGGCGAGCGCCAGCCCGGCGACGGGCTCGGCCAAGGCGCACGAACTCGAGCAAAAAACGCTGCTGGCCCTGGCTTTCACGACCGCTAGCGGGAATTGAACCGTCCCATCGAGCGTTAACACTCCATTCACATTAATGTTATCCGTCCGTTACAAGCGCACTGCGAAAATCAGCCGTGTTACGCACATGTCAAAGTGACCCAAATCATTCCACCTCCTATCGCATTTCTCCGGCGTACGGTAAACTGCCACCAAGCCGGCGAGCGGAACGTGCCATCCTTATGAAACGCGTATTAATCATCGAGGACGACAAGGACATCGTCGAACTCGTTCGCTATAACCTCGCCAACGAAGGCTTTCAGGTTAGCGCTGCTTTCGACGGCAGCGCCGGCCTGAGCACCCTCAAGAAGACGCCACCCGATCTGCTGCTTCTCGATCTGATGCTCCCGAAACTGTCCGGGCTCGACATTTGCCGGGAAGTTCGTCGGGACGATTCCCTAAATCGACTGCCCATTCTCATGCTCACGGCGCGCGGCGATGAAGCCGACCGCGTGGTGGGCTTGGAGATGGGTGCCGACGATTACGTGACCAAGCCTTTCAGCCCGCGCGAGCTCCTCGCGCGCGTCAAAGCGCTCCTCCGCCGCGCGGAGCCGCCCGCTGACTCGCCGCGGGTCGTGGAGATCGGCAAGCTGGCCATCGATCCGGCGTCTTACCGCGTGAGCCATTCTGGCAAGCCCGTTCCGCTTAGCACGCTCGAATTCCGGCTGCTCTATTACCTTGCTTCGCGCCCGAACCGGGTCTTCTCGCGGGATCAACTGCTCGATGCCGTCTGGGGCACCGATCGTTTCGTGACTCCTCGCAGCGTGGACGTATACGTCCGCCGCCTGCGTGAAAAAATCGAGATGGATCCAGAAAATCCGGTTCATCTGAAGACCGTGCGCGGCGCGGGGTATTTGTTCGAAACTCGTGCAGCTTAATCTATTCTGGAAATTCGCGTTCACCTTTCTCGCTCTGCTGGTGAGTGTCCTGCTCGCCGTGGACTTTTTTTCCGAGCGCGCTCTTCGCAGCGACTACCAACGCACGGGCTTCGAGAAACTTGCCGCCATCGCGCGCATCGCCCGAGCGCGCCCTCCCCAGTGGACACCCGCTTCGGCCGGACAACCTGAAAACCTTGCGCCCTTGCAGGATTGGGTCACGCAAATGGCCGCCAGTGGCGCTCGGGTCACGGTGATCGCCGCCGATGGCCGTGTGCTTGGTGATTCCCAAGCCGATCCTCAATCTATGGAGAACCACGCCAATCGCCCGGAAGTGCTCGAAGCCATGGCCACCGGAGAGGGCCGTTCCGCTCGCCGCAGCGCCACGCTCAACCGCGATTTTCTCTACTTTGCCGTGCGTCAGAACACCTCTCTTGGGCCCTCTGTCTTGCGTTTTGCTCTGTCGCCGGAGGCCGTCGATGAAGTTCTAAGTTCCTTCCGGCACAAGCTGTGGGTCGCATCATTTTTCATTCTACTGATTGCCGGCGCAGTGTCTCTGTTGTTCTCCCGCGGCTTCACGGACCGCGTCGAGCGTCTGAAGGAGTTTTCCCGGCGCGTGGCGGAAGGCGACTTCCGGCCGTTGCCCCGCGACAGTTCGGGCGACGCTCTCAGCGCACTCGGCATTTCGCTCAACCGCACCGCCGCCCGCTTGGACCACACCATCCAAACCTTAACCGAAGAACGCAATCTTTCCTCCGCGATTCTCGGCAGCATGGTCGAAGGCGTCGCGGTGGTGAACGGTTCGGAGCGGCTGGTGTTTGCCAATCCCGGCTTTGCGGAAATCCTCGGCCTGGATGTGCCGCCAACCTCCGGCAGTGCCCTGGTGGAGGTGGTGCGGCAGACTGAGCTGCTCGAAGCCGTGCGCCAGGTTCTTGGTGGCGAGCCGCGCGTCCAGTCGGAAATCGTCACGGGCACGCTCCGCCAGCACTATTTCGCAATCACCGTTGCCGCCGTCCGCGCGGGTGACACCACCGGCGCCGTCGTAGTGCTTCATGACATTACCGAGTTGCGCATGCTCGAGCGCGTGCGCCGCGATTTCGTTGCCAACGTCTCTCACGAATTCAGAACTCCCCTCACCGCCATTCAAGGCTTCGCCGAAACGCTTCTCGCGGGCGCGATAGACGATTCGCAAAACCGCACGCGTTTTCTCGAAATCATTCTCGAACATTCCCGCCGCTTGGCCCGCTTGACGGAAGACTTGCTCATGCTCTCCAAGATGGACGCCGAGCGTCTCGAACTCGAGATTCGCCGTCTCAGCGTCTCGCAATTAATCGAGAGCTGCCTCGAGACGGCCCAGCGCCGCGGCACGGAAAAAGACTTGCGGATTTCGGTGAACCTGCCGCAGAACTTGCCGGATATAGCCGGCGATCGCCGTCGGCTTGCCGAAGTTCTGCAAAATCTTTTGGACAACGCCATCCAATACACGCTGCCCGGCGGCCAGATCATCGTCAGCGCCATATCGGCAGAAGAAGAGATTGTTCTTACCGTTTCAGATACCGGCATCGGCATCCCGAAGGCGGACCAGCCGCGCATTTTTGAACGCTTCTACCGTGTTGATGTCGCCCGCTCTCGCGAAGCCGGAGGCACGGGTCTCGGTCTGGCCATCGCCAAGCATCTCGTCGAGGTGCATGGCGGCCGCCTGTGGGTCGACAGCGAAGTGGGTCAAGGATCGCAATTCCACTTTTCCGTGCCTTTTTTTTGAAGCCGAACATCCCGCGCCGCGTTCGAGCTCCCGCGGCGGAGTTGGGCATGGCAACGGCGGTGGCAGGTAAGCTTGCTGCCGGAGCGATCTCAGGGGCTCCCGACGCGATTCACCTTGTACCCCGCCGCCCCCCGATTCCGTGGCCACGCTGCTCGTAACCTGCTGATTTACCGCATGTTCATCTCTTTGTGAACAAAGTGTAACTATGCGCGTGCGAGAATATCGGCTACGAGCGGAGGTGTGACTCGAGCTCCTCGGCTCCGGAAGGGGAATCATGGCAAGTTCCGCTGGATTGACGGAAGCGGTCCTCTACGAAACACTGGTCAATTATCTGGTGTCGATGGCCCGCACGGTCGAAGGCGCCATGAACCGCGCCCTGGATGCCATCGTCGCCGTCAACGACTCGCGCACTCGGTTGCTTCCCGGAGAAGTCTTTCTCCTTGAGCCGCGCATCAACGAAATGGAAATTGTCATCGATGAGCACGCCATCCGGCTGCTCCGCCGCGGCTCGTTCTCGGACGATGAGGTGCGCCTCATCGTTGCCGCCCTCAAAATCACCAATGATCTCGAGCGCATCGGCGACCTCGCCGTTAATCTCGCCGAGTGCGTTGTCTCACTCCGTGACATGCCGGCCGCCGAACTGCCCGAAGAGTTGGATCCCATGATCTCGGCGGTCCGCACCATGGTCAGCAAGAGCCTCGGCGCCCTCATTTTTCGCAACGTCGAAATGGCCGGCCAGGTTCTCGAAAGCGACGATGTCGTCGATCAGTACCGCGACCGCATCTTCGACCAGCTCATGCAAAACATGACGCAGCAAGCCGCCTTGGTCAGCCCAGGAATGCAATTCATTCTGGCCACTAGACATCTTGAACGCATCGCTGACCACGCCACGAACATTGCCGAGGACATCATCTTCTGGGTCCGCGGGCTGGATGTCCGCCATGGCCGCGGCCTGTCCCTTAACACGCTAAGCACCGACCGCAGCGCATCGGCCGGCGAAGAGGTCATCGAGAATTCACAAGCCCTTCATTCGAATGTGATCCCGGGCGGCGATACTCAACGCGTTTGATCTTCGGTCCACGTCCTACCACGGGGATCGGCGCACCCCTGGCTCCGATCCCCTTCTCCCCCTTCGGCAAGTGACAACGCGGTTCAGCGGTTCAGGCATCCTCTTGACCAGGTCGCGCACTCCTACTATCGTCATAGCCGAGTCCAAAATGTCCTTTTTTGCTTGCAACCTCGACCGCGGCCGAGCGTCATATTGGCGGGGCTGGGTTTGTCTATTGCTCGCCTTGCTTATGCTCTACAACCCCTTCGCGGCTTCGCTCAGTTCCGATGGTGCTTTGAATGTCTGCCATCGGGCGAGCCACCGCGCCACGGTGGGCGCGTCAGAGTTGCAGCATTTCTTTTTGGCGAACGGGCGAGACCCGCTCTTGACTCACGATAGCGCTCTTGTGACCGCGCTCGCGCCGTCTCGAGAACTCTCCGCGCACTCCCTCCCTGATTTGCCACAGGAAACCTCTCTCCCACAGCAAATTTTTAGCGCAAGCCTATGGTTCAGGCCGCCGCCCGCACTCTGATCGCTTTTCTATTACCTGAATTTCTGCGTTATTGTATGACCGATGCGAACGCCGACATTCGATTTTAGAGGCCCTCACGTAAGTTCTGCGGGTGTCTGATACCGGACCAACCCCTCCGTCCGTTATCACACCTCGCCCGGGATAAAGGCATGACGAAAAAAAAGCTGTGGATCGCTTTGTTCATTCTTGTTGGTGGCTCCCTGCTGGCATGGCATTGGATTGGCCGAACGCGCACCGAAGCGGACGATCGCAGCCATCCAACAGCCCTGACCGCCGCTGTAGCCATTGTGCAGCGGAGCGACTTGGGCGACACGCTGACCGTCTCCGGCGCGTTTAAGCCGTTTCAAGACATCGACGTGCACGCCAAAGTGGCGGGCTACATCAAGGTGATTTACGTTGACGTCGGCGATCACGTCAAAGAGGGACAAACTCTCGCCGTCCTCGAGATCCCGGAACTGGCCGCCGAACTTGCCGGCACCGATGCGGCCGTTCGTGTTGCGACGGACCAGATTCGCCGGGCCAAGGGTGACCTGGATCGCGCCCAATCGACTTATACTGCCGCTCATGCCGCTTACACACGCCTCAAGCAGGCCGCTGACACGCAGCCGGGCCTTGTTGCGCAACAGGAAGTTGATGACTGGCAAGCCAAGGATTTAGGTGCAGCCGCGCAGGTCGCCAGCGCGGAGGCCGAGCTGTCGGGCGCCAATCAGCAGCTGGAGGTGGCGCAAGACAAGCAGAAGCAGTATGCCGCACTCTCGGACTACACCCGCATCACCGCACCCTTCACGGGCGTGATCACCATTCGGTATGCCGACACAGGCTCTCTCATTGCCGCGGGCACTTCGACGAGTTCGCAATCCATAGCTGTTGTCCGGCTTGCGCAGATTTCGGTGTTGCGGCTGGTTCTGCAGATTCCCGAGTCGGTAGCTCCGCAAATCCACGTAGGAGGCTCGATAAAAGTACACGTGCAGGCCCTGAACCAAGACTTCGAAGGAAAAGTCGCGCGCTTCGCGGATTCCCTGGACCAACAGACCCGCACGATGGAGACAGAAGTGGATTTTCAGAATTCCGACGGCAAACTGATGCCGGGGATGTTTTGCGAGGGGTACTTCGTCCACGACAAGAAAAAGAATGTGCTCACCGTTCCGCTCGAGGCCGTGAATCGCAATGGCGAAGAAGCCACAGTTTTAGTCGTGGATTCACAAAATACCGTATCGGTCCGTCCCGTCAAGCTGGGCCAGGAGAGCAGCACGAAGATCGAGGTGTTAGCCGGTCTAAGCGAAGGTGAACGCGTCATCGTTGGCAATCTCAGCGAGTTCACGCCCGGACAAAAGGTCCTGCCGAAAGAGGTTGCGGCGGGCGCCGCGAGCGAGGCAGGTACGAACTAATGCCAAAATTTGCTCTCGCCTATCCCTACTTCATCATCATGCTCTGCCTGGTCGTTGCCGTAGTGGGCATCACCACCGTGGTGCGCATGCCGGTGGACCTCTTCCCACAAATCGATATTCCCGTGGTAGTAGTCGCCACGTTTTACTCCGGAATGCCTCCTCAGCAGATCGAAGCGGACATCACCGATACCTTCGAGCGTTTTTTCACTTTGGGAAGCAATATCGACCACATCGAGTCGCGCTCTCTGACCGGCGTTAGCCTCATCAAGATTTATTTCAAGCCTGGAACGGATGCGAACGCGGCCCTCAGCAACATTGCCAATCTGGCGATGGCGGACTTGCGGCGCCTCCCGCCGGGCACGTTACCGCCAGTGGTGTTGAAATTTGACGCCTCGAGCTTGCCGGTGTGCCTGGTTACCTTGAAAGGACAAGGGCTGAATGAAACGCGCCTCAAGGATTTAGCCCAGTTTCAGGTGCGAAATCAAATTGCCGGCGTTCAAGGAGCCTCGGTCCCGCAGCCTTTTGGAGGCACGTATCGGCAAATTCAAGTCTTCGTCGACCCGGTGAAGCTCGAAGCCCATCAATTGAGCCTTATGGATGTCGTGCACGCCATAAACGACTCGAACTTGATCCTCCCGGCCGGCGACGTGCGCATTGGCAACATGGACTACAACATCTATGCCAACAGCCAGGTCGCAGCCGCCGACGAGATCAACCGCTTTCCTCTAAAAACCGTTGGCCTCGGATCTGTCCTGGTGTCGGATATCGGCAAAGCGGAGGATTCCGGCGCCATTCAGACAAACATCGTGCGCATTGACGGCCAGCACTCAGTATATATTCCCATTCTGAAGCAGGGAGGCAACAGCAACACCATCTCGATCGTCAACGGTATTAAGCAAGCCACCCAGCATCTCGTGGACATTCCCGACGTGCTTAAAACGGCCGTCGTCTTCGATCAGTCCATCTTCGTTAAGATCGCCATCAAGAATTTGCTGAAAGAGGGCGGCATTGGCCTTTTTCTTACTGCCGTGATGATTCTGCTTTTTTTGGGCAGCCCGCGGGCTACTTTCGCGGTTCTGCTCTCCATTCCGCTTTCCGCTTTGATGTGCTTTCTGGTCATGAACGGCATGGGCGGCTCGATTAATACTATGCTTCTCGGCGGTTTGGCCCTCGCGTTTTCCCGCCTCATTGACGATTCCGTCGTCGTGCTGGAAAACATTTTTCGCTTTATGGAAAACGGAACGCCCCCGCGCGAAGCCGCCGAGAAAGGCGGCATGGAAGTTGCCCTCGCGGTTCTGGCGGCGACTTCGACCACCTCGATCGTGTTTTTTCCGGTCACGTTTTTCTATGGAGTGAGCCGCTATCTCTTCCTCGATCTTGCTTTAGGCGTGGTTCTCTCCATTTTTGCGTCCTATATCTTTGCCATGACCGTCGTCCCGCTTGACTGCGCGACCTTCATTCGTCTGCACCACGAGGAGCCTCACGGACCATCTGCAAAAACCGCGTACTTCACCCGCATCGTTAAGAGTTTCAACGCCCTCTTCGCCAAGCTATTGCTGTTTTACGACAAGTGGGTGCAGAAGGCCCTCGATCGTCCAAAATACTCTGTCGCGATCATCGTTGGCGGCATTCTTGTCGTACTGCTCGCCCTGTTTCCTTTTGTAGGTACCTCCTACTTCCCCCGCACCGATCCCGGCCAATTTGTTATCGATATCAAGGCTCCCACGGGAACGCGCTTGGAGGTGACCGACAATTACATCGCGAAAGTGGAGGATGTCATTCGCCAGGTTGTTTCCCACGACGATCTGGACATGATTGTTTCTAACATCGGTATTACTCCGGACCTTTCCGCCATTTACACCAGCAATTCCGCGATGCACACGGCTTTCGTCCAGGTGAGCTTGAAGGAGGATCACAAGGTCGGCAGCTACGAATATATGGACCGCGTCCGCCACAAACTGGCGACGGATATCCCGCAGCTTAGCGCCTACTATCAAGCCGGAGGGCTTGTGGACTCCGTCGTTAACCAGGGCATGCCTGCTCCGCTGGATATTCAGATCAGCGATAACGACATGGCTGAAGGGTACGCCATCGCCCGGAATATCGCCCTGCGGCTCAAGGGTTCCAAGAATGTGAGCGACATTTTGATTCCTCAGGACATCGACTATCCGGGCTTGGAATTGAACATCGATCGAGAACAAACCAGCCAGCTGGGACTGTCGCCGCAGAGCGTGGTTGACAACGTCATCACCGCTCTCACTTCCGACGGTCAGATCGCCCCGAGTTACTGGATTGATCCCAACACCGGCAACAACTATATGGTTACCGTCCAGTATTTCAATCAGAAAATCGGTTCCATGACCATGTCTGATTTCAAGAACATACCCCTGCGCGCGAACACTTCCAGCATGTACACCCCTCTTCAGTCCGTAGCTAGAATCGTCCCCATCAGCACGCCGACGGAAGTCGATCATTATCAAATCCGCCGCATCTTCGACGTTTACGTGATGCCCGCGACGGAAGATCTCAGCGGTATCAACAACGAGGTCAATCATCTGCTGGCTGGACTGAAAACTGGGAAAAACGTCCTCGTGACGGTGAGGGGCGCCGTGGTGGGCATGAACGAATCTTTCAAGCGCTTTGCGATTGGCCTGGTTCTTTCCATCATCCTGGTTTATCTCATTCTGATGGCTCAGTTCCGGTCCTTCGTAAACCCGCTCATCATTCTTACCGCTATCCCGCCTGGGCTGGCAGGCGTAGTTCTCACTCTCTTTGTGACGCATACGACGCTCAACATCATGTCTCTCATGGGAGTCATCATGATGACCGGCATCGTCGTTTCCAACAGCATTCTGATCGTCGAGTTTTCCGGCATTCTCCACGAGCGCGGCATGACGCTGCGCGAGGCCGTCGTCGAAGCTTGCAAAGTGCGCCTGCGTCCTATTCTGATGACCTCGCTCGCCACGCTTTTAGGGCTCCTCCCCATGGCCTTCGGCATTGAGGCGGGAAGCGAACAGTACGCCCCGTTGGCGCGCTCCATCATCGGCGGCCTGGCGATTTCCGTGGCCGTAACCGTATTCCTGGTTCCCGCGGTTTACCTCATCGTGCATGGAGGCGAAGAGAAGAAGCTTGAGGAGGCCAAACCGTGAGGTGTTCTATTTTTTTTCTGTTTGCGTCAATCACCTTCGTGTCACTCAGCGTTCCCGCGCAGACGCCCCCTCCGCCGTCCTCCCCGCCACCCGGTGCGACGGCGTCAGGGACTGGCACGCCGCTGAGCCTTCAACAAGCCGAAGCTATTGCTATTAAAAACAACCCGCAGATCACTATTGGCAAATTGCGGGCGCTGGCCGCGCTGCAGAACGTTCGTGAAGTGCGTTCGGCACTCCTGCCGACTGCATACCTGAGCCTTACGGCCGTAGACTCCAATCCGGGAGGCCGCATTACGGCAGGACTTCTCAACAACCCTACCGTATATCCGAGAGCGGCCGGTGGCGCCAGCGTCACGCAGCTTGTGACCGATTTCGGCCGCACGACCAACTTGCTTTCCAGTTCCCAATACGGCGCCAAAGCCGAAGATCAGAACGCCGCCGCTACTCGTGCTGACATTCTTCTGGTGGTCGACCAGGCCTTTTACAACTCTCTGGAAACCAACGCGTTGGTCACTGTGGCGGAACAGACCGTCAACGCACGGCAAGCGCTGGTCGACAAGATTCAGGCACTGACCAACGCGAAACTCAAATCGGATATCGATCTCAGTTTTTCGAAAGTCGAGCTGGCACGTGCCAAGCTTTTGTTGCTGGAAGCTCAGAACAATTACCAGATTTCTCTGGCAGCGCTCTCCGCGATTCTCGGTTATTCCGACGAGCAGAATTTTCAGCTTATCGAGGAAACCACTCCGATCAATGCCCCGCCCGATGACGTTGCTCCCCTAATTCAGCAAGCGATACAACAGCGTCCCGAAATCAAGGCTCTGCAGTTTCAGGTCGAGTCCGCGCAAAAGTTCGGCAGCGCTGAACACGATCTCTCGCGCCCAACGGTGAATGCGCTCGGCGCGGTCGGCGAAGCGCCCGTCCGCGATGACCATATTCCAAACTGGTATGGCGCAGTCGGCGTAAACATCAACATTCCCGTGTTCAACGGCTTCCTTTACAACGCGCGCGCCAAAGCTGCCGACCTTCAAACAGAAGTCCAGCGTCAGAGCTTGCTAGATACGCGCAACAACATCGCCCGTGACGTTCGCAATGCCTGGGAAGACACCCACAGAGCGTTTGAGCGGCTCGCGGTCACGCAGCAACTCCGCGAGCAAGCAGACCTTTCGATGAGTCTGGCTCAGGCCCGATATAATTTGGGTCTCGGCTCGATCGTCGAACTCACACAGGGGGAGCTGGAAAAAACCCAAGCGGACATCGAAGACACCGATGCCAAATTCCAATATCGCTTGACGCAAATTGTCCTCGCCTTTACCATAGCCGCGCCAAAGTAGGTCCTTCCTCGCGTCGAGGGGCGGAAGGCCGTGTTTTGAAGGTGTGAATAAGCCGGTTTTCAATCCACTTGAAGATGAATGGCGCTTTACCGAAGGCCTGAGAGTTCGGCAAAAGGCCATCATTTCTTGTGGTTATTGACCCACTGTCTCTTCTGTAACCTTCGGACTCTAAACGGTTTACCTCCAACATCCCCAGATTGTTACAGGATATTCACATTCGGTTGACGTAACTGTAAGACGCGGCCTTTACCTTTTCGCGCGGGGTGGTTTCCTTCTTCCTCGGTACGCGGTCGAATTTTGCTCCAAAAGAGAGAGGCAATGAAAAAAATCGCAGCACTCACACTATCGCTGTTCCTTACAACGGGAACCGCTTTCGCTGATACACCCAAGGACACGCCTAAGGACGCCGACGCGCAGCCCGCTAAACCTGCTACCCCGGCGAAGGCTAAGGCGGCCAAGAAGGCGGACAAGTCGGACTCGGCGATCGCGGCCGAGATTGAAGAGCTCCGCCAGACTCTCCAGGCCCAGCAAGAACAACTCACGTTGCTGAAGGAAGAACTGGCCAAGCGCGATCGTCAGATTGACGAAGCGCGTGACGCGGCTGCCGCAGCCAATGCCCGCGCCGCGGAAGCCAGTACCAAGGCCACCGAAGCGGTCAACACCACCGCCGAGGTGAAGAGCAACGAGGCCACGCTCAACACTACGGTCGCGGATCTGAAGACCAGCAACGAAGCTCTGAAGACCACTGTCGCGACCGCACAAGCCGAAGAAAAGAAAGACTCGGAGGAAGGCCCGGCCACCATTAGGTACAAGGGCGTCAGCATCACACCTGGCGGCTTCCTCGCGGCGGAAACGGTGTTTCGCAATCGCGCTACCGGCGGCGATATCGCGACGCCATTCACCGGAATTCCGTTTGAGGCTTCAGATCTGGCGCACGTTACCGAAAATGCCTTCACCGGCCGTCAGAGCCGTCTGAGCCTGCTCGCGCAGGGCAAGGTAGGCTCTGCCACTATCGGTGGTTACTACGAAGCCGATTTCCTCGGTGCAGGAACCACATCCAACAATCGACAGACCAATAGCTACGTCTTCCGCCAGCGCCAAGCGTTTGCGCAAGCCGCCTTTGAAAGCGGCTGGATCCTCACCGGCGGTCAGATGTGGAGCTTGGCGACGGAAACTAAGAAGGGCATGTTCAATCGCCAGGAAGACTTGCCCATGATGATTGACCCCAACTACCTCGTCGGCTTCACATGGGCCCGACAGTATGGTTTCCGCGTCGTGAAGGACTTCGGCGGCAAATTCGCCCTGGGCTTCTCTGTCGAAGGTCCGCAGGCCACCATCGGCGGCCGGGGCTTCTCCGCCGTTACCACCATCAACTCCGCCGCTGCGCCCGCCACGATCATCACTTCGGGGGCTACAACTGCGACCACCGGAAACTTTTTCCTCAACGCTCCTGGGGCTGGCGCCGGTCTCTACAACGCTTTCGACTCCACCGGTTATACCGTCAACAAGGCGCCTGACCTAATCTTCAAGGCCACGGCCGACCCCGGCTTCGGTCACTACGAATTGTTCGGTATCGTCAGCTTCTTCCGTGATCGCATCTATCCCTGCGGCGTGGTTGGCACGACGCTCGGCGATACGGTTCCGGGGACAACGACGCTCACCGGAAACTGCACATCTCCCACACCGACCGTGGTGAGCAGCTTTGGCGCCACGAACTCCAGCAGCACAGGCGGTGGTTTCGGTGTCAGCGGTCTCTGGCCGCTCTTCAGCAAGCACGTAGACTTCGGTGTCAAGGCCGTTGCTGGCGATGGCGTGGCCCGTTATGGAGGTTCACAGCTTGCTGACGCCACGGCGCGCCCCGACGGCACTCTCGCGCTGATCCGTACCCTCCACGGCCTGGGAAGAATCGAATTCCACGCCACACCCAAGCTCGACATCTATGCCTACTGGGGGGCAGAATACGCGTGGCGCGCGGGCTACTCTGGCTACGACTCCGTCACTATCACCAAGACAACAGCGATTCCTGCCAATGGCACAAACCCGGCAATTCCAGCCACCACGCACACCGTAATCTCAACAACGGGTATCGGCGGATACGGCAACTTCGCCGCCAACAACTCGGGCTGCGCCACCGAAGGCGTGCCCACTAACGATTTCAACCCGTCATCTGGCGCAAATTGCGCCGGCGACATCCGCATCATCCAGGAAGCCACGCTCGGCTTCTGGTACAAGTTTTACCAAGGTCCGAAGGGTCGCATGCAATTTGGCGCGACCTACTCCTATGTAGCCAAGGACGCCTGGTCCGGCACGGGCGGTGTGGCGGCCGGAGGCGCTGCCATCTCTCCCAAAGGTATCGACAACATGGTGTTCACCTCCTTCCGCTACTACCTCCCTTAAGACGGGAGACGTAGCGTCGCTCCGTCCTGTGTGTAGACAGAAAAGGGGCAGCTCGTTAGCGAGCTGCCCTTTTCCTTTTTTCCGCGCCGGCTACAAACACGCGACCGAGGGCACAGTGGATTTGCACGATCCCGGCTTGCGTCATGGCAGGATGAGAAGCGACGCCTAGCCATTTCGATTCTATTTGTCGCGCGTTTCAACGGAGGCGCCCGAACGTACGGAATCTGTAGCGCTGCGGACCACGAGGTCGCCGGGTCTCGGATCTCCGAACACTTCTGTTTTTCCGTTCACCATGACGCCGCTCTTCACGTCAACCCACTCCGCCTTTCCTTGGCGAACACGAATCACAAACGGAGGGTTGCATAAGCGCACGCTGAATGGGCCATTCGACATTCGCAAATGTCCGCGGTGTGACCTGTGCCTTGCCATTTTGAAAATTCGAGTTCGACCTCAACGGTCCAAGAGTCTTTATTAATATCGTGCGAGATTCACGCAATCGGCGCGCTGAAAGTTCTTCCCGGATAGGCCGGAACGCTGAAAGTTGCCCGCTGGCCTTCTCGAACTGCCGGTGCACGTGGTGGTCTCAACAAACTCGTTCACACAACCGGTTACGCGGCGAGGTGGCTGATTTCCTCTGCAATGTCACGCGGGATCCAAAATGGGGCCACGACGAGCTCCAGCCCGACGCTCCCGGCAGTGCTGGCACCTGCCATGGGCCGTCGACAACATGATTTGGACCGCCTTGTGCTACCCCCCTTAACCAGGAGACCTACCGTTCCGTCCTCCCTTTGGACTGAACAGGCTGCTCCTGAACCGAGCTGCCCCTCATTTTTTGCTCCGACCGAGGGATCGCCTCGTAGTAGCTACAAGTCATTGCAGCAGCACAGGTTAACGGATGTCGCCATGCTCAGCGACAAATCAAAGAACTCTGAATAGATTGTAACAATCCTGTAACACGAAAGATGGACACTCATATATCCAGGGTAAATACAAATTTTCGCGTGGAGATGACGGATGAAGCGAATCGCGGCGATTCTCCTGATAACTTTCGGCTTGGCTGCTGTTTACACGGCCCGGGCCGTGCTTTCCATTAACGGAGCCGGGGCCTCATTTCCGGAGCCCATTTATTCGAAATGGTTTGACGAGTACCACAAAAAAGATCCCAACATTCAGATCAACTACCAAGCTATCGGTTCTGGCGGGGGCATCAAGCAAATTACCGAAGGCACCGTCGATTTCGGCGCCTCCGATGGTCCCATGAATGACGACCAACTAAAAGCCTTCCAGGATAAGCACGGCTTCCCCGTTCTTCACTTTCCGACCGTTCTCGGTGCGGCCGTTCCGACCTACAACGTTCCAGGTGTTAACGCAGAGCTGAACTTTACCCCCGAAGCCCTCGCGGGGATCTTTCTGGGAAAAGTCACGAAATGGAACGACCCAGCCATCAGCGGCGCGAATAAAGGCGTCAACCTGCCGGGAAACGATATCGTCGTGGTCCACCGCTCCGACGGCAGCGGCACCACCTACATCTGGACGGACTTTCTTTCCAAAGTCAGCGATGAGTGGAAGAGCAAAGTTGGGAAAAACACTTCTGTAAACTGGCCTACCGGACTGGGAGGCAACAAGAACGAAGGGGTAGCTGGGCTCGTCAAGCAGACCCCCAACTCCGTCGGTTACGTCGAGCTCATTTATGCCATCCAGAACAAAATGTCGTATGGAAGAGTCAAGAACTCGTCTGGTGAGTTCATTAAGGCGGATCTCGCCAGTGTGACGGCCGCCGCCGCCAGCGCAGCCAAGAGCATGCCGGACGACTTCCGGGTTTCCATTACCAACGCCCCGGGCAAGACCGCCTATCCGATCTCCAGCTTTACCTGGCTGTTGATTCCTTCCAAGTTTTCCGATGCCGCCAAACGCGACGCTATCAAAGGTTTTGTGAAGTGGATGCTCGCGGATGGCCAAAACCATACCGAGGCTCTGGCTTACTCCAAGCTGCCTAAGGAAGTGGTCGCCAAGGAACTAAGCGCCCTCGACAAAGTTCAATAACCTCCCTAGGAAAATGGCCACCACCACCACCACGGTTCCGAGCGAGGGCCCCCTAGCGGGCTCGCGCTCCTTTTTCGATCGACTTCGCGACGGCGACGAAATCGCCCGGCTGATTACCTTCTTGTTCGCCGCTTCGGTTGTGCTGATTACTTTGCTCATCGTCTATGAGCTCTGGCAAGGTTCGGTCTTGCCGCGTCACAAATTTGGTTTTGCCTTCTTTCGCACTTCGGTGTGGGATCCCAATTTCGAGCAGTTCGGCGCTCTGCCCTTTATTTTCGGCACGCTCGTGACCTCCGCCGTAGCGCTCTTCATCGCCGTACCCCTCGGCATCGGTGCTGCAATCTTCCTCGCCGAACTGGCCACCGCCCGCCTGTCTGATGCCCTGGAATTCTTTATTGATTTACTCGCTGCGGTGCCCAGTGTGATCTATGGCCTCTTGGGTATCTTCATCGTCGTGCCCGTCATGCGCGATGTCATTCAGCCCGCTCTTAAAAATACGCTCGGCTTTATTCCCCTGTTTAAGGGGCCCGCATTCGGCATCGGCTTCCTCACCGCCGGCGTGGTCCTCGCCATCATGGTCATCCCGTACATCATCTCCGTTTCACGCGAGATTCTTCTTTCCGTACCCCGTGATCAACGCGAAGCCGCGCTCGCTCTCGGTTCCACGCGCTGGGAATCAACCTGGAAGGTGGTGGTTCCCTTTGCCCGCACCGGCATCATGGGTTCCATATTTCTCGCTCTGGCCCGCGCCCTCGGCGAAACCATGGCTGTCACCATGGTCATAGGCAACACCCCGGCCATCGCCGCTTCGCTGTTTTCCCCGGGCGATTCCATCGCCTCGGTCATCGCCAATCAATTCACTGAGGCCACCGGCGAACTCTATACGCAATCGCTCATTGAGCTCGGTCTGGTCCTCTTTCTGCTGACCTTCATTCTCAATGGGCTCGCTCGCTTGCTCATCGTCCTCACTTCGCAGCGAGGCGGAACGGTGCACGCATGACCGTGAACGCTCAACTGCGCTGGCGCAAATTTGTCAGCAATTTCATGCTGACCATGACCGGTGTCTGCGCTCTCATCTCCGTCTCGGTCCTTTTCTTTATTCTCGGCTATCTCGTTTATCACGGCGGGGCGGCCATAAACTGGGACTTCTTCACCAAACTCCCTGCACCGGTCGGCGAAAACGGCGGGGGCATGGCGAATGCCATCGTTGGCAGCGCCAAACTTCTCCTGCTCGCCACCTGCTTCGGGGTTCCTATCGGCTTCTTTGGCGCAATCTACCTCGCCGAGTTCAGCAGTAGCAAAATTGCCTTCGTCGTTCGGTACGCCGCGGACTTGCTGAATGGCGTGCCTTCCATCGTCATTGGGATTTTCGCCTATAGCCTAGCTGTTCAGCCCTTCAAACATTTCTCCACCTATGCTGGCGGCTTTGCTCTTGGCGTCATGATGATTCCCATCACCTTGCGCAGTACGGAAGAGTTTCTGCTGGGCGTGCCTCGCAGTTTGCGGGAGGGCGCGATGGCCCTGGGCGCCAGCAAATGGAAAACCATCGCGACGGTCATTGTCCCTGCCGCCTATCGCGGCATTCTCACGGCCATTCTTCTTGCCTTCGCGCGCGTGGCAGGCGAAACCGCTCCGCTGCTGTTCACGGCGCTCGGCAATCGCTTTTGGAGCAACGGCTGGAACGAGCCGACCGCGTCCCTTCCGGTGATGATCTATAACTATGCTCTCTCGCCGTTTGACGACTGGCATCGACAAGCTTGGGCCGCGGGGCTTGTCCTGCTCGCCTTGATTCTGATTATTAATATTGTTGCGCGGGCCATTCTGTCCCGCGGCGTCTCGGTTCCGAGGGCTTAATCCATGCACGCTTCTGTGAGGCAAGCAGTGTCCGTAAACATAACTCCACCCGCAACAACCGGCGCCAGCCGCGAAACCGCGGCACCCGCGGACATGCGCATGACCATCTCCAAAGTGAATTTCTGGTATGGCCCCAAACAGACTCTTTTCGATATCAATCTGGGCATCGCCTCCAGCAAAGTCACCGCGCTCATCGGTCCTTCCGGATGCGGCAAATCCACTCTCTTGCGCACTCTTGATCGCATGCACGAAACCGTGCGCAATGCCCGCCTCGCAGGCGAGATCTTGCTTGACGGCAAGAACATTCTCGCGCAGGACGTCACGCAGCTGCGCCGCCGCGTCGGCATGGTCTTCCAGCGTCCCAATCCCTTCCCCAAATCCATCTTTGAAAACGTTGCCTATGGCCTGCGCATCAATGGCTCTAAGCTTCCTATGCCGGAAGCCGTGGAGAAAAGCCTCCGCCACGCCGCTCTCTGGGACGAAGTCAAAGACCACCTCCACAAATCCGCTTACGAACTCTCCGGCGGCCAGCAGCAGCGCCTGTGCATCGCCCGTGCCCTCGCCGTTGAGCCCGAAGTGCTGCTCCTCGACGAGCCCTGCTCGGCCCTCGATCCCATCAGCACCGCGAAAATCGAAGAGCTCCTTGTCCAACTGAAAGATCTCTGCACCATCGTCACCGTCACTCACAACATGCAGCAGGCCGCGCGCATCAGCGATTTCACTGCGTTTCTGCTGAACGGTCAGATCATCGAGTTTAGCCCCACGCCGCAGCTGTTCACGAAACCCACCGACCCGCGCACGGAAGCCTACATCACCGGCCGCTTTGGTTGATGCGCTCCGGCAGAAACGCTGTACGATGTCCGCGCGGATTTAACCGGCTGAGGGGAAAGAGTTCATGGAACGCCATTTCGAAAAAGATCTAAATGAATTGAAAGAGCGCTTGCTATGGATGGGCAGTCTCGCCGAACGCGCCGTCCATCAGTCCGTGCATGCCGTTCTCGAAGCCGATGAAATGCTGGCCAAGCGCGTTCTCGAAGAAGAAGACGCCATCAACGAGTTGCAGCTCGAAATCGACGACCGCGTCGTGCAACTCCTGGCGCTCCATCAATTGATGGCCGTCGACCTCCGCCTCGTCCTCGCCGTTTCCCGCATCAACAACGATCTCGAGCGCATCGGCGACCAGGCCGTCAACATCGCGCAGTCCGCGACGCGCATCCTCCGCCATCCTCGCGTGAAGCCCTATGTCGACCTCCCGCGCATGAGCGAGCTTGTCGAAGAAATGGTCCGCAACGCGCTCAACGCCGTGGTCCGCCGCGACGTCGATTTGGCGCAAAAAGTTCTCGCCACCGACGATCAAGTCGATCATTACCGCGATCAGATCTTCCGCGAACTCCTCACCTACATGATGGGTGATTCGAGCGTAGTCTTTCCCGCCTTCGAACTAATCCTGGTCGCCAAGAATCTCGAGCGCATCGGTGATCACGCCACGAACATCGCCGAGGACGTCATCTACATCGTCCAAGGCCAGGACGTCCGCCACCCCAGCGTCGATCGCCGCTAAACTGTGGGACGCGTCGCGCCGTTCGAAAGACTAGTCAGCACCAGCACCAAAATGTACTTTGCTTTCTGAACTTTTTAGAATGAAAATGCCCTAAAGTACATAAAACCAAAGGACTTTAAGTTCTTTTGATAATCCGTACTTAAGAAAAGCCGGGAGGGGATGCGTAGTTATGGTTCACCGAGCGCTAACCTAATCTTCTGGGGGCATCGTCGAGAGAGGTGA
>Ga0210395_10001295_pt1 | contig 19416 bp, 16 predicted proteins | sample IncBWH4OmetaG_FD_150861 | JGI IMG/M metagenome (GOLD analysis project Ga0210395, IMG submission 150861) | Forest soil microbial communities from Barre Woods Harvard Forest LTER site, Petersham, Massachusetts, United States - Inc-BW-H-4-O ...
GCCGGCAATTGCCACTTTGGCGCCTTCTTCACGAAACAGCTTGGCGGTTGCTAATCCGATTCCACTGTTGCCGCCGGTGATTGCCACAACTTTTCCTGCAAATCTTTTCGCCATGGAATTTCTCCTTACTGAATAATGAATTGCGGCTAAGAGTAAAGACTCAGTGCGCCGCTTTATTTCTATACTTTGATGAGTGTTAAAATATATAGATTCAAGTTTATTGACGATGGCCTCGTCTAGACTGGCAGGCGGATATCGATCAAACAATATGGATCAAACAAGGCTCGCCAAAATTGCCAAGGCGTTAAGCGACCCGACGCGCTTGAGCATCTATGAAGCGATTGCGGAGCGCGAGGAGATGTATTGCGGGGAATTGGTGGAAAAATATCAGCTGACACCGGGGACGATTTCGCATCATCTTAAAGTCTTGGCGGATGCCGACCTGATTGAGTCGAGGCGGGAAGGGCAATTCATTTACAACCGGGCGCAGCCGGAAACTATCCGGGAGTACAGCGTGGCCCTGGCCAAACTTGCGAGGCTTGGACAGCAGCGCTGAGAATCAGCTGCAGGATAGCGCCAAACAAAAGCCGCCAGCTTTTGGCTGACGGCTGAAAAACCTTGCCGAGCTGCGGCTCGGGCTGGCGGGCGTGGGCGCCCGCCCCACACGAACAAAAACTACTTCTCGTATAACAACACGCCTTCGGTCTTCTCCGCGTCGACTGGGCGGTAGAAGAGTTTGTTGTCTTCGAGGAAGACCTCGATGAACGCGGGTCTTGTGGTGATGGTGCCCTGGATCAGCGCCTCCGACAGCGGGTCTTCGATATATTTCTGCAACGCGCGGCGTAACGGGCGCGCGCCGTAGCTGCGGTCGGTTAGGGTCTGGTTGAGGATCCATTTCTTGGCATCGTCGGCAACCGTGACGGTGATCGCTTTCTGCGCCAGGTTCTGGTTGAGCTGGGTGACCATGAGTTCGAGAATCTGGATCAGGTCGTTCTCGCCCAGAGCGAGGAACAGGATGACTTCGTCGAGGCGGTTGAGGAACTCGGGATTGAAGGTGCGTTTGACTTCGCCCTTGACCAATTCTTCGACCTTGTCGGAGATCACATCTTCCTTGGTCGACTGGAATCCGAAGCCTTCGCGCTTTTGCAAATGGCGCGCGCCGATGTTCGAGGTCATGATGATGATGGTGTTCTTGAAATCGACGGTGTTACCGAGGCCGTCGGTCAACTGGCCATCTTCAAACACCTGCAGCAGGATGTTGAAAACGTCGGGATGCGCTTTTTCGATTTCGTCGAGCAGGACGACGGAATAAGGAGCGCGCTTCACGCGTTCGGTGAGCTGTCCGCCTTCTTCGTAGCCGACGTAGCCTGGAGGCGAGCCGATCAGCTTGGAGACGGAATGCTTCTCCATGAATTCGGACATGTCAAATCTGACCAGCGCTTTTTCGGTGCCGAACATGAATTGCGCCAGGGTGCGCGCGACTTCGGTTTTGCCGACGCCCGTCGGACCTAAGAATAAGAACGAGCCGATGGGGCGGTTCGGGTTCTTCAGTCCGGCGCGGGAACGGCGGATGGCGCGGGCCAGGGCGCTGATCGATTTATCCTGCGAGATGATGCGCTTGTGGAGTTCCTCCTCGATGCGCAGGAGTTTTTGGGTTTCTTCTTCTTTGATTGATGTGACGGGAACGCCGGTCCAGCGCGAGACTACGTCTTCGATGTCCTCGCGGTTGACTACGCCGGTCGAGGACTCGTCGAGATGATATTTTTCACGCAGGGCGCGCAGGTTCTCGCGCTCTTTGCGCTCTTCATCGGAGTAGAAGCGGGCCTTTTCAAATTCGTGGTTAGCGATGGCGTTTTCCATGCGGTGCACGATGAACTTGATGCGCTTCTGTACTTCTGTGAGTTCTTCGGGAAGCGAAGTCTGGCGCAGTTTGACGCGGGCTCCGGCTTCGTCGACGAGATCGATGGCCTTGTCTGGCAGGAAACGGTCCGGGATGTAGCGGTTGGAGTGCGAGACTGCGAAATTGATGGCGTCGTCGGTGTAGGTGACGGCGTGGAATTTTTCGTAGCGATCCTTGATGCCGAACAGAATCTTGATGGCATCGGCTTCGTTCGGCGGCGGAACTTTCACGGCCTGAAAGCGGCGCTCGAGCGAACGGTCTTTTTCGATCGACTTGCGGTATTCGCCGGGGGTGGTGGCGCCGATGCACTGAATTTCTCCGCGCGACAATGCGGGCTTCAAAATGTTAGCGGCGTCGAGCGAGCCTTCGGCTGATCCTGCGCCAACCAGAGTGTGCAGCTCGTCGATGAAGATGATGGAGTTCTGATTTTCCATCAGTTCTTTCATGATGGTCTTGAGACGCTCTTCAAACTGGCCGCGATACTTGGTGCCGGCGACGATGAGCGAGAGGTCGAGAGCGAGAATGCGCTTGTCGGCGAGGAACGACGGGACTTCACCGTCTGCGATGCGCTGGGCGAGGCCTTCGACGATGGCAGTTTTGCCGACGCCGGGCTCGCCGATCAGCACGGGATTATTTTTGGTGCGGCGGCAGAGAATCTGGATGACGCGATCGACTTCGCCGTCGCGGCCGACCAGGGGATCGAGTTGATTGTCCATCGCGGCCTGGGTGAGGTCGCGGGAGAACTCGGCGAGCAGCGAGCTTTCACGCTGGCGCTGGGGCTGAGCTTTTTCCTGCGTGCTGCGGGCGAGTTCTTCGCGGATGGTCGACAGGCGCAGGCCGCGTTCGTGCAGAATCTCGGCGGCGAAGCACTTTTCTTCTCGCAGTAAACCCAACAGCAGATGTTCGGTGCCGATGTGACGATGCGAGAGGCGCTCGGCTTCTTCCGCCGCGTAGGCAAGAACGCGCTTGCACTCGTTGCTCAGCGGAAGATCGACCGAGGTCGAGACTTTCTCGCGGATGGTGGTGTGTCCCTCGATCTGCTTGCGAATGGATTCGACCGAGGCGTGGGAACGCAGGAAACGATTGGTTAGGGCTTTGTCTTCGCGCAGGAGTCCGAGAAGCAGGTGCTCAGTCTCGATATAAGGAGACCCGAACTGGCTGGCTTCGTAGCGTGCGAAAAAGATGACGCGCCTGGCTTTCTCCGTATAGCGTTCAAACATAATGCCCCTTCCCCCTGACTTTCCTAGTCGAGAAGAACTGTGCCGCCCGACCTGCCGAACCGAACCTGACTCCTGCTTACCTTATTCTATTCCTACATTATGCAATCAAGTGGCCTCAAAGCCCAAGCCCTGAAACCATCCAGTAAATCTTTGATCACGTTACCGAAGGAACCCTTTTCCGGCTCTTCGGGGTCAAGTCTTTGCGCCAAGTTCTTGCACTTTGTCTGACCAGTCTTGCTCTTCTAATCTTCAATCTCTTTCTCCCGCTCTTGCCCTGACTCGATCGGTTATGCCGGCAACGACTCGGGCGCAATTTCCTCCATGCTGCCGCGCTGCAATCTTAGGACACGATGGCAACGACGGGCGAACGCCAGGTTATGGGTAGCGATGAGGGAGGTGAGTTGGTGCTCGCGATGCAGGCGCGCGATCAATTCGAAGACCGCTTCGGCGGTGTGTCCGTCAAGGTCGCCGGTAGGCTCATCGGCCAGCAGCAGTTTGGGGCCGGTGATGAGCGCGCGGGCCAAAGCCACCCGCTGCTGCTCTCCGCCCGAAAGCTCGCCGGAGCGATGATGCGCGCGCTGCTCCAGTCCGACCTCGCGCAACCAGCGTGCCGCCTCTGGCTCAACCTGCGGCCATGTCTGTCCGCGAAGCAGCAGCGGCATGGCAACGTTTTCCGCCGCCGTGAATTCCGGCAGCAGATAGTGGAACTGCCATACGAAGCCGGTTTCGCGATTGCGAAAGTCCGCAGCTTCGTCGTGCGATAGCGTGTTCAGTCGCAAGTGGGCGCAGTATACGTCACCTGCAGAAGCCCGATCAAGAGCGCTCAGGATGTGCAACAAGGTACTCTTGCCGGCTCCGGATTCGCCCACGATGGCGAGCATTTCGCCGCGTTTCACCTCGAACGATAAATTTTCAAAGAGCACCAGGTCCGATTCGCCGGACCGGAAAACCTTCTTCAGGCCTTCCACTCGAAGCATCGACTCTTGCTCGGTTAGATGCACATTCGGTCTCTTTCGTTCCAAGGGCTCAAGTGCGAAGGATCAGAAGCTAACGTTTGGGCAGTGGTTGCCTACGTTTAGTAGTGATCCGGGTCGACGGATCGTTTCCCGTCGGCGATTCCAGAATCCATATACCTCTTGTCTTGAGATTTCATTCGCATGCGACCCCTAAAGCCTTGTTTTGTTTTATCCGCGCGAATCCGCGTGAATCCGCGGCGAAGAAGTTGACGTTCTTATTCATAGCGCAGAGCCTCGGCGGGGAGGATGCGGGCCGCTGACCATGAGGGATACAGCGTGGCTACGAACGAAATTAACACAGCGAACAGGCCGACCAGCACGCCGTCGATGGCGCGGGGGGCGAAGGGGACGTAGTTGATCGAGTAGACCTCGGGTGAGAGCGTGAGCACGTGGTAGTGGCCTCCGACGTAGGAAAGGGCGTAGCCGACCACCAGGCCGAGGGCCGTGCCGATGGCGCCGATCAGCACACCTTGCGCGATGAACAGGTTGCGGACCTGCGCACGGCGCGTGCCCATGGACATGAGCACGGCGATATCTTTTGTCTTTTCCATGACCATCATAATCAGGGAGATCAGAATGTTGAGGGCCGCGACGAAGACGATGAGGCCGATGGTGATGAACGTGACCAGGCGCTCCGTCTTCAGTGCCTTGAAGAGGGCGCTGTTCTGCCGGAGGGCGTTGGTTGCCATGAAGCCTTTGCCGGCGGCATCTTCGATCTGTTGGGTAATTGCGTCGGCCTGGTCGAGATCGTCGACCTTGAATTCCAGCACCGAGATGAGATCGCCGAGTCCAAATAGTTGCTGCGCATCCGACAAGCGGACGAAGGCCCAGCCGTAGTCGTAATCGTAGAAACCGGAGTTGAAAATCCCGACCACGCGGAAGCGGTTGTATTTTGGGGCCATTCCGAAGGGAGTGAGTTCGCCTTGTGGACTTACGACCGTTACGACGGAACCGACGGCGGCGCCGAGATTGTCGGCCAAATCTTTGCCGAGGACGATGGGAGGCATGGCGGCGACGCGCTGTTGAACGGCTGCGAGAGAATCGGGGCCGGAGGCTGACGTCTTGGACCCGGGTTGCGCGGGCGAGGGCGCGGGCGCAACACCAGCGGGCTTGGGAGCGGCATCTTCCAGGGCGTCGGTTGAACCTTCCTTGACTGTGGTTAACAGGTCACCGACTTTGCGCTCGTAGCGCGGGATCATGCCTTTCAGGATTGCGCCATGCGCGCGGGGGCCGCGGTAGATCAGGACTTGCTCGAAAATGGCGGGGGCGTCGGCAACAACGTGCGGCTGGTGCGACAGGCGGTCGAGGAGTGTGGGCCAGTTCTGGATGCCGTCATCGGCGATCCGCTGCAGGCTGATGTGCGAGGTGGAACCGAGCAAGCGTTGCTGCAGGTCCTGGCGGAAACCGTTGGTGATGGCCATGGCGACGACGAGCGAGGCAACGCCGGCGGCGACTCCGGCGATGGAGATGCCGGTGATGATGCCGATGAAGGCCTGTCTTCTTTTTGCGCGCAGGTAACGGGTCGCGATGAAGAGTTCGAAGCGCATGGGGAAAAAATCAGCTGTCAGCTATCGGCTATCAGCTATCAGCCAAGTCGGATTATACGGTGTGCGAGGAACGGACGGCCTGATACGAGTGGCGTTTGATAAAGCCATAGGCCACAAGATCCCACCACACTAAGGCAATCGCGGTTACGATTGCTTCGCCGATCATCTTCTTGTTTTGGAATGTCACCGGAAAGCCTGTTCCCATGATGACCCGAATGATGGTGCCGCCCAGGGCGACCATCACAATAGCTGTGACAATTGCGAGTCTTTCGTGCGGCGACGGCGATTCACCGGGAACGTGCGTGGAGGGCTCGCTGCTCCGGTACCAGGATATCAGCCATGCCACCACAACTCCGGTTCCGACGATCGTACTGCCATGCTGAAAAACCTTGTAGCAGGGAATCGGACCGAGGACAGGCAAGTTAACGGATGCGCGCAAAAGCGGCCAGTGAATATAGAGCCATGTGCCTGCGTGGGTAAAGGAGTCCCAAAGCAAGTGGGTTGCGATGCCCAGCAGGAGGGAAGCGAGGATCAACAGAAACCTGCTTGCCCCACCAAAACGGAAATCGCCGAGGTGGTTAACCAGGCGGTTGCGAAGTGCGTCCGGCATAAGCATGGTTGCGGGCCGTTTAACGAGAGAATGAAAAATCCATAACACCAACAACGCAGCGGGTAAGGTCAAAATGAAGGTGCCGAGCAGAGTGTGTCCCAACCGGCCGTTCGGAGCGAGGCGAAGAAAGTATTCGAAGTCGGGAGCAAAAGTGCCGATCACCAATGCGGAGGGCACAAGCGGTAGACGCCGAAACGGCAGTGCAGCGGCGCTATGAGCAAAGGTGAACGGCATTTGAACGTTAGTAGAAAATATTTGAAAAAGTCACGCGTCGGCCCTATTTATCAAATCTGGGTACGATCGCAGAAACACTTTCACGATAGGCGTCATGTTCGGCTCCGAACCTTCTCGCCAGTTCAGCATCTTCCGTACGGATCATCAGCGCGCCCGTCAGGATCGCGAAGGCAGACATGGCCCAGCAGACAGCCCGGCCCGTTCCGATGCTCCAGGCGAGCATTTCGCAGAGGTGGGCGAGATAGATGGGGTGACGGACTCGGGCGCGGATGCCGGTGATGACGAGGGTCTGATGGTTTCCTGCGCGTATTTCTGGGAGGCCTCCTAGTTGTGACCAACTGAAGTGGGCGCCTGCGCTGGAATAAATGAAGAGGCCGGCTGCGAACAGAGGTGCGGCTGGGAGCCAGGTCCAGGGCGTGGAATAGAAAACTGTTGCCCGCCACGGGAAGGTTAAAGCGGCCATGGCGAACCACATGACGATCCACGACGGGAGCAGGATGCGGAACGGGGAACGCTGGCTTTCGCGCCAATGTTGGGCTCTCGGATGAATCATCAGCCAGAACGACGGGATGGTGGAATAGATGACGCAGATTAGCCATCCCGCAGTTCGGAGGAAGTGCATGAGGGGATTTTACAGGGAGCGCGAGAGTCCCCACGTCTCGCAAAAGACGCGAGACATGGGGCACCCGTCGGCTTCCGTCGCTCGCTTCGCATCGCGGGCGGACGAATGCGTCGGGCCGCTATGTGTACACGTTCTTTCGTTCGCCGTAAGCCATCGGATATCTACCCGATTCCTGCTGCTCGGGCGATAATTGCAGAATGGTGCGTGCTTTCCTAAACATTTCCTTGAACGATAATTGGCTGCCGAAGTCGGTGATCTGCCTGCGGGATTATGACCGGCACAAGTTTCTGCTGGACCTGATTGCTGGCGTCACCGTGGGGCTGGTGGCGCTGCCGTTGGCGATGGCGTTTGCCATTGCTTCGGGGTTGACGCCGCAGGCGGGGATTTACTGCGCGATCGTGACCGGGTTTCTGATTTCGGCGCTGGGCGGATCGAGGACTCAGATTGGCGGGCCGACCGGCGCATTTGTCGTTGTGGTGGCGGGGATTGTTGCGGTGCATGGGATCGACGGGCTGTTCATGTGCACCGTGATGGCCGGCGTGCTGCTGGTGATCATGGGGGTTACGGGGCTGGGGACGGGAGTGAAGTTTATTCCGCGGCCGGTGGTGATTGGGTTCACCAATGGGATTGCGGTGCTGATTGCCAGCACGCAGATCAAAGATTTTTTCGGGCTGCAACTGGACAAAGTTCCGGGTGTGTTCTGGCAGCGAGTGGAGGCGCTGGCGGGGAATTTTCGTACGCTGTCATTTGAGGCGACCGCCCTGGCGGTGTTTACGTTGCTGACGCTGATCATTTGCCGGGGGCTTTCGGCGCGGATTCCAGGGCCGATTGTCGCGCTGCTGCTTTCGACTTCCGCGGTTTATTTTTTCAAGCTTCCGGTGGCGACGATTGGGACGCGGTTTGGGGGAATTCCGAGCGGGCTGCCGCACTGGCAGATTCCACATTTCCGCACGGACCTGATTCACGGGCTGCTCGGGCCGGCGTTTACGGTGGCGATGCTGGGGGCGATCGAATCGCTGATGTCGGCGGTGGTGTCGGATCGCATGAGCGTCGCTCAGACAAATCAGGACCGGCATAATCCTAACGTGGAGTTGATTGGACAGGGCGTGGCCAATATTTTCTCGCCCATGTTTGGCGGGCTGCCGGCTACGGGAGCGATTGCGCGCACGGCTACGAACATTCGGTCGGGAGCGCAGACGCCGGTGGCGGGGATGATCCATGCGCTGACGCTGTTGTGTATTTTGCTGTTTGCGGCGCCGTTGGTCAGCTATGTGCCGATGGCGGCGCTGGCGGGGATTCTGATGGTCGTCGCCTACAACATGGGGGAGTGGCGCGAGATTCCACAGCTGCTCAAGTTGACCAAGACCGACATCAGCATCTGGCTGGTGACGTTTGCCTTGACCGTTTTTGCCGACTTAACCGTCGCCGTCGAAGCCGGGATGATTCTGGCCGCTCTGTTGTTCATCAGCCGGGTGGCCGCGACTACCACGGTGTCTCAAGTCACTGAGGATTATGTGGAAGACGGGCGAGTGCACATTCTGCAGGACAAGGATATTCCGTATTACGCGACCATTTTCCGCATTCACGGGCCGTTTCTTTTTGGGGCGACTGACAAGATCTGGGCGGTTACGGAGAATCTGCATACGCTGCCGCCGGTGGTGATTTTGCGGCTGCGGAACATGACTGCGCTCGACGCTACGGGGCTGTTCGCCATCGAGGAAGTCGCGAAGCAACTGCACGGCAGCAAGCGGACCTTGATTCTGTGCGGAGCGCGCGAGCAGCCTGCGCAATTGATTCATCAGGCGGAGTTTGCGGAAATCATTGGGCAAGAGAATATCTGCGACAACGTGCAGGCGGCGCTGCGGCGGGCGGAGGAAGTGTATGAGGGATTGGAGCAGAAATTTGTGGGGGCGAAGAGCTAGAAGCACTCGCCAGGGGCTGAAGCCCATATTCTTTTTCCGGACGTTTACGCGGCGCTGAAGCGCCGCTCTTCCACGGTTGTCATTGCATTCCCGCGGGCTCAATCGAACTGCTAGACTGGCATCCTTTAGAAATCTCTTTCTCTCTATCGTCCTGAGTGCTGCCGGAGCCGGCTATTATCGATGATCGTCAACTTTGCAGAACGGGCGCATAACCACAACTGGGAGCTGGATCCGGTGGTGCGGTCGCTGCTGGATACGGATTTTTACAAGCTGCTGATGCTGCAGTTTATCTGGAAACATTTTCCGCGGACCCGCGTGACTTTCTCGCTGATCAATCGGCATGCTTCGGTGCGGATGGCTGAGATCATCAATATTGAAGAGCTGAAAGTGCAGTTGCAGCACGTGCGGGGGCGGCGGTTTCGCAAATCGGAACTGGTGTGGCTGGCGGGCAACACGTTTTACGGGCGGCGCGGAATTTTCGAGCCGGCGTTTCTGGAGTGGCTGGAACGCGACTTCCGGCTGTCGGATTATCAGCTCTCGGTGCGCGACGGGCAGATCCATCTGACTTTTGAAGGCACTTGGCCCGAGACCACGATGTGGGAGTTGTATGCGCTGGCGATTCTCGACGAATTGAAGACGCGGTCGCAGCTGAAGACGCTGAGCGAATTTGGGCTGGACATTTTATATGCCCGGGCGAAGACGAAATTGTGGAGCAAGATTGAGCGGCTGCGGGGCGTTCCCGAGCTGAGCGTGGCCGACTTTGGCACGCGGCGGCGGCACAGCTTCTTGTGGCAGGAATATGTGGTGGTCGCCATGGCCGCGAATCTGGGGAATAATTTCATTGGAACATCGAATGCGTTTCTAGCGCACAAGCACGATCTGGAGGCGATTGGCACCAACGCGCATGAAATCCCCATGGTGATGGCCGCGCTCGCGCCAGATGATGTGGCGCTGAAGGCTTCGCAGTACCGGGTGCTGGAATTGTGGCAGCAGACTTATGAGGGCGCGCTGCGGGTCATGCTGCCGGATACGTTTGGCACCACGCAGTTTCTTGCGGGGGCGCCGGAGTGGGTGGCGGACTGGACTGGGCAGCGCGTCGACAGCAAGGATCCGTACATCGCGGGAGATGAATACATTGCGTGGTTGAAGGCGCACAGGCGGGATCCGCGCGAGAAACTGCTGATCGCTTCGGACACGCTCGACGTAGATTCGATTCTTGGGCTGCACGCTTATTTTGGCGGGACGCTGTCTGAAGGGACGAGGCCGGGCGATTTTCTGAGTGCGGCGGATTTTGAAGATCGCAACAAGTGGACGCCCGGCCGGCGGGTGCGGGTCAGCGCCGGTTGGGGGACACTGCTGACCAACGATTTTCGCGGATGCAATCCTAACGGTGGTGGAGGATTCGATCCGATCAGCCTGATCTGCAAGGTGTCGGACGTCGAGGGGCGGCCGGCGGTGAAACTTTCCGATAATTATTCGAAGGCGCTGGGGCCGGCGGCGGAGATTCAGCGTTATCGTAGCGTGTTTGGGACAGAGGGAATCGCCAATGCCCCTTTGGTGGCGTGAGGATTTTTTTCCCGGGCTGCGCTGGGTCCCGCGCTGGTTCTTATGTGCGTCCTGCGCGAGGTCTTTGGTTGCGCCCGCCAGGAGCTTTTAACCGCTGAGAGCGCAGAGAAAATCCGCTGAGCTCGCGGAGACTAGCCACACTGCAAAAACTTCTAGTAATTTGTTGTTAACCGTTTGCCATTCCGGTTCGTTGTGTCATTAGAGACGCTTCAATACGTCCTCTCACGAAGGGACCACTTCTATGCACAGGAATGGGCGGTACGGGATACGGGGACAGTTGATCGCGGCGGTTCTAATCGCATTTCTAGTTTTGTTCAACCAGGTGAGCGTGGCCCAGGCCTCGCGAGCGCAGCAATCTGCAGCAACCGCGCCGCAGATGAGCGAGAAAGATGTGGCCGCGTTGCAGGACCAGCTTCTGCAGTTGGTGCGGGTCAGCCCGACGCTGGCCGAAGTGGTGGCGAGAGATCCGTCGCTGCTTTCGAATTCGGAGTATGTGAACCGCAACAATCCTCAGCTGGGGCGGTTCCTGCAGGCGCATCCGGAGATCGCGCAGAATCCTGACTTCTATCTCTTTAACAACCTGCACGGCGAACATGAGCAGCCGAGCGAGACGCTGGAGCGCAAACTGTGGCCGGAGATGTCGGGCCAGAGGGGCCCGGAGCCACGGGGAGTGGACATGGAACTGGTCCAGGACGGCGTTCCGTTTCTGGTTTTTCTTTGCTTTCTGAGCGCGCTGTTGTGGCTGACGCATGTACTTCTCGAAAACCGGCGCTGGAACCGCATCTTTAAACTGCAGACCGATGTGCATGGCAGGCTGATCGAGAGATTTGGCACGTCGCAGGAAGTGCTGACCTACATGAGCACCGACGCGGGCAAGCGGTTCCTGGAGGCGACGCCGATCGCGGTCGGCTTCGAGCGCCAGGCGCCGGTTCCGAGTCCGGTGGCGCGGGTGCTGACGCCGTTGCAGATTGGAGTAGTGATGACGTTGCTGGGGATCGGTTTGATCTCGTTGCGGCATAGTGTGGCCGACGGCGGCAGTGCTTTGCTGGTGATTGGCACGGTCGTGCTGATGCCGGGGCTGGGGTTCATCATCTCGGCGGGGATCACGTGGGCGCTGGCCCGGCATCTGGGATTGATGCCGGAAAGCGGAGGGCGGGAATAGAATCAATTTGCTGTTTGTTCCACTTAGTGGCCTGACGACGGCTGCTGGGGAACGCAGCCATGAGGAAAACGGATACGACTGGGGAATATGCCATCCCGAATGTTGAGACTCGCGTGGCATCGCGAGCTGACGAACTGCCCATGGACAGCGACGCGTTCGCCGGGTTCTACCAGCGCTCCGCCCCGGGGCTGCGGGCGTATCTGACGCGGGTGTCGGGAAACCACGCACTGGCGGACGACCTGGTGCAGGAAAGTTATCTGCGCTTTCTGTGTGCGACCTGTCCTGAGGGCGGCGAAGTGAACCACCGGCGTTATCTGTACCGCATTGCTACGAATCTTTTGCGCGACCACTGGCGACGGCCGCACGCGGCGTGCATTGAAGATGTTCCGGAACAGTTGCTGGCGGCGCGGGACGGGTTATCGCGCATCGACTCGCAGGCCATGCTGGACCCGGCAATGGCACAGATGCGTCCGCGCGACCGGCAGATTCTGTGGCTGGCGCACGCCGAAGGCTATTCGCATCGCGAGATTGCCGAAATCACAGGCCTGAGCGCGGCTGGGATTCGGTTATTGCTTTTCCGGGCGCGGCGCAAGATTGCGCGATTGCTACGTAAGCAAATCGACGCAGGGAGGCAAGCATGACGCTTCGAACTTGCTCCTTCGAGAAAGAGATCGCGCAGGCATTGAAGGATGGGCACTGGCCGGAGGGTTGCGGCGCGGAATTGCGCGCGCACGTGGATAGCTGCGGCAACTGCGGAGATCTGGTTCTGGTGACGCGCACTTTTCAGAGAGCGCGGAGTGAGTCGGAGCGTGCCGCCCCCTCTGGCTCACCGAGCTTGCTATGGTGGCGGGCGCAACTGCGGCGCCGAAATGCGGCGACGGAACGCGTCGTTCTGCCGATCACGATGGCGCAAACTTTCGCCTGGTTCGTGCTTGGATTGGTGGGCGTGGTTTTTGTGGCGTCGCAATATCGTCACGGGCTGCAGTGGGCGTCGTGGTGGGCGGAGTTCTCCCCTCAGGGAGTGATCCATTTGGCGCGTATTGGAATTGGATCGGGAGCGCTCAACTGGAATGTGCTGCTGCTGTTCTCCGGCTTCGGAGTGCTGGCGCTGTTGAGCGGGCTGGTGGTGTATCTGGCGGCGGACAAGTCCTGAGCCGAATCGCCAGTTCGGCTGGGCAATGGCTCACTCCCCGTTTCACATTTTCGTTTCCGGCAGCCCTTTCACAACGAAATTCAGATCAAGACAGAATTCAGATCAAAACGAACTCCGACTGAATCCAGTATTCGTTGCCGCATCCCCGTGCACGTCCCCTGCGTTCTGTGGCACAGTAAGTAGTTCATGCCTGCAACCGCCGACGCCAGAGCTGGACGCGCTGCCTTTACGCATCCCGGGTTCGTGCTGTTTCAGGTTGCGCGGTTTCTGATTGTGTCGGCGGTCGAGATGCAGGCGGTGGCCGTGGGATGGCAGGTCTACGAGATCACGAAACGGCCGCTCGATCTAGGTTATGTGGGGCTGGCGCAGTTTCTGCCGGCAATTCTGCTGTTCCCGATTTCCGGGCATGCGTCGGATCATTTCGAAAGGCGGCACGTGCTCTCGATTTGCTACGCGGGGTACGCGGTCTGCTTTGGACTTCTGCTCGCGCTGGCGCAGCGCAGCGTGCCCTCGGTCCGCTGGATCTACGTGGTGCTCGTGCTGATTGGCGTGGTGCGGTCGTTTAACAGCACGGCGAGCCGCGCAATTCTGCCGCAGCTGGTTCCCAGGGAACATTTTCCGAATGCGGTGGCGTGGAACGCCAGCATTTTTCAGGCGGCGACGATTCTGGGGCCGGCGTTCGGCGGCCTGTTGTACGCGGCGTCGCAGGGACCGTCTGTAGTTTATGCGGTCGCATTGGTGACGGCGATTGGCGCGACCCTCTCGTCATTCCGGATCAAACCGGAGGTGAAGGCGCGGCCGCGCGAGCCGATGACTTTGAAAACGGTTTTTGCGGGACTGCATTACATCTGGGAGAAGAAACTAATTCTGGGCGCGATTTCGCTGGACCTGTTTGCGGTGCTGCTGGGCGGAGCGGTGGCGCTGCTTCCGGTGTACGCGCGCGAAATTCTGCACACTGGGCCTTGGGGACTGGGACTGCTGCGGGCGGCTCCGGGAGTCGGGGCGGCGTTGATGGCGGTGACGCTGGCGCACTGGCCGCTGCGCGGGCGGTCGGGGCCGACGCTGCTTTGGGCCGTGGGGGGATTTGGAATCTTCACGATTATTTTCGGCGTGTCGCACAGCCTGACGGTCTCGCTGATCGCGCTGCTGCTGCTGGGAGCGAGCGACATGATCAGTGTGATTATCCGCGCCACGCTCACGCAACTGGCGACGCCGGATGAGATGCGCGGACGCGTTACCGCCGTGGATATGATTTTTATCGGGACGTCGAACGAGTTTGGGCAGTTTGAATCGGGGGTGACCGCGCAATGGTTTGGCACGGTGCCGGCGGTGATTCTGGGCGGAGTTGGAACGCTCGTGGTGATCGGCTTGTGGGCTTGGCTGTTTCCGGAATTGCGGCAGGCGGGGGAGTTAACTGCGATTAACCCCGGACTGCAGAAAGGCGCGGAAGGCGATGCCGGGTGATCGCGAGTTTTGGCTTAGTGCTTGGAAAAGCAAAAGCCTTTGACCGCTGAGTTCGCAGAGGGCCCCGCTGAGTTCGCAGAGGGCCCCGCTGAGTTCGCAGAGAAATTCCGATTGGGTCAGGATGGTTGACTGATATGGAGCGCAGGAAATCGATTCTTCTGCAGGCTTTGTGCGGCGCGGTGGTGGGGGTTTTGGCGGTGCGGTTTGGCGGACGCGTCGTCGAGCTTTCTTCTGCCTTTGCGATTGACAAAGTGTCACTGGCGCACCGGCAATATATGGTGGCGGCGATCCCGTGGGTGCTATTCAGTCTTTACTGGGAAATTGCGGCGAAGAACGCGGCGGAGGCAAAGAGTTCCGAAGCCAAGGTTTCGCGCGGGTTTCACGTGTTTCTGGCGAATATGGCGATACTCCTGGAGATCGTTCCCATTCGCGGGTTAGGACGATTCTTGCGGGTGTCGTATGGGATCATGGCGGCGGGGTTTGTGGTGGAAATGACGGGGTTGTTTTTGGCGATCTGGGCGCGGCGGGCGCTGGGGACGAATTGGAGTGGTGAGATCTCCATCAAGGTTGAGCATCGGTTGATCCGGACGGGACCGTATAAACGGCTGCGGCACCCGATCTACACGGGTCTTCTGACTATGTATGTGGGCACCGCAATTGTGAGCGGGACTTGGCTGGCGGTGCTTGGACTGGCTCTGGCCGGGGTCGCGTACTGGCGCAAGATTCGCCTGGAAGAGGCGAATCTTAACCTGGCGTTTGGCGCGGACTACGACGCTTATCGGCGCGAGAGTTGGGCGCTGATTCCGGGAGTGTACTGAGGGCTTCCACTCGCGCCGCAGGCGCGAATTTTTCATCCCTCACCGGCTGAAGCCGAGTTTTATTCGGAGCGACTTGCGGCGCGGCTAAAAGCCGCGCCCTTTCAAAGCCAGAGCGGAAAGAGAGTGCTCCGCGCCTGCCAGGTCACTTCCCTTTCAGCAGGGTTTTGGCGGCGCCCATGTTTTCGTATTTGTCGTAGACCCGCACCACAACGACGTGCTCGGCCGTGCCGTCTTTCCCGGCTTCCACGGCGGCGTTGAAGTCGTAATCTTCGATCCTTGCATCGGAGAGTTGGCCTACCGGTTCGACGTATTTCCACTCGCCTGCGTCCACCGAATATTCGGCGCGCTTGATGGTCGAGAATCCGTCCTGGGCGCGGAAGCGGACGTGAATCTGCAAGCCTTCGAGCGACGCGGTCAGGTTTTCGACGCGCGGCGGGGTAGTGTCGACTTCGAAGCGGCGGCTTTCTTTTGTGGTGGTCAGCGCTTCGCCGGGAGAGTGCGACGGGGCATCGGAGGCGACGACCTTCACGGTATAGCCGCCATCGGGCAGCAGACTGGCGTCAAAGGAATACGCTTTATCGGTGAGGCTGTCTTTGAGCAGGAGCCAGCGGGTTTCTCCGTCGCCGCGGTAGTAGACGGAATATACGAGCTGATCGTCATTCTCGTCGTGGGCATTCCATTTCACGCCGATGGCATCGCGATCATGAGTGCTCGGGATGGGCGACTCGAAATGCATGCCGGAGGAGCTACTCACGTCGGTGCTCAGATTCAGGCCGGACGATTTCTGGAGCTGTTGATAGCGGACGCCGATTTGCACGGAGACGTCCTCGATTTCTGGTGCGACGTTTTTCGGCAGATAATTCAGGGTGACGGTGTCGACCGCCGGCTTCGTGCTGCCTGCGTGCAGCACGGCTTTCCACTGGGCATAGCGAGCGGCGGGGACGCCAGTTTCGGATTCTTTGCTTAGATTTACTTGCTTCCAGGGACTCCAGTTGCGGTCGGGATTGTCGACGTTGCCGCTGCGGGCCAGGAGCTCGACGTTGCCGGCACCGCGGAATTCAGCACGGCCCCAACGGGAAAACACTTTGGCGTCGAAGACATCGCTCTCATAAGTTCCTTCGCTCTCCGGACCTGGGCCAAGCAAAAATATTTTTCCGAGATTGCTGCTGGCAGCGTAAAGCGCGCCGCCGGGAGCTTTGGCGAAACCGGTGACCTGCGAGGCGGGGGCTTTCAGCAGGTCGGAGAATTCGTCCTGACCTGCGTCCTCAATCGCGAAAACGTGTCCGCGGTTTCCGGTTCCGCCGAGGAGATGGTCGTGCGAGTCGAACGCGAGAGCGTAGACGATGTCTTCATGCGAAGTCCAAATGCGCGACGGAGAGCCATCGGGGGCAATGCGATAGACATCGGAGCCGCCGCTGGCGCCGCCTCCAGGAAACGGGAAGGCGCCCGCCTGCGGGGCGAGGGGCGTCATGGTCATGGTCATCCCGGGAGTCTGAGGGCTGGACGACGCGGCATTGGCGGCCATGGAGATCATCGCCGCTGAAACGCCTGTCGATGAAGTCGCAGCGCCGGTCCGCTTCTCGCCTACGCCAGCGGCGTAGATGTTGCCTTCGTGGTCGAGCGCCAGCGCTGTGATCTCTTTCTTGGGGGCGCTGTAGAGGACGAAGCCTTCGCCGGCGGGAGAAATCCTGTAGACCAGGCCGCTGCCATCGGTTCCAGCAATGACGTTGCCCTGGGCGTCGAGCGCGAGCACGCGGATGTGAGTGTCGTCGCTCTTGAAGAAGAGCGAGTGCTCGCCCTTGGGCGTGACTTTGTAGATCTCGCCGTGATCTCCGGTGGCAGCGTAAAGATTTCCGGCCTTGTCGAGAAGCAGGTCCCAGATGTATTTCGTGCCCGGCGCGAAATATTCGGACGAACTCCAGGAGGGATCGAGGGCGGGCTTGGGGGGATCTTTGGGCGCGTCTTTTTCGGGCTTGCTGTCGGACTTCTTTTCGGCCTTGGGCGTGTCAGATTTTTCGCCGGGCTTGTGCTCGATCTTGTAGACCTTGCCGTCGGGCGCGGTGGCGGCGTAGATCACGCCGTGGGGGCCGACTTCGAGGGTCTGAACTTGCAGTTCGTGGGGTTCGAAGATGATGGTCGCGGTGCCGTCGGGCGTGATCCGGTAGACGCGCGCGGGCGATCCCGTGGCGGCGTAGACATTTCCCGCATCGTCGGCGGCGATGGCCCAGATGTAGGTGGAGGGCGTCGCATAGAGCAGCTTGAACGAGGGGGCCAGCTCGAGGCCGCCGGAGCTGCGAATGGCTACTCCCGTGGCCGTGCCCTTAGTGAGGTCGTCGAACTTCGACTGCTCCCAGGTGCGGGTGCCGTCGGCGAGGGCGGACGTGGCGAGGGCACAAACGGTGATGAGGAAAGGGAAAAGGCTACGCGTGATAAAGGATCGGAACATTCGCAGAGTGGACAAAGGTTAGACCTCGAAGATGCTTGGGCAGAATATTCAGGTTATCACGCCATCCGCGGCGAGGTTGCGGGGGCCTTCGGTCGGCCTCCATAATTGGTAGGGAAATGCGCTACTTTCTGATCGGCTTGGCATTTGTGGCTGCTGTGGCGTGTATCTACCTGGCGGTAGATTACTTCCCGTCACAAGCGCTCGGATCTACAGGGCCGTTGGTCGCCGTCACGGCGCTGCTGATCGGCCTTCTGGTGTGGCGTTTCGTTGTCCGGCACCGGCGCTTGCGCGATTGGGCTTCCGCCACGGGACGGATTGAGTCCTGCATGCCCGGGGCCGTTGATGAGGGCATGCAGAGTTACCAGTGCAGCTACATATTCTGGGTGGACGATGCCCGGCAGGGAGGGTCATTCGAGGTCTTCGACAAGCGGGGCCGGCTGGAAGAGATTCGGGCGGGACTGATCGGAGAGTCGGTGACGGTGAGGTACAACCCGAGCGACTGCACGCAGTCCATAGTCGAGGGGAGTCAAATCAAGGGTTGGAATATTTCTTGAGGTGCGGCGGCAATGAGTCTGCGCAAGACTGGTGCGGCTCTTCGGAAGATGATGGCCCGTGGTATCGTAGATTTTTATGGATTCTGCGCGTCAAAAGCTGCTGAGTACGCTGGCTCACAAGTCGTTTCGGCTGGGTGAGTTCAAACTTTCTTCGGGCGGGACCAGCGATTACTACATCGATTGCCGGACGACTACGCTCGACGCGAAGGGCTCGCGTTTGACCGGGGAAGTATTTTTTGAAGAGATCCGGCAACGGGGATGGAAGGCGCGCGCGATCGGCGGGCTGACGATGGGCGCGGACCCGATTGTAGTTGCGGTCTCGGTGGTGAGCGGCGAGTTGGACGGCTTTCTGGTGCGCAAGGCGGAGAAGCAGCATGGCACGGGGCAGCGCATTGAAGGCTTCCGCGAGAAGGGCGCGCGCGTCGTGATTGTGGACGATGTCTGCACCACGGGAGCATCGACGGTGCAGGCGATTGAGGCAGCGCGCGAGTTTGGATTCGAAGTGGTTGGCGTGATGTGCCTGGTGGAGCGCGAAGAGGCCAAGGGACGTCCGAACGTGGAGAAGGCGGCTGGGGCGGCTCCGTTCGTTTCGATCTTCACTGCGAATGACGTGCGCAAGGAGCACATTCTGCAGAACGACGACACGCATCCGGGGATTCTTGCTGTGTCGGCGGCGTGCGAGGTCTGCGGGCAACCAGCGATGACGAATAATCCGCGCACCCTCTGCGAGGCGCACAAGCCTTGATTGCGATTTCCAAAAGCCATGTCATCCCGAGCAAGGCGAGGGATCTGGGTTCTTGCCGGCGCGGGCAGAAACCGAGATTCCTCGCTTTGCTCGGAATGACAAACGTCGAAGCACACCAATTATGATTCAAACTCTGGAATGGACCGACAAGGGCGTACGCTTCATCGATCAGACGAAGCTGCCGATGGAAGAAGTTTATGTGACCTGCACGACGCACGAGCAGGTGGCGGACGTGATTCGCAACATGGTGGTGCGCGGAGCGCCGGCGATTGGCGTGGCGGCGGCCATGGGAATTGCGCTGGGGGTTAGTAATTCCAGGGCGGAATCCAACGCCGATCTGAAGCGTGACCTTGACCAGATCTGCGACCTCATCGGGAAGACGCGGCCCACGGCGGTGAATCTGTTCTGGGCGATTCGGCGTATGAAGGAGAAGTTTG
>Ga0210395_10001297_pt1 | contig 19412 bp, 16 predicted proteins | sample IncBWH4OmetaG_FD_150861 | JGI IMG/M metagenome (GOLD analysis project Ga0210395, IMG submission 150861) | Forest soil microbial communities from Barre Woods Harvard Forest LTER site, Petersham, Massachusetts, United States - Inc-BW-H-4-O ...
CGAGGGTTTAGGATCACGTCCTTCCAGAGCATGCGGTCACGCGCGATACACTCACTGCTGCCTTGCAGATTGACATAATCCATATTTCTAGTAATATAGAAACATGGTCGCGGCCACAAAATCCCCTTCCTCAAGTAAAGCCAGCGAGCGTGTGGCCAAGTTCGCCGACATGTTTTCCGCCATGGGCACCGAGCCCCGGCTGCGCATTATGCAGTTGCTGCTGACCGCGCATCCCGAGGGACTGGTGGTGAACGAGATTCAGGGAGAACTCGAAATCCCTAACTCGACCCTTTCGCATCATCTGGACAAACTTCGCAACGAGGGTCTGGTCGAAGTGCAGCGCGAGGGAACTTTTCTGCGCTACACGGCGAACACCGTGGCTCTGCAGGAACTGCTGGGGTTTCTCTACGCCGAGTGCTGCACGCGCAATCACGCACTCAAGCCGCAGGACATTATTCAGATCTGTAAATAGGAGTTTGGATTATGAGCGCACGAACCGGCCTCGTCGAAATCCCTCAGGGGCTAAAGCCCGTTCCTTCGTCTGCGTCTAGCGGCACGGCTGAAGCCGTGCCCTTCCCAAAAGCTGCGGCTGACGCCGCGATTTTCCAGAAACCTGCTGCTGCAGCCGCGCCCTACTCGAAACCTACGGTTGAACGCGCGCTTTTCCCGAACTGCTCCGACAAAGCTGCAGATGCCGATCCGGTCGCCGACATCAAGGACGTCGTCAAGCAGAAATACGGCGAAGCGGCGCTGCGCGTGAAGGCGGGAGGCAGTTCCTGCTGCCGTGCGACGGCCAGCACGGGCTGCTGCGATCCCATCACTACCAATCTCTACGACGCGGTGCAGGCCGGACAGATTCCAGAAGAGGCGCTGCTGGCCTCGCTCGGCTGCGGCAATCCGACCGCGCTGACGCAACTGAACCCCGGCGAGACCGTTCTCGATCTCGGATCCGGCGGAGGCATTGACGTGTTGCTGTCCGCGCGTCGTGTCGGCCCTACGGGGAAAGCCTACGGTCTCGACATGACCGACGAAATGCTGGCGCTGGCCAACGAAAACCAGCGCCGCGCGGGCATTGCGAACGTTGAGTTTCTGAAGGGCGAAATCGAAAACATCCCGCTGCCCGACAATTCCGTTGACGTCATAATTTCCAACTGCGTGATCAATCTTTCGGCCGACAAAGATAAAGTGCTGCGCGAAGCCTTCCGCGTGCTGAAGCCGGGCGGACGCTTTGCGGTGTCCGACGTCGTCACCCGCGGCGAGATTCTGCCGGAGATTCGCCAGAGCGTGCTTCCATGGGTGGGCTGCATTGCCGGCGCGCTCGACGAAAACGACTATCGCAGCAAGCTGGCTGCCGCCGGTTTCGAGAATATTGAAATCGAGCCCACGCGCATCTATCGCGCCGAGGACGCCCGCGAATTTCTCTCGGGGCAGGGAATCGACGTGGACGCCATCGCGCCGCAAGTCGACGGAAAATTTCTCAGCGCGTTCCTGCGGGCCGTGAAACCAACCAGTACCAAGGAGGCTTGTTGTGGCCCGGCATGCTGCAACTGAGTGAGCCTACTTGGAACTGGAATGGCTATGCAAAAACACTACAACGTCTTGTTTCTCTGCACCGGCAATTCGGCGCGTTCAATCATGGCCGAGGCGATTCTCAACTTCAAGGGTTGGCCAACGTTCTCGGCTTACAGCGCCGGAAGCCATCCAACGGGGACGGTTCGTCCCGAAGCGCGCCGCGAGCTTGAAATCGCGCATCTTCCGATTTCCGGTCTGCGCAGTAAGAGCTGGGACGAGTTTGCGCAACCGGGTGCTCCCGCTCTCGACTTCGTGTTCACCGTTTGTGACAACGCGGCTCAGGAAGTGTGTCCGGTATGGCCGGGACAGCCAATCTCAGCACACTGGGGGGTGCCCGATCCCGCCGCAGTGCGGGGAACTCAGGCGGAAGTCGAACGAGCTTTCCGCGACGCCTTCCTCACTCTCGAGCGCAGGATTGGCCTGTTCCTGAGTCTTCCGTTAGCCAGCCTTGACGGCCTTGCCGTCAAGCGCGAAGTAAATAACATCGGACGGCAATGAACTTCAACCTGCGTTCCCGCGCGGCGGTCGAGTTTCTCGGCACGGCGTTTCTGCTGATGGCCGTCGTCGGCTCCGGCATCATGGCCGAACGGCTGTGCGCGGGCAATGTCGGCCTGGCGCTGCTCGCCAATTCGGTCGCCACCGGAGCCGCGCTGGTGGCGTTGATCCTCGCGCTGGCCCCGATCTCCGGCGCACATTTCAATCCGGTGGTCACGCTTGCTGACGCGATGCAAAGCGGGATCGCATGGCGCGAAGCGCCGGTCTACATCGCCGCTCAAATCGCCGGAGCGTTTGCCGGCGTGGCTGCGGCGCATGGAATGTTTGGTCTGCCGCTATTTTTTGCCTCGCATCACGCGCGAAGTGGGCGCTCTCTTCTGTTCAGCGAATTCATTGCCACCTTCGGATTGCTCGCAGTGATCTGGGGATGCGCCCGCGTCCGTTCGTCTGCGGTTTCATTTGCCGTGGGCGCGTACATCACAGCAGCGTACTGGTTCACGTCTTCGACGTCGTTTGCCAATCCCGCCGTGACCCTGGCGCGCGCGGCCAGCGATACCTTCGCTGGCATTCGTCCGGTGGACGCTCCCGGTTTCATCCTCGCGCAGATCGCCGGGGCGGTTGTGGCCGTACTCTGTTTTCGCTGGCTGGCTGGCGCTCCGTTGGCTCCAGAGGAGAAGGCAAAAGCATGAGAAAGGAGCGCGCCCTGATTCTGTGCACTGGCAACTCTGCCCGCAGCCCTCCTCGCCGGTGGGGAGGACTTTTGGATATCGAAGTTCACGAAGTGACGGCCAGCAGAGCGGACGAGATTGCGTTACGCAGTTGTTCGACGTCGCCGAATTCGACTGTGGTGACGTTTGGTAAACCAGAGACGCCGCAGTTGGGAGTGCAGACGACCGGGATTCCAGCAGCAATGGCGCGCAGCAAAGGCCGCGGATTGTCTTCCAGCAGCGCAGGTTGCACGACGACCGCGGCATCATTTATCCAGTCCGAGGCGCAGGGCTCGACGTGCATGCCATTCCAAAAAGTTTTTTCTTCCAGATTGCCTGCCAGCACCATGAGCTCGCAATTCATATCGGCGAGCGCCGCCCGCAAGGCGAAGGCGCCTTTTCGCGCCACGGTCGGGCCGGGATAAATTACGCTGCGTCCGAGCCGGGCCTGAGAAAGCTTCGGCAAATTCCATGGGAGTTGCACCAACCGATCACCGAACAACGCGGCCAGCGAGGTGTGGGGCGCAATGACTCGATGAGCGTTAGCCAGAGCCTCCTGTTCCGCCTTCACCATCCAATCCGGCGCGCGGTACTCGCGCAATGTAGAGAACCGCGGGTGCACCTTGCCAGTCTCGTCGAGTAGCTGATGGAGGCGCGCCAATGGCAGGCGCGTCATGAGAACGTCGAAGGTGCGTCCCCCCAGCGCGCCGCTGAGCCAGAGGAAGGGCAACAGAGACTGCGCGACGACAATATGTTCGGCGTCGAATGGCAGGATGCATGCCATGGCGTCGGCGATCTGCTGCGAGCCCAACAGTTGCGCCTGCACGCGGGCCGGCACGGATCGCGCTCGGCGCATGCTGGCGGCACGAAGAAGCGCCGGCATCGTGGTTGATCGCAGGTTACGAATTCTCGGTCGCAGTCTTCGAACTTCTGCATAGCGTCCGAACCGGATCGGTGCCGCGGCAAAGTCGTCGCGCGCTGCCGATTTCTCAACGTAGTCGAGGAACTCTGGCCAGCATTCGTCAAGCAAGAAGGCCGCTCTTCTGCAGGTCGGCTGACTCGGCTCGACATGGCGGAAGCACGCACTGACAGCGCAATCGGTACAGGTGTGCGCAATCGGATTCAAGACTCTGGGAAGGGGCTCCGCAGTTCCGTCGATGGTTTGCGGTTTCACACGATCCGCAGCCCAAAAGCGCACGGCCAACTCTTCCGCGCTGAGTTCGATCTCGATGCGCGTGCGCTGCCGCGGACGGAAGCGGAGATCGACATAATTCCACGCTACCGTAGCGTCGCGTCCATACGCTGCGGCCGACCCGGGCACGACCCGCGAGTGCGCGTGGCGTTCGACGATGTCACATCCGCTGCTCAGCGCTGCGTCATAAAGCGCGTTGGAGAGCTGGCAGATTCCTCCGCCAATCGCAGGAACCAGACAGCCTTCGCGCAATTCGCGGCCGGCAACGTAGCCGCCTCCGCGCGCGGCTCGGCCCAATTGACGCCAGAAGCTGAACGTCTGGCCGGCGGGAATGACGATGCCGTTCAAGGCGCGCGCGGCGACCCGCAGATTCTGAACTTTGCCCAGCTGCAGCGAATGCTCGACCAGGCTTTCAGTCGTCCACAGCGGAGCGCGGACCTCGGCAACCTGAACCGGCAGTCGATCTGGTTCTGTCGAGTGCCGAGCCACGGGCGCGAGCAGGTTCCGAATTCCGCGCTGGCACTGCAATAGCCACGCCTTTGAGGCAAATAGAATTGCTTCGATCCGCGTAGGGAGACCTTCCGGGGCGGCGGGCATCTGGGCTGGTGCAGGAGTAGGAGTAGTCATCGCGTCGGCGGATGGGTAAAGCTTAACGGGAACTAACTCAGCACAACGATTACCAAAGTGTGGCACTCATCAAACGGAATCGCCTTACTTGGTCCGGTAGTCCGACCCCTTCCAGAGAAAATCAAAATTTCCCTGCTTTTCCAACCCCTGGTTACCATTTACAATCCAACAGGTTCCGACCAGCTTGTGGAAACTTACCGGGGCTGGCTGGAATCTAACGAAGCAAGGGGACCCAAGAACCGGATGGCTACGACAAAGACCGACCCCAAGCTGCCCCTCACTGCCAACGGCAAGAAGGCCAAGCTTTATGAGGGACTTACGCGGGAACAGCTCATCCAGACCTACCGCGTTATCTATACTTCCCGCCGCATTGACGACCGCGAAATCCTGCTCAAACGTCAGCAGAAAATTTATTTTCAGATGTCTGGGGCGGGGCATGAAGGCATTGGCGTAGCGGCCGGGCTGGCGCTGAAAGCGGGCTACGACTGGTTTTACCCTTATTATCGCGATCGCGCGCTGTGCCTGGCGCTCGGGGTTCAGCCGTATGACATGTTCCTGCAGGGCGTAGGGGCGGCGGACGATCCCAGTTCGGGCGGGCGGCAGATGCCGTCGCATTGGAGCTATCCGGCGCTGAATATTGTGACGCAGTCGTCGCCGACGGGTTCCCAGATTCTGCAGGCCGTGGGTTGTGCTGAGGGCGGACGCTATCTAGCGCGCCATCCCAAGGCCGCCGAAATTCCCGCCGGTGCTGCCGACTACCGCCAGTTCAAGAACGTCAGTTTCCAGGGCGACGAAGTTACTTATGTTTCGCTCGGCGACGGCACCTCGAGCGAAGGCGAGTTCTGGGAGGCGATGAACGCCGCTGCACTGGGCAAGCTGCCGGTGATTTTCTGCGTGGAAGATAACGGCTATGCCATCTCAGTTCCCGTTGAGGTGCAGACCGCGGGTGGAAGTATTTCGCGGCTGGTCTCGGGATTTCCTAATTTTCATTTCGAAGAAGTTGACGGGACCGACCCCGTGGCCAGCTACGCTGCGTTCAGTCGAGCGACGCGATATTGCCGTGAGGGACATGGGCCGGCGTTCGTCCACGCGCATGTGATTCGTCCGTATTCGCACTCGCTGTCGGATGACGAACGGCTCTACCGTCCGGACGCTGAGCGCGAGCGCGATGCGCAGCGGGATCCGGTGACGCGCACGCAGATGTTCCTGTTGCGCGAAGGGATTCTCGACGAGAAGGGCATCAACCAGCTGGAGAAGGAAGTCGAAGCCGAGTTGCAGATTGCGGTCGACCGGGCGCTCGAAGCGCTGCCGCCTGCGCCGGAAAGCATCTTGAAGTTTGTGTATTCGCCCGATATTGATCCGGCGTCGGCGGCGTTCGAGACGCAGCCGGTCGTGCCGGAGGTTCCCGCCGACGGCAAGAAGCCCGCCGCTAAGACCATGGCGGACCTGATCACCGCGACGCTGCGCGATGAAATGAAACGCGACGAGCGCATCGTGATTTTTGGCGAAGACGTGGCTGACTGCAGCCGCGAGGAATATTTAAAGCGCAAGCTGGTGAAGGGCAAGGGCGGAGTCTTCAAACTCACCTTCGGCCTGCAGAACGAATTCGGGCCTGACCGCGTGTTCAACGCGCCGCTGGCCGAGGCTGCGATTGTTGGCCGCGCCACCGGCATGGCCACGCGGGGGCTGAAGCCGGTGGTCGAGATTCAGTTCTTCGACTACATCTGGCCCGCGATGATGCAGATTCGCGACGAGCTCAGCGTCATCCGCTGGCGCTCCAACAATGGATTCTCGTGCCCGGTGGTGATTCGCGTGGCCATTGGCGGATATCTGACCGGCGGCGCCATCTATCACTCGCAATGCGGCGAGAGTGTGTTCACGCATATTCCCGGGCTGCGCGTCGTTTTCCCGTCGAACTCGCAGGATGCCGCTGGCCTGTTGCGCACTGCGATCCGCTGCGACGATCCGGTGCTGTTCCTTGAACACAAGCGGCTTTATCGCGAGTCGTTTGGTCGCGCCGCTTATCCCGGGCCGGATTACATGATTCCGTTCGGCAAGGCAAAGATCGTGCATCCCGGGACCGACCTCACCGTGATCACCTACGGCGCAGTCGTGCCGCGCGCGCTGCAGGCCGCGCAGAAGCTCGAGCGCGAACAGGGCGTGAAAGTTGAACTGATTGACCTCCGCTGCCTGAATCCGTTTGACTGGGACACCATCGCCGCGTCGGTCTCGAAAACCAATCGCGCGCTCGTGGCCTACGAAGACACTTTGAGCTGGGGCTATGGCGCCGAAATCGCCGCCCGCATCGCCGACCAGCTCTTCGACAAACTCGACGCGCCCGTCCGCCGCGTAGCCGCGAAAGACGTGTTCGTCGCCTACCAGCCCATCCTGGAAGACGCGATCCTCCCCCAACCCAACGATTTGTTTCTCGCGATGAAGGAATTGTCGGAGTACTGAAGAGCGGGGGTCAGGGGATAGTGGTCAGGGACCAGTAAGAGCCTTTCGCCACGGATTTACACGGATCATCACGGATACGTCAAGAATGATCTGGGTTATCCGTGTTGATCCGCGCAAATCCGTGGCGGATTGTTTTATTCCCCGAACAACATGCTGTAGATTCCGCCGCCGAGTGCGCCGCCGATCAGCGGGGCGACCCAGAACATCCACAGCTGTTGGAGAGCCCAGCCGCCGGCGAAGATGGCCGGGCCGGTGCTGCGCGCGGGATTTACCGATAGATTCGTCACTGGGATGCCGACCAGGTGAATCAGAGTCAGGCAGAGGCCGATGGCGATGGGGGCGAAGCCTTTGGGCGCGCGGTTGTCGGTCGCGCCCATGATTACGATCAGGAAGAACGCGGTCAGCACAATTTCCGCGACCAGGCAGGCCAGGAACCCATAGCCCTGGGGGGAATGCTCTGCGTATCCGTTTGAGGCGAAACCAGAGTGCACGTCGAAGCCGGCGATTCCGCTGGCGATCACGTAGAGGACGCCAGCCGCCGCAATTCCTCCCACCACCTGGGCGACGACGTAAGGTAGCAAGTCGGAAGCCGGGAAGCGCTTGCCCACGACCAGCCCCACGCTGACCGCGGGATTCAAATGGCACCCGGAGATGTGTCCGATGGCGAACGCCATGGTGAGAACGGTAAGGCCGAAAGCGAGGGCGACGCCGGCATATCCGATGCCGACACTGGGAACGCCGGCGGCCAACACGGCTGCGCCGCATCCCCCAAACACCAGCCAGAAAGTTCCAAAAAATTCCGCTGCTGCACGTTTACCGATGGGCATGGCGATCTCCTTGCGATTCGCGATGGGAAGCTTATGTTTTGGGCCTGGTTCTGTGCGGCCAGAAGATTAGCACAAGAAAATCAGAATCAGAAGGATGAAACTTGCCTGGCGCCAAGGAGCGAGGGAGTGCTTGATTCATCCTGGAAACATCGGTGCGGTGTGTAGAATTTGAGGAAACAAACCATGACTGACCCGCGCCCGCCGTTGCCCGCGAAACAGACTCTGCTGCTGATCGTCGTGCCCATGCTGGCGACTGTGTTCAGCCTGCGCCTCTATCTGCATCTGGTGCACGTGCGGCATATTTATCCCGGCGGATACCTCCTCCACCATCTTTTTATCGGTGTGCTGCTTCTGATTCCTGCCGCGTTCCTGCTGGCCTTTGGCACGCGTTATCGTGTGCTGGCGCGGCTGGCGCTGGGCGTGGGCGCGGGACTGATTCTCGACGAAGTAGTCTATCTCGTTGGAACCGATGGTTCCGACGCCGGCTACGTTTCGCGCACGTCCCTGCTTGGGTCGATGGTTTTGATCTCGTTGGCCATCATCCTCCTGTTGATTTTGTATCTTCGTCATCGCAACGAAGTGTAGCCGCTTCGCGGCTCGCCCCAGGTTACGAACGCTTTTCCCGCAAGCCGATCTTGATTGTCCGTTCTCCGATAGAATGCTAGGCTGCGAAGCAGTGAGTTCCGCGATCGCCAATCCGTTGAAATCAAGCCCGTCCATAACCGGACGCCTGGCGCAGTGGCCGCAGTCGGCCGCGGCCGAAGTCTGGGTCAAATTTCTGCTTGCCCTAGTGGGACTGGGGCTGGCCTTCGCTACGGCGCTGTTCTCCACCGTATCGCGCGATGCCGGGAACCTCTGGGCCACCGTGATTCTGGCCTCGACGTCTCTGGTGCTGGCTACTTTGGTCGGGCTGGTCACCGTGCCTTATCTAGCCCGCCGCGTGGCCGTCGAGCGACTGCGCGAGTCTTTCGATTTCGACGTAACCCGCGCCGGCATCGTCTACGTGATCGTCACTCTGGTGATTGGCATTGCCGCGCTCAACACCGGCAACAATCTTCTTTACATTGTGGTCGCGGCCATGCTGGCGGCGATTCTGGTCTCTGGCATTGTTTCCGCCTGGGTGCTGCGTTATCTCGAGCTCGACGTGCGCCTGCCCGAGCACGTTTTCGCCGGACGCCCCGTCGCCGGCCGCATCGTGTTGCATAACCCGCGGCGATTTCTGCCGTCGTTTTCCATTCGCGTGGTTTCCACGCGCAAGAAGCGAAAAAAGCCGTCCAAGCAATGGCAGTGGGAAGCCACCACGTTCGCTTTTCCTTTCAATCGTCCGTCGGAACGGCAGTGGTTGCGACTGCCGGATCGCCGCCTGCGCCGGGTGACCGTGGTTCCGCCACCGCCGGGGATTTTTCAGGGGATGGCTTACTTCCCGTTTCTTCCGCCGCAGACCGAAGTTTCCGCCGACCTGGAATTACGCTTCGATCAGCGCGGCCGTTATCGCGAGGACAGCTTCGGTCTGGCCACGCGTTTCCCCTTCGCGTTCCTCACCAAGACGCGGCACGTATCGTTGGCGCGCGAGGTGCTGGTTTATCCCCGCATCGAGCCCACGCAGGAGGTTTTCGAAATTCTTCCCTTGGTGCGCGGCGAGTGGGAGAGCTTTATGCGCGGCCGCGGCTCCGACCTCTATCTGATTCGCGAATACATGCCTGAGGACTCGGCCCGGCACGTCGACTGGAAGGCGACCGCAAAGTCGGGTTCGCTGAAAGTCCGTGAGTTTGCCCGCGAGGACGAGCGCAGGCTGTGCATCGCCTTCGACAATCCCGAGCCCGGATTGATTTCTGAACGCGCCTACGAAAAGGCCGTCGATCTTACCGCCTCATTGGCCTGGCATTTTTCCACGCAGGAAGCGGAAGTGTCGTTCGTCGTCCCCGGACGTCCCCGCACCCGCGACTTGCACGAATTTCTGGCGTGGCTGGCGGTGATTGAGCCGGGCATGGTTCTGGAGGGCACGAGCAAGCCCGGAACGATCGCCGCCGAACCGAGGGACTCGGAAGTGAACCGGGCAGGGAACCAATATCGAGATCCTTTGCGGGAAATGAATCTGGGCGATTCGGATGACTACAACATCGTGATCACGGCCCGCCCGCGCGGCACCTTGCCGACGGCCGTGTGGAACTCGTCGTATTTTGTATTCGCCGCTGCCGACGAGGTATCGCAAACGGCCAATACCCGGTAAACGCCTCCGCCGCTTCTGAAGAACTCGCCCGATTTCGGGCTGTATTTCTCTTCGCCCTACCTTTTTTGCTTTCTTTCCATCTCTCTTTGGGCATATACTCGCGGCCCGATAGATCCTTTTGGACAGCTCGGAGCCCTGCATTCCCGGGAGGTGTCAAATGCGAATCTGCGACCTGATTAAGGATCAGGACACGTACCAGGCCGAACTCGGCCACACCGTGCTCGAAACCGTGCGAGTGATGGTCGAACGCAACATCGGCGCCGTACCCGTCCTGCACGACGGCAAACTGGTCGGAATCTTTTCCGAGCGCGATCTCATGCGGCGCGTCGTGGCGGAAAGCCGCGATCCCCGCAGTACGTGTATGGCTGAGGTCATGACCGACGATCCTCTCACCATCAACATGAACGAGGACCTGGCTAACTGCATGGCCCTGATGCGACGCCATGGGTTCCGCCACCTGCCGGTTTGCCACGACGGACAGCTGATTGGCATGGTCTCTCTGCGCGACATCCTGCTGCACGATCTGGACGAGAAAGATGACGAGGTACGCATGATGCGCGCCTACATCCACTCCATGCCCGACGCGTAAAGGCTTGCTTTTGGGTGGCGCAACGCTTTGATGCGCTGCTAGTCCCCGGTTCTGAGCACATGGCACACCGCGGCGGCTGAAGCCGGTCTTCGTTTGGAACGACTTACGGCGCGGCTAGAAGGCCGCGCCCTTTCAAAACTAGAGCCAAAGTCGCGTTTTTCAGCAAACTGTTTAGCCCTTTTGTCCGCCAGCAGCGTTGGTCTGCTGGTAAAAGGTTTCCTCCCCACCCCCCACCCTGTAGCACGAAGGTAACCTTGCGCCGACGTGACCCTCGGCGGTAACGTTACTTGCGATTACCGCAGTCCATTGAACAGCGGGTTGGGAAGCGATAACGTTGTGTACCAACCTTAATCAGGTTGCCCTGTCGGCGAAGCGAGAAAGATGAACGAGAAGATTCGACTTCTTTATTACACGCTTTGGTTCGCGCATCCCGTTCTGCAGATCGGGATCGCGGCGATCATGCTGCGCCGTGGGCTGTACCGCAAGTTCAAGTTCTTCTTCGGCTACATCCTCACCCAGCTCGTGACTTTTGCGGTGGTATTCCTTGCCTTCAAGCACAGTTCTTCGTTCTTGTACTACCTGTACTGGGGCTGCGTTGCATTGAGCGTGGGTTTCGGTTTCGCGGTGATTCACGAAGTTTTCGTGGATGTTTTTCAGGCCTTTCACACCCTGCGCGATCTGGGCACGGTACTGTTCAAGTGGGCCGGCCTGGTCATGCTGCTGGTTGCTGGAGTGGTCTCGGTCTCCACCAACTCGCCGGAGTGGTCGCCCATGGTTCAGTCCATCACCACCGCGCTAAGATGCGTTCGCATCATCCAGGTTGGGATGGTTCTGTTCCTGCTCTTCTTCGCGCACTACGTGGGAATCAGCCGGCGGCAACACAGCTTTGGCATCTCCCTGGGCTTTGGCTCCTATGCCCTGATCGAACTGGTTCTGATCTCCTCGGCGGTCGGAAATCATCTGGGTGGCGCCTGGATGAGCATCGTCAACATGGTCGCCTTCAATTGCAGTCTGCTGGTGTGGCTTGGGTATGTCGCGATGACCAGTCCGGCCCGCGATGTCTCCCGCTCGCTTCTGCAACCCCAGCGCTGGGAGCAGAGCCTGTCCGATATCCAGCACCCGCTTCCCGCAGACTCGCTGATCCCGATGTTTGAAGGGATGGTGGACCGTGCGCTTTCGCGCGTACCGCAGGATGCAGCTTCGGCGGAGACGACGGGCCGCGCCCTGGGAGCGGCTGCGGCCGCTGGCAGCTTCCACGGCATACCTGCAAACTCCAAGCCGTAGCCTCGGTTCGTCTCCGGTCTTCGCTATCCCTCCGCTGCGTCTCGGTGAATTCTGGCTCGTGCTCTTCCGAAAATGTAACCATTTGCGCAAGAGAATGCTCCTTCGCTTTGACCTGTCTGTGAATTGAAGGAAGAGCTTTATAGGTTGAATGTAATTAGCTTACGAAGAAAGGCTTATAGCCAACGATGTTGGAAGGTTAATAGGTGCTGCGGGAGCCGATGTATCGGGCGTGATGAAAATTATTGCACACATAGATTGACACGTGTCCTATAATGCGGCTCCGCGAAAAAGGCATCCTGAAACTGGGAGCTTCACGCGGATATAGGAGACGAACCCATGAAACGCTCATTCAGGATTTCGATCCTGATGGTAGTACTAGTGGGCACATTCTTTGCAGCTGCCGTCCAACAGGTTCCCGCCCTGGACGGTGGCCCACTGATTCTGTGCCCACCCGGAAGCAAAGGCTGTCAATCAACCCTGCCACCGCAGTAGAACGGCTAGCAGGCGGTGACCGCAAGGTCACCAAAGTAACCTGTTGTAAGTGCAATTTGGGCCGAAAACTGGGGCTCGCTAGCTTTCATCTTTGGGCTGTCGGGAGTCATACATAACCCCGCCAGCCCCGCTTTTTTGCTCCCCGGCCGGCGACCCTCCCTCGCGCGAATCAGCCCAGCACCCTTCGCAACTCCGTCGCATCGAAAATAGGCGGCTGGCAGGTTGATCCTGAACACAACACGGCGAACGACTTTCCCGCACCTAGTCCCGGAAGGTGAGGAATCGTGGCCGCCAACTGCGGTGGAAGATTCTGAGCGACCGCCTGATTGCTGGTCAACCGCAGCGTGGATTTATTGAACGCAAAAGGCGCAACCGCCGCCGCAAGCAGCTTTTCCGCCGCGGCCTGATCTCCGTCGGCGGCAATCACCACAACCTGCACCGGACTCTCCAGCAGGTGCACCACCGCGATCCCATAAGTCGCTGCGAAAATTCCAAACTGCTCCACGATGCCCGCAAAAGTTTCCAGCGTCAGCTCTGCCTTGTCGCGATAACCTGCATCCCCGGTGTAGTGATGCATGCGAAGCAGCGCAATCGCCGCCATCGGATTTCCCGCCGGGGTAGGCGAATCCTGCAGAGGCTTGCGCCGGGTCGCCAGCACGCCCAGACTCTGGCCCTCGGCTCCCGGCTCGCTGTCAAAGAACCCTCCCGAAGTGGCGTCGTAAAAGCGCGCAATCATCGCGTCGGTAATGGCGCGCGCAAACTTGAAGTAGCTGAGATCGGCGGTCGCCTCGTAAGCATCCAGGCAGGCCAGCGCGGTAAACGCATAATCATCGAGCAGCCCCGCAACAGCGCGGTGCGCCGCCGCCGGATCTGAATAAGAAACCACGTGCAACAGCAGACCCGGTGTGGATACGGCTTGTGTGGGCGCGGGCGACGCGCCAGTTCGTTCTTTATCGGATGCGTGCGCCTTCCAACTCTCCGCCAGCACTCGATCCAGCGACCGCAATGCGAATCTGCGCGCGTCGGTGAGCCCCAGCACCTTTGCCGCCTCCAGATAAGCGGAAACGCACAAACTGTTCCACCCCACATACACCGTTTTATCGACATACGGAGTCGGACGCAGCAGCCGTGCCGCATACATCTTCTTCTTCGCCGTCGCCAGCAGTTCCTGCACGCGATGCGCCGTCAGACTCGTGCGTCGCGCAATCTCCTCGACCGGAGCCCGCACATACAGCACATTCTTCGCCGGATTGTGGTGCATCTCCCCGACTTCGTTAATGTCGTAATGCAGCGCCGCCACCTGCGCTTCTTCTTCCGTCAACACGGCGCGTGCTTCGTCGAGCGTCCAAGTAAAGTAATCGCCGTCGTCGTCCATGTTGATGTCGGCATCTTGCGACCCGTAAAACCCACCGCGCTCCCGATCGCTGAGCCACTCGTCCATCCAACGAATAATGTCCCGGGCGACATCGGCGAAAAATTCCTCGCCCGTCGCCTGATGCCCGTGCACGTAATTCTTCAGCAGTTCCGAATTGTCGTAACACATCTTCTCGAAGTGCGGCATGACCCAGCGCTCATCCACCGAATAGCGATGAAACCCTCCCGCCAGTTGGTCGTAAACTCCGCCGTTCGCCATGTGCTCAAGCGTGGTGAGAATCAGATTGTTCAGGGAGGAGTGAACACCCTCGTTCACGCCGCTGGCTGAAGCTCCACGCGCGTACCGCTCAATCAACAGGTCCAGTGCCGAGGGATGCGAAAATTTCGGAGCCTGCCCGAACCCACCGTTGTGCGGATCAAACATCCGCATCGCCGCGGCTTGGATCGCCGTAATTATCGAAGCCGAGACTCTCCCATCTTTCCCCGCGAAGGACTCCGACTGCGCAATGGTGCTCTCCACCATCTTGGCCTGGTCAACCACGTCCCCATGCTTCTCCGCGTAAGCATTGGCAATGCTCAACAGCACCCGCCGAAAACTCGGGCGCCCATAGCCGTCGGTCGGCGGAAAATATGTCCCGCCATAAAACGGCTTGCCGTCGGGCGTAAGAAACGCGGTCAGCGGCCATCCCCCCTGCCCGCTGACCGCCTGCACCGCCGCCTGATAACGGCTGTCAATGTCAGGACGCTCGTCGCGGTCCACCTTCACCGCGATAAAATGCTGGTTCACAATCGCCGCAATCTCGGGATCGTCGTATGACTCGCGATCCATCACATGACACCAATGGCACCACACCGCCCCAATGTCGAGCAGCATCGGCTTGTTGTCGCGCTGCGCCGCGGCGAAGGCTTCCGCTCCCCACTCATGCCACTGGATCGGCTGATGCATGGCAGAGCGCAGGTAAGCGGACGAGGCGCGGGCTAGGGAGTTGAGAGTGGTCGTGGTCATTGAACGAGTCTAAATGTTTTGATGGAAAAAGCGCGATGCTCCCAGGATTCGATGATGTGGGGGATTCTGTCTGAGCGAGTGCGCGAAGCGCATTCCCGCACAGTCGAAGGATAACTTTCACGTTCCCGTTTTCACCGAAACCGAAAGGCGTTCTTTCTATGTTGGCAAAAGCATCCCGCTACGCTGACTGGCGCATCTACTAGGTACAATAGTCGTCAGTCTCGACCACTCAGAGGAAACCGAGAATGAAAGCGAAAGCGGCCAGAGTTGTCTTTGGCATGGGGATTGTACTGATTTTTCTGCTGAACACTTTTCTCTTGAACCCAGTAGCGCTCTGTGCGCAGGACACAACCGCCATGCTCTCTGGCACGGTCACCGACCACACCGGTCGCGTCCTGCCCGACGTGAAGGTGACTATCAAGAACCTGGCCACCGGCGAGTCGGCCGACACTCAGACCAACTCCGACGGACAATACACTGTTTCCAATCTCGCGGTCGGAGACTACGAGGTTTCTGCGTCGGTAGCCGAGGGCGCGAGCACCGCGCATGTAACTCTGAGCACAGGCGCCAGCCAAAAGAGCGACCTGATTCTAAACGCTCCGCCACCTTCAACCGAAGCGCCGCCAGTTGCCACGCCGCCCGCGGCTTCATCAGCTGCAGCCGCCGAAACTCTTCCGGAAGCCCCGTCCGCCCAAAAAACCGAGCCGTCGCTTGAAGACTTGGGTTTTTCCAAGACGGAGACACAGAGCAACGCCGCGGAGCAAGCTCTGCTCGACAAGCGCACCCGCATGCTCAGGATTCACCAGCGCATGGGACTCATTACGACGATACCTCTGGTGGCGACCGTGATTCTCGGGCCCGGTTCAGGCGGCAAGAGCGAAGGGACGGCGATTCGCGACCTGCACGTGGCCCTGGGCTCCCTGACTGGCGACCTCTACGGCATCACCGCCTGGTACGCCATCCGCGCGCCGAGAATTGCAGGCACTGAAAAGCGCGGCCCGATTCGTTTTCATGAAGCCATGGCCTGGATTCATGGGCCGGGAATGATACTGACGCCGATTCTGGGCGCGCTGGCGTTTCAGCAGAAGAACAACGGAGAAAAAGTTCACGGCCTCGCTTCCCTCCACGGTCCGGTTGCCATCGTAACCGCCGGAGCCTTCGGCGCCGCGCTGCTGTCAGTTTCGGTAAAGTTTTAAGCGGATGGGCGCGCTGATCGTTGATCGTTGATCAAAGAACCTCTATGACCAAAAAAATTCTTCCCCTGTTTCTCATGTTGGCCGTGCCAAGCCTCTTCGCGGCCGACCACCAATGGGTGCTCAAGCAGAGCACTCTCACCTACCACGTCTCCCACACGCTGCATCAGAGCGAAGGCGTCAGCCACGCGGCGCGCGGCAAAGGCATTTGCCATGAAGGGCAATGCGACTTCCTCATCGCCGTCCCCGTCAAGTCGTTCGATTCCGGCGACAGCAACCGCGACCTGCACATGATCCAGGTTACGCGCGGCGCGGAATTCCCTATGGTCACTGTGCGCACGCGCCTACCCGAATCGGCGGCCACCACGACCACCATCCAGGCAGACATCGAAATCCAATTCGCCGGTCAGACCGCGCATTACAAGCAACTCACATTCGCCGTCGTGACCAAGGGAAGCGAAACCGAACTCACGGGAACCATCCCCGCCACTCTCACCGACTTCAAAATCGACCCGCCGTCTCTCCTCACCATACCCGTGAAAAACGAAGTCCCCATCCGCGTTGAAATGACCTGGAGTCCGCAGTAACAAATCGGCGAGACGAAAATTCTTCGCAGAGCGCATGCTTCGGTCTCGCGTGTTAGGCTTGAATCCATCTCATTCGGCACGGGGAGTTCATGCCAGCCAATCCTTCTCATTTCGACCTGCAGGTGATCGCCAAAGAAGTCATGCAGCAGCACGGCTTCCAGCCGGATTTTCCTCCCCAGGTCCCGCAGCAGCTCGCCGATCTGAGAGCGCATCCGCCGCAGATCGCACCCACGGGCGATATCCGTGACCTGCGGAATCTTCTCTGGTCGTCGATCGACAACGACACTTCGCGCGATCTCGACCAGATCGAGGTGGCCGCGCCCGCTTCCAATGGCGATGTGAAGGTGATGGTCGGCATTGCCGACGTGGATTCGTTTGTTCCTAAGCAGACGCCGATCGATCTGCACGCCGCGCGTGAAACCACGACGGTCTATGCCGGAGTCCGCAATTTCCCCATGCTCCCCGAAGAACTTTCTACGGGCAAAACTTCGCTGCTCGAAAATCAGGATTGCCTCAGCGTGGTGGTTGAATTCACCGTCGATTCGACCGGGATCGTGAGTTCGCCGAGCGTTTATCGCGCCGTAGTCCGCAACAAAGCGCAACTGCAATATAACTCGCTGGGCGCGTGGCTGGAGGGGAAGGCACCGGCGCCGCCGAAAGTTGCAGCCTCGAGCGATCTGCAGGCGCAGCTGAAATTGCAGGATGATGTCGCGCAAAAGCTCAAGAACCAGCGCTTCCAGCACGGAGCGCTCAGCCTGCAGACCGATGAACTTCAACCACTGCTGCTGAACGATCAGGTGATCGACGTGGTGAACGCGCAGAAGAATCACGCCACGGAATTGATTGAGGATTTCATGGTCGCGGCCAACGGCGTGGTCGCCAGACTGCTTGAAAAAGTTTCATCGCTGCGGCGTATCGTGCGCACTCCCGAACGCTGGGACCGCATCGTCCAGCTTGCCGCCACCAGAGCGAACGAAAAACTTCCCGCCGAGCCGGATTCCAAAGCGCTCAACGAGTTTCTGCTGCGCCGCAGGGCCGCCGACCCCGATCACTTCGCCGATGTGTCGCTGGCCGTGATCAAACTCATTGGCCCGGGAGAATATGTTCTCGAGCGCGCGGGCGAGGTAGCTCCCGGACATTTCGGCCTTGCAGTTCAGGATTACACGCACTCGACCGCGCCTAACCGCCGTTTTGTCGACGTCGTCACCCAGCGTCTGCTCAAGGCGTTGCTGGCGGGTCAGAAGAATCCTTACTCAGACGCCGAGCTCACCGCGATCGCCGCCAACTGCACGCTGAAAGAAAATGCTGCGAAGAAAGTCGAGCGCGATATGTCGAAGCGGCTGGCTGCGGTCGCGTTGCAGAATCGAATTGGCGAAGTCTTCGACGCCATGGTCACGGGCGCGTCTGAGAAGGGAACGTTCGTTCGAGTTCTGCAGCCTCGCGTCGAGGGGCTGCTGGTGCAAAACCCGCAGGGACTCGACGTGGGCGACAGGCTTCGCGTCAAACTTGTCCGCACCGACGTGCAGAGGGGATTTATCGATTTCGCCCGCGTTTAGGCCCCTCATCCCACTTCCCGTGCAGCGTGTCGGCCTTGCACCACGCGAGCCGCAGAAGTGACGGAAACGATTGCTCGCCGGATACTTTAGTTCCTGAATTCCTCCAAATCCTGTCAAAGACCGACGCTTAGCTGCCGATACCTTCTCAAAGGGTTGGTGACGACTAATGCGACGGTGCGCCGTTTTTTTCCCGCTGATTTGCGGAACTCTGCTCTTCGCCCAGGATCTGATCCCCCGACCGTACGCTTTCGCCGGAGGTGAATCAATGGGAGGCGGATACGCACGTTTTGCAGAGGTTGGAGGTGCGGGCTTCCGTATCGACGCTAAGCGTTTTCTACTGGATGTCAGTGGCCAGTACGATAGCGGCCGCAAAGTGAACGACAACGATCAGCCTAACCCAAAGGGACACGAGCGAGGGCTCGTGGGTTCGGTCTACTATCGCTTGCCGGCTTCGTGGTCGGTCGGCGCAGGAGTTCGCTGGAGCGAACTTTCGACTACAAATTACAGGAAGAGCAGTTGGGCACCGACCATTGGTGGGAGTAAGGATTACTTCCGCCACCACTGCCAACTCGAGAACTGCGGCGGAGACTTCTCGTTGCGGCTTGGTGTCGACTATATGTTGAAAGGGAGCAACTGGCAGAACGGCACGCAGGGTCCGCTGTTTACGCTCTATGTGCCTTCGCCTGCTGCAAAGGGACATATTTTCTGGCGCGAAACTGTCGGCATCTACAGGGTTTACGACACGGTCACGGATCGGACGAATGCCTTGCTGACCAGCCAGCAGATGAGCAATCACTATTGGGACAATTTCGCAGAGTTCACGCTCATGTACCGCTATTGAGAGGAGCGCCGCGTTTGAGTTATTCCGTGACCACCGCTTTCACAAGGTTTCGCGGATGGTCCACGTCATATCCCTTGTTGACGGCGACGTGATAGGCGAACAGTTGCAGCGGGATCACTTCGAGAACGGGCAGCAGCAGTTCCGGCGCCGCGGGCACATAGAAGACGTGGTCTGCGATGGCTGCGACTTCCTGGTCGCCCTCGGTCGCCACCGTGACCAGCGGGCCGCGGCGTGATCGCACTTCCTTCATGACTTCCAGAGTTCGCCGGTAGCGCAATACGGAATCGGGGTCGCGGTGATCGTACGTGGCCAGCACGACGACGGGCAGTTTCTCATCGACCAGGGCGTTGGGCCCGTGCTTGAGCTCGCCCGCGGGATAACCT
>Ga0210395_10001302_pt1 | contig 19358 bp, 19 predicted proteins | sample IncBWH4OmetaG_FD_150861 | JGI IMG/M metagenome (GOLD analysis project Ga0210395, IMG submission 150861) | Forest soil microbial communities from Barre Woods Harvard Forest LTER site, Petersham, Massachusetts, United States - Inc-BW-H-4-O ...
CGGATCGCGGTCGCGCTCGGCCTGCAAGCGCGGCTCGTCCTCGATCGCGCGCTTGAGCGTCACCGGATTCGCCGGATTTTGCGGCACCAGCTTGCACAGCTTGTCGACCTGCCCGTAGGGCATCTGCAGCACGCGGCCGACGTCGCGCAAGACGCCGCGCGCCTGCAAGGTGCCAAACGTGATGATTTGCGCGACGCGGTCGCGGCCATAGCGCTCCTGCACGTACTGGATGACCTCGTCGCGGCGGTTCTGGCAGAAGTCGATGTCAAAATCCGGCATCGAGATGCGCTCGGGATTGAGGAAGCGCTCGAACAGAAGCCCGAAGCGCAGCGGATCGAGATCGGTGATGGTGAGCGCATAGGCGACCAGCGAGCCGGCGCCGGAGCCGCGGCCCGGCCCGACCGGAATGCCTTGCGCCTTCGCCCACTGGATAAAGTCCGCGACGATGAGGAAGTAGCCGGCATATTTCATGCTGGCGATGACGCCGAGTTCGAAGGCAAGCCGCTCGCGATAATCTTCGGCGGTCAGCCCGTGGGCGAGGCCGTGGCGCTTCAAGCGCTGTTCGAGGCCGGTCTCGGCGGCCTGGCGCAGCGTCTGCGCCTCGTCCACCTCGCCCGCGCCGCGTTCCGCGGAGAACCGCGGCAGGATCGGCGCTAGCGTGACCGGACGGAAGGCGCAGCGCTCGGCGATTTCCACGGTCGCGGCGAGCGCTTCCGGCAGGTCGGCAAACAATTGCGCCATTTCGGCGCGGCTTTTGAAGCGATGCTCCGCGGTGAGCTGGCGGCGGTCGCCGTCGGCGATCAGCTTGCCTTCGGCGATGCACAGCAGCGCGTCATGGGCTTCATGATCTTCGCGGGTGGCGAAGAACGGCTCGTTGGTGGCGACGAGCGCGATGCCGCGGCCATAGCCGAGCTCGATCAAAACCGGCTCGACCGTGCGCTCGCTCGCCATGCCGTGGCGCTGCAATTCGATATAGAGCCGGTCGCCGAAGCGGCGCTGCAATTCTTCGCAGCGCGCCAGCGCCAGCGCGTTCTGGCCGCCGGCAATCGCCACGTCGAGCGGCCCGCTTGGGCCGCCGGTGAGCGCGATCAATCCGTCGGTTTCGCCGTCGAGCCAGGCAAGTTTTATGTGCGGGCGCTCGTGCGGCGCGGTTTCGAGATAAGCGCGCGACGACAGCCGCATCAGGCTCCGATAGCCGTTCTCGCGCGCGGCGAGCAGCACGATGCGCGGCCAGATATCGCCACCGACCGGCCCGCGGTTTTCCTGGTCGCCGAAATCGACGCCGAGCGCGCAGCCGACGATCGGCTGGATGCCGGCGCTCGCCATCTTCTCGGAGAATTCCAGCGCACCGAACATGTTGTCGGTGTCGGTCAGCGCCAGCGCCGGCTGGCGGTCTTTTTTGGCAAGCTCGGCGAGCCGCGCGATGGTCAGCGCGCCTTCGAGCAGCGAATAGGACGAATGGACGTGCAGATGCACGAAGCAAGGATTCTTGCCACCAGAATTTTCGCCGCCAACATTCTTCGCAGCCATCGGAACGGCGACCTCATCGCTTCGCACGTGAAGGTGGCCGAATTGATAGACGATTCCTCAGGCGGCGAAGACGAACAAACGTGCTCCCTGTGAATAGCGGTGGCAGCCGCCTCACAGCACCCCGAGCACCTCGGCCCAGACGGCGACCATGGCCAGGAACAGGGTGAGTGACGCCAGTGCGAGAGCCTCTTCGGCAACGCTGCGGACCATGACTTAAGCCCCTCTATCGTGAACGAACAGGGAACATAGTTCTCTTTTTGTTCTAGAGTCAAGAGGGGGTCGTGGGTCAGTTTGAATTGTGGCAAACGGGAGGAACCAATGTGATGCTCTGCCGTTGGGTGAATCGGCACAACGGGCAGGGCAATGGGAAAGCGGGCAGAGGATTACCGTGAGCGGGCCGCGGAATGCGAGGCGCTCGCCGCGGTTACCGCCGACCCGAAATTCAAGGCGACATACGAGGACTTGGCGAAGCGTTGGCGAGACCTAGCGCGGCAAGTCGATACGCTAGAGCGTCCGATGCCTACGCCCTAGCCCTTCGTTCGCTCAGCCACACTCCGGATTGATTTTTTTATCCAGCGTCCCGCCTCACCTTCCGTCGCAAATCCTTCGTCATTCACGCCGGCGGCCATCGCCGGGCTGACTTTCAGGTGACCCACTACCCAATGCGGGTGGTGGGGCCCCTTTTGAATTGTGGTGCCCGCTTAGTCATTTCGCGTAGCCCTGCGATCGCAGCCAGTCGATGCGGCGGGTGCCCTGCAGCCATTCGTCAACCTCGGCTTTGCTCTTGAGACCCTTGATATACCGAGGGTCGGCTCCCGGATATTCAGCGATGATTTGCCAATCATCCTCTGCGATCCGCTGCATTTTGAAAGTGACTCTGGGTTTGCCCATAGCATCGACTATGCGCCGTCCGGCCTGGGCCGCAAGCCAAATCGGGCTGCCTTATTTAAAGGAGCCCGCTGCCCTTCCAGGACGCTACTTATCGACCTCCCCGGAATTGGCGACGATCCACTCCAGGGCCTCCTGCTCGGTGGCAAAACCGTCGATGCGGCGCTCGTGGCCCTCGTGATACCTGACGACGACGTGCCAGCCGGTGCCCGCTTTGTCGGCGAAGGGCAGCATCACGGGTTGTTCTTTTTCGGGCTCAGCCATGGGGCGAATATGCCCCGTTCGGCCGGCCTGGCAAGGCTTTGCTGGCAAGGCTTTGCTGGCAAGCCTCCGCGCCTGCCCCATTCAGCCCGGCGGCGCGAAATTTGGACTAAGCCAGCCACAGCCGGAACAAAGTCGGCCTTTGCCGCATTGTGAATACGTCAAAGTACACATGTGGGATGTTGGGGAATGTCACCTGGGGAAGCGGCCGCCAGTTACCGGCTCTACGCTGTCTATTGTGCTGAAATCGCGCAAACGGTCACGGATTCCGCGCGCAAAGTAGCCCTCCTCGATATGGCGCAGGCCTGGGCCAAGCTCGCCGAGCACGTCGAGAAGGACAGCCCATCGGGTGAGGCATCGGCTGTAACCCCTTGAAGGCTTTGCAAAGCCGCATAGCTCGCGATCCCCCCGGCGAATCTGAACCGAACCGCCGCCTCGAACGTACTAATCTACCGGTGGGGCGAATCGGTCCCCGGACGCCGGAACGGGTCAGTAGCGACGCGTTGTCGCCGCGTCGCCGTCACCTGCTCCCATCGGCATTCGGTATTGGGCATTCGGCAAACAGGAGGAGGGCTTATGAAGAAACTCACTTTGACTTTGGCAGCAGCGGCGCTCGCGCTCGGCTCGATGGTGCTGTCGGCGAGCGCCCAAGGGGCGGGAGCCGCCAGCATGCACGCGCTCAGCCAGAACGCGACCCCGATCATCCAGCATGTGGCCTGCGGCGGCTTCGGCCCCTATTGCCCGCCGGGATTTACCCGGGCGTGCGGCCCGTATCGTTGCTGGTGCCGGCCCTGCTACTGATCGGGCCATCGATAACCGCGCCGGATGCGAGGCGCTCATTCGCGGCCTCGCATTTTCACTGCCAATTGCACCACACGCACAAACGAGGAGGAAAACTGTGAAAAAACTTGCTTTGAGCTTGGCGGCAACCGCCCTTGTTCTCGGTTCGATGGCGTTGACTGCGAATGCCCAGCAGCTGGGCGCCGGCCTGCATGCGCAGGTTCAAAACGCCACACCGATCGTGAAGCAAGTGGCATGTCGCGGTTTCGGCGCGCGTTGCGGGCCGGGATTCGTCTGGGCGTGCGGCCCCTACGGCCGCTGCTTTTGCCGTCCCTGCTAGTCGGGCGGCCGTCGCTCGCCAGCAATATTCGGATGCGAGGCCGCCTGTGGGCGGCCTCGTTGCTTTCGGCAGACCTGTCGGGATCCAATTCTCCGGCCGGCCGGTGAAATAACGGCGGGCTTGCGGCGTTAGTAGCATAGAGCGAATGCAGACCCGGGAGGCCGGCCATGAGGTATCTGCTTGCTATTCTAGCAATTCTCGTCGCGGCGGCGTGCATGGATACGCGCGCTCACGCGCAAAACTATCCGTGGTGCGAGTATTTGGGCGGCGGCGATGCCGGCGGCGGCGGCCGCAATTGCGGCTTCATCAGCTTCGAGCAGTGCATGGAGAGCGCTAGGGGCCAGGGCAACGATTGCCGGCAGAACACCCAATACGTGCCGCCGCCCGGCGAACATTCCGGACCTACGGCCGCGCCGGGCGCCCGTCCGCGGCACAAGGCGCACAAGAATTCCTGATCGTTTGGCGGCAATGGGGCTTGGGGTTCTCGGAACAACCCAGGAGACCACGATGAAAATTGCAATTTTCGCGCTTGGAATGGTCCTTGCCGTCGCCGCGTTCGGCAGCCGCGCGCAGGCGCAGAACTATCCGTGGTGCGCCTACTGGCACGGCACCGGCGGCGCCCGCAATTGCGGCTTTGTCAGCTTCGAACAATGCATGCAGACCGCAAGAGGCGCCGGCGCCGATTGCCGGGCGAACACCCAGTACAATCCGCGTGAGGGTTTGCATTAGGGTGAAATCGCTCTGCGATTGCGCTCTAGTATTTTAGCGGAGCGCTGGATTACGCGAGCTCGACGACCAGACCGTCGCGGATCGTCACCCGGCGATCCATTCGCGCGGCGATCTCGAGATTGTGGGTGGCGATGACGGCGGCAAGGCCCGAGGCGCGCACCAATTGGCTGAGCGCGCCGAACACGTGTTCCGCGGTGCGTACGTCGAGATTGCCGGTCGGCTCGTCGGCCAGAAGAATGCGCGGCGCGTTGGCGACCGCGCGCGCGATGGCGACACGCTGCTGCTCGCCGCCGGAGAGTTCAGCGGGCCGATGGTTCAAGCGGTCCTTCAGCCCGAGATAGCTCAACAGCTCGTCGGCGCGCTCGCCCGCCGCCTTCCACCCCAAGCCGCGCACCATCTGCGGCAGCATGACATTCTCGATCGCGGAGAATTCCGGCAACAGGTGATGGAACTGATAGACGAAGCCGATGTCGTTGCGGCGGATGCGGGTGCGCTGGATGTCGCTCAAGCTCGTGGTCGGCGCGCCGTCGATATAGACCTCGCCGGCATCGGGATGTTCGAGCAGGCCCGCGATGTGCAGAAGCGTCGATTTGCCGGCGCCCGACGGCGCCACCAGCGCCACCGACTGCCCGGCCCACACCGCAAGCTCGGCGCTCTTGAGAATATCGAGCGTCGCGTCTCCCTGGTGGAATTGCCGGCTGATGCCGTGCAGGAAGACGAGCGGATATTCCTCTTTGCCGGCGGTGGACGTTGCAGCCTCGCTTATCGTGGTGGTGTCGTCCATCGCGGCCTGATCAATCACTCGTAGCGCAGCGCTTCGACCGGATCGAGCCGCGCCGCCCGCCACGACGGGTAAAGCGTCGCCAACAGCGACAGCCCGAGCGCCATCACGACGACGGCGGTGGTTTCCTTGACGTTCATGTCGGCGGGCAGTTTCGACAGGAAATAGAGCTCCGGCGAAAACAGTTCCGTATTGGTCAGCCACGACAGGAAGCGCCGGATCGATTCGATGTTCAGGCAGATCAAGGTGCCGAGCAGGAAGCCGACCACGGTGCCGACGACGCCGATCGAGGCGCCGGTGATGAGGAAGATCCGCATGATCGCGCCTTGGGTCGCGCCCATGGTGCGCAGGATGGCGATGTCGCTGCCTTTGTCCTTCACCAGCATGATCAGGCCGGAGACGATGTTGAGCGCCGCCACCAGCACGATCAGGGTCAGGATCAAAAACATCACGTTGCGCTCGACTTGGAGCGCATTGAAGAACGTGGCGTTGCGCTGCCGCCAGTCGATCATGTAGATCGGCCGCGCTGCGGCCTCGGTGACCGCTTTGCGAAAGCCGTCGATATGATCGGGGTCGTCGGTATAGACCTCGATTGCCGTGACGTCGCCGGTGCGGTTGAAATAGGCCTGCGCCTCGACCAGCGGCATGAAGACGAAGGCGGCGTCGTATTCCGACATGCCGATCTCGAACACGGCGGCGATCTTGTAGGCTTTGATCCGCGGCGTGGTGCCCATGGGCGTCACGGCGCCGCGCGGCGCCACCAGCGTGAGATTGTCCCCTGCCCGCACCGAAAGCTGCTCGGCGAGCCGCGAGCCGATGGCGAGCCCTTGGCCCTGGTCGAAACCGTCGAGAGTGCCCTGCTTGATGTTCTTGGCGATCGAGGAGAGCTTGGTCAGGTCGACGGCGCGGATGCCGCGCACCAGCACGCCCGAGGCGTTGAACGGCGACGACGCCAGCGCCTGGCCCTCGACGATCGGCGCGGCGAGCTTGATGCCGTCGATTTTTGAGACGCGGTCGGCCACGGCTTCCCAGTCGGTGAGCGGCGATTCCAGCGGCTGGATCAGGAGATGGCCGTTGAGCCCGAGGATCTTGGTCAATAGCTCCTGGCGAAAGCCGTTCATCACCGCCATGACGATGATGAGCGTGGCGACGCCGAGCATGATGCCGAGGAACGAGAACCCGGCGATCACCGAGATGAATCCCTCTTTGCGCCGCGCCCTCAAGTAGCGCAGCGACAGCATCCACTCGAACGGAGCGAAAGGGTGCGTGCCGGTCGGCTCGGGCATTCAGGTCTGGTCCCCGCGGGTACCTGGAGTTTCACACGATTCTGGCGGAATGACGGAGTCCCTCATAAAAATCAATGGTTTCCCACCGATCATTTTGGCGGATTTGCCAGTCGCCAAAGGCGACACAGCCCGTCGCAAACCATTGATTTGAAAGGATGGCATGATTCTCGCGGAATCGTGCCTGCGCTTTGAATGGAATGGTTCCCCAGGGCTGGAACCGCATTGCCCCGGATTCGGGCCAATTGCCGCATCAGCCGCACCATGCGACCGGGCCATGTTCGCAAAGATTGTCAGCTATCTAATTGCGGAATCTGAGATTCGACCGCGACAGCTGCTGGATCGACGTGCAGCCCATCAGCTTCATGTCGCGCTCGATCTCGGTGCGCATCAGCGAAAGCGCGCGCTCGACGCCGGGTTGGCCGGCGGCAGCGAGCGGGAAAAGATAGAGCCGGCCGACGCCCACCGCCTTGGCGCCCAATGAGAGCGCCTTGAGCACATGGGTGCCGCGTTGCACGCCGCCGTCGAACAGGACGTCGATCTTGTCGCCGACGGCGTCGACGATTTCGGCGAGCTGATCGAAGGTGCTGCGCGAACCGTCCAGTTGCCGCCCGCCGTGATTGGAAACGACGATACCCGCGCAACCGATATCGACGGCTTTGCGGGCGTCGTCGGCGCTCATCACGCCCTTGAGACAGAATTTGGCGCCCCAAAGCTTCACCATGTCGGCAACGTCGCGCCAGTTCATCGATTGGTCGAGCATATTGGTGAAGTAATCGCCGATGGAGGTCGTGCCGCTCTTCATGTCGACATGGGTGTCCAATTGCGGCAGCCGAAACTTTTCATGGGTGAGATAGTCGATCGCCCATTTCGGCTTGGTGGCGAATTGAAACATGCCCCGCAAGTTCAGCCGGAACGGAATGGTGAAACCGGTGCGCAGGTCGCGCTCGCGATTGCCGCCGACGATGGAATCCACGGTCAGCATCATGATGCGGACGCCGGCGCCCTTGGCCCGCTCCATCATGGCTTTGTTCAGTCCGCGGTCCTTGTGAAAATAGAACTGATAGACTTGCGGAAACGAAAAGTTCGCTGCGATGTCTTCCAGGCTCACCGTGCCCAGCGAGGAAACGCCGAACATCGTGCCGAATTTCTCCACGGCGCGCGCCACCGCGAGCTCGCCCTCGTGGTGGAACAGCCGGTGCAAAGCGGTCGGCGAGCAATAAAACGGCATTTTGAGCTTTTGACCGAGCACGGTCACCGACAGGTCGACTTGCTCGACGCCGGCGAGAACGCTCGGCACCAAGTCGCAGTTCTCGAAGGCGCGCGTGTTTCTCCGGTACGTCGTTTCGTCGTCGGCGGCGCCGTCGATATAGTTGAAGATCGGCCCCGGCAGGCGCCGTCGCGCCAATTCGCGAAAATCATGGAAATTATGACAATTTTTCAGGCGCATGATTTCCCCCCGGATCAGTCGCTCATCTCTGACGTCGTACGCAGAGCGATTTACTCTATCACGTCCGCCGATTATCCGAAGGTAACATCAGCCCTCCCTGTCGTGCTTGTTTGCCGCGGCTAGGCACCTCGAACTCCGTGAGCTTCGGTGCTAGCGTCTGCCGTGTCTGTCCGGCGGGGGCCGTATGTCTTCTGACACCACGATGGGCCGATCGGCGTCGGCCGGCGGCGGCGCGGCTCTAGGAGCCGAAGCGGCCGAGCATGAGCGCCAATTCCTCGAACTTTTGGAGTTCTGTCCCGCGGCGTTGCTGGTGGTCGACGAGGACGGCCGGCTTCTGTTCCACAACGCGCGGCTGCGCGAAATTTTGGGCTACAGCAAAGCAGAGCTCGACCTTTGCGATACCCGCACGCACTGGCATGACCTCAATCAGCGCACGCGGATCATCAACCAATTGCGCGATCAGGGCGGCCAGCTTCTCAATGAAAAGGTGATTTGGCGGACCAAGAAAGGCACGCTGGTTCATCTTCTTCTGTCCTATGTGCAGGTCGGTTATCACGGCGGCCATATCAGTTTTGTCGGCGGCAAGCGGGTGCTGTGGGTCTATGACGTCACCGCGCTGACGCAGCACGAGCAGCAAGTCGCCGAGCAGGAGCGCCAGCTTCGCGAAATCCTCGACTTTAGCCCCGCCGCCGTGAATGTCGTCGACGAGGATGGGCGGCTCCTGTTCCACAATCGGCGCCTGCGCGAATTAACCGGCTACGAGAAAGAAGAGCTGGACCTGTTCGACACCAAGCGGTTCTGGCACGACCTCGATCATCGCGCGCGCGTGGTCGAGGTCTTGCGGACCCGCGGCGGACAGTTGCTGAACGAAGAGGTCGTCTGGAAGACCAAGCAAGGCGAACTGCTCAATCTTTTGATCTCTTACGTCCAGGTCGCCTACCACGGCGGCCACGTCGCCATCGGCGGCGGCAAGCGGCTCTATTGGCTCTACGACATCACGCCACTGCGCCGCGCCGAGCAGGCTAGATTGCGCAGCGAACGGCGCCTCGCCGAGGCGATCGAGAGCATTTCCGAAGGCTTTGTCTGTTACGACGGCGAGGACCGGCTGGTCATCTGCAATTCGTGCTATCGCAACCTGCTCTACCCGGGCCTCGACATCGATCTGAGCCCCGGCACGACGTTCGAGAGCATCATCCGCCGCGCTACCGAGCGCGGCTATGTCAAGGATGCGGAAGGCCGCGTCGAGGAATGGATCGCGGAGCGGCTGGCGCAGCACCGCAATCCCGGCGAGCCGCAAGTGCAGCGCCGCGATAACGGCCGCTGGGTGATGGTCAGCGAGCGCCGCACCGAGGACGGCGGCACCGTCGCGGTTTATTCCGATATCACCGAGCTCAAGCAGCGCGAGCAGGATCTCACAGAAAAATCCAACGCGCTGACCTCGCTGTCATCCAAGCTCGCCAAATACCTAGCGCCGCAGGTCTACGATTCGATCTTCACCGGCCAGCAGGACGTCAAGATCGTCAGCAAGCGCAAGAAGCTCACGGTGTGCTTTTCCGATCTCGTCGGCTTCACCGAGATCACCGACAAGATGGAGTCGGAGGACCTCACCCAGCTGCTCAACCACTATCTCACCGAAATGTCGAAGATCGCCCTGCAATACGGCGCCACCATCGACAAATATGTCGGCGACGCCATCGTCATGTTCTTTGGCGATCCGGCGACGCTGGGCGTGAAGGAAGATGCGCTGGCCTGCGTGCAGATGGCGATCGCCATGCAAAAGCGCGTCAAGGAGCTGGCGCATGAATGGCGCGACAGCGGCATCAAGACGCCGCTGCGCTGCCGCATCGGCATTCACACCGGCTATTGCACGGTCGGCAATTTCGGCAGCGAGGACCGCATGGACTACACCATGGTCGGCGGCACCGTGAACCTTGCCTCGCGGCTGGAGCACGAGGCGCCGCCCGGCGGCGTGCTGATCTCGTTCGAGACTTATGCGCTGGTGAAAGACGAGGTGCGCTGCGAGGAGCGCGGCGACGTGCAGGTCAAAGGCATCGCGCAGCCGGTCGCCACCTATGCGGTACTGGGCTTGAAGCAAGACGAGGAACAGGCCGCGACAGCCCATCTGCGGCTCGAGGTCGACGCCGAGCGCATGTCCGACACCGAGCGCAAAGCGGCGGCGGATGTGCTGCGACGCGCGCTCGGATTGCTCGAAAAAAGCAGCCAAGGCTAGCGCCGGTGGCGTTAGCCCGATACCGGTTTATCACCGAAGTGGACATAGGCTGCGACCCGACGACCCAGATGAATCGGTCCCAGGCCCTTCCTGCGGTCTGGCCCGAGGGCGTACGATGGCTTGTCCAAAGCCTGGGGGCGGGCATGAGACGACAAGGCCATCTCGATCTTAGCAATGGCATGACCGCATACCCGCTCGCGGCACTCGCGTAGCGGACAGGCAAACCATGAAAAAGCGACGTCTCAAACCGGCCCAGCCGAAGCGCCGCAATGCGCCGAAGGTCGCTCGCCATCGCAAGCCTGCCGCTAATGGTCTGAACAAAAAGGTTGCGCAGCTCACACGAGAACGGGACGAACTGCTGGAACAGCAGGCGGCCACGTCCGAGGTGCTGCGCGTCATCAGCGCGTCGCCGGGTGAATTGCAGCCGGTGTTCGATGCCATGCTGAAAAATGCGACCCGCATCTGCGAGGCTACGGTCGGAAATCTTTTCCTGTACGATGGCGGCGACTTTCGTGCGGTGGCCGTGCACGGCGAGTCCGACTATGCCGATTGGTTCCGGCGCGACCCGATGGCAAGGATGCAGGATCAGTCGCACACGCCGCTTGCGCGTCTTGTCGGGACCAAGCAGGTCATCCACATCCCGGATCTTCGCCAGGACCAAAGCTACCTCAACGGCAACAACCGAATTGTTTCGCTGGTAGAGACCGCCGGCGCGCGAACGCACCTCGTCGTGCCCATGCTCAAAGACCGTGAACTGGCCGGTGCCATCGTCATTTATCGTCGCGAGGTCAGACCGTTCTCCGACAAGCAAATCGCGCTGGTGCAGAATTTTGCCGCCCAGGCCGTGATCGCCATCGAGAACACGCGGCTGCTCAATGAATTGCGTGAATCGCTGCAGCAGCAGACGGCAACCGCCGAGGTCTTGCAGGTCATCAATGCGTCGCCCGGCGCACTTGCGCCGGTGTTCGAGGCCATGCTCGACAAGGCGATGCAGCTTTGTGAAGCGGATTTCGGCGGTCTATGGACGTTGGAAGAGGATCGCTATGTCGCCGTCGCGCTGCGCGGCGTCCCGCAACCCTACGCGGCGTTCCTCGCCGGAACGACCGTCGTTCCCGGTCCCGGCACCGCGCCCTACCGTTTTTTGCGCGGCGAGCGCCTCATCCATAACCTCGATCTTGCGGCGGAGGAGCCGTACCGAGCTGGCGATCCACAGCGCCGCGCGCTTGTCGATCTCGGTGGAGCGCGCACGGCGCTGCAAGTGCCACTGAGCAAGGAAGATGCCGTACTCGGCATCATCACGATCTATCGTCAACAAGTTCAGCCGTTTACCGACAAGCAAATTGCGCTGGTGCAGAATTTTGCTGCCCAGGCCGTGATCGCCATCGAGAACACGCGGCTGCTCAACGAATTGCGGCAATCGCTGGAGCAGCAGACCGCGACCTCCGAGGTGCTGCGCGTCATCAGTTCGTCACCGGGTGAATTGGAGCCGGTGTTCGACGCCATGCTGGCGAATGCAACGCAGCTCTGCGACGCGAGTTACGGGACGCTATGGCTTCACGAAGGCGACGGTCAAATACGCGCCGCAGCGTTTTATGGCGATCTGCCGGAGGCTTTCCGTGAACAGTGGGGTGGTGGTGCGGTGTTCCGCCCAAGCCCGACGGTGCCAGCGGCGCGGGCCATGCTTAGCCGAAAACTGGTGCAACTCGTCGATCTCATGAAGGACCAGTCCTACGTCGACGGCGACGCTCTAGCCGTGGCAGCGGTGCAAGTCGCGGGCATCCGTTCGATTATTTCCGTGCCGATGGTCAAGGACGATGTCGCCGTGGGAGCCATGACCATCTATCGCCGGGAAGTGCGTCCATTCACCGACAAACAGATTGCGCTGGTGGCGAACTTTGCCGCCCAGGCGGTGATCGCCATCGAGAACACGCGATTGCTCAACGAGCTGCGGCAATCGCTGCAGCAGCAAACTGCCACCGCCGACGTGCTCAAGGTCATCAGCCGCTCGACTTTCGATCTCCAAGCCGTGCTCGATGCGCTGGTAGAATCGGCGGCCCGGTTATGCGATGCGAGCAACGCCTTCATCTATCGGCGCGACGGACAGACTTACCGGTTGGATTCCACATTCGGGTTCTCGCCTGAATACAAGGAATACATGATCGAGCGGCCCATCGCTCCGGGACGGGAGACCCTCGTTGGTCGAACGACCATCGAGAGCAAGGTTGTCCATATTTTGGATGCGCTGAACGATCCCGAATACACGTGGCGAGAGGCGCAACAGCGCGGCGGATATCGCACCATGCTCGGCGTGCCGCTGATGCGCGAGGGCATTCCCGTGGGCGTGCTGTCGTTGATGCGGGCCGAAGTAAAGCCATTCACCGACAGGCAGATCGAACTGCTCACGACCTTCGCCGACCAGGCCGTCATCGCCATCGAGAACGTGCGGCTGTTCGATGAAATCCAGGACAAGAGCCGGCAGCTCGAAATCGCCAGCCAGCATAAATCGCAGTTCCTCGCCAATATGAGCCACGAGCTGCGCACGCCGCTCAACGCCATTCTCGGTTACACCGAGCTGATGGCGGACGGCATTTACGGCCAACTGCCGGAAAAAACGATCGACGTGCTCAAAAGGCTCGAGAGCAACGGCAGGCACCTGCTCGGCTTGATCAATGACGTGCTCGATCTATCGAAGATCGAGGCCGGCCAGCTCGTGCTCGAACTGTCCGATTACTCGCTCGAGGATATTGCCCAGACCGTGCGCAGCACGCTCGAGCCGCTGGCGGCCGACAAGAAGCTCGCGTTCAAGATCGAGGTGGCGCCGAAACTGCCGCCGGGCCATGGCGACGGGCGGCGGCTGGCGCAGGTCGTGATCAACCTCGTCGGCAACGCCATCAAATTCACCGATGCCGGCGAAGTGGTCATCAAAGCCACCGCGACCGATGGCTCATTTCATCTCTCGGTGTGCGACACCGGGCCGGGCATCTCCGCGGCCGACCAGGCCAAGCTGTTTCAGGAGTTCCAGCAGGCCGACAACGCAATCACGCGCAAGAAGGGCGGCACCGGCCTGGGGCTCGCCATATCGAAGCGCATCATCGAAATGCACGGCGGCAAAATCTGGGTCGAGTCACGGCTCGGCCAAGGCTCGACGTTTGCCTTCACGCTCCCGGTCACCGTCGCGCAGCAGGTCGGCGTCGAAGCGAAATAGCGCGCGCCTGCGTTTACAATGAAATGTGGCTGGTGCCGGCAAGCGATTATTTACTCAAAGGGAGGAGCCTCGAAGCCAGGGGGAACTCGGTTTTGTGCGGCGCATTAATTGCGGCTAGCAACAGCGTCACGGGTGGAACCTATGTCCGGCAGCTCCGACCGAGCCAAGCGTTATTGCGATCGGGCCAACGAATGCATCCAAACCATGGCTGACTCGCAAACCCCTGGAACAGGTGCGATACATCTGCAGATCGCCGAGCATTATCTCTTGTTGGCGACATCGGAAAAAAAGAAAGCGTCAAGCCGGGCAAGCAGCCCGACGGAGGCTGTAGTCATCGATACGCTCGATGCTTAACCCGAAAGCGGACATGCCGCGCGTTCATGAGTCCGCGCCCTCGCCGTTCGGCAAGCCGGCGCCGCGCAAAGATTCATGAACTGAGCCGCACCACCGCGTCGGCCGGCGTCATGAGTTCCCGCGTGCCGTCGGCGCGCCGTTTCACCTCGACCTTGCCTTCGGCGAGGCTGCGCGGCCCGACCAGGATTTGCCAGGGCACGCCGATGAGGTCGGCCATGGCGAATTTCGAGCCGGGCCGTTCGTCGCGGTCGTGGTAGAGCGTGTCGATGCCTTTTGCCAAAAGTTCCGCGTACAGCTTTTCGCAAGCCGCGTCGGTGTCGCTCGCGCCCTGCTTGAGATTGAGGATCATGGCTTTGAACGGCGCCACCGGCTCCGGCCAGATGATCCCGGCCTCGTCGTGGGACGCCTCGATGATGGCGGCAACCAGCCGGCTCGGGCCGATGCCGTAAGAGCCCATATGCACCGGCCGGTCCGTGCCGTCTGGTCCGCTCACCACCGCCTTCATCGGCTCAGAATATTTTGTGCCGAAATAAAAGATATGCCCGACCTCGATGCCGCGCGCCGACACCCGCTTGTCGGCCGGCAGCGCCTCGTAGGCCGCCGCGTCGTGTTTCTCCGAGGTCGCGGCGTAGAGCGAGGTCCATTTGTCGACGATCGCCTGCAAGCGGCCGACATGGGTGAAATCGACGTCGGGCCCCGGGACCTCGAAGTTCAGATAGTCCTTGTGGCAAAAAACTTCGCTCTCGCCGGTGTCGGCCAGAATGATGAATTCGTGGGACAGGTTGCCGCCGATCGGGCCGCTTTCGGCCACCATCGGGATCGAGCGCAAACCCATGCGGGCAAAGGTGCGCAAGTAAGCGACGAACATGCGGTTATAGGCGTGCTTGGCGCCGGCAAAATCGACGTCGAACGAGTAAGCGTCCTTCATCAGGAACTCGCGCCCGCGCATCAGGCCGAAGCGCGGCCGCACCTCGTCGCGGAACTTCCATTGGATGTGGTAGAGGTTGAGCGGCAGATCCTTGTACGAGCGCACGTAAGTGCGAAAGATCGCCGTGATCATTTCCTCGTTGGTTGGGCCGTAGAGCATGTCGCGCTCGTGGCGGTCCTTGATGCGCAGCATCTCCTTGCCATAGGCCTCGTAGCGGCCGCTTTCGCGCCACAGCTCGGCGGACTGGATGGTCGGCATCAAAAGCTCGATGGCGCCGGAGCGGTCCTGCTCCTCGCGTACGATCTGGCAGACCTTGGTCAGCACCCGCAGGCCGAGCGGCAAGAAGGCGTAAATCCCGGCCGCCTCCTGGCGGATCATGCCGGCGCGCAGCATCAGCCGGTGGGAGGCGATCTCCGCCTCCTTCGGGGTCTCGCGCAGATTGGGCAGGAAGAACCGGGAAAGGCGCATGGAATCTCGCAAATATTGACCACGGCAGTGAAACCGGAACCGGCGCGGAAATACAAGGGAGGTATTTTTTTGCCGTTTGAGAGGGGCAACCTCGTGACAAAAGCCCACAGATCGATTACCAATGTTTTTGCGCAATCCCGAAACCGCCATCTCGTTCACGAGATTTCGGGAAAGCGGTCCAAGTCTTGGGAGGATAAGTCCTTGGGAGGATACCCGGACGCGTAATGCGGCTTCACTGCCACGGTGAGGATGCGTAAAGTCAAATAAGTACGCGGAACTTAAGGGTGCAGATGAGGATTCTCGAGCAGGGCTTTTGCCCTGCTTTTTCTTTGCCGCTGGAACTGGGCGGCCGAAGCGCGCTTAAAGTCTCAGAGTTTGACCGCAATATATTGTTTTCACTTTGCTATTTAGCTCATGATGATGGCGTCATATGCAGTCCGAATGGCGCCAACAGGCTTTCGAGCGTGACCAGGCGCTCGACATAGATCACGTAACAGGCCGCAAAGACCACGACCGAGACCAGCGTCGTCCAGACCAGCTTTCGGCGCAGATTGGGGATCGCCGGCGCGCCGGGATCGGTGCCGGGCGCGACCGCGTCGTCCTCCTGCTGGCTGTGCACGCCCCACGGCAGCACCGCGAACAGCACGATCCACCAGATCAGGAAAAAGATCGCGATGCCGGTGGTGACGGGCATTTTTTCAGGCCTGTTCCAGCTCGACCAGGGTGCCGGAGAAATCCTTCGGATGCAGGAACAGCACCGGCTTGCCGTGGGCGCCGGTCTTCGGCTCGTCGTCGCCGAGCACGCGGGCGCCGGCCGCTTTGAGCGCATCGCGGGCGGCGCGGATATCGTCGACCTCATAGCACAGGTGGTGCATGCCGCCGTCCTGGTTGCGCTCCAGGAATTTTGCGATCGGCGAGCCTTCCCCGAGCGGCTCCAACAGCTCGATCTTGGTATTGGGCAGCGTGATGAACACCGTGGTCACGCCGTGGTCGGGCTGCGGCACCGCGGCGGAAACCTGCGCGCCGAGAACGTCGCGATAGACCGCCGCCGCCTTGCCGAGATCGCGCACCGCGATTGCCACGTGATTGAGCCTGCCGATCATGTCTTTCGGTCTCCTCTGACCCGGCACCCTATCCTATACCGCAAACACCGGGGCGTGCGCTCATTGACGCGCGGCCGATCTCCGCTTGCGCCGTTCGCGACTTTGCCACGCCGCTGTCTCAAAGGTGCCGGGATGGCGGTGCGACAATCGTCAAGTCGCGTGGCTATTGTGCTTGTCGAGTTGGAGTAACGGCAATGACGACTGACGAGTTGTTGAGTGCCATCACGGCCGAGCTGTCCGCGATCGGGGCGGCGACTGATTTGGGCTTGATAAGCCAGGACGGCGAGCGCGTATCGACGGTCCTGGTGATCGACGATCGCCGCTTTTGCCTCAGCCTCGAGCCGGCGCCAATGTGGACTGATCCGCCGGCGTAGACATCGACCGCGCGTCGGGCTGATCAATAGCCCATGAGCGCTAGAAGCCCATAGCCCAAAAGGCCAATCGCCCCAAGCGTGGCCGTCATACCCACGAACAGCAACGCGAGTGGGTAGATCCGCTCTCGCACTGGATACGCATTTCTTGCGACCATGACGCACCGCAATCCTAGCCGGCTGTTTACGATTAGCAGCGGCCGGACGGGGCCGCTGTGCCGCGCATCACACCTGAGGTTCCGGGGCGGTTGCGTTCGCATCGACCGCGTCCGCCGATACCGCGTTGATGACTAGGCTCGAGAGCAAAGCCCAGCCGATGAGGAATACTGCGCCGACAGCGTCGATAACTTCGCGATGTCCAGGGTAACGACTGGCCACGTAAGCGACCGTCGCACCAAGCACAAAGCTGATCGCGCTAATGGCTGCGATCGTCATGGCCTAAAACCCCTTTCAGGCACGGCGGTTTGTGCGCCGCATCTCGATCGAGACAGCACGGCGCCGCGCCGCGCGCATGCACTGCGCCGTGCTGCCTTCCCCCTCATGGTCTTGTTGTTTCGGCGTACGGCAGGCGTGAAATCGATTTATGATCTTGTTGCGCCGTGACGAGCCATCGCAACGCGCGGGCGATTGCTCCGGCCACGAACACGACAGCCGCGAATCCTACAGTCAATGCAAGTGGCGCATCTGTCTCCACAAGCGATCTGTACATCGTGTCCCCCTTGGTCTCCGACGAATCCCGACAGCCGCAACGGTGCGAGAAGGACAAGGCATCAACGCGGCCCAAACTCGCCTGCTTTGTCGATTTGCCTGGGCGAACTCGCGGCGGATCTGTGTCGGCCACAATTGCGCAAGCAATGATCCGCTTATGCAGCGTTCGGACGGATTTGATGGCTGGATTTGCCGCGACTTTGCCGAGGACTGGATTTTGGCTTTGGCCGACGTTTCCGGTTACCGGGCCTAAGACGTCAGCAGGCTACACCGTGAGCACATGCACGTGGCAGATCGGCTTCTTGTTCCAGCGTTGCGCAATCGCCCCGCGCACCGCCCGCCGCACGGCCTCGGCCACCGCGTCGGGATCGCGGCGGCGCGGTTTTGGCATTGACTCGAACGCCTCCTCGACCGCGTCGCGAGCGATCTCGTTCATCGATGCGCCGCCGGCGTCGGTTTCGGGAATGCCGATCAGCTCGATTTCGGGATCGGCGACCAGCGCGCCCTTCTCGCTCAATGCCAGCGCAATCGTAACGATGCCGGAAAAGCTCAGGCGGCGGCGCGCTGCCACGGTTTTGGCTTCGGCGCTGATCAGCAGCGAGCCGTCCTTGTAGAGCCGGCCCGACGGCACCTCGTCGATGATTGTGGCGCCGTCCTGCGCGAGGCGAACCAGGTCGCCGTTGCGGCAGACCAGGACGTGCGGCACGCCGGCGCGGCGGCCGAGCTCGGCGTGTTCGTTTAGGTGCAGCGCCTCGCCGTGAGCCGGGATCAGGATCTTTGGCCGCACCCAGCCGATCATATCGAGCAGCTCGGCGCGCCGCGGATGGCCGGAGACATGGACCAGATGGGTGCGGTCGGTGATGACCTCGACGCCCTGGCTGACCAGGCCGTTGATCACCCGCGCCACCGCCTTTTCGTTGCCGGGAATGGCGCGCGACGAAAAGATCACGCGGTCGCCCCTGGCCAGGGTGACCTCGGGATGCTCGTCCTCGGCGATGCGCGACAGCGCCGCGCGCGGCTCGCCCTGGCTGCCGGTGCACAGCGCCAGCACCTTGTCAGGCGGCAGATAGCCGTAGCTCTCCATGCTGCGGAAATCCGGCACGCCGTCGAGATAGCCGGTCTCGCGCGCAACTTGCGCGACGCGCTCCATGGCGCGGCCGACCAAAACCACTTCGCGGTCCACGGCGCGCGCCATGGAGCGCGTCGCGCGGAGGCGCCCGACATGGGAGGCGAACGTGGTCACGGCGACGCGGGCCGGCGCGGTGCGAATGAGCTCGGCGAGCGTCCGCGCCACGTCGGCTTCCGACGGCGAGCGGCCGTCGCGCACCGCATTGGTGGAATCGCCGACGAGCGCCAGCACACCTTCGTCACCGAGCGCGGTCAATCGCGCCTGATCGGTCGGCGGGCCGAGGATCGGCGTCGGATCGATCTTCCAATCGCCGGTATGCAGCACGATGCCGGCAGGCGTGCGGATCGCCAGCGCATTGGATTCCGGAATCGAGTGCGCGACGTTGATGAAATCGACCGTGAACGGCCCGAGGTTCAGTCGCCCGCCGAGCGGCACCACCTTGACCGGGACCGGCGGCGCGCCGGGCTCCGACAGCCGCTTGGCCTCGAACAGAGCGGCAGTGAACGGCGTGGCATAGAGCGGCACTTTGAGCCGCGGCCACAGGTCGATCAGCGCGCCGAGATGGTCCTCGTGGCCGTGGGTCAGCACCAGGCCGACGATGTTCTTTCGCTCCGCGATGAGAAAACGGATGTCCGGCAGGATCAGATCGACGCCGGGCAATTGCTCCTCGGAGGCGAACGACACGCCGCAATCGACGATCAGCCATTGCCGGCGGCGCTCGTCGCCGAAACCGTAGATCGAGAGATTCATCCCGATCTCGCCGATGCCGCCGAGCGGCGCAAAAACCAGTTCGTTCTGCGCCATCAGGTTTGCTCGCTCG
>Ga0210395_10001304_pt1 | contig 19348 bp, 19 predicted proteins | sample IncBWH4OmetaG_FD_150861 | JGI IMG/M metagenome (GOLD analysis project Ga0210395, IMG submission 150861) | Forest soil microbial communities from Barre Woods Harvard Forest LTER site, Petersham, Massachusetts, United States - Inc-BW-H-4-O ...
CACGTGGCATACTCCTGGTACGGCATACAAAAGCCTCGGAGCAATTCTGGCGATAATCAAGTATGCGAGTTGGATCACCTTGTTCCCTTGGAACTCGGCGGTGCAGATGGCATGGGAAATATCTGGCCGGAGTGTGGCCCGAATGCGACGGTACTCGAAAGCCGCTATTTCAAGGTCAAGGATCGCGTAGAGAACTACCTGGCCGACGAAGTACGAGCAGGGCGCATGCCGCTATCCGTTGCACAACGAGGCATCGCTGCAGATTGGACACAGTACCTTTCGGAAGCGAATCGCTACTGTGATTCGGGTGGGCGCTGCTAAACGGTCTGCGCTGAGAGATTCACTTGTCCGGAAAGCCGGCTACTCGTACGATGCTCGCAATCAGCCTTACTCCCTCTCCCTTAGGAGTTTTTGCTGTTGCTTTTTCTTGTCAAAGGATTACAGCCTGTGTCCGCGGTCTGGGTCGCGAATTAAAAGAGACGTGGCGGGCACGTCGATAGCGACAAGAATGTTGTGAACGATTGAATTGTTGCTTCAGGTTTCCATGTCGGCAAGGAAAAGGTGCTCAGAAGTCGAGCGGTCGCCAGCTAACGTACATCATTGAAAGACCGTCTGCTCGTCTAACTGTTTATGTCCAGCGTTATCTCTGTCCGCCGAACGGGCCAAAGCCGGAAACTGGCGTGAGGTCAGCAGCTACCTCGACCGCATCTCCGGCCATTGTCCGTCTTAAAACGGGTTCTCGCGTGAGAGTTATTTCTTGAATGTGCTCTCCACCCATGCTTCGATCTTCTTCCACTCATCGGATGCGAAATATTTTGTCGCCACGTCCTCAAACATCCCCATCGTCGCGGGAGAATAATCGTTCAGGGCAACCGCATACGGCAATGCTGGATTCGCCCTCATGTAGCGCCCGCCGTTTGAGCTGCCGCCTAACAGGCTGCTGCAGAGGCTGTCGCTGCTCGCCGAAACGCCATCCATCATTGCATTCAGAACCGGGAAGGGCGGAGTCGGCCCGCTTTGCGAGAGCCATGCCCAATACCTCAATCCAAAGCACAGCCTTTTGTCCTCCGGAACCGGAAGCGATGCGGCCGTAATTCCCGTTCCGACCGAAAGCATGACAATATCGGAGAGCGACTCGCCCTCCTCGATCACGCGTCCGATCGCCAGCGCTGCTGGATTGTTCGCAAAGAGCCCGCCATCGCTGCACCAGCCGAACTGTGGATGTTGATAGGGTGGAAAATAAACCGGGGCTGCCGAAGTACTCAGCGCGGCGTCGTAGAGATAAGTGCTCGCTCCCGGAGAATTCTCGAAGTTATCGATAACCAGCGGGCTCCACGAGCCTGGAGTCGTCCCCGAGCCATCGAGCTGAAAAGTCGCGACCATTACTTTGTTGGGCAGCGAGCTCAGCTGCGGATTACCGGGAACGAAGGCTTTAAGCATCGTCTGCAGCGAAGGATCTCCGATATTGTCGTAGAGAACCTGGTAGGCCTCCTTGAGGCTCGAATCCTCCGCCACCCCTTCCGTCGCCCCAAAAGGCGCGCAGGTCCACCATTGCCAGTCGGCTGGAGTAAAAATCTGTGGAGCCTTCGTCGCATACAGATTCACAATGCTGTCGATGTTCTGCCCCTGCGCCAGCGCCAGTGCAATCAGGCCGCCAGTCGAGGTACCTGCATAGAAATCGATATTCCCATTGTTGGCGCCGAAGATCTCCAGATCTTTGTTCAGCTGCTGAAGCAAAAGAGAAGAGAGGTAACCGCGGATACCGCCACCGTCGCAGGAAAGAATCAGGTAACTCAAGGGCTCGCCTTTCGTCGTTCGGATTAAGGTCGCAGTTAGGTTACTTGCTATTTATGTCGAGTAGCCATAAATAAATTGTCAATTTATAAACATTACTTAGATGTGCTCTATTACTCTCGTCAAGATATGAGCGGTTATCTACTTATTACACCAGATATCATTCGTAATTGAGATGTTAGCGCAATGTTACTGCATTCCAATGGGTGGTATCGGGGATCGCTCCGGATCCGGCGCGTCGATGAAACCTAGGTTCGCGTCGGCGGTCAATGGAAGTACTTGTTCCGAGCAGTGGACAAGCATCGAGGCAGACCATGATGGCTTCCCACATCCGCAGAACAGAGCGAAGCGCATTCCATCCTGGCCCGGAGTCGTCAACACTCCAATAAGGCCGTATACATACGCGCAGACCCTATTTGTCCCACTTCAACTTTGCTTGCGACAAAGCGGCGGACCATACATACTCAAAACGCGGACGTTGCAGGCATTAGGCAGGATCACTTCCGGATAGGCGCGTTGTCCTCAGAAATCCCACGACTTTCCTCGTCTCCATATGTACTTTTTATGACTTCGATATTACCCTCGAATGCCACCACTATCGAGGAGGATTGGTTGCGTTCATACTTGCGCTTAGACGCCGAAGAAAACCTTTGCGATGCCCGAATCAACCTCCCTCGATTTCACGGCTGTGGCCTAACGGATATCACTTTGAGGTGGTCCAGAGAATGATTGCGCATCGACGTTGCAGATCTGCGAGGAGAAGCTATTCTCCTCGCAAAGCCTGGATGGGATCGACGGACGCGGCACGACGCGCCGGCATTGCCGAGGCTGCGAGCGCCAGGCCGAAGACGGCAATCGCTGTCAGGATCATCACCACAGGGTCAAAGGGGCTCACGTTAAAAAGGAAGGAGCTGAGAACAGTTGAGGCAACAGCGGCGCCGGCGAGTCCGAGAACGCAGCCGATGGCGGCGAGCTTGAGGCCGGAGAGGAGTATGAGGCGCATGATGTGCGAACGCTGTGAGCCGAGGGCCATGCGGATGGCCATCTCCTGCACGCGTGAGGCAACGGAAAAGGCGATGATGCTGTAAATGCCGAGCACCGCCAGCAACACCGCGGCGAGAGCAAAGCTGGAGATGATGATGGTGTTGAAACGGCGAGAGGCTTCACTCTGGGAGACGACCTGCTCCATGGTTTGCACCTGGGTGAGCGGCAGTTGCGCATCGATGGAACGGACGGTTGCGCGCAGAGCGTTCTCCATCTGCTCGGGCGGCAGCGCGGAACGCAGGACGATGTAGCCGCTATTGCCGTTCAAATCGGTAGGCAAAGCCACGGGGCCGGCATCTTTTTCAAGCTGCGCGACCGGCTGGTAGAACTGCTCGGATGCATCGGAGTCGGGCGAGTTGAGCTTCGCGTCGGCCACCTCTCCGACGACAGTCATCCAAGGGGTCCCTGACTTCACGGTGCCGACGCGCATCCGTTTTCCAATGGGGTCCTGATGTGGCCAGTAATGCTCGGCAAACTCGTGGTTGACGATGACAACGAGCTGGTTGTTTTCATTGTCGGACTCGATGAAATAACGGCCGCGAACCAGCGGGATGCCAATTGCCTTGAAGTAGTCGCCGATGACCTGGGAAGGCGAAGCGGCAGTCTGGTCGGGGCCGCGTGGATCGACGTAGCCGTCAACGACAAAAGCCTCGATGCCGTCGCCCGTGGTGGGAAGCGTGCTGGTAAGGCCGACGGTTTCGACGCCAGGCAGCTGGCGAAGCTGCTCGAGCAGCTTGTTGTTGAAGGTATTGATCTGCGCCTGCGTGGAGTATTGTTTCTGCGGCAGCGCGTACAGGGCGGTGGTGGCATGGTCGGGGCGGAAACCGAGATCGACAGTGCCCATGTTGCTGAAGCTCCGCAGCAGCAGGCCGGAAGCAGTGAGCAGAATGAGTGCGATGGCGATCTCCACGACGACGAGCGTGGAACGGAGCCGCGCATGGCTGCCGCCCGCAGAGCCGCTGCGTCCGCCTTCTTTCATGGAGGCATTCACGTTGGTGCGCACGGCGGCGAAGCCGGGCGCTAATCCACACAAAAAACCGGTGAGCAATGCGAGCAGAAGCGCGAAGCCGACGACGGTCCAGTTGAGTGTGATCTCGCTCATCAGCGGCATCGTTTCTGGCAGAAGGCTCTTGCCGATGGCGAGCGCAAGAGCGGCGAGTCCGATGCCGAAGAGACCGCCCGTGACGCTGAGGACGAGACTTTCGAGGATCAACTGCCGCAGCAGCGTGAGTGCGGACGCGCCGAGTGCGAGACGCACGGCGGTTTCGCGTTGACGGCGAATGGCGCGGACCAGGAGAAGTCCAGCGAGATTGGCACAGGCAATTAGCAGCACCACGGCGACGGCGAGAAAGAGCATGCGCAGGAGCGGACGGGTGTGCAATACGGTGATTTGCTGCAATGGATAAACAACGGGCCGGATGTGGAAGTTCGCTTCATCGGGCGGATAGCTGCGCATGATCTGCTGCGCCACGCGTTCCGCATCGCTCTGCGCCTGCGCCAGCGTAACTCCGGGCTTGAGGCGGCCAACCTGCTGTAGATACCAGCTGGCATTGGCTTCCGGAGAAAGCTCCTGCGGAGAAAGGCTCATGGGAACCCAGAGTTCGCTGCGGTTGAGGCGTCCGGGATTGAGCGGGAACTCGAAGCTCCGAGGCATGACGCCGATCACGAGATAGGGCTTGCGATCGAGCAGAATCTTTGTGCCGAGGATCTGCGGATTGCCGTTGAAGCGGCTCTTCCAGGTGGCGTAACTCAGGACCGCAACCTGCTCCTTCTGCAGATCTTCCTGCGCGGTGAAGACACGGCCCATGAGTGGCGCGATGCCGAGCGCGGAGAAGACAGAAGGCGTCATGCGCGCACCGTTGATCTGGGCCGGTTGGCCGGTTCCGGAAAACTCATAGTTCATGAAGCCATAGCCGCCGAGACTCTGAAAGGAGCGGGTATCGCGCGGGTAGACGACGACTTCTGGACCGGTAATCGGTCCTGGGTCGTGCTCGCCCCAGTTGGTGCCACTGACCCGATCGCCGAGGGTGACGAGGCGGTCGGGGTTGGGAAAAGGAAGCGGGCGCAGGAGAACTCCATCGACGATGGAGAAGATGGCAGTCGTAGCGCCGATGCCGAAGGCCAGCATGAGCACCGCCGTTGCCGTGAATCTGGGAGATTTACGCAATTGCCGAAAGACCAGTTTCAGATCGGTAAGGATTCTGGGCATGGAACTCCTCGAAAATGCATTAGCCGTTAGACGGAACCCACCTTAACACTGTTCCTTACCAGATCACGAATTTCGGATTTTCGCTCGATGCGACACTAGTTCATCAAGCGGCGGACCATCTCATTAACCGGCAAAACGGACACTGATCTAATACCGATGTGGCTAAGGCGTACTGAGGCTCTGAAAGCAACGGAAGCGGGGTGTTAAGCCGCTTCCATGGGGATGACTTGCCCGAATGGCGCCAGACGCAGCTCCGTGGAGGCCCACAACACCGGGTAGGCAGGAGCATCTTTCGGGAATGCGCCGCACAGGTCTGTAAGGAAAACCAGGGTCTGCGGCACAATACCGCGCTCGTCCAACCACCGGAAGCAGGGCGCGAAGTTTGTTCCTCCTCCGCCAATCGGGGAAAGTGCGATCGGCTGTCCCGCTTCGTAGACCTCGACGGTATGAACTTCGCTATCGAAGTAGAGCACATGCACCCGGCTCGGCCGCTGTCCTTCGAGAATGGACCGAATCTCCGCCTCGAAGAGACCCAGTTGACGCGCGTTGATCGACCCTGAGCAATCGACGGCGATGGCGATCTCCCCCGCACTTTCACACCTCACACCTGGACGATAGAGGCCGGCCCAGATGTGCCGCCGGTTGGGCGGCATCCAGCTGTAGTCAGACGGAATGGTTTCTGACCAGGCGCGGCGCAACAACTCACGTCAATCAACGCCAGCCGCTTCCGATTGGTCGAGGCTACGGGCAACGCCTGCCGGTAGCTTACCTGCCAATTTCGCGATGTTCTCTGCCTGCTCGACGGCTATCTTCCATTCCCGTGCCTGTTCTGTAATGGTGTGGCCGTCGTCTCCTTCAGGCTCGGGAGCGTCAAGCACCTGGCCAAAGCCGCCGGGTGTTGCCGGAGCAGCTGGCTCGCCATCTGCACTCGAATTGTTCGGTTGTTTTCCGCCCTCTTCGTCGGAAGAAGAACCATCCTGGCTCTCTTGTTCGCCGTTTGAACCGTCCTGATCTTGTTGCCCCTCGATCAGGTTGTAGATGCGTTCTGCACTCATGCCGCGAAAGCGCTGGTCGACGAGAACATCCTTTGGCAGCGTGAGCCCGGCATCCAGGAGCAGAGGGTTGACGGCATAGTCGCATGCCATATTCCAGCGTTTCCGATCACGGTCTCCGCGACGCGTGTGATGCTGAAGCGCCGGGTGCATGACTTCGTGGGCCAGAAGTCCGGCAAGTTCTGCTGCGTTCAGCGTCTCGACGAATGTCGGATTGTAGAACAAGGAGACGCCATCGGTGGCCATGGTCTGAATCGAGTTTGATGGCCGTCCACCCAAACGGAAAAGTAATGAACCAAAGAAAGGATGATCGAGCAAGAGAGCGGTCCGCGCCTTCTGGATCCGGACCGCGGGGGTTAGGTACTTCGTCATGGCGTTGTAGCCTCCATATACGCCGACATGTGCGAGAAGATCTCCTCGACACTTGGCGCGCTCTGCTGCCTAGATTTGTCGTTCTGTTCTACTGAGTCCTGCTCACGGCCGCGCAGTACTGCGTCCATCTGCGACAAGATCTGCGCGGCGTCCGATGCGGTGGCTACGCGGAGAATCTCGTTCTTCTTCAGATCGTGAGCGCTGAAGTTGCACAGGTGATCCTTGATCTCCGCCGCAAACCGGTTCAACTCCTCGTCCTGGTTGACATTGAGACGTGGCAGCAAATCGACGAGATCATAGACATTGGTAACTAACGAAGCATGGAAGCGCGACTCCGGGTCGTTCAGTTTGTCGACCATGTGTGTGACCACGTCTGTCAGCCGCATCCAAAGGTCCCTGGTCCCACGATTCAGCGACTGACGTACGCTATCGTCGATTTCGCGCACGACCCGAGCCTGCTCTTCCTCTGAGAGTGTCACTCGAAAATCATCGCCACTGGGAATGGGAAGCACTTCGAGCTTCACCCCAAACTTTGCCCGGAGCTTTTCGGCCGATGGATAGTCCTCCTCGCGAAAAAGACCGTTCAACTCTGGACGGACTTGTTCGATGTAGGACGGGTAGACCTCTAAAAACTCATCGACACTCTGGGAGAACGCGCGCTCAAACTCTCGCATCTGTGTGGTGAGTTCAAAGTATAAGTGTGCGGGCAGCAGACGATAGCCTTCATCGGACCAAGGCAAGGTGATCTTGTAAAAGTGCTGACGAATTTGTCCGGGGAGCGTCCGCAGCGCGTCAAGCTTCTCTGCGCCGCGCAGCAGTTGTTTGTTGTACCGACCTGCGCCCTCGTACGCGCCGTGTTGATGGGCAACGTCGCGGCTCACTTTGCGGTCGTGTTTCACCGCGGTCCAGATGCTGATATGAACTGCGGCCAGCATGGCTCGTTCGGTGATCATTGCAGGACCTCCGCATGTTCGACACCAAAGCGAACAAACTCCGACGTATGGGTGATCGCACGATTCCGCGCCGCCGCATCGCGTATTGCCAGTACGCGCATCTCGGTAGGCATGCGATCGAGATATTGCATGCCTTTCGCGATGGAGTGATCGCTGAGGACCCTTCCTAATGCAGTGGCAATGGCGATCTGAGCGGAAGGCTCCGCAGGGAGCGGCGCGCGATCCGGGTTCAGGAGGATTTCATCGATGGATGGCAGGTCACGAAACAGCCGCAGGAAAGCAACCAGTTCCGTCGTGGCAGCCGGCCCGACGGTACCTTCAAGCAACTGCGCCTCGATCTCGGTGGTTCCTGTGAAGAAGCCACTCTTCTGCCGCCGCGCAAAGCCGGTCAATACGTTCGAGGCCATCTCCCAGGAGCGGGGTGTTGGCCACGCATTCACATCCGGCGTTGCGTTGGCATCATGCAGGAGTGCCGGCTTGAACCGCAGGAAAGCGGTGATCTCCGCACGCAGCCCGGCACGAACCGCCCACTGGCACCAGTCTTCAAAGTCGGTCTCAAGGTTAAGATGGACGAAGCGATTGCGCAGAGGCCGGGGCATCGAAAAGTGCACGCCACGTTCGGACGCCGGATTGCCTGCGGCCACCACCACCCAACCCTCCGGGAGGTGGTATTCACCGAGCTTGCGGTCGAGCACCAGCTGATAGCAGCCCGCCTGCGTCATCTGCGGCGCGGCCGTCAGCTCGTCGAGAAAGAGGATGCCTCGGCCGGAGGTAGGTAGGAATTTCGGTGGCACCCATTCTGCCTGGTCTGCGGAGATGCGCGGCAACCCGCGAAGATCGACTGGGTCAAGCTGAACGGCTCGAATGTCGAGGAACTGCCAGTCGAGATCAGAAGCTACCTGGGCAACGATTTGCGACTTGCCCACCCCGCACGCGCCCCAGATGTGCAGGGGCACACGTTCGGTAATGAGCGCGTGCAGCGCTTCAAAGAGTTCAGAGGGTTTCATGGATTGTCCTTTACGGAGTGATTGGTCAGGCGAGGTTGAGATGGAGTGGAAACGTCGATGCGAACTGCGGCGTCAGGGAACAGCTAGACTGTGAATCCCCAAGAGAATGGGTTTTCCATCTCTCCGGGACAGATTGGCGTTTCTGGGTACAATCGAACGGACTAAGTAGAGCGGCATCACAAATCCAAGTTGACCGTGCCGAGGTCCTTGTCTCCCACGAACTTAGTTTTGAGTTTTTCAAGTGCCTGCCTGTATTCATCCACGAGAGGTATCGTATTTTGGATAAGATCGTAATTCGAACTGGGGTCAATCCTTTGTATAAATTCCCAGTCGGCTGCGTCTTCCTCCGAATTTCGGGCAGCCATCATCTCAACAATATGCTCGTCGATTGCCGCTCGCCCAAATAAACTCTCAGCTACGCGCTTAGCAACGATTCTGGCCTCCCTCTCATTTGGCAGGTCAAACCAGCGCTTAAGATTGTGCGTAGGCAGGTGGGGGAGATTAGCAAGAAGCGTGTGAATCGCCCACAGTCGTCTGTCAGTTACGAACTGCAAGAAGTGTTGAAGTTCGTGAGATAAGGTCATCACGAGTTGGACGTCGGAGTCACACGTGCTCCCGTGTAAATATACAACGCTGATATATGGCCACGAAATCTCACCGGATTGCGGGTCGATGGGGGCGATCGTATGCCACATATCCTGTGGCCACGCTGCGAGGCCGTGACCGCGAATTGGCCAATGAATGCCGCGATTTGAGTGCCCACCCCATTGTTCCTTGAGCCAGCAATCATCTCTATCATCCAAATAGCAAAGGACACGGAGTTCGGGAGGCAGATTGGGCGTGAAGTACTTGCAGACGCGATTTGCGATTTCCTCGCGATGCTTCCGACTCCCTTCATCGGAAGACTTCACGTGCAGGGAAATGGCAGTCATCTCAAATTCATCCACTGAGCGAAAGGAACCTATAGTGTTTCGGTTATTGGCTTCCTAGCGATTATAGACACGCAGCTTTGCTATGCCATCTGACTCACGTTCTATCTGGTAGCCTTGTTTGCAATCACACACCGCTGTTACGGATCATCGTACCCACGACAAAGATCCTCAACCAGCTGCTGAAGGTCAGAGATTGTCTGCGATCTCTTCGGCTGTGACCTTATCATCGGGCCAGTTGCGGTCATGCCATTCAATGGCATATGAGATGTCGTCATACCGCAGACGGACATTGGCCCAATCGAGCTTCGGGTGAAGTAGTCCCTCATCGCTGAGTTTTTGACGATCCCGAATGCCATTCAAGGTTTGCTTCAACTCTTGAATATCTCCGGGGTTCAGTGCCCGGAGGTCCCAGATGCGCACCACCATCGTGCGAGTGTCATCGTCGAATGTTAGGACGGAATGCAGATTGTAGTGAGCTCCATCCTTGAGAGCGAGTTCGACGCAAAAGGGAGGAGTCAGTTGCCCTTGGCGGAGCCACTTGAGCCAGCCCAATACAAAATTCGTTCCAATTCTCTTCGCGGGCTCTGCAGATTTCTCCTGGAAGTCCTCCAGCCTGAGGCATGGGTTTCCGGTAAAGCGGCCGCGCCTTTCCTCCAGGAGAAGCGGTGCAATCCATGCGCGTAGCTGCGACAAAGATCGCAGCTTCGGATACGGATTGCCATGCCATGGATGGTTCTGCAACGTGGCCATGGCTAGCGATTCGCAGCTTCTCCTAGGAGCGTCAAATAACCATGTGCTCCAAATGTCGGCCGCCACTCCGTAGTGGGTGCGACACAGAAAGGGCTCCCAGGTCTTTCGAAGGTCCTCTTCAGGTCGGATGTCAACAATTCCAACCTGAGCGATTTCAAACGTTGGGTTGGCACCCCATCCTTGCCGCATGAGCTCGACGGCTTCTATATCTGTGGCCGGGGCACCATATCCGAAGATGGTTAGCATATATCCGACCCTCAGCGCGTCCCTGAGCTTCTTCCACTGACTCGCGATAAATGGGTCAGAGTTGTAGTTTTTCTGGCGAACTGGGTAGAGGAGTTGAGTGGGCTGCAGAGATCCTCCGCATTTGAGACAAGGCTCCCCCCGAATTCCAGGGGTTCCTGTCGCTATGGCAGATCCCGATCATGACGTTCCCATGCAAAAACAATAGATGAGGAAGTTTCTCGATCTCGCGATGACGGATATACGCCTTCACGAGGAACGGATCCCAATTGAACGTGGCGATGAAGTCGTTTTCTCTCAGCGAAAGGATAAGGAAATCATAAAGGGTTGGGGTATCTGGCATCTCCAGCGCTTCGAAATAGGCTCTGACTCGCGATTCGATCTCGGACTTCAGAGACGGGTACCGCCCCTCGGTCGAGATTTCGTCATAGATTGCTTCGAAGTCGGACACATTATTGAAGCCGGCCGCTTCTATGAGCGCTTTAAGTTCCAAGCATTCAATTAGATCGGCCATAACAGGCAGCCGCTTGCCGTTCGCATCCCCGTTTGGAAATGATGCCCGGCTAGCGCCGGCACCAAGAATTACGACGTGGGGTGAGTGGTTGATCCCGGTGTTCAAATCGAGGTCGGGCAGATTGGGCAAGGCGTTTCCTCACGCGGCGAGGCGGATTTCTGCATGAAGCATATCCCAGGTCGACCAATCCTCAAATGTCGACAAGTATTTAGGAACTAGACCGCGACAGAGATTCAAATGATCCGCAGTGGCCAAAGTGGCTGAACCCTGGCCATTGGCTAAGGAGACCTACGAAGCGAGAAGGGCCTCGTCACCTTCCTCCGCTTCCTCATCCTGTTTGATTTCGGCAAGAATCTCGGCCTCTTCGTCCGACTCAGCCGGTGTTGCCCTCGCGTCGACCGGAGCGGGCATATCGAAAAGGCCACGCGCCGTGGGTTGCTCTGCCGGTATCTGCTCGTCTTTCTTCACAGGCGCAATCACCGGAGCAGCTTTCTTCGCTGTCTTCGACTTATTTCTCGCCTCATCCTGGGCCGCCTTCGATGCGGCGGGCCATCTCCTCTTTCGCGCGGTCGAGCGAGTTCTTCAATTCCAGATGACTGCCGACAAAGTTGACAATTGCATCTGGCAATTGTGCATCGAGCTCTGCGGCTGTTCCGGTGAAACTCATCGGCGTGGTGAGGGCAGCGTTTTCGCCGTCCGCCAGCTTCTTTGGCAGGACATTGACGCGAATCTGGTCTTCTTCGAGAGCGGTGACCGTCAAGAGGACGGACCTCTGGCGCAAGAGTGGAACGAGTTGCTGAAACATGGGCATCTCCGATGGGTGGTATTGGATTGAGTGCGGAAGTATGACTGTTTGTTTAAGCTGCGGCTCGGAGCCGGAGATTGCGTCTCCGGGCCTTTGTCCACATTTGGGGATCGACAGGCAGAGCGCTCATACGTCCTGTTTCGGCGTTGAAAAAGGCTCCGTGGTGGTTCAGCTTTCCATAGCGAAAGAGCCGCGCCAGCATGGCCAGTGCGCTCGACGCCAGGGTCTGGTTGATGAAGGGCTCTTGCCGATCGAGAGCTTCGATGGCGGAGCAGCTCGGTAATGGATCTTCACCGGCTGCAGCGTCGACGATTTCGGGATACAACTCACTGACAGTGCGCAGCCTGGCGGCAGCACGCCTATTCCGTGAGTTCAGCGGCTGCCCGAGGATGTATTGTCCGCTCCCCGCATTGTTCCCAATATCAAGCCAGTATGTTGTCGCGTGCATTGGCCGCGTCACTGCCTGGTCGATGATCTGCCGTGCGGCGCGAGTGTCGACGCATCCGATTAGCAAATCTGGAACCTCATTCAAGCACCTGAAATCCTATGAAACAGAACACATCTGGAGTGGCTACACTCCCTCTTGTGCGGATATAGAAAGGCGAGCGTTTCAGGTATTCTTTGCAAGCATTCAAAGTCCAGCTGGAAGAGGCTCCCAATTATGTCGATGCATCGCCGTGATCTATTGAAGTCCATCGGAGGGGCTGGTTTGCTCGGCCTGGCCGCGCCTGTCGTTCGCGCACAGGAGCAGTTCGCACAGGCCACGCGAGCCATGCCCTCACCACGTATCAAAGACATCAACGTCATTGAGTGCGCGCCAGCCGGAGTGCGGCTAACGGTGGTGAAGATCACGACGAATCAGGATGGTCTATACGGCTATGGCTGCGCGACATTTACGCAACGGGCTGAGCTGGTGAAGCCGGCAGTAGAGCGGTATTTGAAGCCGTTTCTGTTAGGCAAGACGACGGACCGGATCGAGGACATCTGGCAGAGCTGCTACGACAGCTCATACTGGAAAAATGGACCGGTGCTTAACAATGCGTTAAGCGGGATCGACCAGGCGCTGTGGGATATCAAAGGGCGACAGGCAGGAATGCCGGTGTACCAGCTGGCGGGAGGGAAGTGCCGCGAGGCGGTGGACTGTTACGCCCATGCCGACGGCCCGGAGTTTGCAGATGTGGTGACTGCGGCGAAGAAACTTATGGCACAGGGCTTCCGTAACGTCCGTGTGCAAGTTGGGCTGCCCGGGATGGCGGGCTATGGTTCGGCGCACGGGGATGCTCCGCAGCTGAAGGCGCTACACGACAAACCATTGTTCGAGCCGGCCTATCAGATGCGGCGCGCACTGAAGCTGCTGGAGGTCTGCAGAACGGAACTGGGAGACGAGGTCGAGCTACTGCATGATATGCATGAGCGACTGACTCCAAACCAGGCGGTGCAGTTCTGCAAAGACGCGGAGAAGTTCCGGATGTTCTTCCTGGAGGACCCGCTATCGCCGGAGGACAATGAGTACTTCCACCAAATACGCTCGCAATGCTCCACTCCGATTGCGATGGGCGAGCTTTTCAACAACCCTCATGAATGGCAGCCGCTGATCGAGCAGAGACTCATTGACTACATCCGCGTGCATGTGTCGCAGGCGGGAGGGTTTACGCCCTCGCGAAAGATCGCGATCCTGGCCGAACAGTATGGGGTGAAGACGGCGTGGCATGGACCAGGGGATGTTTCGCCTGTTGGCCATATGGCCAACATTACGCTGGATATCGTGAGCTATAACTTTGGCATCCAGGAGTACACGCCCTTCAATGCGGAGACGCAGGAGATATTCAAAGGGTGTCCCGAGATGAAGGACGGCTATTTCTGGGTGAACGAGAAGCCGGGTTGGGGAATCGAGATCGACGAGAAGATGGCGGCGAAGTATCCATTTATTGACAGTCCAAACCATTTGAATGGCGGGTGGGGGGAGATCAGGAAGAGGGATGGAACGGTGATCAAACAATAGCCGTCAGCCGAGGACTGAATGGTGGCGCAGCCCACTAGCCACGGAAGCTTTGGCGAAACACAAACAGCCGCCGTTCCCGATGTTAATTGGATCAGGCTTGATATTGAATGTTCGTATGCTCGAGGCATGTCTATGAAAGCGATGGTTCGTTCCCTGGTTGTGACTTGTCTGGCGCTCTCAATGTATCCGGTAGTGGATGCTCAAGCTCCTCAAACGGCCAAAGATGGTGTGTACGATTCGGCGGCGACAACGGAGCAGACAGAGACCGACGAATATACGCGCTATGAGTTGTTGGCACCTGAGACGGCTAGCTTCAAAATCTACTACGAGGTGACGGCGACTACGGCGGGCGCGAAGGTTTTCTACAACCCGATTCGCAAAGGCAGCGTCGCGAGTGATGAGAGTGTCTATGACGCGATGAGCGGAAAGCCGCTACCGTTCGAGGTTGTGAGCGGTGCCGAGGCGCGTAAGGATGCGTTGATGGCTGATGCCGACCTGGACACAGACTACATCAAGGTGACCCTGGCACGACCGGTGCCAGAACATGGGCAGGGTCGCATAGTGATCGTCAAAACCTATAAAGACGCGAAAAGCTACTACCTGGACGGGAAGATGATTATCTTCAATCGAGCACTGGGGATCCAACGTAACAAAGTGGTGTTGCCGGCGGGGTACGAGGTGGTCGGATTGACTGTCCCGTCGCAGATTCTGATTCAGAAAGATGGGCGGATTGCGATTAGCTTTATGCATGCAGGGACGGGCGAGGCACTGCTGGTGCTGAAGGCAATCAAGGATGCACAGACGGGGGCGGCGGCACTGCCGCAGGCTATGACAAAGAAGCGGAGCTGGGAGTCGCCGTTTGCAGGCGAGACTGAACAGGACCGGCTGTCGGAACGGTCCTATCAAGACCGGGATATTGTGTACTTCTTGCAGCAGCCAGAGACGCATGCGTTCAGCTTGTATCACGACTACACGGAGACGCGTCCGGGCGTGAACGGCTACGCAAATGTGGTTCGCGAGGGCAGCGTTGCGAGTCATCCTTCGGCTTATATTCTGGATACGGGGGAGCAACTGAAAGCGCAGGAGATGAGCGGTGCGGAGATGATGGCATCGAAGATGAATGTAGGGGAAACAGTTGAGGCGAAGGCGCGGGTGGTGGTGATTCCATTCGCTCCCGTGCAGACGGGCCAGACGTTACGTTTGCGGATTGCTGAGACATACACGGCGCCCGTGAGTTACATGCTGGATGGAGAGGAATTGGTGTTTGATCGTAGCCTGGATCGGCCACGGAATGCTGTCGTGTTGCCTTCGGGTTGGTATTGCACAGCCAGTGCGGCTCCGGCGACGGTAAGCCAATTGCCTGATGGAAGAGTGCGGCTGGATTACTGGAATGATCGACCGGAAGCACTGGATGTACTGCTGAAGGCAAAACGGCGTGTTACTGGGGAGTGAAGCTCGGGCCGAAGGGTCAGGGTCGCGGTTGAGGATGAGTTCAACCCGCAGAACCGTTTCACTGCCGCAAACACCACAGCGATCGGGCCCGGAGTTGGCCCAACAGAGCCGTGTTGGAGAACCGTGCTCGTTGAGATCAAGTACCAAGGTAGATAGCATTGCGTCGACCGTCTGAGCCGGCACGACTTTAGAGGCACAATTCCTTCGCCTCTCGAGTGACTAGGGGATCTGGAGATTTTCCAGAATTGAATGGCATCGTTTCTCTATCGCTATTTTTCATTCTGAGGTGTCATGCTACTCAGGTTGTGTCTCTTGCGACGGCACAAACAATTCTGAAGGTTAAAGAGTGGAGCCTTCAGGCAATAATTACCCCTTTCTTCATCCCACGCCAGGTTTTGTTAAACCCGCATGAAACCTCTGTTTCGCAGATCCTCTGGCCTATTTCGGGCAGGGTAAACACTCACGTCGCAAACCATTCCATTTCATGCCACATCCGACCGCGCCTGATTCGTCGGCACAGAACCTGCGCGTTCCGTCACCCCGTTGCCTGTCCGGGCGGGCGTCAATCACATACCCTGCTTTCTCATGACAATAGATCGAGAAGATGTATCCGTCATGCTTCACGTAGTTTCCGACAATATATTGCCAGTCCTTCGCATTAAACACCGGGCCAGAATAGTGCCGCTTCAAAGCAGAACCATCACAGATACGCGCCGGACCGCCGATCTCTGCCACTGTTTGCAAAGCCGCGTTGCTCAACGAGACTATTCTCTCCTTCGCAGCCCGATCATTGCGCGCCATCCTACCCGCTACGAGGGGAGGTGTCAGCGCAACGGTTACGGGCCCAAACGCAACACAGCACATCAGAGCAAACCAGACGGCGCGGCTGTGCTTGGGATTCGATAACGCCACCCTCCGAAGGGCTAGTCCAGCGACTAGCGACACAGTTGCCGATGCCAACATGGCCGAAATCACCACGAGAGGCACAAACGACGCATCGATTCTATCGATAGGCCACCAAATCAGAAAGCCGCCGAATGCGCCGACGCCCGTGCCAAAGAAAGACGCCCCGGTAAAGCGCAGCCAGACTCCATCGGACAAGATAGCGGATAGGCCCGCCGCCGACGCGATCAGCATTAAAGGAATCCACCAGAAAGGAAGATCAAGGTTGGGCTGCATAATGACAGGCCACCAGCACAATGCTGAAGCTGTCGCGGTCATAACGACCAGAAGCTTATTTCGATCCATAACTCGCGCCCTTTGCTATGGTTAGCAGACAGGCAAGGGCATTTCGGCCAATATTTTCCTTCACGTAATTGAAGAAAAATCTCGATTGAGAAAAGTCTACATTAAGATCGACTGTGACTCGTGACATTTGAATGGATCGGGCAAAAACAGCCTTGTCGTCCCCGCATCGATGGATAGTCAAATATCGATCTAAAGAAAACAACATTTAGAACCGCGGATTTACAGCGGCACGACCTAGAGTATGGCGCCAAACCCAAAGCTGTAGAAAACTCGAAACAAGGTGTTGAATCCAGCTTTGTCCTCTGATAGAGGAATTGTTGCCTCCCAGATACCAGATCCCTGAGGCTGGAGTGGATGTGTCTCAGAATCCAAAAACACACTCGGTGCATTCTTCATAGCACTGTCAGAGCTAAGTACCAAAAGAAAGCTTCGGCGCTGGTCGACATCTGCCATGAACGCAAGTGCAGTCACATCTGGGCTCAAATCCTTCGTCCCGGCTGCTACCGGACTGACAATCCCATCACGGCGAAGCAACCGATACACCCAATAATTGTGGGTACTAAAGGCCTCCCAACCGAATACTCTCGCCGAAATCGGCTTGGAACCCTCTTGTGAGGTTAATGCTCTGGCGATCTGCTCAAAGTCCTGACGGTCATTCGTCATGACAAAATACGAGTTAGCTATTTGAGCAGCATAATATTTGGTTGGGCTTGAAGTTTGATCGAGAGGAGGTGGTCTTCAGCGTCAGTACCCACAAATTTTGTGAAAGCAACCTGACGTAGCGGTTATCAATCGACTCGGAAGCCATTGCCACGACTACGTGGTACCGGGGCGGCATATAGAGGCATAGGTGCAGCCTAGCATGTTGACGTGAGTTGTCGGTTGAACGCTACCCGGCCGGCTAGGCTCCGACTGCGCGGAGTAGAGAGAATCGGATAGGGAGTAAAGCTCGGCCTGGAGGGTCAGGGTCGCGGTTGAGGATGGGTTCTACCCGCAGAACCGCTTCACTGCCGCAAACACCGCAGCGATCGGGTCGGGAGTTAGAGATCGTGTTGCAGTTTTCGCAATAGACCGCCTGGTGCAACGGAATGCTGCAGATCGCGGGCTCCGTGCGGATTTCTACGACTTTCGCCATCGAGCATCACCTCCAGGAGGCGTTGCCGCCATTTGTCTGGGGTTTGGTTTAGAGAAGCGGCCACCGACAGCGAATGCGTCATCTTCGTTCGTGAGTCGATGGATCGGAAAGTGATCGACTCCGAAGGTCTCGATGATCATTTCTTTGTGGCCCTCACAAAACACTTCTTTGTCGATCACCCAGGCCGCTGCCCGCCTGCACATCGAGCACTGGATAAATTTCATGGGTTAACCTCAGGACAGGAAAAGGGGATGCGATGTTTCGCATCCCCTTTTCCTGTTTGGTACTAGTAGTTAGGCTGCTGACTTGCTCGGAGCGGCCTGCGCCATCTCGTCTACCAGGTTCTTAAGCACACCGAAGTTCGGTACCTTGGCAAGAGACTGGACGCCGTGGTGGTCGAGTATCGAGTAGAACTTTGTCTCCGGGATCTCGGTTGCAATCTTCCGTATTTGCGCCATTCCCCGAGAGGCGCTCTCCACCCAGTTCAGGACGCTTTGTTGGAGTTGCTGGTTGGGAATATAGCGAGCGGAACGTACCTGCGCAACCATCGTCAGAATGCTTTGATACAAATCCTGGCCAAGTTCCTGGCGATGCCCCTCGATCTTCGTAGTGACGCCGGCATCAAGGGGACCCTTTGCAACAGCCGAGGAGGATCTTGGCCGCTGGTCCGGCTTCCCGGTTGCATGCGGCTGCGGTGCCGACGCTTGGTTCTTCGGAAGCGCCCACGCTGGTAGACTTGGAACGTTCTTGGGCTGCTTATTCTCGTTCAGATCAACCCACATCTCAGCAAAGCTGTAGAAATACCGGCCGAGTCCGAAGCACGAGCACGCACGTTTGAAGGCTTGCGCTTCTGCGCTTGTCATTGCGTTTTCGTCATCGGCCCACTCTTCTCCGCTACCACTGTGGCTTCCGATGCCGGCGATACTCACAGTGCAGGTCACCAGCACTTTGCCCGTTTGGATCGTCTTGTCTTTCTTGATCCTGGTTACCGGCGAGATGGTGTGGACCGTGTACTGGCGAGTCCATCCACTCGCGGTGAGGACTTTATTCAGCCTGTCCGTGTACGCGCGCGGATTGGCATACGGTGTGACACGACCTTTGCGGCCGTCGCGGGATGTTGCTGCCACAAGCCATTTGACCTCATCTTTGTCGAATGGCTCTTCGAGTCGCAGCAATACGTCCGCAATCTCTTGCGTATTTGTTTCCATGATTCACCTACTTGTCAGGAGTTTTGAAGAGAATCGCGCGCGGCGGTTCTGTAGAGGTGTGTGCGCGGGTACGTGCGGCGTAGCTAAAGCACGTCGCGGGTGTTCATTAATTCATAACTTCCGGGTGGCGGTGACACGGCCATAGATGGAAACGATCAATACTGGCAGCACCGCGCACAGTCACGACAAGCAAGGCGCGCTTGGCGGGTGCTGCGCCGAGTCGGCAACGTACAGAGGGTTATTGTGCCTGAGTCCACTGAACGACTTGGGCCGTCGTGACAACATCCGTCCGCTTAGCGAGCAGGCGATCGAGAAGACAGGCGTGCAATTCAGGATCACTGTCCGCGCAAGCGTCCCGGACAATCAGAACACGGTAGTCTTGGTCCATCGCCTCCAGGGCCGTCGAGAGCACAACGCCGCTGGTGATGATCCCGAACAGAACGAGCGTGTCTATGTCTTTCGCCCTGAGCAAAGCCTTCAGGTCAGTGCCTTCAAAAGCACTGATGCGGGACTTTGCAACGACTGGTTCGTCAGGACGCGCCTCCAAGGCGGGATGCAGATTAAGTAACTCGGTGTTCAGCATTTTGGCGTAATCGGGATTTTTGGTGAGAGACGAAAAGAGGCGGTT
>Ga0210395_10001305_pt1 | contig 19329 bp, 15 predicted proteins | sample IncBWH4OmetaG_FD_150861 | JGI IMG/M metagenome (GOLD analysis project Ga0210395, IMG submission 150861) | Forest soil microbial communities from Barre Woods Harvard Forest LTER site, Petersham, Massachusetts, United States - Inc-BW-H-4-O ...
GCTGGCGGAACAACGTGCAGCCGGGGTTGTGGATGCCGTCGTTTGTCTACAGCGAAGAAAAAGATCTGCACTACGCGATGAGCAAGAAGCTGGACTTCAAGGCGCAGACGCGGCTGTGGGGATATAACCTCGGCCATTCCCAGCAGGAGCAGGAGCTGAGCAAGATTCTGGTTGAGACGCCCGTGCAGGACGACACCAAGACAACCAATGACCTGTCGCCGATTCAGGCGCAGCGCTCGTGGGACCACCAGGCGGAAGACAACGTGATTGACCGGCTCGAGCGCATCGGATTGATCGCGCCGAAGGGTGAAGTCGACAAAGTCCTCGACACGGTGGTTAACAATCTGGAAGTGACTAACAACATCGACGTGGAGCCGGATGTGCGCTGCCGCGTGATGATGACCTCGACGCTGGAGTCCTACACCGTCGGCCACACGATCGTGCTAAGCCGTGGCTTGATCGACGTTTTGCCGGACGAAGCCAGCCTGGCGACGATGATAGCCCACGAGTTGAGCCACATCATACTGGGCCATCGCCTGGATTCTACGTATGCCTTCTGGGACCAGTTGCTGGTGGACGACAAGGAAACATTCCGCCACTTTGGGTTTGCGCGCACCAAGGACGAAGAAAACGCCGCCAACGCGGAAGCCATCAAACTGCTGAACAACTCGCCCTATAAGGGTCAGCTGGGGAACGCCGGGCTTTTCCTTTCGGCACTGTCTGCGCGCGAAAAGGAGATTCCCAACCTGGTCAGCCCGCACTTGGGAAATCGTGTGCCGGTGATCGGCGATCTGAAGGCTTCCTCGCCTGTGGATCAAAAACAGAATCCGCAGATGATCGCGGCGCTGCCGATCGGCGGTCGCGTGAAGCTGGATCCCTGGAACGACAGGCTGGAGTTGATCAAGAGCAAGCCAATCGGCACGGTGGCCGAGCGTGAGAAGATGCCGTTCGAGGTGACGCCCTTCATGCCCTACCTGACGCGTTTCGGCAGTGATTCGGGCAAGCCGATCGCCGCGAGCGCGGCGACGCAAGCCGACCCGAAAGCCCCCGACGTGCCAAACAAACCGAACAGGTAACTTCTGAAATTTAAAAACAGCCGGCCCGGTCGAGACATCTCGACTGGGCCGTTTTTCTTTTGCATGGGAGCCGAGTTCGGCCACTCCAGCGAGAAAGCGGCTCGCCCACGTGAGCGGGGAATTCACAGGCGATGGCTTTAACGCGCACGACCGGCTCTGGGAAAGAAGACACGGGGTCGGCCGGGGCGGGGAACGTCTCGCAGGCCTCCCAGTCGTTTTTCGAAGAACCGTTTTCGCCAGCGGCTGACGACCTCGCGGCGCGTACTGAGGCTGTTGGCGATCTCCTCATTCGAAAGGCCCTGCTCAGCAAGGAGCATCATCTTGGCCCGCGCCACAATAAAATAGGGTAACGTATATTTATTGGCTCGCCGTTCGAGCTCCTCTCGCTCTTGTTTGGTAAGGACGATCTTGTACGGGCTTTTTCGCGGCAAGTGAGTGCCCTCCCCAAACGAGCATAGCAGGAGGGGAAAAAACCGTAAATAATACGTTATCGTATTTATCACAAAGAGCACTAAGTGGCGCGGCGGTCCGCCTTACCTTTCACTTGAACCACAGAGTGCCGCGGTAATAGTCGAGGGGCTGCTTACACGTTCCGCCTAGCTTGGCACCCGCCAATTCCGGAAGACTCAAAAGCATGACCAGCAATATCATCTACTGTTTCTCGGAGGCCTCGAGAGGTCCCTACGCCAATTCATTCTGTCGAAGGCGGCGAGCTCAGCGTGGGCATGGGTGGCAAGGCAAAGGCTCTGCGAAGACAGCCGGAGACATAAGAGGCAGCCAGGAACAGCAGGATCAGGCCAAGCCCGGGATCAAACAGAAAACGCAGGACGAAAGCAGCGAAGACCATAAGGCCTACCATTTGCGGCTTCATCACCGGCCCTCTGAACCTCCAGTTCACGAACCGGGCAATCTCCTGCGGCCACTTGAACACCCAGTACAGGTTGTAGATGGGGATGAAATGGAAGCCGACGGCGCGCGCGGGGGAAATGGGGTGCTTCCAGCCGGGCACGTGCTGCATCACCACGTGATAACGATACACGCAGACGAGCCAGTAGACGCTGCCAACGAACATGAGGAGAAAGAGATACAAATTTGGAATTGGAATTTCGTTTATGACCACGTCCGGGGGGTGCAGCGAGGCGTCGACGAATTCCGCGACGATGGTGGCAAAACCCAGAAGATAGCCGACCCACAGTTGCGGGAGCGGCGGCAGGTTTGCCGGTTGCATCTGATCGGCGGGTAGGCCGCCGGGCGAAACGTCCATGCCATCCTCGAAAAACGCGCTTTGGCAGCGTAACGGTCCGAACCGAGGCGCGTCAAACCGTTTGGCGGCGGAGGTTCGAGCGATTTTTGCGGCAGGTTGCCCCGCCCCTTACTCATTTCATAGACTGGCTGGGTAGCAACGACAGGAGGACAAGGTGACATCAACCAAGAAACGCGTGTCGCAGATTGTTTTAAGCGCAGGATTGTTTACAGCGGGAATTGCGGCCGGTTCGCTCTATGCCCGCAGTGTGGCGGGCCAAAACCGGTTCGGGCAGCCGAAAACCGTGCTGCACGTAGTGATCTACAAGTTTAAGGACGCCACTTCAAACAATGACCGGGAGATGGCCGTCAACGGGATCAAGGAGATGGCGGGGAAAATTCCTGGCATCAAGAATGTTTGGCTGAAGACGGAGCGCAACCAGATCAAGGATTTCAGCGGCGTGTATGCGATTGAATTCACGAGCGCTGAAGCTGCCGCGGACTACGCCGAGAGCCCCGTTCATGAGGCTTGGTCCAAGAAGTGGCAGGAATTGCGAGAGAACAGCCTTTCCTTCCAGATCTCGAATCCATAAGGGATGAGCTAACCGTGCATGCTTCGAATGGGCGCGACGCGAGTCATGTGTCGCGGGCAATTCCGAATCTGCGCCGGAAGATGGCGTCTACCGCTCTATCTGACAACAAGCGCTCGCACCATTTCGCAACGACCGCTAACCCCGTGACGAGGTAGCGAATTTTCGGATTGGGCGCTTCGATCGCCTGGAGTACGACTCGTGCGCAATCTTCGGGTGTGGTTTTTGATTTGGCACGGGCGCCGGTGACACTTTCGAGGAATCGCGCATACAGCGGGGCGTAGGGGCCACTCGTCATTTTATCCAGGTAAGGTCTGGAGAGTTCCAGAGCGGCTTGCTGGATGCCGGTTACGATGTAGCCCGGCTCAATCAGAATCACCCGGACGCCGAAGGGATACAGTTCGAGGCGCAGCGCGTTGCTCATGGCTTCGAGGGCGAACTTGCTGCTGCTGTAAGCGCCTTGCGTCGGGGCCGTGACGAATCCGGAGACCGAGCTCATCATCACGATGCGGCCGCGCTTGCGTTCGCGCATGTGCGGCACCACGGCTTGCGTGACGCGTAAGACGCCGAAGAAATTTGTCTCGAACTGGCGGCGCCAGTCTTCCATGCGCAAGTCTTCGACGGCGGCGGAAAAATTCACGCCGGCATTGTTGACGAGGACGTCGATGGCGCCGGCTTTTCTAAGCACGGTGGCAACAGCTCGCTGGACGGAAGCGTCGTCGCACACGTCAAGTTCCAGCGTTTCCAAGGGCCATTTCTTTTCTTGAGCGAGCGCTTCAAGCTGGGCGCGTTTTCCTGGCGAACGTCCGGCGGCGAAAATGCGATACCCGCGCTCTGCCAGCAAGAGCGCCGTGGCTCTGCCCAGGCCGTCGGTTGCGCCGGTGATGAGCACGGATTTTTGAAGAGCTGCGCCGTTTGTCATTCTTCCCTCCAAGCCAAGGAAGCATTATGCTACCTGCTTCTTCCGTGATCCGGGCAGGCTTTAAAACGGCTGAAACGTTTGTTGCGAACGGCCCGTCACATGGTGCAGCGGCCGGTTGGGTGCCAGGACAAACATAAAAGTGAGGCGACGATGAGAATTCCGAGTGGAGTCTTGTGTGAGCGGAATCGGTTACGCAGGATTTGGTTGCCGGCCGTTGTGGCTTTTCTTTCGACCAGCTGCACGGCTGCGCTTGCCGGTGCGCAAGGCGCTCCGGCAAACGATGAAGAGTATGGCAGGAAAATCAGGGAGTTTACCACGGAGCCGTTTTTTCTCACCGACCTGGTCGATCATTTGCCGGCTTCCTCGACGGTGCCCTCACCAGACAAAATTCTCGGCCACATCGTTGGAGCGCCGGACTTTCTGACCTATTCGAAGGACATCTACCGTTATTACGACGAGCTCGCGAAGGCCAGTCCGCGCGTGAAAGTGTATCGCGTGGGCAAAACGGAGGAGGGGCGCGACTTCCTGCTGGTCGCCGTGAGCGACGAAGCGAACATCGCGCAGCTCGATCAACTGCGCGATATTACCGCCAAGCTTGCCGATCCCCGCAAGATCACCGATGGCGATGCGAAGCAGCTGATCGCCGGCGGCAAGCCGTTTTACTGGGCATCAGGATCGATTCATTCGCCGGAGACGGGATCGCCGGAGATGTTGATGGAATTGGCGTACCGCTTGGCGGTGGAAGATTCGCCGTTCATTCAAAATATTCGCAAAAACGCTGTTTTTCTGATTACTCCGATCGTCGAAGTGGATGGGCACGACCGCGTGGTGGACGCCTGGAATTACAAAAAGGCCAATCCCGACAAATCGCAGCCGGGCCTGGTTTACTGGGGGCACTACGTGCAGCACGACAACAACCGCGACGGGATCGCCATGGGGCTGAAACTTTCGCAGATGATGATGCAGAGCTTTTTCTATTGGCATCCGCAAGTGCTCCACGATTTGCATGAGTCGATTCCATACCTTTACGTGTCCACAGGCACGGGACCTTATAACGCCTGGCTCGACCCCCTGGTGATCAGCGAGTGGCAGAAGTTTGCTTACAACGACGTCGAAGGATTGACGGAACGCGGTGTGGTGGGCGTGTGGACCCATGGTTTCTATGACGGGTGGGCGCCCAACTATATGTTTTATGTCGCGAACGGGCACAACTCGATCGGGCGTTTTTACGAAACGTACGGCAACAGCACACCGGAAACGAAGGAAGCGGAGCTGCCTCCGAGTTCCACGAGCCGGGCCTGGTTCCGGCCCAATCCGCCTTTGCCCAAAGTGATGTGGTCTTTGCGCAACAACACCAACCTCGAGGAAAGTGGCGTGCTCCTTTCCCTGGACTACACGGCCGGGCACGGGCAGGAGCTTCTCAGAGATTTCTACGAGAAGAGCAAACGGTCCGTTGCGAAAGCCAGGACGGAAGGCCCAGCGGCTTGGGCCATCGTAAATGACGGCAGGCGTCCTGCGCTTGCGGCACAGCTCGCGAATCTGCTGCAGAGACAGGGCGCCGAAGTGCAAAAGCTCGAGCAGGATTTTGAGGTGAAGGAAACACTGCCGCCAGCGGCAAAATCCGCGGACGCGAAGCCCAGTGACGGGAAAACAGAGAGCAAAACAGCCGATAAAACAAAAACGGAGAAGTCGGAAAAACCCAAAGAGGATGCTGGCGAAAAGAAAATCGAGGAAACCAAGACCACCAAGCTTCCGCTGGGCAGCTACATCATCCGCATGGACCAGCCCTACAGCCGTATGGCGGACATGTTGCTCGACACGCAGTATTACTCGACGAGCGATCCGCGTCCTTACGATGACACGGGTTGGACGCTCGGGCCTTTGCGCAATGTGAAGACCGTGCGCATTACCGACACGGCGATTCTGAAAGCTCCGATGACGCTGGTGGACCGGGCTGCAAGGTTTGAGGCGGGCGGCGTGATTCCGCCGCACTCGGAGAAGGGCAAAGCGGCGCCAGCGGCGAAATTTTATGTGATCAACGCGACCGGCGAGCCCAACCTTGCGACGCTGCGTTTTCGGCTGAAGGACGTGAAGTTTTTCGCCGCGGAAGAGGGGTTCGAGGCCGCGGGACAGAAATTCGTTCCTGGGACTTTTATTCTACCGCTCGATGGCAATCCCCCCGACGTGGACTTGCGGCTGAACGCGACGGCACGGGAGCTGGGCGTTCGCGTGACGAGCGCGGAGTCCGTGCCGGAGGTAGCGCGCCACGAAGTCGCCGTGCCGCGTATCGCGTTGATGCACAACTGGACGGACACGCAAAACGAGGGCTGGTTCCGGCTCGCGCTGGAAGAGACCGGCGTGCCGTACGCCTACATTTCCGATATCAATGTCCGCAATACAGCGAACCTGCGCGAGAAGTACGATGTGATTTTGTTTCCGCCGACTTTCTTTGGCCTGCAGCAAATTCTTAACGGTATACCGGCTCGGACGCCAGCGGACGGTAGCGCATCCAGCGGGCCGATTCCCTGGCAAAATTCTTCTACGACGCCGAATTTTGGCGGGGTCGACGAGGCCCCGGACATTCGCGGGGGACTGGGATTCGAGGGCTTGGCGCATCTCAAGAAATTCATCGAGGACGGTGGGCTCTTCGTTCCTATCGGCCCCAGCGCGCACCTGCCGATCGACCTTGGATTGACCGATACGGTGAGCATCAGCGACACACATCAACTGCAGGCGCGGGGGATGATTGCGCGCGCAACGGTCGAGGACAAGGCCAACCCCATTACCTACGGATATGACGATTCCGTTGGCGTGTACTTCAACCAAGGGCCGGTGTTTAGTGTTTCTGTGGCGGGGAGATTTGGGAGGTTTTTTGGCGCCGAGGCGGGCAGTTCGCGGCCAAGCGGCCGAGGCTCGATGAGCGACCCGGACATCCCGCAGGGCCGGCTATGGACCGAACCAGAAGCGCCGGTGCACAGGAGTAAGGCGGAACAGGAACTCTACGTCGACCCGGATATGCGAGCGGGTCTCGGCTCATTCCTTCCGCCGCCATCGCTTTACCCGCGCGTTGTGCTGCGTTTCGCGGGTGAAAAAGATTTGTGGATTAGCGGCATGCTGGCGGGCGGCTCGGAATTGGCGGAATCGCCGGCCATCGTCGACGTGCCGGTGGGGCGCGGGCACGTCGTTTTATTCGCGACGAATCCAATGTGGCGGCAGGAGACGCAGGGCAGCTTTATGCTGTTGCTCAACGCCGCCTTACACTTCGACCACTTGAACGCCGGGCGCAAAACAGCGGCGCCGGCAACAGGGAAAGCCGCGGCCAGCGGTGCGGCTCGAAAACCGTAGGCTAGCCTAGCCGACAGACTGGCGTCTCGCTTTCGGCACACCTGGCCGCGGCCGCGGACCTCGGCGCAAAAAGGCTGCTAAGATCGTTCTATCTCTCGAGCTTCCAGTTGAGCGCGTGGGTGCGCCTGCATGGCCGACGACGGAACTCCTTTGATTCGAGAATCGAACGGGAAGTGGCGATTGGGCTTTTGGAGCCTGATCGCCACGCAATTTCAGGGCGCGTTCAATGACAACGGTCTGAAGTTTTTTGTCATTTTCCTAGTTCTCGGAACCAACCCCAGCGACTCCCAGAAGGATCTCCTAGTTTTCTACGTTGGAAATCTGTTTGCCGTGCCGTTCCTTCTGTTTTCCATGGCCGGTGGTTATCTGGCGGACCGCTTCAGCAAAAGAAGCGTGGCTATCGCCACGAAGATCTTCGAGATTTTCGCAATGCTGTTCGCGCTCTATGCCTTCTCTAACGGCAGTACGCGCCTGGCGTTTGCCGTGATTTTTCTAGCCAGTACGCAAGCGGCCTTCTTCGGTCCAACGAAATATGGCTTGCTTCCCGAACTGCTTCCGGACGAACTGTTGTCCTGGGGCAACGGGATTCTCGAACTGACGACATTCATCGCCATTATTGCGGGGGCTGTGGCCGGACCGTTGCTGGCTCAGCAGTTTCATGGGCGGGAGCTGTACGCGGGCCTCGTCTTTGGTGCTTGCACGTTGCTCGGTCTGACGACGAGCTTCACGATTTCCCGCGTTCCTGCCGCCGACCCTTCCCGGAAATTCCGTTTCAACATCTTCGGCGATCTGATCAAACAAGTTCAGGTTGTCCGGCCAGATCGTACATTGCACCTAGCCGTCGTCGGCAATACCTACTTCTGGTTTCTCGGCGCGCTGCTGCAGTTCGTGATTGTCTTTTACGGCCGTGAAGTCTTGCACATCGACGAAACGCATGGCGGGTACTTGCAAGCGGCGCTGGCCATAGGCATCGGGCTTGGCAGCTACGCTGCAGGACTTCTCTCGGCGGGCAAGATCGAGTATGGCCTCATCCCGCTGGGCGCCATGGGCATGTCGTTTTTTGCTTTCGCCATTTCCATCCATGGATTGACGTTTCTTCAGGTGGTCCTGCTGCTGGCCGCACTCGGATTTTCTGGCGGCTTTTTTATTGTTCCCATCAACGCGTTAATTCAGCACCGGCCTGCGGAAGACAAAAAAGGCAGCGTCATCGCGTTTGCAAATTTCCTGTCTTTTATCGGAGTCATCGGCGCTTCGGCTGTCTATTCCGGGTTTACACACTATTTGCACATCGGATTGCAGTCTTTCTTCATTTGGACGGCGGTGCTGTCGCTGGCGGCCACGGCTTACGTTTTGTGGCTGCTGCCGGACTCGTTGCTGCGGCTGCTACTGTGGATGCTTACGCACACGCTTTACCGGCTCGACGTTGCGGGGCGTGAACGCGTGCCGGCGCGAGGCGGCGCTTTGCTGGTGCCCAATCATGTTTCGATGGCTGACGCCGTGCTGCTCATCGCGGCGATCGACCGTCCCGTGCGCTTCTTGATGTTCAAAGGTTCCTACGATCATCCGCTGGTAAAGCCATTCGCGAAAATATTGGGTGTGATCCCGATTTCGTCCGATCAAGGCCCGCGCGAAATGATTCATTCCTTGCGGCGCGCGACGAAGGCCCTCGAGGACGGCGAACTGGTTTGCATTTTCCCCGAGGGCCAGATGACGCGCATCGGGCAGATGATGCCGTTCCGCCGGGGCATGGAACGCATCATCAAGGGTGTGGATGTTCCGATCATTCCTGTGAATCTTGACGGCGTGTGGGGCTCGATTTTCAGTTTTGCTGGGGGGCGATTCCTGTGGAAATTCCCGCGCCATTTGCCGTATCCCGTGCGCGTGACGTTCGGCGAGCCGCTGCCTGCAAGCTCATCAGCGCAGGAGGCGCGGCAGGCCGTGCAGGATCTCGGAGCAGAAGCGTTCGAGCGGCGCAAGCGCCACATGCAGCCGTTGCCGAGGACATTTCTCTACACCGCGCGGCGCCATCCGTTTCGCTTCGCCATGGCCGATGGACAAACACCGAAGCTGACTTTTTTCGCTGTGCTTCTGAGAACGCTCTTTCTAGCGCGGCGACTGCGGAAGACCTGGCAGGGCCAGCAAATGGTCGGGATACTGCTGCCGCCTTCCGTTCCCGGGGCTCTTGTGAATTTCGCGGCGATGCTCATGGGAAAAGTGCCCGTCAATCTGAATTACACCGCTTCCAATGAAACGCTGGAATCTTGCGCAAAACAATGCAACCTGAGGACGGTCATTACGGCTCGCGCCTTTCTCGAACGCGTGCACGTGCAGCCGCCAGCGGAAACGGTTTTCCTGGAAGACCTGGCGCAGAAGCCTCGTTTCAGCGAGCGCCTGGGCGCCGCTTTGGCGTTTTTTCTTCCGGCGCGAAGCATCGAAAAATACGCCGGGGCCGAGCGCAAGACGCAACTCGAAGACATCGCCACGATTATTTTTTCGAGCGGCTCAACGGGCGAGCCCAAAGGCGTGGTGCTGACGCACTACAACGTGTCTTCGAACGTCGAGCAGCTCAATCAGGTCTTTCTGCTGCTCCCCAACGATCGCATCATGGGTATTCTTCCTTTCTTCCACTCGTTTGGGTTCACGGGCACGCTGTGCCTCCCGGCCGCGACTGGGATTGGCGTTGTGTTTCACCCGAACCCGCTCGATTCCCGCGTGATCGGCGCACTCGTCAACAAATACGCGGTGACCATGCTTCTGGCGACGCCGACTTTTCTCAATGCCTACACGCGCCGCTGCGAGCCGGAACAATTCGGCAGCTTGCGCTTTGTGATGGCCGGCGCGGAAAAGCTGCCGGATCGAATTTCCCAGGCGTTTGAGGACCGCTTTGGCCTCCGACCGCTCGAAGGCTACGGCTGCACAGAGTGTTCGCCGGCCGTGACGGTGAATACCATTGATTTTCGCGCGGCATCGTTCCGTCAAGTGGGCGCAAAGCGCGGCAGCATCGGGCATCCGTTGCCAGGGATGAGCGTGAAAATTATCGATCCCGAAACCCTACAACCTCTGCCTGTCAATCAGCCCGGACTGTTGCTGGTACGCGGACCCAACGTGATGCAGGGCTACCTGAACCAGCCAGAAAAAACGGCGGCAGTTTTGCGCAATGGCTGGTACAACACCGGCGACATCGCCATGCTCGACGAAGATGGATTCCTGCGGGTCACGGATCGGTTGAGCCGTTTCAGCAAAATCGGCGGCGAAATGGTGCCGCACATCAAGGTCGAGGACAAGCTGCACGAACTGGCCAAGTCGACCGAACAAGTGTTCGTGGTGACTGCCGTTCCCGATGAACGAAAAGGCGAACGCCTGATGGTGTTGCACACGCTTGCGGATGACAAGTTGAAAGAAACTCTGGAACTGCTTGCGAAATGTGATTTACCGGCGCTCTGGCGGCCCCGCCCGGATCAGTTTCTGCGCGTAGAAAAGTTGCCTTATCTAGGCACGGGGAAGCTTGACTTGCGAAAGGCGCGCGAACTCGCTTTGGAAGTCGCGAAACAGGTGTGAGGCTCTCCCTCGAAGCGCTGCGTGCCAAGCGGGACCTTCCCTCGAAATGACTGGCGCCCGCACCGCGCATAAGCGACGTCGTCTAGTCCGCCGGATTGTGCTGACGGCCCTGGCGCTGGGGATCTGGTTCTGGACGCAATCGCTGATCGCGCGGCGAGCCGCGCCTGCCGCAGGCGTTGGCGATGCGCTTCACACCATGACCGCCGGCCTCAATTCCTACTTCTACCATTCGCCGACCGCCGCCAACGCGCTACTTATTCTTAGTTCCGCTTTACTCGATGGACTTGGAATTTTCTTGCTAGCACGCTGGCTCTTTGGTCCGAGCGTCCGGCCGTTCCTGGGACTGGTAGTACTGCTTGGGCTGCGCCAAATCATGGAAGCCATCTGCGCGCTCCCGGCGCCTCCGAACATGATCTGGCACTACCCCGGATTCCCCTCGGCACTGGTCACCTACAACGTGGGCAACGATTTTTTCTTTTCCGGACACACCGCCATCGCGGTGTTTGGCGGAATCGAACTAGCGCGGCTCGGCCGGCGCTGGCTCACAATGGTGGCTGTAGGCATCGTTCTCTTCGAGATGGCCACCGTGCTCATCCTGCGCGCGCATTACACCATGGACGTCTTTACCGGGATCCTCGCGGCACTTTCTGTTGCGCGGTTTTCGACTGTGGTTTCGCCGCTCATCGACGCCTGGTTGGTTCCCGCCGAGTAAGTTCCACGACCATCAAGCGTGGGGTGGAAAGATCGCGCTTGACAGGTAAGCATTCACTTACCTATTCTGTCTTCCATGAAACGGTCGCGGCCGGCTTCTCCTGGTGACGTATTCGCCGCTGTCGACGATCCCACGCGCCGGGGCGTACTCGATCTCCTCAGCCGAGGCGAACTTCCCGTGCGCCGCATTGCCGCGCCCTTTGCCATGACTCGGCCAGCCATCTCTCAACATTTGCGCATTCTTCTCCGGGCGCGGCTCGTGCAAGTTCGCCGCGAAGGACGCGATCGCTACTACCGCCTCGACGCCAAGCCGCTTCGCCAAATCCACGACTGGGTCGGCCACTACGAGCGCTTCTGGCGAGGGAAGCTCACCGCTCTAGGCAAATTCCTTGATGAGGGAGCGAAGAAAGAGACCCCGTCATGAACCGTGATCTTATGTTTGAAGTCATTTATAGGCATGCGCCGGAGAAAGTCTGGCGAGCGCTGACCGATCCGCAAGCCATCGCCCAGTGGCTGATGAAGAACGATTTCCAACCGCGCGAGGGACATAAATTCCAATTTCGCGTCGAGCCGAAACCGCGCGGGTGGACCGGGATTGTGGACTGCGAAGTCCTCGAAGCCGACCCGCCGCGCAGGCTTGTCTATTCCTGGTGCGGCAGCGGACTCCATACAACTGTCGCTTGGACGCTCGAGCCCGTCGCGGAAGGAACAAAAGTCCGCCTCGAACATAAGGGCTTCCGCGGAATGCGCGGCTGGATGGTCAGCCGGATGCTCGGCAAGGGCTGGAGTTCGAAGATTCTCACGAAAAACATTCCCGCGTTGCTCGAGCGCTGGAGTGGCGATGGACCCGTTCCCGACGTCCCGGAAGCGCAGTGCACCACGCATAAATGAAAAAAAAGGAGACTCCATGAGTATTCGCTTAGGTAATGTGAACATTCTGGTTCGCGATTATGACGAAGCGCTGAAGTTCTACACGGAAGTCCTGGGATTCGAGAAACGCTCGGATCAAAAGTTTGGCCCTGGCGCACGATGGGTCACCGTAGCCGCGCCCGGCCAGGACGTGCAGATTATTTTGCAAAAACCCGAGCCGTCCATGCATGGCGAGGAGGCAGCGCGTAAAATGACCGAGCGCATCGGCCAAAATCCGACATGGGTTCTCGCGACCGATGATTGCCTCAAGACATACGAGCTGTATTCTTCGCGCGGCGTGAAGTTCGCCGAGCCACCGAAAGAAATGCCCTGGGGCATGCAGGCGATCTTCAAAGACCTGTACGGGAATTCCTACGCCCTGGTACAGAGCCAGGTGGCGTCGGCGAGCCGGTAAATTCTGCGGGGGGGTCTGGGGTCATTCATATCGCAGCGCGACCATGGGATCGACTCGCATGGCGCGCCGCGCGGGGATGTAGCATGCCGTAAGCGCCACGATCGTGAGAAGGATGGCCACGATGGTAAACGTCAGCGCATCGGTGGCGCTCACCCCGAACAGCAGGCTGGCCATGAGTTGCGTCAATCCAAAAGCACCCGCGAGGCCGATGGCCACGCCCATCCCAACCATCTTCATCCCTGTCCCCAGGACCAAGCGCAGGACATCGGTTCTCTTTGCGCCCAAGGCTACCCGGACGCCGATCTCCTGCGTCCTCTGCTGGACGACGTAGGAAATGACACCGTAAATCCCGCTCGACGCAAGGCCCAGCGCCAGCGCAGCGAAGGCCCCCAGCAGGATCAGCGAAACCTGCTGGGTTGCGAGCGAGTCGGAAATAATCGAGTCCATCGTTTGCGTACCGGACATGACATGCTCGCTGCTGATGCGCTTGATGGCTGCCCGCATCGATTCGCCGACGGCCGGCGTCTTCGGATCGTACCGCACCATGACGCCGGTCCCGTTCCAGGAAAGGGCCATGGCTTCATCGGGAAGCTGCATGTACGGAAAATAGAGCTGCGCGTGCAGTTTCTCCTTGTCGTCAGAATCCAGACCCCACTGTTTTACGTGCCCAACCACGCCGACAATCTCCGCGCGCCCCCCTTTGTTCGTCAAGAAAATGTGCTGTCCGATGGGATCCTTGTCGCCGAAGTACTGTTTTCGGAACGAATCGTCGATCACCACGACACGGGAGGAGTTTTCATTGTCCTGCGCGGTAAAAAATCTCCCGCGCTCGAGCGGCGTGCGCATTACATTCAAGTAACTCTCTTCCACCACGTAGCTGAGCGCCATGTTCATTTCGTTTTCGCTTGTGGGTTTTGGCTGGCCTTCAATCCAGAAGAGATCTTCGTCATCACTGAGGATCGGCGTCGCCGCCCAGGAGAGCGAAACGGACTGAACTCCAGGAACCGCCGCCAGCTCCTGGTCGACACGCCTCAAAGCGGCGCGAATGGCGGCGGGATCTGCCATGTTCATCGAGGGAGGGAGCGCAACGCCAAAGGTCAGTAGATTATGCGAATCGAAGCCCGGATTCACATTCCAAAGCGCACTGAGGCTGCGGATCATCAATCCCGCGGCGATGAGCAGCACCAGCGCCATGGCCATTTCCACTACCACAAAGACGCCCTGCGCACGATGACGCGAGCCGCTGCCGCCTCGCCCACCTTCTTTGAGGGTATCGTGCAAGTTGGGGCGCGCCGATTTAAGCGCCGGCCCCAGCCCGAAAAAGATTCCGCACCCGAGCGTTATCAAGAGCGTAAAAAGCAGCACGCGCGCATCCAGCCCGATCTCCGCCGCGCGCGGGAGAGTCACGGGCAACTGAGCGATGGCCACCTTCGTGCCCCATCCTGCCAACAGCAAGCCAATCGTTCCTCCCGTCGAAGCCAGCAGCAGGCTCTCCGTGAGCAGCTGGCGAAGCAGTCTGGCCTGGCTTGCGCCCATAGCGGTGCGGATCGCGAATTCGCGGGTGCGCACCGACGAGCGGGCCAGCATCAAATTGGCCACATTGACGCAAGCGATTAAAAGCACAAAGCCGACGGCGGCCAGCAAAACAAGCAGAAATACCTGCAAATCCTTGACCATCGTCTGTTTCAAAGGAAAGACTCCGGCTCCGATGCCCTTGTCCGTATCGGGGTATGCGGCGGCGAGTCCCTCGGTGACTGCCTGCATATCGGCGCGCGCTTGCTCAATCGTGACACCAGGCTTCAGGCGACCGACACCGTGAAAGCCTAGGCCGGCGCCGCGTTTCGGCAATAGCGGGTTTCCCCATTGTCCGATGGGCACATAAACATCAATGTCGTGGAAACCGCCCAGCGAAAGCTCAAAACTTGCCGGCACTACGCCCACGATGGTGTAGGCCTGGCCGTCAAGTGTCAGGCTCTTTCCCAAAATTTCGGGCGAGGAAGCAAATTTCCGCTTCCAGAGACCACCGCTGATCATGGCGATCGGAGCGGCGCCAATCGCGTCTTCTCCAGGAGCGAACGAGCGGCCTATAGCAGGATTGACACCGAGCACGGCAAAAAAATCAGCAGAGATGAGCCTCCCGCGCAGCTGTTCAGCCTCACCAAGCCCAGTAAGGTTGTACGAATAGCCGCGAGACAGGCCCATACTCGTGAAAGTCTGATTGTTTTTCTGCCAGTCCAGAAAGTTCGGGAAGGAGATGGAGCCAGTCGCAAAATTCTGTTTACTTTCCGCCAGCCAGACCAGCTGCTCGGGATGCGGGTAAGGCAGAGGATTGAACAATACGCCGTTCACTACGGAAAACAAGGCGGTGTTCGCACCGATACCCAGCGCCAGCGTGAGAATGGCGACCGCGGTGAATCCCGGCGATTTCAGAAGCATCCGCAAACCATAGCGCGCATCCTGCACCAGTTTTTCAAACGAAGCCCAGCCCCACATCTCCCTGGTGACCTCCTTGATCAGGCCGATATTGCCCAGCTCTCGACGGGCAACGCCGCTCGCTTCTTCTTCGGTTTCACCGCGGTTCGTTCGGTCTTCGACCGCCATTCGCAGATGGCTTTTTAGTTCTTCGTCCAGTTCGCTTTCACGTTTTTGACGATTCCAACGGGAAAATGTCACGCTTCGCTCGCCCTCTTCGCTGGATTGAGCACGCCCGAAATGGCATCGGAAACCTGCGCCCAGCGCGAGCGCTCGGATTCCAGTTGCTTTCTGCCTCTGGCGGTCAGCCGATAGACTCTGACGCGCTGCTTGTTTTCAGAAACTTTCCAATCCGCGGTGATCCATCTCTGACGCTCCAGCCGGTGCAGCGCTGGATAGAGCGAACCGGTGTCGACCTGCAAAATTTCTCCCGAATTTGTGCGGATCGCCTGGCTGATCCCGTAGCCGTGCTGCGGCCCCCACCGCAGGGTTTCGAGGATGAGCAGATCGAGCGTTCCTTGCAACAGCTCGATACGGTTCTGGTAGCGTGGACTCATGCTCACCTCAGGCTGTAGAGGTTCTACACCCAACGCATGTAGAGCGTCTACACCCATGAGGGGAGCAATCGAGAGGCCACCAAGAACAGCGGGCAAGTGATTGCCGGGACAGCTCTTAGCCGAAGCCGTCCGGTTTCTCTAACGCCATCCTTGACCGCTCCCGGGACCGCGTGTCGCGAAACCGGCCAGTCCCCCGGGTTCCCCTTTACTCTTGGTCCGCTCGCGACAGTTAATCAGATTGTGGCGCGGCCTGGCTGGTGCTACGGTTTTATGTACTTGGTGGTGAAAACATGCAGCGTCTCGGGCGTCAAATCGCCCTCTCCCTGTCGATCATGGCGTTCTTGCTCTCTCCTATCTGCTTCGGAAAGGAGCAAACGGCCGCAGGCCAAAGCGCGCCGCTAAAAATCGGTTATCTGATGGACTCCCTCAAAATCGAGCGCTGGCAGACAGATCTCGACACTTTCCAAAAACGCGCGAGAGAGCTGGGAGCCGAAGTGCTTGTGGAAACCGCCGAGGGAGACGACGATCTGCAATTGCAACAATCTCAGAAGCTGATGGATTCCGGCGCGAAAGTTCTCGTCCTGGTGGCCCACGACACGGACAAGGCCGCCCGCATTGTGAACGCTGCCAAGGCCCGCCAAATCCCTGTGATTTGCTATGAGCGCCTGGTGCGCAACACGGATGTTGATCTCTTTGTCGGCTCGAACGTTGAGGTCATTGGCGAGCTGCAGGCCTCTACGCTCGCACGCCTCGCGCCTAAAGGAAACTACGTTCTGATCGGCGGCTCCCCGGCCGACGCCAATGCCAAAATCTTGCGCGAAGGCCAGATCCGAGTCCTGAAGGATTTTGTGGCTCGTGGCGACCTGAAAATCGTAAGCGACAGTTGGGCAAAGGATTGGGACCCTGCCGAAGCCTACGCCATCATGTCCAAAGCGATTGATTCAACGAAAGGCGACATCACCGCCGTTGTTGCTTCCAATGATGGAACTGCGGGAGGCGCGATCCAGGCGCTCGAGGAACACAAACTCGCCGGCAAGGTGCTGGTATCAGGTCAGGATGCGGATCTCGCCGCCATCATCCGGATTTTGGATGGCACGCAGACCATGACCGTCTACAGGCCGCTGGCCTTAGAGGCGCGACTGGCCGCCGAAGCTGCCGTGAATCTGGCGGCCGGCATATCCGTCAAGAATGCCGTTTCGATTTCCAATGGAACCAAGACTGTCCAGGCCATACTTCTAAGCCCGGTGGTGGTCACCAGAGACAACGTGAAGCAAACGGTTATCAAAGACGGCTTCCAGAAGCTGGAAACCATCCAGAAGAGCCTGCCCAAGGAAAAGTGGCCGAATTGAAGCCGAGAAGCGGCGCGCGTTTCTCGTAGAACAAATTAAAATTTCACGCCCCAGAAGGACGGGTCCGGCTTAATCAGCTCGAGGCCAACGTCCCAGGCTTCATGATCGCGCCAGACAACATGCGCCTCGGCGGTTCGCCCGCTGGTGGGATTGATCAGGCGGACGCGCTTGCGCAGCGGAAGTCCCGCTCCCACAACGGCCAGACACCCGGACTTGCTTATGTCCACGGTGACGCCGTTGGCTTTCTGTCGCTGGGCGCCTTCTTCCCATTCGACTTGGAATTTCACTCGAGAGACGATGCGCCGGTGGGTGCGCAATTTCTCCCATCGCTCTTCAAGAACCTTACCTGTAGGAATGCTGATAGTGCTTACGGCGGTTTCGGTGGCCATGCCTGCCTCGCAGCTTGTGGGTTTCGTTACTTGGCCGGGTGGAGCAAAAGATAAGGTATTTCGCGGGGCTTCGGCAGTCAATAGTACTTCTTATAAATTTTTGTGCCGACGAGTGCGTAATTTCCACAGGAAAACTTTTCGACCGCCCTGCTGGACCTCCTCGAGAGATTCTTATAATCGCCTGAACGCAAAGGCCTTAGCACACTGCCCAGGCGCGGAGCCAAGGCCGCTATTCCCTTTTTCTTCTCCTTAGCTCTAAGCGGAACAACCGCAGACAGGTCCTCTGTCCATGCGAATACTCTCGAGCAAGAAAATGAATCGAAATAGGAAGTTCAGAAAGCGCGGATCGTGATAGTTTGTCTACAGCCAGTTCGCGGTATGCGAGCAGCTTGTTGGAGGTAAAACCGTGGCCCGAGAACAAAACCCCGCTTTTCGTTCCCGTCGCGCATTCTTGCAAGTTTCCGCCGCCGCTGCAGCGGTGGCGGTTGGATACCGCATCGTCACCGAGCCAATGCTGGCCCATGCCGGATCGATCCCTTATCCCAAAGATGCGGTGCTCATTAATGCAAACGAGAATCCTCTGGGGCCCTGCGGCGTGGCCTGCGAGGCCGTCAATAGCATCGCTTCCCAAGGCGGCCGCTACTCAGACTGGATGACCGGAGATCTCATAAAAACATTTGCGGCCGCCGAAGGCCTCAAGCCCGAGTATCTCCGCGCCTTCCCCGGTTCCAGCGGCCCGCTGCACTACTCCGTGCTGGCCTTCACATCTCCTGCGAAAAGCTACGTCACTGCGGATCCCGGCTACGAAGCCGGTACGCATGCCGCAAAGGTCTCCGGCGCGCGGGTTGTAAAAGTGCCGCTGACGAAAACCTACTCGCACGACGTGAAAGCCATGTTGGCGGCAGCTCCGGATGCGGGCTTGTTTTATATTTGCACGCCAAATAACCCCACCGGCACTCTGACGAGCCATGCGGACATCGAGTTGCTGCTCGCCAACAAGCCCAAAGATTCCATTCTTCTGGTGGACGAGGCGTACATCCATTTCTCCGACGCTTCTACCGCGCTCGATCTGGTAAAGGCAGATAAAGACCTGATTGTCCTGCGGACGTTCTCAAAAATCTACGGCATGGCGGGTTTACGCTGTGGATTTGGAATCGCCCGGCCGGATCTTCTCGAAAAAATGACCGCATTCTCCGGCTGGAGCGCCATGCCCATCACTGCGGTGGCCGCAGCGACCGCCAGCGTGAAGGATCCGCGGCTAGTGCCCGAACGAAAACAGATCAATGCGACGATTCGCGAAGCCACATTTCAATGGCTCACTAAAAACGGCCATTCCTTCGTTCCCTCACAGTCAAACTGTTTCATGCTCGACGCAAAGCGCCCCGCGAAAGAAGTGATCGCTCAAATGGCCGCGCAAAATGTTTTTATCGGCCGCCCCTGGCCCATCTGGCCCACTCACGTTCGCATCACCGTCGGCACGCAATCCGAAATGGAGCGGTTCCAGGAAGCCTTCCAACACGTCATGTCCGGGGCCGCCGCAAGCACGCTACGGCCCGCGCCGGATGCATCCACGATTCATCTCGACGGCCTCGTTCTTCCAGCGAGCCGCGCCTAAAAGCAAGAGGACCACTCAGTTCTAAACAAAAAGGCCGCCTTGATTGCTCAAGACGGCCTTTTCGATTTTAATCCCGGCGACGACCTACGTTCCCACACAGTTACCCGTGCAGTATCATCGGCCCGGCGAGGCTTAACTTCCGTGTTCGGGATGGGAACGGGTGTGACCCTCGCGGTATG
>Ga0210395_10001306_pt1 | contig 19326 bp, 18 predicted proteins | sample IncBWH4OmetaG_FD_150861 | JGI IMG/M metagenome (GOLD analysis project Ga0210395, IMG submission 150861) | Forest soil microbial communities from Barre Woods Harvard Forest LTER site, Petersham, Massachusetts, United States - Inc-BW-H-4-O ...
TCGGCTGCGGCGAACCCGCGCGTTCCCGTGCCGAAGTCTTGCGTTACCAGCTTGTCACCCACTTGCGCGGGCCGCGACCGAACGCTTTGAAGGCTAAAGTCACACATCGGCGACTCCTTTCTTCCAAGGTCTTCCCAAGGTGAAGCCCGCCCAAAGCGCCCCTCCGATAATGCGTTCAAGCAAGATTGGTGCCGCGACAAAATGAATTTTGGGCGTTGCCACGACGCGCAGCCTTGCCGAACCTTTAATTGCGGCCGGACGCGGTGCGGGTGGCATATTTTGGCGTCCGTCAACCGGTCATGGCGGCCTTTGTCGCAGCAAGCGTCGGTATCGGCTGCCACCGACACGGCACGTTTTTTCACCGTCTTGCCCAGAATGGCGGCTGCCGGCCGCAGGCGCGCGGTCGACGACACGCGGGGGCGATGTCCAGGGTTTATTCGACGGTTATGCCACCGACCATGCCATTCCAATCGTGATCGGAGCAGCGCAGATCGTAGGTGCCGGGCTTATGCGCCGTCAGCAGCAAATCCTTGGAGTCGCCGGGCTGCATGACGACCTCGGTGTGTTCGCGGTTGAGCACCTCGGGATTGTCGATATCGGTGGTGCCGAAAAAAGTCGGCGCGGTGACCTCGTGAGTTTCCTTGCCGTGGTTTTCCATGTGCAGCCGGTAGTGCACGTCGCGCTCGAAGGTCAGATGGTTCGGAATGAACTTGTAGTCGATCATGAACAGATCGAGCGTCACCGTGCGCGGCTCCGACTGCGATGCCGGAGCGCCAATGAAAATGGCGAGCAACGTGAGCAAGCCCGCAGTGGCAAAATTTCGAAGCATTGTTGCTATCCGCCAGCCGATGAGCTGTCGTCGCGCCCCGGGCAATATAGCGCCGTCGGGCCAGAATCAGAACGAAACAAATCACGATCGCGGCAATAAATGGCGTGGCGTTGGAAAACCTCGAAATGGGCCGGTTTTGTTGCTTATACGTAGAACCAACTGCCGTTCAGGATGGCCCCGGCGTATGCAGCGCGGCGGTGATTTTTTGCCCGAATTCATCGAGCTCGCCGGCATCGATGTCGCTGACCGCCCACAGGTCGAGGCCGCCCTCGCGCCAATGGCGGATGTTAAATCCCTGCACGGTTTCGTTCTTGACGCCGTGGACCGTAGCGCCCAACGGCTCGCCGACGAACAGATTGATCACGTGCTTGCGCCGGTGATAGACGATCGAGGCCACCGGCTGGCCATTGATGTAATCGAGCCGGCCGCCGATCAAGGTAAAGCCTTGCGCGGTCAGGTCGATGACCGGCGGCGCGACATCGAGCTTGCCGTTGAACCACGGCTTGACGGTGTGCTGGTCGCTGGTTTCGACGTCGGTGAGATGCCCGGCCTGCAACGAGCGCAAATGCGCCGACACGACGTCGCTCGCGATCTGTTGATTTTGGTCGTTGCGGACCACGGCAATCACCAGGCTCGCCGCCACGGCTGCCGACAGCGCGGTGCCGACGGCTAAGCCGCCGAAGAAATTTTTCCAGGATTCGCGCAGCGAAGCGAACCACGACCGACGCGGTGCGGAAATGCGCGCCGCCGGCACCGCCAACGCCGCTTCGATGCGGCTGCGCAGATGCGCCGGCGCCGCTTCCTTCAGGTTCGCTTCCGCCATCGTCGCGCGCATCGCGCGGAAGGCTTTGAGCTCCTCGGCGCAAGCCGGGCAGGTCGCCACATGGGCCTCGACGTCGCGGGCATGGCCGGCGTCGAGCTCACCGTCGATGAGCGCATGCAGCATGATTTTGGCATCCGCGCAGTTCATGGCGCAGCCCCTTCCGCCACGGTCCAGGCCGAACGCAGCATTGCGCGTGCGCGGGCCAGCCGCGACATCACGGTTCCCACCGGCACGCCGGCGACGTCGGCGATCTCGTTGTAAGACAAATCGTTGATTTCCCGCATCACGATGGCCTCGCGAAACGGCTGCGGCAGCGCGGCAACGAGCCGGCGGATGGTATCGCCGTCCTGCTGGCGCAACAGCGCGGTTTCCGGCGAGGCTTGCGGCTCCTGCCAGATCGGCGGCGTTGCCTCGGCCTCTCCGTCGTCGGCGAGATCGGCCGGCGTTTCTTGTCTGCCGCGCCGCGCGAATTCGGCGTTACAGACGTTACGCAATATCGCCAAGAGCCACGGTTTCATCGCCGGCCCTCGATAGCTGTCGAAATGGCGCAGCGCGCGCAGATAGCATTCCTGCACCGCGTCCTCGGCATCGGCCGGGTTGCGCATGAGATAGCGCGCCAGCGTGTAGACGTCGTCGAGATAGGGCAGCGCGGCGTCGCGAAAACGCCGCGCTTTGTCATGCTGGTCATTAGCATCACCTGCCATGGTACCGCGCTCGGCCATCCACGACGCCATCGACGTTGACTGCTGCAACGGAGCGAGCATCACTGCGTCGTGTTGCTGCCCGTCGCCGCTTCTACCACGATCGTCCCGGTCATGTGCGGATGAATGTAGCAGAAGTACTGGTAGGTGCCCGGCGTGGTGAAGGTGAACGAAAAGCTGTCGTCGGTATCGAGCGCCTGCGATCGCTTGAAGGCGTTGTTGGTGACCGCGATCCCATGCGGGATGTCGTCCTTGTTGGTCCAGGTCACCGTGGTGCCGGCCTTCACCGTCACCGTCTGCGGATTGAAGGTGAAGTTGTCGATGCCGACGGCTGCCGCCGCCGCGGTTTGCGCTCTGGCGAACAGCACGCCGCCCGCCAACACCGACCCGACCGCGGCGCCGATGAGCGCCGCGCTGATTGCACTTCGCAACATGGTCTTGTCCTTTAGGCTTTCAGCGGCGTGTCGATGATGGCGAGCCGCTGCTCGTTCTGCTTGAATGTGATGCTGGCGGTACCGAGCATGGTGCGCAGCTTGTCGTCCTCGACCTTCATCGGGCCGGGCGAGGGTGCCGCGCCCGGCGCCGGCTGCGGGAACGCGGTGGAGCGGGCGGTGTGGAACGTGACGTTGCCTTCCACCTTCTGCATCACCTGGTGGATGTGGCCGTTGAGCACCGTCACCGAGCCGAACTTTTTGAGGTAGGTCAGCGCCTGGGCGCCGTCCTCCGTGCCCCAGCCCCATTCCGGATAGACCGTCCACAGCGGAATGTGCGCGAACACCACGATCGGGGTCGAAGCCGACCGGCTCTTCACGTCGGCTTCGAGCCATTCGAGCTGGTCGTTGCCGAGATTGCCGAGGCCGCCGGCCTTGAGATCGACGACGTTGACCAGGCCGATGAAGTGCACGCCATTGGCGTCAAAGCTGTACCAGCCGGCGCCCTTGGTGCCGGCCCCGTAACGGTCGCGATAGAGTTTTTGGTCCGGGTCGAGGAAGTCGTGCTCGCCCGGAACGTAATGCACGTCGAGCCTGCTCTGCGAGATGATGCGGTCGGCATCGTCGAATTCGGACACTTTCGACAAGTGGCTGATGTCGCCGGTGTGGATCATGAAGGCGGGCTTTTTCGGCAGCGCGTTGACCTTGCCGATGGCTTCCTCGAGCGTGCCGAGTGCATTGGGATTGGCCGGCTTGTCGAAACCGACATGGCTGTCGCTGATCTGCAGGAAGGTGAGGCCCTTGGCTTCCTGCGCGGCCGCCTCGCCCATGATGCCCAGCGAGTGCGGCACGCCGCCGGAAATGGTCCATAGCACCCCGGTGCCGACCCAGGTCATGCATTCGAGGACTTTACGCCGGCTTACGCCATCGTCGCGATCGCTCATTGCCGTTCTCCCATGAAGCGGACAGGCCCAAAACCGAGGCGGTTTTGGCGGCTTCTGGGGACCAGATTGATGTCGAGCGCGGTTTATTCCCGGATCCGGAGAGAATTTTGCGGAACGCTTTGCGCCGGTGCAGCGACAGAAAAGGCCGGAAAAACAAGGAAAAGGGCGAGCCACAGACCGCCCCTTTCTTGCCAGCTCAGAACCGCTGGAGCATTTCATTGTAGCCGGCGCTGCCGCCGCCGGTGAGCGCCGGATCGTTGGCATTGCCCTGCGCCGCGCTACGCGGAACCATGGCGAAGGCATGCAGCCCGTTCTGACGCGCGGCGATCTTGGCGTGGCTGGTCTGACGCACGGCGACCGTGTCGTTTTGCGCAGCAATGGGCGCATAGCTGAACGGCACAATGTTGCCGCTGCCGGCTTCCGGGTCGAACGACTGGGCCAATGCCGGCGATGCGATGCCCGCGGCGGCAACGGTCGCGATGACAGCAAGTGTTGAAAATTTGGTCATGGTTTTCTCCTGATTGCGGAGCAAACAAGAACACGGCGCCTTGTTTTCCGTCGCTCAGGAGACCGACTTCAATCGGCTACAATTCCATCACGGTTCTGTGAGAAATTTCGGAAGGAAGATAACGTGCGTCATCGGCAGATTGTTTGGAGCGCGCTTTTCGCCGATCAACGACAAGCCGGATACATCGCCGCCAATTCCGCGCCGCTCAGATAAATGATCTGCGCGTGCAATCCGCCGTGCTGGATGATCCACTTGCGCACGGCGGGCGGATAATTCGACCACAGGTAATAATTGCCCGCGCTGCTGATCTGCTCGCCCTCCGACGTCGGCGTCCAGGCGGAGTGAAAGGCCAGCACGGCGCGCGGCGTGACACAGATCCGGTTCCGCGGAATGACGCCCAACAGCATCGTGCATGCCGACGCGCAGGTGCCGTCGATCTCGACCCGGTCGCCGGTTTCCCGCAGCGCACGGTACTTGTCGAGATAATCGCCGATCTGTCCGCCGCGATCGTCGGAGATTCTCACCGTGGCCGATGCCGACGAGACATTCATCGTCAGCAGCAGTGCCGCGGCTACCACGCCCGCCTTCATGAGCGAGACCTCCAAATACGCGGACGCTGATATGCGCACGCTTTATACAAGACTGATCTCTGTCTTTTTTCTGGTCAGTCAAGTCCGTGCGCTGCTATACCCCAGGGTCCAGCCAGCCCCGCCGGGCGCGCCAGCAACGCGACATTCATGCTGCAATCGCCATCACTGTCGTCAGTGGAAACGCGCCAGTCCTGGGTCGTCGCAACCGTGGTGCTCGTGGTCATGGCGGTCGCTTTCGGCGCGCCCTGGATCACCGTGGTGGCGCTGAAAAACATCGCCGCCGAGGTCAACGGCGAACGCTCGATCCCGGCCCTTGCCGGTGCGCTGGTTTGGATCGGCGCGGGTCTCGGCGGCATCATTATGGGCCGGGTCGCCGAACGGGTCGGCGTGCGCTGGACCGTCATCGGCGGCGCCGTGATGATCGCCGCGGGGCTGATGCTGTCGACCTTGGGCCCGTCCTTGCCGCTCTATATCGGCCACGGCTTCTTTATCGGCTTGATCGGCATCGGCGGCATCAATGCGCCGTCGTATGTTTATGTCAGCCGCTGGTTCGACCGCCGCCGCGGCTCGGCGCTGGCCCTGATTTCCAGCGGCAGCTTTCTCGCCGGGGCTTTTTGGCCGTCGATCTTCGAAAGAGTCATCGTCTATTCGGGATGGCGGCATACGATGCTGTTCTACGCGGCGATCGAGCTCGTTCTCATCGTGCCCGCCGCGGCCATTGTCTTGGGCGAGCCGCCGGACACGCCGCATCACGCCACGGTGACCAGCGGCGCGCGCGCGCAAAATTCCGTCCTGGGCTGGCCGGCCAATCTGGTTTTCACCCTGCAGATGTTTGCGATCTTCACCTGCTGCGTGCCGATGTCGATGCCGCAAGCGCATCTCGTGGCGTTTTGCAGCGATCTCGGCATCAGCCCGGTGCACGGCGCGGCGATGCTGTCGGTGCTGCTCGGCTCGGCCTTCTTGAGCCGCCAAGTGTGGGGCGCGCTGTCCGATCGCATCGGCGGGCTCTACACCATGCTGGTCGGCTCGGCATGCCAGACGGCGAGCCTGTCGTTGTTCATGTTCACCCAGGACGAGCTCGGACTGTTTACGGTTTCGGCGCTGTTCGGCTTCGGTTTCAGCGGCCTTGTTCCGGCCAACGTCTTGGCCTCGCGCGAGCTGTTCCCGGTCGGCGAAGCTTATTGGCGTATTCCGACGCTGCTGTTGTGCAGCGGCGCCGGCATGGCGGCGGGCGGCTGGATCGGCGGCATTCTCTACGACCACTTCGGCTATTACGCGCCGGCCTTCGCCACCGGCGTCGGCGTCAGCGCGATCAATTTCATGATCATCACCGCGCTGGCGTTTCGGAAGAGCCAAACCGCGCCAGCGTGATCAATCAGTGAGCCACCGCTCTGGGACTCGCGGTGCGAGGGTTGGGCGGGCGTTTCACCGGCTGCTCCATCTTCGGATGTGCCCGCGCCGCGCAAAAATCCTCGACCGCTGCGGCGACCGCCTCGCTGGTGAGCGTGCGGCGCTCCGGCGTCGCCAATGCCAGTTCTTCCTGCCGGTTGACGATCGAGCCGGCTTCGAGCAGCAGCGCCGCCATGCGGGTATAACGCAGTACGACCAATTGGTCGTAGCGGTAGACGCCGGCATCGGCGTCGAGCAACTGGCGCCGGCGATTGCCCATCAGTGCCAGCGTGTAATGCGGCGTGAACTGCAGGCCGCGCGCTTGCAGCGCTTTGCCCAGGAAATTGCCGAATAGCAGGCTGCCGGCGCGGTCGGCGTTGTCGTTCGAGATGAAGAGGGCATAGCCCGAATAGTCGTCGTTATACTGCTGGTCCTGGCCGTTGTATTGCCAAGTGTGCATGAGATTGTCGGGCACCGAGTCGTGATGGATCGCGATGAAAAGGTCTGCCGGAAGGCGATTGGCGATCATCGCGCGCTCGAACAGCCCGGCCGGCGGCGCCTTGGCGGTGATGAGCAGCACGGTCTTGTCGAAACCGGCATCGATCAGCGTTTCTTTGATCTGCTGCGCCAGCTGCAGGTTGAAGGCATATTCCGGCACGCCGCGGGCACTCAGCGCGCCCGGCACGTCGAGGGTGTGGCCGACATCGACGACGACGCGGAAGGCCGAGGGCTGGCAGTTCGAATGCGCCGGCGCGGCGGTGGCCGGCGCCTGCTCTTCGCTCCAAGTCGGACGCGCAGGAGCCGCCGCGAATAGGGCCGAAAGCGCAACGAGCAAAACGGTTCCGGCGTGCCGCGGGTTCGTCATGTCGCGCGCCTTCCTTGCCGCGTTGATAGCGCGAAAGCTGGCCATTGTTCTATCAAGATCTGTTCTATCAAGATCTGTTCTATCAAGATCTTGGCCCCATAACGAGCTTCGCCGTGCTTGTCCACGCGCGGGCCTATACTTGTGCCCGGCGCGCCGCTGTCGTACCAAACAAGATGGGCATCGGGTGAAGCGTTCGGCATGGGCAAATTAGTCAGCATCTGCGTCGTTGTGTTCATGCTCGCGGTCGGTGTTTTGATCGTGACCGGGGGGCCGGACCTGGCCGCCCTGTTTGCCGCGTTGCGGGCCCAGCCCCTGCTGGACAAAGTGGCGTGGGCGGTCATCGTGCTGGTGCCGCTGGTCTTGCTGCCGTCGGCGGTATGGCTCTGCGACACGCTGGTGCGCCAGCGCAAGGCGGCACAGGCGCTCGAGCTGCGGCTTGACGGCGTGCGCCAGGGCGCCAAGGAACTGGCAAAATCGCAGATCGATGCCGAAGCGGCAGTGCATCATCTCGCCCGTACCGATCCGGAAGATGCGATCGGCGCTGTGCAGCAGCGGCTCGGCGAAGCCGAGCGCACAGCCCAGGTCCAACAGCAACGCAACGAGATCGGCGACCTGCAATCCCGCGTCGACGGTATCCGCGGCCAGCAGCAGGCGCTCAAGGATCGGCTGGCGCCGGTGCTGGAGAACAGACGCGCGATCGAGCGGTTGTTCCTTGAGCTCGACACCAGCCAGAACGACGTCGAACGGGCGCTGGCCGAAATCGCCAGTGGCGACGATGCGACGGCGCTCGACCTTCGCCTGAAGAAGCTGACCGAGTTCGTCAGGCAGTGCCATGAGCGTTGCGACGGCATCGAGGCCGCATCGAAAACCGTCGCCAGCCTGAAAGAGGCCTATGCCGAGCTGCACACGCGGCTCGCGCCGTTCGCCGCGGCAAAGGGCGGCGTGACCGACCGGGTCAAGGACTTAAGCGAAGCGCGCGACGTGCTGGCAGCCGACATCGATACGCTCCAGCGCACGCCGCAAGGCCCGCTCGCCGAACGGGTAAAGAGTTTCATCGACGACAAAACGCGACTCGACGACGGCGTGGCGCAACTCAACGCGCAATTCTCCAAGCTCGCAACGCTGCACGATGACATCGACGGGCTGATGGAAAAACTCGAGAACGCGCTGGGCATCATCGCGCCCGACGCCGACGGCAAAGCCGACATCGATGCCCGCATCAAGGACGTCTCGACTTTCGTCGTGACGACGCAAGACGAGCTCAAGGATATCGAGGGCCGCCTGGCGGTGTTCGGCGAGTTGAAGGGCAAGCTCGGAGAACTGCAATCGCGGCTCGTGCCGCTCGAAGCCGGCGACGGTGGCGTGCTCAATCTCATCGCCCAGGTGCAGGACATTCGCGACAAGCTCGCCTTGCGGATCGCGCGTCTCGAAGCAGGCGAGGGCGGCGACCTTGCCGAGCGGGTTAAAACCTTCACCGATGCAAAGCGCGAACTGGAAGAGCGGGTGTCGGTGGTCACCGACCATTTTTCGAAACTGGCGACGGTGCGCAAGGACCTCGCCGGCCTATTCGAGAAGCTGAGCAGCGCCGCCAATACGTCGAACTGAAGCACATGACTTGGCCGCATGGCGGCATCGCGGCGCCGGAATCCCCTTGCGGGTGGGTAGCCCCTGGGGCAAAGTTGCGCCAAATCACAACATGCATCGGGTCGGCCTTGTTGCCGCGCACCGATTCTCCAGGGAGGTCTGCATGAAGCGAGCACTGTTCTGCGGCGTGGCGGCGATTGCGGTGGCGGCGTTCCTGGTCGCGATACCGGTGCGCTTGAGCGCGCAAAGCGTTCCGATCGACGGCAAGATCATCAGCGGCGTCGTCAAAAGCCCGCACGGCGCCGAAGCCGGCGTCTGGGTGATCGCGGAAACCAACGACCTCGGCACCCGTTTTGCCAAGATGGTGGTGACCGACGACCAGGGCCGCTACGTGCTGCCGGACCTGCCGAAAGCCAAATATAAAGTGTGGGTGCGCGGCTATGGCCTGGTCGATTCCGCCAAGGTCGACGGCGAGCCGGGCAAGCGCTTGAACCTCACCGCTATGCCGGCACCCGACGACGCGGCCGCCGCGCAATATTATCCGGCGATCTATTGGTTCGCGATGCTTAAAATCCCGGCCGCGGATCAGTTCAACGGCAAGAGCGACATTCCCGACAAATTAACGCAGAACGACTGGCTCACCGCGATCAAGAACCAGGCCTGCGTCGGCTGTCATCAACTCGGGCAACTCGCGACGCGGACCATTCCGCCGCAGCTCGGCCACTTCGACAGCGGCGAAGACGCCTGGGCGCGGCGCATCCAATCGGGTCAGGCGGCCGAGCTGATGATCGGCCCAATAGCGGGAAAGTTCGCCAGCGTGCCGCTGAAATATTTCGGCGACTGGACCGACCGCGTCGCCAAGGGCGAATTGCCGTTCGACAAGCCGCCGCGGCCGCAAGGCGTCGAGCGCAACGTCGTGGTCACGACCTGGGATTGGGGCACCGAGAAACAATATCTTCATGACCTGATCTCGTCCGACAAGCGCAACCCGACGGTCAATGCCTACGGCCCGCTCTACGGCTCGACGGAATACGCCACCGACCACCTGCCGGTGCTCGATCCGAAGACCGCGAAAGTCACCTACATCACGCCGCCGGAAGGCGCCGACGTGCCCGAAGCGCTTGGGCCCGGCCATGCGGCGATGGAAAAGCCGGTAGCGCCGTCGGCCTATTGGGGCATGGACAAGGTCTGGGACACCAAGTTCGACAATCACAACGACATGATCGACAGCCAGGGTCGCGTCTGGATGACCGGCACCAATCACGCTCCCGGCACACCGGCTTACTGCCGTAAGGGCTCGGACAATCCCTACGCCAAGGCATTCCCGATCGACAAGAACGAGCGGCAGCTGGCCTACTACGATCCGAAGGCGCAGAAGTTCACTTTCGTCGACACCTGTTACGGCACGCACCATCTGCAGTTCGGTTTCGACAAGAACAACACGCTGTGGACCTCGGGCGGCGGCAACCTCGCCGGCTGGCTTGACACCAAAGTGCTCGACGAGACCGGCAGCGTCGAAAAGGCGCAAGGCTGGGCGCCGTTCGTGCTCGATACCAATGGCAACGGCCAGCTCGACGACTACACCGAGGCCGGCCAGCCGGCAGATCCGAACAAGGACATGCGAGTCGGCGGCTCGGGCACTTACGCGGTCATGCCGAACCCGATCGACGGCTCGGTCTGGTACACGATTGGCGTCTTCGCCGGCCGCGGCGGCGTCGCCCGCTTCGATCCCAAGACCAAGCTTTCGGAGGTCTATTACATCCCGATGCCGGGTTTTGGCCCGCGCGGCGGCGACATCGACTCAAAAGGCGTGGTCTGGGTGTCGCTGGCGAGCGGCCATCTCGGCGCTTTCGATCGCAGCAAGTGCAAGGGCCCGCTCAACGGCCCCAAGGCGACCGGCGATCATTGCCCGGAGGGCTGGACGTTCTACAAATATCCGGGCCCGGGCTTCCAGGGCATCGGCGACAACAGCGCCGAGGCGAGCTACTACACCTGGGTCGACCAGCATAACGCGGTCGGGCTTGGCAACAACGTGCCGATCTCGACGGCGGACGAAAGCGACGGTTTTGCCGCGCTGGTCAACGGCAAGATGGTGTCGCTGCGCATCCCGTATCCGCTCGGCTTTTATGCCAAGGGACTTGATGCCCGCATCGACGATCCCAATGCCGGCTGGAAGGGCAGGGGTTTGTGGTCGTCGGAAGGCGACCGCACGCCCTGGCTCAAGGAAGGCGGCAAGGGCATGACGCCCATGGCCGTCCACATCCAGATCCGGCCCGACCCGCTGGCCCATTAGCGGCTGGCCGAAGTCGACGGAAACGCCGCCCGGTGCGAATGAGCGCCGGGCGGCTTGCTTTTAGACGCGCCGCCGCCGCGGTATGATCGGGCGGGGACTTCTGAATGGAGAATGGAGGAGCCGAAATGGAACCGAACATAATCGTTCGCGAGCCCATGTTGGTAACGGTCGCCATTACCGATCTGCGTCCGACCCAGATCACCGTCGGCATGCGCGAGGTCTTGGCCAAGCGCAAGCATTGGCGCGAGATGGCCGACAAGAAGGGCGGCAAATTTCTCGGCAAACACATGATCCCGGTGATCCTCGGCCCGAAACAGCGCCATTACGTCATCGACCATCATCACCTGGCGCTGGCGTTGCATGAGGAAGGCGTCAAGGAGGTCGCCGTGACGGTCAGGGCCAATCTGAGCACGCTCGAACCCGACTCGTTTTGGTTCGTGATGGACAATCGCGACTGGACGCATCCGTTCGACGACGGGGGGCGCCGCCGCCAATACAAGGACATTCCCAAATCGGTGACCGGGCTGGTCGACGACCCGTTCCGCTCGCTGGCCGGCGAATTGCGCCGGGCCGGTGGTTACGCCAAGGACACGACGCCGTTCAGCGAATTCCTTTGGGCGGATTTCTTGCGCCGGCGCATGAAACGAAAATTGGTCGAGCGCGACTTCGAGCGCGCGCTGGAGAAGGCCTTGCAGCTGGCCGAGGGCAAGGATGCCAGTTATCTGCCCGGCTGGTGCGGCCCGTCGCCGGAGGACTGAATTGGTGCCAAACCTCTTTCCGATAGGGCCGACGTGAGACACCGATGACGACCGCTCGAATATTGATAATGCTGCTGCTGGCGTCGCTGGTGACTGCCGGTTGCTCGAAGACGCCGAAGCCGGAGCCGGAGACGGTCACCGATCCCGCCGTTCTTCCGACCGACTACCGCGGTCAGATCGCGACATATCTCGCCCAGCTTTTGCCCGACCGCGCCGACTTCCGCAACTCGCTCATCGGCACGCCGACGCTCGAGCAAGTCGGCGCCGGCCAGCACTATATCGTCTGCGTGATGCTCAACGGCCACAATCAGCATAAGGATAAAGTCGTGATCTATTTCGGCGCCATAATCAATCAGTTCGTCGATGCGACGCCGGGACAGTGCGCCAATGCGGCCTATCAGCCGTTCAAGGAACTGGCGGCGCTGTTGCCGCCGACCTGAGCAGCCATTTTTGGAAATAAAGCGCGATGGACAGCGAGGTTTTGATCGTCGGCGCCGGACCTACCGGGCTGACGCTCGCCATCGATCTCGGCAAGCGCGGCGTGCGCTGCACCCTGATCGAGCAGAAAGCGCGGCCGGCATTCCTGCCGAAAATGGAGCGCATCAACGCGCGCACCATGGAAATCTACCGCCGCATGGGCTTGGCGCAGCGCATCCGCGCCGCGGGCTTGCGCGCCGATTGCCCGATGGACGTCTATATCGTGCTCGCGCTCGACGAACCGGCGCTCTTGCATTTGCCTTATCCGTCCGTCGCCCAGGCGCAAGCGGAGACGCGCGGCACCAATGACGGCAGCTTGCCGCTGGAGCCTTATCAGCTGATCTCGCAATACACGCTCGAGCCGCTGCTCAAGGACATCGTTGAAACCATCCCCGCCGTCACGGTGCGCTTCGGCTGCGAGTTTCTATCGTTGCGGCAGGACGGCGACGGCGTCACTGCGCGCGTGCGCACAATTGATGGCCGAGACGAGAGCCTGCGCGCCGCTTATCTGGTCGGTTGCGACGGCGGTACCAGTCCGGTGCGCAAGGCGCTCGGCATCGAGCTCGCCGGCGAGGGCAATCTCCTGGGCCTGCGCCAGGCGCTCTACCATTGCGAAGAGCTCTTCGAGCGGCTGCCGCTCGGCAACGGCCCCGGCAAGGGCCGCCACTATCACGTCGCCGACGACAAGGCGACGCAGCTGATCATGCAGGACTCCACCAAGCACTGGACGCTGCATTCGATGGTCGAGACCGACGCCGAGATGGATCGTCAGTTCGAGGACACCGTCGGCGTACCGATCAAATATGAGAGGTTGTCCTGCGATCCATGGCGGCAGAACCTCTTGCTCGCCGACCGCTACGGCAAAGGCCGGGTGTTCCTCGCCGGCGATGCGGTGCATCTGGTGATCCCGACCGGTGGGCTGGGCATGAATTCCGGCATCGGCGACGCCATCGATCTGTCATGGAAGCTCGCCGCGACCTTGCGCGGTTGGGGCGGGCCACAGCTCCTCGACGCTTACGGGATCGAGCGCCGGCAGGTCGGCGAGCATAATGTCGGGGCCTCGCGTTACGCCACGCTTGGCCGGCGCAAATGGCGCTCGATGTGGCGGCCGGACATTCGCGACGATACGCCCGCGGGCGCCGCGACCCGGCGTAATCTCAGCGCGGTGGCCGACATCGAGCAGCGCAAGAGCAACGAGATGATCGGCGCCGAGCTCGGCTACCGCTATGTCGACTCGCCCGTCATCTGCAACATCCCCGGCGGTCCCGAGCATCTGTTCCGCGAATACCATCCGACCACCTGGCCGGGCGCGCGGCTGCCTCACATCTGGCTCGACGACGGCACGCCGATGCAGGACCGCATCCCCGACGGCTACGCGATCCTCAAGCTCGGCCGCACCAAGGCGGATATAAGCGGGCTCGAGCGCGCCATCCGTTCGCGCGGCGCGCCGGTGACCGTACTCGACGTACCCGATCGCATCGCCCGCGACATTTACGGCTACGATCTTATTTTGCTGCGGCCGGACCTGCACGTGGTCTGGCGCGGCAATGGACCGCCCGAAGACGCCGCACGAGTCGCGGCGATCGCGACCGGCCATTTTGCGGATCGGACTTGAAAGCGGCCGCGGCCGCCGGCGGTCGGAGACCGCCGTTGTCGTCGAGAATGGCAAAGAATTCCGCGGTGCTACCACTGCGCGCGGCCGTATTTGTCGCAGAGCCGGATGGTTCCCGCATGGCTCGCATTGTTGACAAGCTTCGACGCCCGGGCAACATTTTGCCGGCGAGATCGCGCGACTTACGGCGGCGTAGGCTTATTCCGGCGCCGGCATACAAAAAAGCAAAACCGCGCTCCGCTGGGGGAGAATCCAATGGCCATCACGGTTCCGCAAGGATTGTCGCGCGACGCGGCCGGCATTGCCGCGGCGACCCGCGTGCGCTGGACCTACATCGCGCCGACGCTGCTGATCTATTGGATCATCTCGATGTTCGACAAGAGCAACATTTCTCTTGTCATGGCCGATCCGAAATTCTTGGCCGAGATGCAGCTTACCGGGCAGACCAAGCTGCTCGGCTGGCTCGCCTCCAGCATGTTCATCTCCTATAGCCTCGCGGCGCCGGTCTGGGGCTGGGCGGTGACCCGCTACGGCCCGCGCAATGCGATCATGACGAGCCTCGTCATCTGGGCCGCGACATGCTTCTGGTCCGGCCTGTCGGCCAGCTACGGCATGTTGCTCACCTCGCGCATCGGCCTGGGCGTCGGTGAGGCGGCTTGCTATCCGGTCACGTTGGCGCTGGTCGCCAATTGGTTTGCGCTGCGCGAGCGCGGCAAGGCGACGTCCTATTGGTGGATCGGCACCATGATCGGGCCGATGCTCACCGGCCTTCTGGTCACGGCGCTGATTGTGAACTTCGGCTGGCGCGGGCAGTTCTATGCGCTGGGCGTGCTCGCGCTCATTCTGCCGCTGCCCATGGTGTGGTTTCTGGTGCGCGACAGACCCGAGCAGCATCCGGCCGTCAACGCCGAGGAAATCGATCTGGCGCATTCGGGCGCCATCGAGAACAACGACGATGCGCCGGGGCGGATTCTCAAAGGCGTCAGCAGCGTCTGGCGCAATCACCGCTTCTGGCTGATGGTGCTCGCGATCTCCTGCAACGCCATCTTCTTCTGGGGCTGGTCGATCTGGCTGCCGACCTATCTGCGCACCGCGCGCAACTTCACCTTCAGCACGTCGGGCTATCTCACCTTTGTCATCTATGGCTTCGCCGTGGTGACCATCCTGACCATCGGCCGCGTATCGGATCTCGTGTTCCGCCGCGCGCCGTTCGCCGGGCTCGGTTGGGCATCCGCCGCGGTATTCCTGATGGCGGCGGCGCTGGCCCCGAACGCCAATTGGAGCGTGGCGCTGATGATTTGCGCGCTATGCGCGCAACAGGTCGGCATCTCCTGCGCCGAAATGCTGATGCACAGCGTTATCGGCACCGCCGACATGGCGAAATCGCAAGGCGTGCGCGCGCTGGTCACGCAGATGACCGGCGCGCTGTCGCCGCTGATGATCGGTTACATTCTGGCCTATTCGGGCGGCGGCTTCGTCGCGCCGTTCGCGGTGCTGTCCGTCGCCGTGGTGATCTCGGCGGGCTGCATGATCGCGCTCACCAGGGAAGGGTTCTGAGATGGCGCTGCCGAGCATGCGCGTGGGCGACGTCGAAGTGCAGGGCATCAGCGACGGCATCCTCAAAACCTCGCTCGATCTTGTCATCGGCATGGAACGCGCAGTGGCCGACCAGCTGGTCGGGGGCACCGCGGATGGTTCGCTCTATATCCCGGTGAACAATTTTCTCATCCGCCGTGGCGACAAGACCATCATGATCGACGCCGGCGCCGGTAACACCATGCAGCCGACGCTCGGCAAGCTGCCGGACAATTTGCGCGCGGCCGGCGTCGAACCGAGCGCGGTGACCCACATCGTGATGACGCACCTGCATCCCGATCACGCCAACGGTCTGGTCGACGATGCGGGCAATCCGCATTACCCCAATGCCGAAATCGTCGTGCATCACACCGAGGCGGATTTCTGGATGCGTCCGCACGGCGCCAACGATCCCGACAAGGTTAAAGGCAACCGCGCCCGTACCGCGATCAACCTGAAACCCTATCTCGACCGCATCCGGCGCGTACGCGACGGCGAGGAGTATCTGGGTTTTGCGCCGGTGCTGGCGCCCGGCCATACGCCGGGACATACCTGCTGGCTGCTTGCGGCGTCCGGCGGCGTCGGGGGCGGCTTCATGGCGTTCGGCGACGTGGTGCATCTCTCGGCGATCCAGATTTCGCATCCGGACGCGGCGCTGGCTTACGATCTCGACAAGGGTCAGGCGATCCAATCGCGCAAACGCATCCTCGACATGGCGGCAAGCGAACGCCTCGCCATCGCCGGCGCTCACGTCAATGCGCCCGGATTTGGTTACGTGGTGCGCAAGGGCGCGACGTTTGCTTTTGAGCCGGCGGGAAACTGACCGCCTATTTATTCCGGCTTGATGTTGGCGGCCTTGATCACCTTGGCCCATTTCTCGGTGTCGCCGACAAAGTGCTTTTCGAACTCGGACGGCGGACCTTTCAGCACATTGCCACCGAGGTCGGTAATTCGCGCGCCCAGCGTCGGATCGGCCAGTCCGGCGTTGATCTCCTTATTGAGGAGTTCGACGATCTCCTTCGGCGTCTGTTTCGGCGCGCCGACGCCGAACCAAACGGCGGCATCATAGCCCGGCAGAAATTCGCCGATGCTCGGCAGGTCGGGAAATATCGGCGAGCGCATCGGTAGCGTCACCGCCAGCGCCTTGAGCTTGCCGGACTTGATGTATTCGACCAGCGTCGCCATGGCTTCGAACATCACTTGCGCCCGTCCGGCCAGGAGATCAGTGAGCGCCGGCGCGGCGCCGCGATAGGGTACGTGGAGCAGATCGACGCCAGCCATCATCTTGAACAATTCGCCGGCCAGTTGCGGCGTGGTGCCGTTACCGACGGAGGCCATGTTGATCTTGCCGGGATTGGCTTTGGCGTAGGCGATGAATTCCGGAACGGTGCTGGCAGGTACCGACGGATGCACCACCATCACCATGGGAACGAGCGTGACGCCGCAGACCGGCGCGATGTCGCGCACCAGGTTGAAATCGAGATTGCTGTAGAACGTCGCGCTGATCGCCGCCGAGGTCGAGACCAGGATGAGCGTGTAGCCGTCGGGCGCCGAGTGCACCACCTCGCTGACGCCGATCGTCGAGCCGGCGCCGGGACGGTTTTCGATGACGAAAGGCTGGCCGAGCCGCTGCGACAGCCATTGCCCGATCAGCCGGCCGTAGATGTCAGTCGGCCCGCCGGGCGGAAAGCCGATGACCAGGCGCACCGGATGGTTCGGATAGTCGAGCGCCAAGGCGTGTCGCGGCATGGCGGAAACCGCGGCCGTCGCTGCGGCGAACTGCAGAAAATTGCGGCGTGCAAATTGGCTCATGGTCCCACTCGCGATGATCGATCGCCACCTCCCAGCCGGGACGGTCAAAGTCTATGCGGCGATGGCGCCGATGGTAAACGGGGTGTGGCTACCGAATAACCACCGCGGCACGGCACGACTAAATTCTTCCCGCCTCGCGGCGCTGACTAGGAGGGTCTTGCTACCACACACGCCAAGTTTGGCAGAATATTCTGCTATTTGCGGCGCTAAATCGCACCATATATAGAAGGACGTTCCCCATAGCGGGATTTTCGTTCGCGATCGTTCTCATCCCGCCCCTGCACGTGAGGCTGCAATGACATCGCCGCTCGAACAAAAAATCAAAATCACCGGGCCGGTCGTGGTGACCGCCAACCGCGTCGGCGACGGCGCCGTGGTCTATCGCCGTGCCGATGGCGGCTGGAGCACCCATCTCGACGACGCCGCGGTCGCGACCGATAGCGCCGGCGCCCGCATACTGATCGACGCCGCGGCCGCCGACGACCTACGCGCGGTCGGCCCTTATGTTGCGCCGGTCAAGCTCGCCCCCGGCGGCCACGTGCGGCCGGGAAACCTGCGCGAGCTCATTCGCCTTGGCGGTCCGACCATCGAGCTGCCGGTGACCTTCGGCATCTAAGCCGCTGGCAGCTCCCGAGAAGCGCCAATGTACGTCTACGATGCATTCGACCGGACGCTCGTGACCGAGCGCGTTGCCGAATTCCGCGACCAGGTCGCGCGCCGCTTGTCCGGCGAGCTGACCGAGGAGGAATTCAAGCCGCTCCGCCTGATGAACGGCGTCTACCTGCAGCTTCACGCCTACATGCTGCGCATCGCCATCCCCTACGGCACATTGTCGTCCGAGCAGATGCGCATGCTCGCCCATGTCGCGCGCCGCTACGATCGCGGCTACGGCCATTTCACCACGCGGCAGAACATCCAGTTCCACTGGATCAAGCTCGCCGAATTGCCTGACGCCATGGCCGATCTCGCCAGTGTCGGCATGCACGGCATGCAGACCAGCGGCAATTGCGTGCGCAACATCACCACCGACCAATGGGCCGGCGTGGCGCCCGATGAGATCGAGGATCCGCGCGTGTTGGCCGAAGTGATTCGCCAGCATGTCACGTTGCATCCCGAATTCACCTTCATGCCGCGCAAGTTCAAGATCGCGGTCGGCGCGTCGTCGCACGACCGCGCGGCACTGCGCGTGCACGATCTGGCGCTGCGGCTATTTCGCAACGCGGCCGGCGAAATCGGCTTCGAGGTCATGGTCGGCGGCGGGCTCGGCCGCACGCCGTTCCTCGCCAAGACCATAAAGCCGTTTCTGCACAAGCGCGACGTGCTCAGCTATGTCGAGGCGGTGCTGCGCACCTACAACCAGTTCGGCCGGCGCGACAACATCTACAAGGCGCGCATCAAGATTTTGGTGCACGAGCTCGGCGTCGAAGCCTTCGCCAAGGAAGTCGAAGCGGAATGGCAGAGCATCAAGGACGGTGCGCTGGCGCTCGATCCGGCCGTGGTCGCGGAGATTGCCGGTCGCTTCCGCTATCCGGATTACAAGCGCCTTGACGACAGCTCACCGGAGCTTGCCGCGGCGCGAAAATCCGATCGGAAGTTCGATGCCTGGGTCGGCAACTCGGTCGCCAACCACAAAGTGCCCGGCTACGCCATCGTGACGCTGTCGCTCAAGCCGGAAGGCGGCACGCCGGGCGACGCCACCGCGGCACAGATGGACACCATCGCCGATCTGGCGGACCGCTATTCGTTCGGCGAGATCCGCGTCGGCCATGAGCAGAATCTGGTGCTGCCGCACGTCGCGCAGCGCGATCTGCCGGCGCTATGGCGCGAACTCGATGCCATCGGTGTCGCTACGCCGAACGTCAATCTCGTTTCCGACATCATCTCCTGCCCGGGCCTCGACTATTGCAGCCTCGCCAATGCGCGCTCGATCCCGATCGCGCAGGAGATCACGCGCCGCTTCCGCAACGGCGATCTCGCCCGCGACCTCGGCCGGCTGCACATCAATATTTCGGGCTGCATCAACGCCTGCGGCCATCACCATGTCGGCCATATCGGCATTCTCGGCGTCGAGAAGAACGGCGAGGAGTTCTATCAGATCACGCTCGGCGGCAAGGCCGATGAGAATGCCACGCTCG
>Ga0210395_10001307_pt1 | contig 19321 bp, 22 predicted proteins | sample IncBWH4OmetaG_FD_150861 | JGI IMG/M metagenome (GOLD analysis project Ga0210395, IMG submission 150861) | Forest soil microbial communities from Barre Woods Harvard Forest LTER site, Petersham, Massachusetts, United States - Inc-BW-H-4-O ...
GGTCGCCGGTTCGATCTTGCCGGGACCAAGGATGTGCGCGACCGCAACCCCCGACGCCAGCAGGTAATCGCTCACGATGCGGCGATGGCAGCGCCACCACACCGCCTCGGCGCACATGATCGCGGTGTGCTTGGAGCGGGCAAGTGCGGTCAGTTCGTCCAGCCCTTGGCGGAAGGCCGGGCCCGCGGCGGCGTAATCGGCATAATTGCGAAAGGCGTCGTTGCGCCACAATGTGTTTGGCGACGGCGCTCCGTCTTTGCGCGGACGGCGCAAGCCGCCGAGTGCCGCCAGATGGCGATAGCGGATACCGCTCTCGGCGAGCGTCGCCGGCAAGAGGTCGGCGTTGAATTGCGGGTTTGTCCGCGACCGTGGCAGCGAGCGAATGTCGACCAAGAGCTCGATCGGAATCTGGCCCAGCAGGTCGATGAGTTCGGCCGACGAGCGGGTCGAATGGCCGATCGTCCATATCGTCAAACGCGCGTCCGTCATCCGTGTTGTCGCCGGCCGCCCACAAGCAAGCTGCTGCGATCACATGGAATTTACCAAAAGAGTTGCAATTGTCCACAAGCCTGCACTAGACCCTCGCCCGGGAGGATCGAGCATGGATCAACGTTCGATTGAAAAACACCTGCGTCGCTGGCACCGCCGCGACAAAACGTCCGGCGATGACTTGGCCGGCCAGGTGGTGAAGGACAACGCTTCTGAGGGACGCCGGCACAGCGCCACGACTGGCAACGGTCTTTCGGTCGAGGAACAGATCCGCAAGGAATGGGATCCGACCTTGGGCCGCGGCCTGCCGGTTTTTTTCTGCTCGACCGGCGAGGTCGACTGACCGAGCAGCGCCTCTGAACCGGGCGCGCCGCAACTCTTCGCGGAGTACGCGGCGCGCCCGCAGAACCCTCGCCAGCCCGACCCGAATAAATTCCGAGAAACCGCAAGGCCGATCGTCATTCGCCCTGCGCGAGCAAAGGCGGCGGATCGGCGAGCCCGCGGCGGCGGCCGGCGGCGATCACCGTGTTGCGCAAAAGACAGGCGATTGTCATCGGCCCCACCCCACCCGGCACCGGGGTGATTGCCCCGGCGAGGCCGCGCACTGCCGCGAAATCGACGTCGCCGGCGAGCCGGCTGCGGCCATCCGCCCCCGGCAGCGGCGTGATCCCGGCGTCGATGACGATGGCTCCGGGCTTGACCCAGTCGGCGCCGACCATCAGTGGCCGCCCGACCGCCGCCACCAGAATGTCGGCGCGGCGCGCGATCGCCGCCTGGCCGCGGCTCTTCGAATGCACCATCGTGACCGTGCAATCGGCCGCCTGCAGCAACGCCGCCATCGGCCTGCCGACGATGTTGGAGCGGCCGAGAACCACCGCCTCGGCCCCGGCAAGATCCCGCCGCACCGAGCGGATTAACATCAGGCAGCCTTGCGGCGTGCACGGGACAAGTGCGGGAACGCCCGCCCACAGGCGCCCGACATTGACCGGGTGAAACCCGTCGACATCCTTTTGCGGGTCGATCGCCAAGATGACCCGATGCACGTCGATCTGCGGCGGCAGCGGCAATTGCACGAGGATGCCGTCGATCCGTTCGTCGGCGTTGAGCCGGGTTATTTCGGCGATCAGGGGGGCCTCGCCGGTGTCGCCCGGCAGCCGCCGCTCGAACGAGCCGAGACCGGCGGCGGCGCAGGCGGCGGTTTTGGCGCGGACATAGGCGTGGCTGGCCGGGTCATCGCCGATCAGGATCGTGGCGAGGCCGGGCACAAGATCATGTGTTGCGCGCAGCTGGACGGCGGCGTCGCCGACGCGTCGACGCAGTTCGGCAGCGATTGTCTTGCCGTCGATAATGCGCGCGTCAACCACGCCGTTCTCCTTCCCGCCGCACCCCGTCTTCGGGCAAAATCTATACCGAGTCCAATTGCGTAATGTTGACAATATGCCGGGGCCGGTGGGCCGGTGCCGGCGTTGGAGGAGACGGGATGACGATGCGGCAAAAAATGCGGCGGCTGATCGAGCGCGCCGGCTACACCATGGTGCCGGGCGCCTATGACACCTTGACCGCGCGGCTCGTCGAGCAGGCCGGGTTCGACGCGGTCTACCTGACCGGCGGCGGATATTCGCGGGCCAACGGCTACCCCGATCTCGGCCTTTTGACCCTCACCGAAAACGTGCGCTTTATCGGCATGACGGTCGAGGCGGTCGGGATCCCGGTCGTTGCCGACGCCGATACCGGCAACGGCAACGCGCTCAACGTCATCCGCACCGTGCGCGAATACGAAAAATCCGGGGTCGCCGCGTTTCACATCGAGGACCAGGTGTCGCCAAAGAAATGCGGCCATTACGAAGGTAAGGACGTGATCTCGGTCGGCGAGATGGTCGGCAAGATCAAGGCCGCGGTCGATACGCGGCAGGATCGCGACCTGGTCATCATCGCCCGCTCGGACGCGCGCGCGGTCGAGGGCCTCGAGGCTTCGATCGACCGGGTCAACGCCTATCTCGAAGCGGGTGCGGATGTCGGTTTTGTCGAGGCGCCGCAGAACCTCGAGGAATTGAGGATCGTCGCCGGCCGCGTCGCCGGGCCGGCCCTGGTCAACGTCTTCGAGGGCGGCAAAACCCCGATGGTGCCGGCCGCCGAGTTGGAAAAGATGGGTTTCCGTCTCGGCATTTATCCCTCGCAGACCCATCGCGCCGCGATCCGCGCCGCGCAAAAGGTGCTGGCGATATTGAGGGAGGACGGCGACACAGCCCGCGCCGATGCCGACCTCGCCACCTTCCAGGAGCGCGAAGACGCGGTCGGCACGACGCGCTGGCGGGCGCTCGAAGAGAAATACCTGCGCCTCGATTAGCGCGGTTTTCGATCGGGTATCACCCCCGAACCCATCTCCGGGTAAGGCTCGGCCTCGCCTCGCCAACCCTTCTCAACCCTCTCCCCCGAGGGGGAGAGGGCAGGGTGAGGGGGTTGCTCGTATAGATGCCATCCAATCGGAAACGGCTCTGGCGGATTACCCGAAGCGCAATTCTGTAACGCAGATATGGTAGAATGCGTCGTCTGCATTCGAGGAGCGGCCCGCACATATGGAGACCGGCACGGCCGAAGTTGCGCTGTCGATCCCGCGCCGGCTCGGGCGGCCGGCCGGCCGCGGGGCGGCGCTGTCAATTCGGCTGAGCGCCGCCATCGTCGCCGCCACGATCGACGAGCCCCGCATCCTGACCGTTCGGATCGGGCATCAGCCGGTCGAAGCACTCCCCTCCGGGCCGCTCGAAATCGAGCATCGCACGCTCGAAGTCGGCTTGCGCGCTTGGGTCGAACGGCAGACCAGCCAGAAACTCGGCTATGTCGAGCAGCTCTACACCTTTGGCGACCGCGACCGCATCGAAACCGGCGAGGTCCGGCCGAGCCGGGCGCTGACCGTCGCCTATCTGGCGCTGGTGCGCGAAGCCCATCCCGGGGATGCGGTCTCGGCCGTCTGGCAGAGCTGGTACCGGCATTTTCCGTGGGAGGATTGGCGCGACGGCAAGCCCGCGGCATTGGCGCCGCTCGAAAAGCGGCTGGCCCATTGGGCGGATGGCGCCGCGAGTGATGCGGAGAGAAGGCTTCGCGCCGAACGGCTCGGGCTCGCCTTTGCCGCCGCGTGGAACGAGGAATTGGTGCTCGAGCGCTACGAGCTTCTCTATGAGGCCGGGCTGATCGAGGAAGCCCGCCGCGGTCCGCTGCGGCTGCCGTCATCCGGCGACGCGCCGGTGTCGGGGGTGCCGATGGCGGCCGACCACCGCCGCATCCTAGCGACCGCGATCGGCCGCCTGCGCGGCAAGATCAAATACCGTCCGGTTGTGTTCGAATTGATGCCGCCTTCCTTCACTCTGTTGCAATTGCAGCGCACGGTCGAAGCCTTGTCCGGAGTGCGGTTGCACAAGCAGAATTTCCGCCGCCTCGTCGAGCAGCAGGGCCTCGTCGAGGAAACCGGCGGGATCAGCGCCAAGACCGGCGGCCGCCCAGCCCGCCTCGTCCGCTTTCGCCGCGAAGTCCTGTTGGAACGCCCTGCTCCGGGCCTGCGCCTGCGCGCCGCCCGGCGCGCCGGGGGCTAGTAGCGCAGGGCCGCGGCTCAAGGGCGGGCCGGGGTTTCCGGCAGGGTGCGCTGGCGGCGGTAGGAGAGCGCTTCGGCGATGTGGCGGCGGCCGACGATCGCCGCCCCTTCGAGATCGGCCAAGGTGCGGGCGACGCGCAACACCCGATGATAGCCGCGCGCCGATAGGCGCAGGCGCTCGGCCGCTCGCACCAGCAATGCCCGCCCGTCGGGATCGGGGGTGGCGGCCTCGTCGAGCAAGGCGCCGTCGGCCTCGGCATTGGTGCGGATGCGGCTCTCCTCGGGCAGGCCGGCGTATCGCGTCGCCTGCCGCTTGCGCGCCGCGGCGACGCGCTTGGCGACCGCGGCGCTGCCCTCGCCCGGCGGCGGCAAGGCGAGATCGGCGGGCGACACCGCCGGCACGTCGATATGCAGATCGATGCGGTCGAGCAGCGGACCCGACAGCCGGCCTTGATATTCCTCGGCGCAGCGCGGCGCCCGGCCGCAGGCCTCTTCAGCGAAGTGACCGCAGCGGCACGGGTTCATCGCCGCGATCAATTGAAAACGCGCCGGGTAGGTGACGTGGCCGTTGGCGCGAGCGACGCTGACCCGGCCGGTTTCGAGCGGCTGGCGCAACGCTTCGAGGGCGGCGCGGTTGAACTCCGAAATTATGTAGCAGACGCACCTTAGTCGGTCCAGCCGTGATACCCCGCCACCACTAGGTTGATTATAGTGCCTACCACACTAAGCCCCAAACAAACGAGGACAATAAACCCAAGGATAGGGGCATGAATTAACCAATCCCATGCCTCGGCAATCGTCCACATAAAGAACGGGTCATCCATTTATTGCTCCGATAAACCAATCGAGAGTCTGGGTTACGGCAGACGCGCAGCCTCCCCAGGATAATTGATCCGAAGGACTAGGTTTAGCAAACACCCGATGCCAGCACAGGCGCGTGAGCGATTCGCGCGTCGGTCCCAGCTTGGCGCAATCGGCCCCGCCCACTTCTGTAAAATAAATGTGTGGATAGAAGTGGCAGGGCTGTGGATAAGTGACCGCGGTGTTGGGAAATCGTTCCAAGCACACGATGACTAGAGCGCGCCGATAGAATCCGCTTGGCCCGCGCGGCCCGGTGGTGCAAAATGTCGCTATGGACGCGCTGGATCAGGAGATCGAAGCCAAGCGACTTGCGCTTCGAAAGGCGCGCGCGCAGCTCGTCGAGCTTGAGGTGGAATTACGGGCGCTTGAGCGGGCCGCCGCTCTGCGCCCGCCTCGCGCGGGTGTCAATCAGAGGGCAGCGCCGCCATCGGCGCATGTGCAGCGGCGATCCGGCAGGGGCGGGCGTGTGCCTGGCGCTATTTCAAAGCCATGGCGCAGGCTCCTGATGAAGCTGAGAGAGCTATATCCCGAGGGCGCGTTGCCGGAAGAAATCGCGTCCTTCGGGCCGGCAATTGGCCTGCCAAACCTTCGCCCGAGGGACGCCCGACTACAGGCCGAAAAATATCTTGAGCGGGGGTTCGTGGAACAGGTAGGCGACCGATACAAGGTCACCGACTTGGCTTGGGGGCGGTTTCGCGAAAGTGGATTGTTCGCTTCCGATACCAGCGAGTCGACCGAAGCTGCTGATGACCCAGCATCGCAGCGAAAACTGCTATCGAATGGTCAAATAGCAGAAGGGCTGAGCGTGTGAGTACTCAGCCCTTCAATGAGTATGGGGGCGAGGGCAAGTGCCCGACCCGGTCTGCAAAACTGCGGTCAACGGGAGCGTTACCCGTCGCCTCCACACCCCAATCCGTTGCTGTCGGTGGCAACCGTCAGCTCCGGTTTTCCGCAACCCCTGCCTCTCGTTGATCGGCAGAAAGCAAGGAGGTACGCGATGTGGCAAATCGCCCGGTGGTTAGCCTAGAAACCCGCCACGGCGGCAATATGACACCTTTTCGGAACGGTTTGAATAGGCGCGTCGCTTAGTCGGAAATTTGTTGCCTTTCAACATCTTCAAGGCGCAGCACGGGCACGCCCATCGCCGCAAGACATTGAATTAGGAACACGGCGGAGAATCGACCGCGCGCAACCTTGTTGCGCAGGTTGACCGCGGTATCCTCGATGCCAATCGCTGCTAATCGTTCTGACAAGCCATCATAGGTGAGCCCGCGCCGTGCCATTTCCGCGCGGAGTATCCGCTTTACGTCTTCGGCCCATTCCGCTTCGGACTTCATCATGCCTCCGATCGTTTTGCCATCATACACGTTACTTTTGCCGTTGACAATGGTGTCCTATGCCGCCATATTCAATGCATTCGTAACGCCATTGATGGCAACCCGTCGTGTCGCAGCATTTCCTCCTCACCGCAGCCGCAAGGACGCTCTCCCTGAGCGTCGTGGCGCGCATGTCGGATGAGGAAGCGCACGACACCTTCAAGCGCCTGCGCTGGGCCGATACCGACGGCGAGCCGGTTTGTCCGACATGCGGAAGCCTCAATGCCTACGCCTATGCATGTCGACCGGTATGGCGCTGCAAGGGCTGCGGTAGGCAATTCAGCCTAACGAGCGGAACATTGTTTCATTCGAGAAAGATGCCGGTGCGCTCCTATCTGCTGGCCATCGCGATCTTTGCGAACGGTGCCAAGGGACACGCAGCGTTGCATCTGAGCCGTGACCTCGATTGCCAGTACAAGACTGCTTTTGTGCTATCGCATAAGTTGCGGGAGGCAATGGGTTCCGAGGTTCACGGCCCGGATCAGCACGAATTGGCTGGTACGGTCGCGATCGACGGTGCGTATTTCGGCGGCAAGGTCAAACAGGCGAATCGGAAAGCGGATCGAACCGACCGCCGCGCCGCCGAGGAACAGACCGGAAAACGCCAAGTCGTCGTCGTTGCCCGTGAATCCCTCGGTCGCACGCTGCCGTTCATCGTGGCGCGCGAGAGTGCCGCAGTCCCGCTGATCCGCCAGCACGTGGCCAGCGGCACGATCGTTCATGCCGACGAGTCGGGCGCGTGGGACGCGTTGCACGCGTCCTATCCGATGCTGCGGGTCAATCACTCCCGCGAGTTCCGGGCCGATGACGGGGCCTGCACCAACGAGGCCGAAAGCTGGTTTAGCCGACTTCGCCGCGCCGAGTTCGGTATCCACCATAGAATTAGCGGCAAATACCTCTACCAATACGCGGATGAAATGGCGTGGCGCGAGGATCACCGGCGCGAGCCGAACGGGCTGCACTTCCGTCGCGTGACCGGAGCCGCGCTGCGCCATCCGAAATCGGAAGTGTGGCGCGGATATTGGCAGCGGAGCGCCGCATGACAATCGAACGCCCGAACACCCTTGCCGGTCTTGTCGAGAAGCGGGCAGAAATCGCTGGGCAAATATCGCATGCCCGCGCCACGCTGCGGCAGTTGATCATCAACCTCGATCATGTCGATGCCGCGATCCGCATCTTCGATCCGAGCTACGACGTGGAGAGCATCCGTCAAAAGCTGCCGACGGCGGCACACCGGGCGTTGCGCGGCGATCTTACCCGAGCGACGCTGGACGCCCTACGAGACGCGCCGGGACCGATGACAACCAAGGAGCTTGCTCGGCATGTCATGGCAGAGCGCGGGCTGAATACCGCCGACACGGCGCTGTTGCAGCTATTCACCCGCCGCACCGGGGCGCTCCTGCGCTGGCAACGCAAGCGCGGCATACTGCGGAGTGTCAAAGACCCGCAGCACGGCCAGTTCGATCTTTGGGAAATCGCAGTTTGAAATAGTACCTTACGAAGGTCTGACAGAATGCGTCACATAATATGGTTGCTGCTCATTTATTGTCTGATGTGCCAGGAAACGGAAGCGACATCAGTTATTGCTGTTCGCACTTCATCATCCATATACATCGCGGCAGACAGTAAATTAGTTACCGGGGATCACTCCATGACCGGGATTGGTTGTAAGATCGGCGTCGCCAATGATGTCTTTTGGGGCGAGGCGGGAATAATTCAGGCCGCCAACGGCTTTGACGTAAACAGCATTGCTAGGAGCGCTATGTCCGCAACAGGTCCCGTTGATGCAAGGATATCCAGTTTCGAAAGCAATGCCGCTTTGGATTTGGGAAAAATTATGGATGCAATCAGAGGCGAAAACTTGCCTTATTTCACTCAGCGCATCGGGAAGCCTGCATTGCAGATGGTCTTTGCTTATTTTGATAGTGATGTTCCCTACTTGGATAGTATCAGCTTTATAACACGTATTGGTCCAGCCTCCGATATCATTATCGATGTAATCGAAAGCATATTTCCCAACAAAGGTCCCCAATCCAGTGAATATGTTACTCTCGGTTACCATGAAACGATTGATCGAGAAATTGGAAAATTCCCTAATATTTGGAGAGATTTGGGAATACCCTTGGCTGTTCGCCATCTGATTCAAACAGAGATCAACGCTGTACCCAACGATGTCGGGTCGCCCATTGCAATTGTTGGCATCGATGAAGCCGGTAGCCATTGGATCAGCAAGGGCGCTTGCGGACCATAGCGCAAGTGCGAGACACCCGGCACGCAACGCTAAGCGCAATTGTCGCCAGCCCGTCACGGCATCTGCCTCCCTAGATGCGCAGATATAATTGAAGCTCGCATCCATACCGCTTGACAAGCCATTAATGACGGTTCCGGGATTCTGTTGCGCGCGCACAAAATGCGCCGCAATTTCCGCGCCAGTTATGCGGATTAAAGTTACTCAAATGGTTGCCAGCCGCGCTTGGGCTGTTTGCGGCGCGGCGACATATGTCACAGTGTCGCATCCGCGCCGTCAGAAAATCGACAGGTGCGTCTGCTACATAATTTCGTTGAACTCAGGCAATTCGTCGAGAAACAGCACCCCCTGATGGGCGAGCGAGATTTCCCCCGGCCGCGCCCGCATGCCGCCGCCGACCAATGCCGGCAGCGAGGCCGAATGGTGCGGCTCGCGAAACGGCCGCTCGCGGGTCAGCCCGCTGCCGCGCAGCCCGCCCGCGACCGATTGGATCATGCCGAGCTCCAAGGCCTCGGCGGGTTCGAGCGGCGGCAACAATCCCGGCAGACGCGCTGCCAGCATCGACTTGCCCGATCCCGGCGGCCCGACCATCAGCAGATTGTGACCGCCGGCGGCGGCGATCTCGATCGCCCGCTTGGCGCTTTCCTGGCCCTTGACGTCGAGGAGATCGAGCCCGGCGATGGCCGAGGCGACAAGCCGCGGCTCGGGCGGCGGCAACAGCTGGGTCCCCTTGAAATGGTTGACGATCGCGAGCAGGCTCGGCGCCGCGACGATCTCGATCTCACCGGCCCAGGCCGCCTCGCCGCCGCACGCCGCCGGGCAGATGACGCCGCTCTCGTGGCTCGCGGCGAAGAGGCCGGCGATCAAGACGCCGGCGACGCTGGTGACCGAGCCGTCGAGCGACAACTCGCCGAGTGCCGTGTAAGTGGCGAGCTCGTCGGCCGGCAACGCCTCCATCGCCACTAGCAGAGCGAGTGCGATCGGCAGGTCGAAATGGCTGCCTTCCTTCAGCACGTCGGCGGGGGCGAGGTTGACGGTGATGCGCCGCGGCGGCAATGCCAGCCCGAGCGAGTTCAGCGCCGAGCGCACCCGCTCGCGCGATTCGGCGACCGCCTTGTCGGGCAGGCCGACGACGGTGAAGGCCGGCAATCCGGACGCGATCGTCACCTGGGTTTCGACCTCGATGACCTCGATCCCGTGAAACGCCACCGTGCGAACCTGCGCGGCCATGTCCTTGCCTATCCCTTAACCATCGCTTGAATGTAACGGTGGCGGCGCCATGACGCCAGCGTTGCGGCCGGGTCGTTAAGCACAATCGTTGCGGGATCGGCGGCAGCGGCGTTACCCTACGCCGGGCCGGTGACGCGACCGGCCCAAGGCCCATCAGCCGGGAAGGAGGATCGCCTTGCCCAACACCTCTCGTTGGCGGCTCGCCCTGGAGCCGTACGTGCTGAGCATCCTACGCTTTGTTGCCGGCCTCGGCTTCTTGGACCATGGCACGTCCAAGCTGTTTGGCTTTCCGCATTCTGCCGCCTTCGACCATCTGCAACTGACGTCCCTGATCGGGCTGCAGGGCATGATCGAATTGGTCGGCGGATTGCTGGTGTGCGTCGGCCTGTTCACCCGGCCAACCGCCTTCATCTTGTCCGGAGACATGGCCGTCGCCTATTTCAGGGCTCACTTTTCCAAGAGCTTCTTCCCGGCGCTGAGCGGAGGCGACGCGGCGATGCTTTATTGCTTCATATTTTTATATTTGTTTATCGCCGGCGGCGGGCCGTGGAGCCTCGACCGGCTGCGCGAAAAACGATCGGGCGGCGCTGCGTAACTCGCTCCGGCTTCCACCGGCCGGCCCGGCCAAGACCCGGCTGACGAAGTGCGACAGGTTGCCGCCGGGAAAGAGATGACCAGCGATACCGGCGGCCGCGGCGGCGGCGCAGTCGGAGGGCTTGTCGCCGATCAGAAAGCTCGCCGCGCGCTCGACCGGCCAGCACTGCAACAGGTCGTTGATCATCCCCGGCGCCGGCTTGCGCCAGTCGCTGACCCGGCGGTATTCGGGACGGATCGCCTCGGGGTGAAACGGGCAATAGCGAAAGTCGTCGATATATGCGCCGGCGGCGGCGAGCTCCGCAGCAATTCGCCGGTGTAGAATTCGTACGTCGTCCTCGGAGTAAAAACCGCGCGCGACCCCCGCCTGATTGGTGACGACAAAGACAAAAAAGCCGGCATCGTTCAGCGCCCTGACCGCGTCGGCGGCGCCGTCGATCCAGCGAAACCGGTCGCGCGAGCCGACATAACCGTCATCGTGGTTCAACACACCGTCGCGATCGAGAAAGGCGGCAGGACGCCGTCGCTCCGGCGCCTCAGGCCGCGCCCGCCCGCCCGCTCTGGCGATCCCGACATCGACGACAGGCATCCGCTCAGTCTTGCTGCGGAAACAGCCGCTCTTCGACAAGCCCACAGATGACGTGCCCGGCAGTGATGTGGATCTGCTGGATCAGCGGCGTCGCATCCGAGGGCGCGTGCAGGCAGATGTCGCAGCGCCGGCGCATTTCGCCGCCGGAGCGCCCGGTGAGCCCGACCACCGCGAGCCGCTTGCCACGCGCCGCGTCGATCGCCCGCAGGATGTTCGGCGAACGGCCCGATGTCGACAGCGCGAAGAATACGTCCCCGGCATTGCCGAGAGCTTGGATCTGACGCTCGAACACCCGCTCGAAACCGTAATCGTTGCCGATCGCGGTCAAGACCGAGCTGTCGGTCGTCAGCGCCAACGCGGCCGTCGGCGCGCGGTCGTAATTGAGCCGCGACAAGAATTCGCCGGCGATGTGCTGGGCGTCGCCGGCGCTGCCGCCATTGCCGGCGAGCAGCAGCTTGTGGCCGCTGGCGAGCGCATTTGCGGTTATCTCGACGATCGCCGCCACTGTGTTGCAAAAGGCCGGGTCGTCGAGCGCCGCCTGCACGACATCGCGCGACTGCTTCAAATAATCGAGGATCGCATCCATCGCCCCACCATCGGCCGCGCCACCCTCGTGCGAATGCCCCGGCGGCGCCGTTTGCGGCCGCCCATTGTGGCACGTTTCGCGAGATCGGGCGCCGGTTTCTCGGACGGCGCCGCCCGCTGTCCGCGGCGAGGCCGAGCCGGGGCCGGCCGCAGCGGCGCTTTTGCGCTTTGCCTTCAACCATAAATCGAGTATCTGGAAATACCCCACGCAAGGGTATTCCGCGAGAGAGGCCTCGCCGAAATCGTCGATGCGCATCTTTTTTGTGTGCCAGCGCGTCCCGTTCCCGCCGGATCGCGGGGACAAAATCCCGACGTTCTACGAGATCCGCCACCTGTCGCGGAACCACGAGGTGCACGTCTTTTGCCTCGCCGACGGTATGGCCGACCTCGCCAACGTCTCCGGCCTGCGCGATTACGCGGCGAGTGTGACGGCCGTGCCGATGAGCCGATGGCGCAGCCGGCTGCGCTCGCTCGCCGCCCTTGCCGGGGGTCGGCCGCTATCGGTGGCGGCCTTCGACGAAGCGGCGCTGCATCGCGCGATCATTCGCAAATATGACGAGGTGATGCCCGATCTGATCATCGTTTTCAGCTGCAATGTCGCCCAGTACGCCGAGCATTTTGCCGGCGTGCCGCGGATCATGCAGTTTCACGATCTTGATTCGCTCAAATGGGCGCAATATGGCGAACGATCCAACGCTTTGTTGCGATGGGTTTACCGCATCGAAGCCGACCGGCTGCTCGCTTACGAGCAGAATATCGCGCGCCGCTTTTCGCATGCCCTGGTCTGCACCGCCGGCGAAAAGCGCGATTTCGAGCGCCTGTTTCCGGGGATCGCGGTCTCGCTTGTCGGAAACGGCGTCGATCTCGATTATTTCCGGTCGTCCGGCGCGACTAAGCAACCGGGGTCGATCGTCTTTACCGGGGTGATGGATTATTTCCCGAATGTCGATGCGGTCACGTGGTTTTGCGACCGGGTGCTGCCGATGGTGCAAGCGCAAATCCCGGAGGCGACCCTGACGATCTGCGGCAGCCGGCCGAACCCGGCGGTGTTGCGTCTGGCGCAAAGGCGTGGCCTCGCCGTGACCGGGCGGGTACCCGACACGCGGCCTTATCTCGACGCCGCCGAAATCTTCGTGGCGCCGTTGCGGGTGGCGCGCGGCGTGCAAAACAAGGTGCTCGAGGCGCTCGCCATGGGCCTGCCCTGCGTCGCCTCCAGCGTTGCGTGGCGCGGCACCGTCGTTCCGCAAGGGGACGGCATCCTGGTTGCGGACGACGCCGCGGAATTTGCCGAACGGGTCGTCCGCCTGCTGCGGTCTTCCGCCCTCCGCGCCGAAATGGCGGTGAAGGGGCGCGCCGCAGTCGAGGCAGAATATCGCTGGGACGTGCCGATGGCAGCGCTCGACCACGTCATCGCGGCCGTGACCGCGGCGGCGCCGCAGCCGGTCTCCGGCGTTTCGGAGCTTGCCTGACGCTCGTAGAAGGCAGGCCCAGGAGAAACTCGGACAGCCTGAGCCAGGCGTTGACAACGACTCCGCGATCTGTCCGACTCGCCGACTAACAGGGGATCGCTTGGCAGTTGCCGTCGCCGCTTGGCGGTGCGGATCCTCAGTTGAGGAGAAAGCTCATGTTCCAACTCAAGGGCACGAGCCGCTGCGCCGTCATCTTCCTGGCCGGCCTTCTCCTACTGGCCGTTAGCCGCGCCGACGCGCAGCAGGGGGAGCGCGGCCAGACGAGTTACATGCCGGTCGACATCACCGAGCCGTTCGCGTCGATCATGGCTCGCCTGTCGGCCGCCAAGCCCGCCGTCGAACAGGAGCACAACGCCCTGCTCAACGAGCGCTACGACCTCAGCGACCGTCCCGCACAGGGCGTCACGATGGATCGAGGCAAACCGGTGCAGGAAGGGGTTCGCGTCAAACTGCCTGCCGGGATGACCTGGGAGCGGCTGGCGGCGATGAGCCCGGACCAGATCCGCGATCAGAACCTGTTCCCAAAAGGCTTCTATCCGCTGCCGCATCCCAAGCATTCCGAGGGCGGCTTTGTCTTTCCGCACTTTGTCATCGACGCGATCAAGCAGCAGGACGGGCGCGACCTGCAGCGGTTCGACATCGATTTCGATCTGCCGGACCGGTTCCTGGCCGAGTTCCCGCCAGCTATCTATCTGACCCCGCGCCCCGAGCTTGGCGACGTCTCGCAAGGCAAATTGGTTTCGCTGACCAATTACTATCAGCTGTTCAACGGCCTCTTGACGCCGCGGCAGCTCGAAGGGCTGCGTTTGCTGCTGACGCCGTTCCCACAGCAGCAATTCAACGCGACCGAGGATCGGCGCGCCGAGCTGCCGAGCACTGGTGCGGCTTGCTTTGACTGCCACTCCAACGGCCACCAAAATGGCGCCACCCATCTGGCTCCCGACACCCGCCCGCAGCAATTCCGTCACCGCATCAAAACGATTTCGCTGCGCGGCCTGAACGTCCAGCGGCTGTTCGGCTCGCAACGTGCCCTGAAAACGGTCGAGGATTTCACCGAATTCGAGCAGCGCACGGCGTATTTCGACGGCGATATCGTGATCGCGACAAAGAAGGGGGTGAACCCGCTCGAGCGCGGCAGCCAGGTCGACTTCATGGCGGATTTTCAGGAGATGCTGAATTTCCCGCCGGCGCCCAAGCTCGACGTCTTTGGCAAACTCATTCCCGCCAAGGCGACCCAGGCGGAAATCCGCGGCCAGGCGGTGTTTTTTGGCAAGGGCCAATGCGCCAGCTGCCATCAGCCGCCCTATTACACCGACAACTCGATGCACGACCTCCAAACCGAGCGCTTTTACAAGCCGGTGCTGATCAACGGCATGATGGCCGTCGGCGACGGGCCGATCAAAACCTTTGCGTTGCGCGGCGTAAAGGACAACCCGCCCTACCTGCACGACGAGCGTCTTCTGACCCTGGAGGACACGGTCGAGTTCTTCAACGTGATCCTCGGCACCCAGCTCGCGCCGCAGGAAAAGCAAGACCTCGTCGCCTTTATGCGCGCTCTATAGCCGAGACATCGCGGGGCTGCCCAGCCCGGCTGTACCCGATCGGATGGCGGGTGCTATCATAGCGCTCGATTTGAGTTTGCCACGAGGAGAATGCATCATGTCGGAGCACGGCGCCGAGGCGATCCGGGGCGTTTCGTGGCCGTCGAACGGCCTCTCCGAGGTGCCGTTCCGCGTCTACACCGATCCCGAGCAGTACCGGCTCGAACAGGAGCGGATCTTCAAGGGCCCGGCCTGGAGCTATCTGTGCCTCGCCGTCGAAATCCCGAACCCGGGCGACTGGGTCGCGACCACGGTCGGCGAGACCGCGGTCGTCGTCACCCGCGGCAATGACGGCGCGGTCAACGCCTTTGTCAACCGCTGCGCCCATCGCGGCAACCTCTTGTGCATCGAGCGGCACGGCAGCGGCAACGAGATCAAATGCATCTATCACGGCTGGACCTACGACCTCGCCGGCAAACTGACCGGGGTGGCCTTTGAGCGCGGGGTCAAGCGCCAGGGCGGGATGCCGCCCGAATTCAGAAAGGACGAGCACGATCTGCCGCGGCTGCGCGTCGCCGAACTCGCCGGTCTCGTCTTTGGCACGCTGAGCCGTGAGGCGCCCGATCTCGAAACCTATCTCGGGCCGCAGATCACGGGCGGCATCCGCCGGGTATTGAACCGGCCGGTCCATATCCTCGGCCGCAGCACGCAAATATTGCCGAACAATTGGAAGCTTTATTTCGAAAACACCAAGGACACCTATCACGCCAGCATCCTGCACACCTTTCTGACGACGTTCCGCATCAACCGGCTGTCGATGCCGGGCGGCATCCAAATCGACGACAGTGGCGGCCATCATTTCAGCCAGGCAAAGCTCGACTACGCCGCCGAGGATGCTGACTATAACCGCGAGGGCCTGCGCTCCGACATGGAAATGCGGCTCGCCGACCCCTCGGTCATCGAATCGGTCGACGAATACGGCGACCAGGTCTCGGTGCAGATTTTGACGATCTTCCCCGGCATGATCCTGCAGCAGATCAGGAATTCGATCGCGGTGCGCGCGATCCATCCAAAGGGCCTCGAAAAGACCGAGCTCGAATGGATCCATCTCGGTTTCGGCGACGACGACGAGGCGATGACCGAGCGCCGAGTGCGCCAGGGCAATCTGGTCGGCGCCGCCGGCTATATCTCGATGGAGGATGGCTGCGTCGGCGGCTTTGTACAGCGCGCCTTGCGCTACAATGACGACGACAGCGGCGTTGTGATGATGGGCGGCTACGAGGCGCAGTCGCAGCCCTTCCGTTCGAGCGAAGCCGCGATCCGCGGCTTTTGGAAAAAGTACCGCGCCATGGTCGGCGACTGACCGAAATAGTGAAGCGGGCTGCATCGACAAAATGCGTGCTTCGAGACGCACCCTCCGGGTGCTCCTCAGCATGAGGCAAGCGGATGATGGCGCTGAGGGAGTCGCTCATTCTGAGGAAGCCGCGCGGCGGCTGTCTCGAAGAGCCTGCCCTCGCGAAGGCGGGAGACGCAGCGCGCCCACTCAGCCATTTGCTTCGCACCCTTCGCGGTGACCGCGCCGCGGTCGTCTCGAAGGATCGTGTGGTGGGAGTCTAATGGACGAAACCGCGGTGCGGCACGGCATCCACGAGCTGATCGCCGCTTATGCCGAATGCATCGACGACGACCGGCTCGAGGAATGGCCCGATTTCTTTGTCGAGAACTGCCGGTATCTGATCACCAGCCGGCAGAGCCGCGAGAAGGGCTACCGCCACGGCGTCGTCTATGCCGCCTCGCGCGGGATGCTCGCCGATCGCATTTTGGCGTTGCGCCGCGCCAACATCTTTGAGCCGCACCGCTACCGCCACATCGTCGGCCCGATCCGGGTCGGCAAGACCGAGAACGGTGTGGCCGAGGTCCGCTCCAACTTCATCGCCGTCAGGATCATGCATGACGGCGAGATGAGCCTGTTCGCCGCCGGCCGCTATCTCGACCGTATCGCTGTCGCCGCCGAGCCCTACCGCTTCATCGAACGTCTCGTGATCCTCGACAGCGAAAAAATCGACACGCTCTTGGTAATCCCGCTTTAGGATTGAGCGTGCCCTCCACCGGCAGTTCCGCAAGAAGACGATCTCGGTTGGGCGTGCAAGCTTTGGCGTGGCTCTCAAAAGCGCAGCCTACTCGACGGAAAATTCCTCAAGAAAAAATTCCGCATCCTTAGGTCCGACGTCCACTCCGATCAAGCTGGCAACCCGCCGAGTTCTCGCTTCGGTGAGTGGATACGACCAAGCGGCGCCGGGGTCCTCAACCGATACCTTCGCGATCTTTTTGGCCGCGAACATTAGCTCATCCGGGATGTCGAACTGGACCTTCATTCGATCGGTTTGTCGGTCGTATCCGACGAGACGATGTATCACCCGCGTCATCATGGCTCCACCCGTCTTCCTGGCACTGCTGCGCCAAATACTCGGCCAGAGCGGTCACAGCCGGCGGAAGCGTTTGCCATGGCCGATAAGCCCTTGGCGCGGCAGGTGGACGCCTTTGGCGTCATCCGCGACGACATGCCCGATGACCCGGGCGGGCCGGCCGTGGCGCTCGAGGATCGCCAGGATTTGGGCGGCATCGCGCTCGCCCGCGAGCACGCAGAACCCGATCCCCATATTGTAGACCTGGAACATCTCCGGCAGGTCGACCTCGCCATAGTGCTGGATCAGCCGAAAGATCGGCGGTGTGGGCGGCAGATTGTCGATCTCGAACCCGACCTTGGCGGCGACGCGCGGCAGGTTCAGAAACCCATCGCCGGTGATGTTGATCAGCGCTTTCACCGTTGGCACCTCGGCGATGATGTCGAGCGCCTCCGGCACGTAAATCAAAGTCGGGCGCAATAACTCCTCGCCGAGCGGCACGCCAAGCTCGGGAAAGACATGGTCGACCGCGAAACCATTCCTCTTGAAAAACACCTCGCGCGCCAATGTCAGCCCGTTGCTGTGAATACCGCTGCTGGCGATGCCGATGATCGCGTCGCCGGGCGTCAAGTCATGCCCGGTGATGACATGGTCGAGCGGCACCAGGCCAACCGCCATCCCAACCAGGTCAAAGCCGCGTATCGAATCTTTGAGCGACGAGATCTCGCCGCCGGAGATCGAGATCCGGGCCTGCCGCGCCCCTTCCGCCAGGCCGATGGCGAGCCTGCCCAGCATGTCGGCGTCGGCGGCCTCGACCGCGATGTAATCGACCATCGACACTGGCCGCGCACCGACGCAGATCAAATCGTTGACGTTCATCGCGACGCAATCGATGCCGATCGTGTCGTATTTCTTCATCATGTCGGCGATGATCGACTTCGAGCCGACCCCGTCGGTGCAGAGCGCCAGCCCGGCGCCGCCCCCGATGTCGACGACATTGGCGAAATAGCCGATGTCGAGCGCCACGGCACCGGGCTGCCCCGCCGCCGGCCAGGTCCCCTTGATCGCGGCGATGATCCGGCCGAGCCCGGTGTCGACGACAGCGGTGTCGACCCCGGCTTCGCGATAACGGTCCTGCGCGGTCATTGGTGTCTCCGACAGCGGTCGAAGCCTTCCTATCGGGCGGCGGCATCGGGAGCAATACGACTGATCGCGGGCAATACGATCGGACGCCTCAGCCATGCTCGTTTGAGGCTATGCGATTTTGCCGCCGGGTACGATCATTCGCCGCCCGATAGAGGAGGACCGGCCCATGACCATCGCCGCCACCGACATGCGAGAGCTGCGCCCGCTCGGCGAGCACCTCGGCACCGAGGCGCTCGGCATCGACTTGTCGCGGCTCGACGACGACGGCTTTGCGTGGATCGCCCAGGCCTTTGCCGAGCACCCCGTGCTGGTGTTCCGCAACCAACGCCTCGGCGCCGGCGATATCGCCGCATTTGGCCGCCGCTTTGGGGCGCCGCGCAAGCATTCGCTGGTCGGCTATCGCCACGCCGAGCATCCCGAGGTCTCGTGGCTGCGCAATGTCGATGACGCGGGCAATATCGACTGGTACGGGGTCAAGCGCGCCACCGACTGGCACACCGACTCGACCTATGAGGAAGTGTTGCCATTGCTCGCGATGTTGCACGCGCTCGAAGTGCCCTCGGCGAAGGGCGGGACGATGTTCGCCGACATGTCCGCCGCTTATGACGCATTGCCGGCGGCGATGAAGGAGCGGCTCGCCGGCCTCGTTGGGTTGCACGGCCGCACCGACGGCCCCGCCGGCGCCCGGCTCTACGATCCCGAAGAGGAGATGCGCCGCACCGACAAGAAATACGTCGAGCAGCGCCGCCCGGCGGTCGTCGATCACCCGGTCAACAGGCGCCCGATCCTGTTCGTCAACCCGATGCACACGCATGGTTTTGACGGCATGGCGCGCGACGCGGCCTGGGAGTTGATCGAGGAACTGGCGGCGCACGCGACCCAGGACCGGTTTACCTATTACCATTCCTGGCAGGTCGGCGATCTGTTGATCTGGGACGAGCGGGCAACGATGCACCGGGGTGCCGGCGACTCCAACCCCGCCGAGCGCCGGGTCATGCTGCGCACGATCGTCTACCCGAATTAGCCCCGCGGCCGCCAGGGCGCGCGACGAGAGACGCTTCGACCGTCATTCAAGCGCGGTTCTCGACCACATTGAACCGTCGTTCCCGCGAAAGCGGGAACCCAGAGATGCTATGGGCGAGTGGCGAGGGCATGGCACCATCGTCGCTGCGAACAAACCCGACGGGGGTTCCCCATGCCAC
>Ga0210395_10001308_pt1 | contig 19317 bp, 19 predicted proteins | sample IncBWH4OmetaG_FD_150861 | JGI IMG/M metagenome (GOLD analysis project Ga0210395, IMG submission 150861) | Forest soil microbial communities from Barre Woods Harvard Forest LTER site, Petersham, Massachusetts, United States - Inc-BW-H-4-O ...
TGGCCAGCTTGGCGGTACGCAACAAACCACCAGGCTGGGGACGCTGCCCATCATCAAACGCGGCCTGGACGCCATGACTCACAGCGCCTTGCGCGCCGAATTCGCGCTGGCCTATGGGTTCGCGATTCGCAATGGCATGAATGTGCACGTGGCATCCATCCCGGACCAATATCCCTATGGCGACACATTGGACTTTGGCTATGAGCATGTGCGGGCATTGTTCGACTATGCGCAAGGTTGTGCCGCTGGCGGTGAGGTATGGATCAGCCCGGGTGATGCCGCAGCGGAGGCAATCCAAGCGGGCATCAGCGCCGCGAACGACCGCCCGAGCTGCCCCGCTGCCTCCTTGGCCCCGCCTCCGGCCAGCGGTACCGGGAGCGCCCCGGTTCAGACTGCGGATACGGCACCGTGATCACCGGCGCCGTCAATCCACGCCTTCAATGGTAGGCGTGGATACCCGGTTGACCGGGTCCAGCGCGAAATCCACAAAACTGCGGATCTTGAACGGCACGTACTTGCGGCTGACATAGACAAGGTGCGCCGTCCGCGTCGGCATGCGGTAAGCCGGGAGAACGGGTTTGACCAGCGGCTTGAACATCTGGTCTTCGAAGAAGATATCGGGCAAGGGCGCCAGTCCTATGCCGGCAGCGACGGCGTTGGCAACTCCCATCACCGATCGATAGCGCATGACGACCTTCATGGGCACGTCGATCAGGCCTGTGGGACCGGCCAGTGACAGCACATCACTGCCACCCACCGCCACGAATCGGTGATTGCGCAGGTCCTCGGGCGAGGCCGGAGTGCCCAGCCGCTTGAGGTATTCGCGCGATCCGCCCAGAACACTCGTCACATCCCGTAATGGTCGGGCGATCAACCCCGCTGGCAACAGGTGGTGAGGCACAACGCGCAATGCCAGATCATAACCCTCAGCGACCAGGTCGACGACGCGGTCATCGAAGGAAACGTCCAGGACGATGTCCGGATAGAGTCTTTGATAGCGCGCCACCAGGTCCGCCAGGCGCTGTCCTGCAAGCCAGGTGGGAGCAGTGACCCGCAGCGTGCCGCGCGCGGCGCTATTCAACGAGCCCAGTTCCAGCTCCGCCGTTTCAAGGTCATCGACGATGGTCTTGGAGCGCTCGAAGTACACTCTTCCGGGCTCCGTCAAGCTCAACGCGCGACTGCTGCGGCTGAGTAACCGCACGCCAAGTCGTTTCTCCAGGCTCATAACGTGCTTGCTGACACTCGCGGTCGAGAGGTCGAGATGCTCGGCAGCCGCAACAAAGCTTCCGTCCTGGACGACCTGCTGAAAGACTTTGATGCTTACCAACGTATCCACTCCAGCTAGTTTACGCCGCGCCGTGTTTTCGTCGAGCCCCTGAAACCGGCGAATGATTTCCTGCCGCGAAATGCAGCGTCAGGAGACGCATGGTGTTACCGCTGGTAAGCCCGTTGTAACGTTCGGCCATGTTTGCGGGCGGCCATGAATCACGCTCGAATGTCGTCGCACTGCTCAACGACTTCGGGCTGGACAATGTCATCATCAGCGCCAGGCCCTTGCAGGGCCTGGCGCCCTCGCAGATCCGCGTGCGCGTGCGCGCCGCGTCGTTGAATCATCGCGACCTGCTCATAGCCCGCGGCGGATTCACGCCCATGGCACCGCTACCGTTGGTATTGCTCTCGGATTGCGCGGGTGAGGTGACTGCCATCGGACGGGACGTCCGTCGCTTCGGCATCGGCGACCGTGTGGTGGGAGCGCCACTGCCGGCCTGGATCAGTGGACCTTTCACCGATGAGGTAATGACTTCGGCGCTCGGTAGCTGCCTGGACGGGGTCCTGGGTCAGTACTTCACTGCGGATCAGCACGGTTTCGTTGGCATCCCCAGGGAGTTCTCCTTCGAGGAGGCGGCGACGCTGCCATGTGCCGCGCTCACCGCGTGGAATGCCCTTTTTGAAAGCGGAAACCTGAAGACGGGAAAGACCGTGCTGGTGCAAGGCTCAGGTGGCGTGAGCATATTCGCGCTGCAGTTTGCGCTTGCCGCTGGCGCGCGCGTGATCGCGACCACCTCCAGCGACCTGAAGTGCCGTGCATTGCGCGAGCTCGGTGCCGCACATGTCATCAACTGGAAACAACACAGTGACTGGAGCCGGCACGTACTCGAACTTACCGGCGGGAGTGGTGTCGATCACATCATCGAGACCGGGGGGTCGGGTACCCTGGACCAATCGATCAAGTCGGCGGCGGTCGGGGGTTGCATCAGCGTCATCGGCATGTTGACCGGAGCCTATGGAACCTTCGACACGCTGCCGATCCTCAGAAAGACGCTCAATCTTCAGGGCATCGTCGCAGGATCAGTCGAGATGCTCGACCGGATGATTGGCACGTTGGAAGCGCTGCAGATCAGACCGGTAATCGACCGGACCTTCGAGATGCGGGACATCGTGTCGGCGCTGAAGTATCTCGAGTCCGGCCGTCACGTCGGCAAGGTCGTGATTCGTGTCGGCGAGATCGCCTGAGGCGGCCCCGGCTTGCATGGCTGAGATTTCTGCAAATCCCTGGCGGTGCTTCGATTGATCGGCCTGGCCAGAAGGTAGCGATCTCCGAGCCTTTCGACGGCTTTCGCTCTTGCCGCACTATAGTCAACGAGCCAGGTTCGCCACCGCTCATCGCCAGTTGTCGACTGCATGGGAATGCCCTGCGGTGCTGACAGGCTGGGTGCGCGGACGCATGCCGGCAAGGTGCGAAATCGACATGCAGTGTCTTGCGGCAGGAAACTGCGGCGATTCGAGGTTTACTGGCGTGAAACCCAGCATCAACTCGCCGCGGATTGTTCCCATCGCGACGCATTTCTACACTGCTTCTGGACGGTCATCGCACAACCCCCCCGTGCCGGCCGTCCCATCACCCGCGTGTCCCCCGCACGGCGGGAACCTTGGCGGCGGGCCGTTTGGCCCGCCGATTTCTTGGCAGCGGCCGTGGCGCGCGCCAGCCCTGTGCGCCGCGCCACTGCCGGCTGCGCATTGCTTGCGCGCCTGAGTTCACACGCCCCCAGGTTTCTGAGTCGGAAATGCTGGATATTCTTGCGCTGAATTGTTCCGCTGGTACGCCTCTGGTTAACTTTGGCCAACACGCAGCGTCGGAGTGATGCCATGAGCGATATCGAGAATCTGACAATCCTGCGCGACAGACTGGTAGCACGACGCCGCGCGCTGGTCTCAAGCCTGCTCCGGGCCGCCCCCGAACAGCTGACGGGCGAGGCCATTTCGCGTATTCAGAGCGCCGTGGAAGCCGTACAGCGGGCGATCGAGGAAGAGCGCCTCGCGACCAATAGAGCACGCCGCTCTGGCTGAGGGTAGGGGCAGCATGGACCAGCGCGCTCCGTTTGATTTACGCCGGCCGTATGGCATCCCCCACGGGTGGCGGGCGTCACGAGCCAGGCCTGTGTATCCGGGGCAGCCTGCCTCGGGGCATGGTTCAAACTGCGCGGCTGTCACCGTGGAGGCGAAGTCGCACGACATGGATCCGACCCTGGTCCTCAGAGCGTTTCTGTTCGGCACCGTGGTTGTGGGGTTTCTGATGGCGCTCGTGGTCGGGGTAGCGATCGTATCCACTCTCGGCACGCTTCGACACTGGTGAACCATGCCTCCCGGCATGCACACTGAAATCGCGCAAATGCCGACCCGCTGTTCCGGCCAGCCGGAACGTTGCTGCCGGCAGCTCCGTGACCGCGCGTCCGTCATGTGATCTCGACGGGGGAGCGTGGCGGACCATGAACACGGCACGTTTATCCAAGAGAGTCGCTGCGGTGCGATGCATTCTGCATGCAGGGCACGGAGTCCTGTCTTGGAAAACAGCGCAAAAAGCCTGCAGCAAGTACCCCGCCGGGCGAGGTGCACCTCGGACAAGAAGTTGCCACGGGACGCCTACGTCGACTTCACCGTAGTCACGGGTTATGTCCAGGGCCTGGTCCTGGTCGCTGTGCTCGTCGTGCTCGGTATCGCAGAGGCTGTTCTGGAAGGCCTTTGACGGCCGTCTTGCGCCGCGCGCTTGGTTCAGGGCGCCTCGCCGGCGGCCTTCTCCACCAGGAGACCGAAGCTGGCAATGTTGCGCACCAGCTCCGGCGGCAGGCCGTGTCGGTGGCCGAAGTATTGCGGATCGTTGTAGGCCACGCAGGTCTGACCCTCCCCCGGCGACCACACCAGAACTTTGAGGGGCAGATCTATGGCGACGCTGGGCACTGCCTCGATGAGCGGCGTACCTGCCTTGGGATTGCCGGCGATCAGCATGCGCGTCGGGCGCAGCTGCATACCCTCGGCTGCCGCATCGGCGCTGAAATCCAGGTCGGCAAAGATTCTGAGGTTACGGGCCGCCATCATCTGCCTGAGCCGGCTGATCACGTCCTCGACGCCGCGCTGGCTGTGCAGCACGACCAGGCCATCGGCAAATTTCCCGGCGCTCATGGTAATTCGTGACTCCGACGGTTCGGCAAAGAATACGCTCCTAGGGCGCCGCTTTGGGGAGGTCTTGCACGTCATGAAACAGGGTGTAGTCAAAGAGTACTACGCCATCCTCGGTCACATCCAGAACGTCGCGAAACGCCTTGTTCCAAAGAATCGCGCTCGCCGGGTAGTCCTCCCGGGCCATGAGCGTGTGGCCGGTGGTTTCATCCGTGCCGCTGAGGCTTAGCACGAACGAGGCGCCGGACTGCCGCAGTGACTCTTCGCTCTCGGCTTTGAGGGGGCTGGAGTCGTCGATCACGTGCATGATCGTCCAACCGATGAAGAAGGCGGGGTGCTGGTCGCGAACCAGCTTCAAGTCCGTGATGCGTCGCAGTTCAAGCCCTTCACGAGTGACTTCATCTCGTATCATGCGCAGCTTCGCGGAAGCCTCCTGCACGACATTCTGCCGGGCGTTGGCAGCGCGGAACATGAGCATGGGCCGACCATCCACCGGTCGAATCACCGCGTAGCGTGCGAACAGGAAACGGGCCCTGGGTCTGGAGAAACGCGCGAACATCAGGCCGGTGACCAGCGCGAGCATCATGAGGCCGACGAATACCTCCACCATGGACACGATATGTCCGTACAGCGAGTACGGATGCATTTCACCGTAGCCCACGGTGGCCAGCGTTTCGACGCTGAAGAAGAATGCGCCCGCAAATCCGGGTGGACTCAGATTCGCCACCGAACCTGGCTGCAGGTAGTACAGGCAGCCGAACAGGAAATCGAAGACCAGGAAAAAAGCGCCGATGGCGGCGAACAGACGCGGCCAGGTCACCGTCATCAGGTAGTGATAGAGATCCTGGAAAATCGCTGGGCTGATGCCGCGTGTGACCACCTGCCGTGCACCGACTTTCGCCCGTGAAGCCCCCTGCCTCACTGGCGGTTGCTGCACATCAGACTGCCGCGTCATACAGCAGCGTCTGAGTGAGGAGGATATGGCGGCGCAGCCGCGATTCAGGCAGGGCGGTCAATGCAACCAGGTCGACGCGGCATTTCAGCAGCTGCTCCAGCTCCGCCTTGAAGTCCGCGTACTGACGGTCGGGGGAACACTCAGCCGAGGCGGCAAACTGTGCCGCCAGATCGATGTCGCTGTGGTCGGGATCGAAGTCTTCCCGCAAGGCAGAGGCAAACACGGCAAGGCTGCGCACCGCATACCGCTGGCACAGGTGCGCGATCTCATCCCGGCGCGCATCCAGAAGTGCACGGCCCGGGGGAATGGCGGCGAACAGGGGTTGTGCGTCCGGTGGCGGCGCGGCCGGGGCAGGCCCGCCCTGCGCTGTGGCTTCGAGCACCTGCCGCTGAAGGACCTCATGCCCGCCCCGACGCAGCAGATCAGAGGGTGAAAGATTGCCGAGGTTGGGATTGGAGGTCATGAACCACAGTGCCGTCTTGGTGGTATTGCCTTCGAACGCCTGGGCGACGAGCTCGCAGGTTGCGGCGATGTCCATCAGGCGCTCGCGCAGCACCCTTGGCGCCTTGTCATCGAAGCGCACCGATGCCGGAGCCACCGCGGCCAGCTGTGCCAGGTCGACTTTGTTCATACCCAGAAACCGGGCCACACGCTGGGGCTGGAATCGCCCCGACTGCCAGAACTGAAGATAATCCCGAGACGGGACGGTGCCAAAGAGAGCGCTTCGAGCTGGCGCCTGCATGGCTGCGATTCGGGGACCTCCACACCACAATCTGACCAAAAACAGACCGAGTTTAGACCATGCTCAGCCATATTCCAACCATTGAGGCGCAATGCCGTCAGGAAGACGACCCCTCAGGCCGCTCGATCGCCATGGCGGTCAGCACCAGCTTCTGTCCGCGTCGCAGACAGACCATCTCACACGCCTTCTTGATGCGGCGGGAATCGAGGATCTGCTGCAGTCGATCGATGCTCGTGGTCGGCTCAAGATCGTACGACACGATGAGGTCGCCGGATTCCAGACCTGCGGCCTCGGCCGGGCTGCCGCGCTCCACGCTCTGTACACGCACCCCGGATTCCTGCTCCAACCCATGGTGCAGCGTCAGCCTGCGATTGATCGCGGTGTTGGTCGCGGTCAAGCCGAGCCACGCGCGCAGCACGCGACCGTGCCGGATGAGTTGGGTCAGAACCCATTGAGCGGTGTCGCTGGCGGTCGCAAAGCAAAGCCCCTGGGCGCCGGAGATGATGGCGGTGTTCACACCGATGACTGCACCGTGAGAGTCAAGCAGCGGTCCGCCAGAGTTGCCTGGATTGAGTGCGGCATCGGTCTGGATGACATTCTCGATCAGCCGACCGGTGCTGGAGCGCAGGGTTCGGCCCAGCGCGCTGACGACACCGGCCGTGACGGTATGCTCGAACCCGAGCGGATTGCCGATGGCAATCGCAAGTTGGCCAATCTGCAAAGCCGCTGAGTTGCCCAGGGCGATGTGGGGCACGGCATCGACACTGGCACGCAGCACCGCAAGATCCGAATCCGGATCATCTCCCACCAGGTAGGCCGAAACTCGCTCGCCCTCGCTGGTGGACACCCAAAGCTCTTTGGACTTGCGGACGACGTGGCTGTTGGTGAGCAGCAGGCCATCGGGCGTAAAAAAGAATCCCGAGCCGGTACCGCGGCGGCCGCCCCGTGAATCCTGGCGTGCTTCCAGGTGCACCACCGCCGGCGCCGCCACGCGTGCAGCGCCGGTCACGGCGTTCGAATAGGCGTCCAGTAACCCGGCGTTATCGGCAGCTCCGGCAGCAGGCGCGGCAGTACTCATCGGCCACAGGTGTGGGCAGCGGGGTAGGAATTCAAGTCCCGATGGCGTGGGTTGCACCTACATAAGCGCGCTGCATCATTCAGCACAATACCCCGCGACCCCCCCCCGTACCTTTCGCGAGCACAATTCCCATGCGTACACGCCCCTCCAGATCTCCGGGTCCTGCAGCAGATGCCGTCACTCTCCTGAAGGCCGATCACAAGCAGGTGAAGCAATGGTTCGAAGCGTTCGAGAAGGCACGCTCGCCGGCAAGAAAAAAGCGGCTGGCGACGGACATCTGCAATGCGCTGACCGTTCATACAAGGCTCGAGGAGGAGATCTTTTATCCCGCCTTCCTGGCCGCAACCCGGGACACGGACATGCACCACGAGGCCGTGATCGAGCACGCGGGCGCGAAGAATCTGATTGCACAGATTCAAGCCTCGAGTCCTGGCGATGGTTATTACGACTCCAAGGTGCATGTGCTGTCGGAGATGATCAAGCACCACGTCAAGGAGGAAGAGCAGCCTGATGGAATGTTTGCCGAGGCTCGCGGCAGCAGCAAGATGGATCTGAAGGCGCTTGGCGCGCAATTGGCCGCGCGCAAGAACGTGCTGATGGCAGAGCTGGCCGGCTGAGCGCCGGCCTCGGCACTAGCGGCGGCGGAATATCGCGTGATAGAGAACGAGCACGACGATGGCGCCTACGACGGCGACCAGAATGCTGTACAGGTTCACCCCGGAGACCCCGGCCATGCCGAAAGTCTGGAACAGAAATCCCCCGACGAGGGCACCGACAACACCCAGAACGATGTCCAGCAACACGCCTTCGCCGGTCTTGTTGACGATCTTGCTGCCAATGAATCCAGCGATCAATCCCAAAACGATCCAAGCAATGATTGACATGTAATTCCCCTCTTGTGACCTTCGATGGTACGGGGGCTTGAGCACTGCCGTGTAGGCGCCTGGCGCGACAGTGCGTGGGCGGAATTGCCGAACGCAGCGCCTAGGGATCTCGGTTCGCCTGCTTGACCCTCAACGCCGCCAGTTTCTCGAAGGCGCGGCATCCCATGCGGTAATACCTGGCGTCGCGTTCGGTCCCGATCGCGCGATATCCGAGGGCCTGCGCCGCCGCCAGCGTGGAAGCACTGCCGGCAAAAGGATCGTAGACAATGCCGGTTCCCAGCGGCAGCGACGCGCGAACCAGCTGACGCAGGAAGGCCTGCGGCTTGAGCGAAGGATGGGGCGCGATGGCGCGTTCGGCACGGCCCGTCGGCGCGCTCGCGATCACATCCTTGAAGGGCGCGGCGGCGCCGAGACGACGCAGACCGCCGGTGCCCCAGCGTTTCAGGTTCTGGGCCACGGTGCCTTCAGGGGACTTGCGAAATATCCCCCAGGGCTCCCAGCCGGCACGCGCCATCACCGATACGTCCGCGAACTCGCGCTCGGCGCCCTTGGGCCGATCCCCGCCGCGCAGCGTCTGCACCAGGCGGACCACTTCGCCGCGCTTTTCCAGGCCCACCTGTTGCAGGGCATGAAAAGTCAGCGTCGACAGCAGCGGATTGGAGGCGAGGAACACATGGCCGCCAGGCACCAGCACCCGATGCAGTGCGGTCCCCAATTCCGAGAAGAACCGGGTGAGTTGTTCAAGCTCCGGCCCTGACAACACCGTGAAGCGCGGCAGGGGCCGACGACGTACTCCATCCAACATCGGCGGGATGCGCCACACGCCACCCCGTCCGGCGCGAAGCTTGCCGTGGTCGCGCGCGGCGTACTCGATCAGCGCATACGGTGGGTCAGTCACCACCGCATGGATCGAGCAGGGCGGCAGCTCATGCAGCCACGCCAGCGCATCGGCCTTGATGAGCGTGGCACTTGCGGACAGATGCGCGCGTACCTGTTCACCCTGAGCACGCAGCTGCCGCCAATGCTGGCCCTGTACGGCGGAGATCCTTGAAGAGCTGTCGCTCACGCCGCCAAGGATGCCGCATTTGACGCGGCAATTCCTTAGCGGCGCAGGGTCGAGGAGGTCATCGGCCACCTGAAGCCGCTGCTGCTGGCGCGAAATCGGCCCTACCCATGTGGCCTATGACGATCCTCGGTAACTGGCTGAGCGCCACGGTCCGTCAGCCGAACTGCTGCGCCATATCGCCGGGCCGGGTGACTACTTGCCGATGCAGAAACTTGAAAAAATACGCCCCAGAAGATCCTCGCTGGTGAACTCGCCGCTGATCTCATCGAGCGCGCGCTGCGCGCTGCGCAGCTCCTGGGCGACGAGCTCGCCGGCGCGCGTCTCCTGCAATGTCTCGGCCGCCGCCTCGATGCTCGCCCGCGCCCGCGCCAGTGCCTCAAGGTGCCGCTGGCGCGCGGAGACGCTGCCGCTTTCCAGGGTGTGATACCCCATGCAGGACTTAAGGTGTGAGCGCAGGGTATCCAGACCCTCTCCCGTCAGTGCCGAGACATCGATGCGTGGCACGCCGCTCGGCGCCGAGACGGCACCGGCATCGGTGATGTCGCTCTTGTTGTAGACAAGCGTGACGGGCACCTGCGCGGGCAGCGTGCCCGCCAGTTCACGGTACGCCTGGGCCGATGGATCAAGGGCACCGTCGATCACGAACAGCACACGATCGGCGCGTGACATTTCCAGCTGTGCACGCCGTATGCCCTCTTCCTCCACCGCGTCCAGCGCGATACGCAGACCGGCCGTGTCGAGTATATGCAGCGGCATGCCATCCACATGGATGCGCTCGCGCAGCACATCGCGCGTCGTGCCGGGAACCGCGGTGACGATGGCGGCGTCGTAGCCCGCCAGACGATTCAGGAGGCTTGACTTGCCGGCATTGGGCGCACCGGCCAGAACCACGGTCATGCCATCGCGCAGCAGGCGTCCCTGGCCGGCGCTGCGGGTGACGGCATCGAAGTGCTGGCGCACCGTGGTCAGGCGCTGGGCGAGCGCCTTGTCGGCGAGAAAGTCGACCTCTTCCTCGGGAAAATCGATGGCGGCCTCCACATGGGTGCGAAGCTCGATCACCGCGCCGGTGAGCACCTGGATCATGGTGGAGAACTCGCCCTGCAGGGAGCGCATGGCGGCGCGTGCGGCCTCGCGTGAGCCGGCGTCGATAAGGTCCGCGACCGCCTCGGCCTGTGCCAGGTCCAGCTTGTCGTTCAGGAAGGCGCGCTGCGTGAACTCACCGGCGGCCGCGCGACGCGCGCCAAGCTCCACCAGGCGTGCCACCAGGGACTCGAGAATGACCGGGCCGCCATGGCCATGGAACTCCACGACATCTTCCCCGGTATAGGAATGCGGGCCCGGGAAGAACAGCGCCAGGCCCGCATCCAGGGTCTGATGCCCGGCGTCGCGGAAGGCCGCGAACACGGCGCGACGCGCCGCTGGCAGGGCGCCAAGAACCGCCGCGGCGATGCTCTGCGCAGCAGGTCCGGACAGACGCACGACGCCAATCCCCCCTCGTCCCGGCGGTGTCGCCACCGCAACGATGGTGTCCGGATCGCTCATCGGAGCGCTTGGCGTCAGGTCTTGCGCGCCGACGCCGCGGCAATGCGGCGGTTGATGTTCCACTGCTGCAGCACCCCGAGCGCGGTGTTCACCACGTAGTACAGCACCAGGCCCGACGGCAGGAAGATGAACAGCGCCGACATGAAGATGGGCATGAACATCATCACCTTCGCCTGCACGGGGTCCGGAGAGGTGGGATTCAGGCGCTGCTGGACGAACATCGCGCCGGCCATGAGAATTGGCAGGATGTAGTACGGATCCGGCGAAGACAGATCATTCAGCCACAGCGCGAAAGGCGCCTGGCGCATCTCCACGCTTTCCACCAGTACATAGTAGAAGGCGAAGAACACCGGAATCGTGATCAGCACGGGCAGGCAACCACTCACCGGGTTGACCTTTTCGCGCTGGTAGAGCTCCATGGTCGCGCGACTGAGCTTCTCCTTGTCGTCCTTGTACTGTTCCTGGATGTTCTTGATGCGCGGCTGCAGTGCGCGCATCTTGGCCATGGACTTGCCGCTGGCTTCGGACAGTGGATAAAAGATCAGCTTCAGCAGGCAGGTGATGACGATAATGGCCACACCCCAGTTGCCGGTCACCGCATGCACCCAGCTCAAGGCACTGAACAGCGGCTGGGCGATGACGAACAGCCTGCCGAAGTCGGTGGCGCGCTGCAGATTCGGACCTGCGGCGGCGAGTTGCGTCTGAAGTTTGGGTCCCAGGAAAACCGTCATGGCGAAGTTCGCCGAACCGCCGGCCGGGACTTGCGTCGCCGCTGCGCCGGAGGCCGCCAGCAGGTATTCATTGCCCTGGGCGTTCAACGTAAAGCGGTAGTCCGCATTGGCCGGCGGCACCACCGCCGTCACGAACTGATGCTGGATGGCGGCGATCCAGCCATTCTTCACATCGACCTTCAGGCGCTTGTCGTCATCGTCGGTGATCTTGAGCTTGCGGAAGGTGCCGTCCCAGATTGCCGGACCGCGGGTGGAGAAGCGCTCGGTGTTGGCGCTGAACATCGAGGTATGAATCGGCGGGTCATCGCGCAGAATCTGCGCGTACGGCGTCGTGGCCCAGGGCGCGCTGGAATGATTGTCCACGGTCTGCACGACGTTGATGGCGTAGTTGCCACGATGGAACACGAACTCCTTCGTGACCTCCACGCCCTGGCCATTGCTCCAGTGCAGCGGCACCCGCAGCTCCTCCTGGCCCGCCGCCATCTGGAAATCGGACTGTGGACTGGTGTACGTCGACAGCTCATCCAGGCGATTCGGGCCCGGCGGCCCTGACAGGGCCACCTGCAGCAGGTACAGCGTTTCGGGGCTGTCGTGGTTCTCGAGACGCACTCGCTGCGGCTGTCCTTTCGCGCGCGAATAATCATTCAGGTCCGCCTGGACGATCGTGCCGCCGGCGAGGCTGACATACAGGTCCAGCAGGTCGGTACGGATATGCACGGCCGGCCCGGCCGCGGCAGAGGCCAGTGACCCGGCGGCTACCGGGACCGGGGCCACGCCACTGGCGGAGTCGCTGACCGCGCCGGAACTGGCCGCGCTCGCCGCGGCACCGCTGGATTGCGGAATCTGCAACTGCAGGCTGCCGGCCGGCGCATGGGCCGCGGCAGCGGTGGCGGTCGCGTCGACCGCGGCGTAATCCTTTTGCCACGCCTGATAGTTCAGCCCAATGGCAAAGAGCAGCACGATCCAGAGCGCGTAGCGGGGATAGTTACTTGTCATGTTCATAGTGAGAATGCATGCAGCCGTTGGCGGGCACGGGGTCTATGCCACCAGGGTGCCAGGGATGGCAGCGGCCCAGTCTTCGCAGGGTGAGCCAGCCGCCGTGAAGGATACCGAAACGATTGATGGCCTCGAGGGCGTAATGCGAGCACGAGGGATGGAAACGGCACCGGGGACCCAGAAGCGGGCTCAGGGTCCACTGGTAGAGGCGGATCAGGGCTGTGAGGAGGGCGCGCATTGGACTTTGACTTTATCCCACAATCCATCGAGGCTCGCCCGAAGCTCGGCGGGCGAGGCCTGTCTGGCGCCGGGCCGGGCACTGACGACCATGTCGACACCGGGCAGCTCGTGCTGGCGCAGCCTGAAGGATTCGCGGATCAGACGCCGGATGCGGTTGCGGGGTACCGAGCCGCCGAAGGGCTTCGAGGCCACCGCCAGGCCAAGGCGCGCCTGTCCCTGGGTGTTCGGGTGCACCGTCATTCCGAAATGGCTGTTCCCCAGGCGCTTGCCGCGGGCGTAGAGCTGATCGAATTCCCATTTACGCCGCAGCCGCCGCGCGGCGGGAAAGGTCAGTCGCTCGCGGTCGGCCTGGGCCACGGACAAAGGCGGGCCTTAAGGAATCAGCTTCTTGCGACCTTTTGCGCGACGCCGATTCAGGACCGCTCGGCCATTGGCCGTGGCCATGCGGGCGCGGAACCCATGGGTACGCGCGCGGCGTACTTTGCTGGGCTGATAAGTGCGTTTCATCGTCTTACGCTTCCGAAGAGGGGCGGGAAGGCTACGTCCCGCGCCCGAGGGTGTCAATATCGCCAGTACTTAAACCTTGGGTCTTAGGGGTAGACTGCGCCTCTTTTTCCTCAAGTTTGCGTGTCGGTAGGGGGAGTAGGCAGCCAGTGGCGTCTTTGTGGTCAATTTGCATATCGACGCTTGAAGCGGAATTGGCCGAGCAAGAATTCAACACCTGGGTGCGTCCGTTGCAGGCCATCGAGGGTGAAGGCGTCCTGAAATTGCTGGCGCCCAACCGCTTCGTGGTCGACTGGGTGAACAATAATCTGCTGCGGCGAATCGGGGAGCTGCTGCGCGGGGCGACTGCGGGCGGCGCGCCGATCATCACCGTGGAAATCGGCTCGCGCGTGCGCTCCGAAGCGCCCGCGACGCCCGTGGTCGCAGCGCCGGTCATCGCCCCGGCGCGGCGGGTGGAAGGGCTGGTGGTCGGCGCCCGCCTCAACCCTGATTACGACTTCGCAAACTTCGTCGAAGGCAAGAGCAATCAGCTGGCGCGCGCGGCCTCCCAGCAGGTCGGCGAAAATCCCGGCAAGGCCTACAACCCGCTGTTCCTATATGGTGGTGTGGGTCTGGGCAAGACTCACCTCATGCACGCCGTCGGGCACCTGATGAAGCAGCGCAACGGCGAGGCCAAGGTGGCCTATGTGCACTCCGAACGCTTCGTGGGCGACATGGTGCGCGCCCTGCAGCACAACACCATGAACGACTTCAAGGCGGCCTACCGGTCGCTGGATGCGCTGCTGATCGATGATATTCAGTTCTTCGCCAACAAGGATCGTTCGCAGGAGGAGTTCTTCCATACCTTCAACGAGCTTCTCGAGGGCCAGCGCCAGGTGATTCTCACCTGCGACCGTTATCCGAAGGAAGTCAGCGGGCTTGAGGAGCGCTTGAAATCGCGCTTCGGCTGGGGACTCACCGTTGCCATAGAGCCCCCGGAGCTGGAGACCTGCGTGGCGATCCTGATGACCAAGGCGCACAACGTCGGCGTCGCTTTGCCCGAGGAAGTCGCCTTCTTCGTGGCCAAGCGCATTCGCTCGAATATCCGCGAACTCGAAGGCGCGCTGCGCCGCGTGATCGCCAATTCGCGCTTCACGGGCCAGCCCATCACGCTCGACTTCGCCAAGGAAGCCTTGCGCGATCTGCTGCAATTACAGGCAAAACTCGTCACTATCGAGAATATCCAGCGCACCGTTGCCGACTACTTCAAGGTCCGCGTGGCAGATCTTCTGTCCAAGCGCCGCAACCGCTCCATCGCACGCCCGCGCCAGGTTGCCATGGCGCTCGCGCGCGAATTGACCACCCACAGCCTGCCGGAAATCGGCGATGCTTTCGGTGGCCGCGACCACACCACGGTGCTGCACGCCTGCGCGAAGATCGCCGAGCTGCGCACTTCGGACCAGAGAGTGAGCGAAGACTATTTGAACCTGTTGAGAACCCTGACAGGATGATGTGGAAAGTCTGGGGACAATTCAGGTTTGCGAGTTATGCACATTCGGCTCACAGGCAATGGACAGGACCATGGGGTACTTACTCGGTGACTCGGAGTGAATGCAAGTTCATGATGGGCATCGGACAACCAGAAGTTATCCCGGTATCCACAGGACCTGTAGCTACTACTACAATCTTCTTTTAAGACTTAAGACTATTAAGAGCACGCCATGAAGCTCACTGCCGCACGTGAAGATTTCCTGACCCCGCTGCAAAGCGTCATCGGTGTGGTCGAGCGCCGTCAGACCATGCCCATACTGGCCAACGTGCTGCTGTCAGTGCGTGAGGACCGGTTGAGCATGACCGGTTCTGATCTGGAGGTTGAACTGGTGGCCTCACGCCAGGTCAGCAGCCAGCAAACAGGGGATGTGACCATCCCGGGGCGCAAGCTGCTGGATATATTCCGGGCACTGCCGGAGAAGACCGCCGTGACACTGAGCGCCGAAGGGGATCGCGTGAGCATACGCGCCGGGCGCAGTCGCTTTGCGCTATCGAGTCTTCCTGCCGCGGAGTTCCCGGTGGTGGATGACATCAACGCGCAGCAGACGCTGACCATCAGCCAGGCCGACCTGCGCCCCTCATCGACAAGACGCATTTCGCGATGGCGCAGCAGGATGTTCGCTACTACCTCAACGGCATGCTGCTGGAGACCGAGGGCAAGACCCTGCGGGCGGTGGCCACCGACGGCCATCGCCTGGCACTGTGCGAAGCGCAATTGCCCACCATGGCCCGAACGGCTCAGCAGGTCATCGTGCCGCGCAAGGGTGTTTTGGAACTGCAACGCATACTCAGCCCGGAAGGAACGGTGGAATTGGCGATTGGTACCAATCACGTTCGCGCCCAGATCGGCGAAATTCGCTTCACTTCCAAGCTGATCGATGGGCGTTTCCCGGAATACGGCCGCGTAGTCCCGGCCAGTCCGACCAAGAGGATTCATGCCGAGCGTGAACAGTTGCGCCAGGCCTTCCAGCGCACGGCCATCCTGTCCAATGAGAAATATCGGGGCATCCGCCTGGCGCTCAAAGCCGGGCTGTTGACGGTTCAGGCGCATAACCCGGAACAGGAGGAAGCCGAAGATCAGGTTGAGGTCAGCTACGACGGGGAGGACCTGGAGATCGGGTTCAATGTGAATTACCTCCTGGATGCCCTGGGTGCGCTGGACGGGGAAACGGTCGAAATCGGCCTCTCGGACGCCAATAGCAGCTGTCTGGTTCGCCTTCCGGATTCCACGGATACCAAGTACGTCGTCATGCCGATGCGGCTGTAAGGCCGCTGAGGTCCACGTGTTCCACGTGGAACAGCAATGAGCCTGGGCCAGCTGTCGATTCAGAACCTACGCTGTCTTCATCAGGCCGAACTCGACCTGCACCCGGGCCGTACGCTCATCATCGGGGCCAATGGCTCGGGCAAGACTTCATTGCTTGAGGCAATTTTCCTCCTCGGCCGTGGGCGTTCCTTTCGCACCCGAAACTCAGAGCGCCTGATTACTCACGGCGAGTCTCGCCTGGTGGTGTTCGGTCGGACTGTGCCGCCGGGGGATTCCGGCATTCCCACGGCGCTGGGCATTCAGGTTGCGCGGGGCGAACCCACGGTGGCGAAGATTCAGGGTGAGTTCACCCAGACGCTGGCAAACCTCTCGGAAGTGCTCCCCGTGCAGGTCATCGATCCTGGGGTGCACAAGCTGGTCGAGGACAGTGCCTTTCGTCGCCGGAGATGGATGGATTGGGCCACGTTCCACGTGGAACAGGGTTTTGTGGAGGTCTGGGCGAACTACACCCGGACACTGAAACAGCGCAATGCCGCCTTGAAGCAACTGCTGGCCAATGGGGTAGCGGGCAGCCCGCAGTTAGTCGCGTGGGATATCGAACTCGCGCAATGGGGGGAACACCTGGCGCAGTCGCGTCGACGCATGCTCGAAGCCCTGCAGCCGCACTGGCAGGAGAGCGTACGGGCGCTGTCCGGACTGAAGATGGAGTTGGTGTACTTCCAGGGCTGGGCCCGCGACAGCACGCTGGCCATGGCACTGCAGAGTTCCCGCGAGCGCGACCTCACCCGCGGCAGCACCCAAGTGGGACCTCATCGCGCCGATGTGCTGCTCAAACTGAATGGCAAGCTCGCCCGCGACACTCTGTCGCGGGGGCAGCAGAAGCTCGCGGCAGTGTCGATGATCCTGGCCCAACTGCGACTGTTAGGCCAGCTCTTGCCCGAGCCCCCGACTTTACTGCTGGATGATCCGGCGGCCGAGCTGGATCCGGAACGGCTCAGCGCCTTCATCAGCGAGGTCGCGCCCCTGCGCTGCCAGCTGGTCCTGACCGCGCTGACGGCGGGAGGCCAGCCCTTCGGGCAGCCGGATCGGATGTTCCACGTGGAACAGGGAAGGGTGTTGGAGGGCTAGCCGCGCCGGGGCCACCACTGGCCGGGCCGCTTCCGTAGAAAATGTTCGTAACTGGCGCGTAAGAGGCGCGATCAGCGCCTATTTTCCGTGATCATGAGGCGAACATGCGATTAGCACTGATGGATTTGTCCGAGTGAGCCTCCAATCGCTCGACCGCCCCCGGTACCGGCCTTCTTCAAGAGCCGGCCGCACCCCGGAAAAACATAGATCAAACAAAGCCTTATGATGAAACTTATCCATGACTTGGGAGGCTGTGGAGGGCTATAATGACGGGTCATCCAAACGAGTTCCCGCATGTCGCAAAACGACGTCTACGATTCCAGCAAAATCAAAGTCTTGAAGGGCCTCGACGCCGTCCGAAAGCGACCCGGCATGTACATCGGCGATACCGATGACGGTACCGGCCTGCATCACATGGTCTTCGAAGTCGTCGACAACTCCATCGACGAAGCCCTCGCCGGTTACTGCGACCGGGTGCAGGTGACCATTCACGCCGACGAAAGCGTCACGGTCGCGGACAATGGCCGCGGGATCCCCGTGGATATACACCCGGAGGAAGGAGTCTCGGCGGCCGAAGTCATCATGACGGTGCTGCACTCGGGCGGGAAGTTCGACGACACCTCGTACAAGGTCTCAGGCGGTCTGCATGGCGTGGGTGTGTCAGTCGTCAACGCCTTGTCCGACTACCTGCTGCTCACCGTCTGTCGCGACGGCATGATGCATCAGCAGGAGTACCACCTGGGTGAGCCGGCGGCGCCGATGAAGACGGTGGGTCCGACCACGGAGCGCGGCACGACCATTCGCTTCAGACCCAGCGCGCAGATCTTCACCAACATCCAGTTTCATTTCGACATCCTCGCCAAGCGCCTGCGCGAGCTGTCGTTCCTGAACTCCGGCGTGCGCATCGAGTTCAATGACGAGCGCGAGACTAAATCGGAAGTCTTCCAGCATGAAGGCGGCCTGCAGGCCTTCGTGAAGTATCTGAACCGCACCCGGGTGCCGGTTCACGATTCGGTGTTCTGGTTCCGCACCCAGGATGGGCCGGTCAGCGTCGAGGTGGCCATACAGTGGAATGACTCCTATCAGGAGAGCATGTACTGCTACACCAACAACATTCCGCAGAAGGATGGCGGCACCCATCTGGCCGGCTTTCGCAGCGCGCTCACGCGCACGCTGAACGACTACATCGAGAAGGAACTCTCGGCGAAGAAGGACAAGCTCGACACCACCGGTGATGATGCGCGCGAGGGCCTCACGGCCATCCTGTCCGTGAAGCTTCCGGATCCGAAGTTCTCCTCGCAGACCAAGGACAAGCTGGTCTCGAGCGAGGTCAAAGGCATCGTCGAGTCGGCGCTGAACCAGAAGCTGGGCGAGTTCCTGCTGGAACACCCCACGGAAGCACGGCTGATCGTCAACAAGATCATCGAGGCCGCGCGGGCCCGCGAGGCTGCGCGCAAGGCGCGGGAAATGACCCGTCGCAAGGGCGCACTGGACATCGCCGGCCTGCCCGGCAAGCTCGCCGACTGCCAGGAGAAGGATCCGGCGCTGTCCGAGATCTTCATCGTCGAGGGTGACTCGGCCGGAGGCTCCGCCAAGCAGGGCCGCGACCGACGCACCCAGGCCATACTGCCGCTGAAGGGCAAGATTCTGAACGTCGAGAAGGCGCGCTTCGACAAGATGCTGGGCTCGGCGGAAGTCGGCACCCTGATCACCGCCCTGGGCTGTGGCATCGGGCGTGACGACTTCGACATCACCAAGCTGCGCTATCACCGAATCATCATCATGAGCGTGGACGGCGATGATCACGTGTTCGTGCGCGACGCAGGCCAGGGCACGCGAATGGTGCGCATTGGCGAATTCATCGATCGGGCGCTCGCAGGCACTGCACCAGCGGCGGATGGGGTGACGAAGCTTACCGGTGCTGCCCTCGGGGAAGTGCTGTGCTTCGGTGTGGACAATCGCGCGATCCGCTTTCGGCCCATCAAGGCCGTCATCCGCCACCCGCTCGATGAGAAACTCTTCAAGGTGCGCACGGCCTACGGACGTTCCGTTCGCGTCACTTCCAGTCACAGCGTCTTCGTGCACGAGGCAGGTGCCATAACGCTGAAGAAGGGTGCTGATCTGAAGGTCGGTGACCGCGTGGTCGCCCCCCGCCGACTGCCGTTGCCAACCGGTGCGCCAGCACGTCTGGATCTCCTG
>Ga0210395_10001312_pt1 | contig 19295 bp, 18 predicted proteins | sample IncBWH4OmetaG_FD_150861 | JGI IMG/M metagenome (GOLD analysis project Ga0210395, IMG submission 150861) | Forest soil microbial communities from Barre Woods Harvard Forest LTER site, Petersham, Massachusetts, United States - Inc-BW-H-4-O ...
AACTACGATTTCGTGACCGCGGAGACCCTCGCCTATTTCTCACAGCGGCCGCCGCAGGCCGAGCGCGACTCGCGCTTCGCGCTCGACTATGTCAAACAGCACGCGCGCACGCCGGAAACGCAGGCGCAGGTACTCGCCGCGCTGGTATTCAAATGCGACATCCTGTGGGCGATGCTGGATGCGCTGTATTATGCGTATGTCGCGCCGAAGCTGGTTCCGCCCGGCGCGTTTGTGCCCGACTAGGAGGCGCAAATGAACGAAACGCCAGCGGCGATAGCGCCGGAATCGCGGCCGCGCCTGCCGCGCGGCGTACGCCTGGTGCACAATGAGGCGCAAGGCGGATGGGTGCTGCTCGCGCCGGAACGCGTGTTCAAGGCCGACGCGGTCGCCGTCGCGGTCGTGCAACGATGCACCGGCGAAGCCACCTTCGCCGCCATCGTCGACGATCTGGCGACGACGTATGCGGCGCCGCGCGAACGCATCCTCACCGACGTGACGACCTTGCTGCGCGGACTGGCCGATAAAAGGCTGTTGGAATTGTAGCTGACATGGCGGGAAACGGCGCAGCGTTGCACAGTCCGCTCGGTCTTCTGGCCGAGCTGACGCACCGCTGTCCGTTGGGCTGTCCCTACTGCTCGAATCCCTTAGCGCTCGATCCGCGCGACGACGAACTCGACACCCAAACCTGGGCGCGGGTATTTGGCGAAGCCGCCGGACTCGGCGTCCTTCAAGTCCATTTGTCGGGCGGCGAACCCGGCGCCCGGCGCGATCTCGTCGATATCACGACCGCGGCGCACACCGCCGGTCTTTACACCAATCTCATCACATCGGCAGTCGGTATCACCGCGGCGACATTGCGAAAACTTGCCGACGCCGGCCTCGATCATGTGCAGATCTCGATCCAGGACAGCGAGCCGGCCAGCGCCGATCATATTGCCGGCTATCGCGGCGCCTTCGAACGCAAGCGGGCGCTCGCCGCCGAAGTCGTGGCTCTGAAAATCCCGCTGACCGTCAACGCGGTAATGCACCGCGCCAATATCGACCGCCTCGAAGACATGGTGGCGCTGGCGCTGTCGCTCGGCGCCAGCCGCGTCGAAATCGCGCACGCGCAATATTACGGCTGGGCGCTGAAGAACCGCGCCGCCCTGATGCCGACCGCCGATCAAGTCAGGCGCGCCGCCGCTTCGGTCGAGGCGCTGCGCCAAAAGCATCACGGCGAGATCGTCATCGATGCGGTCGTGCCCGACTATCACGCCCGGCTGCCGAAGCCGTGCGTCGGCGGCTGGGGTCGTCGCTCGCTCAATGTCACGCCGCGCGGCAAGGTGTTGCCCTGCCACGCCGCGGAATCGATTCCCGGCCTGGAATTCTGGTCGGTGCGCGAGCATTCGCTGGCCGACATTTGGGCAAATTCGCCGGCATTCAATGCCTTCCGCGGCACCGCCTGGATGAAGGAGCCGTGCGCCAGTTGCGCGCGGCGCGAGATCGATTTCGGCGGCTGCCGCTGCCAGGCTTTCGCCCTGACCGGGGACGCGCGCGCCGCCGACCCCGTCTGCCATCTGGCGCCCGCCCATGACGACGTCGTGGCGCTTGCGGCTGTGCAAGACGACGCGCCCTACGCCTACCGGCAAATGTAGCTTTACCCCGCGGGCGCCTCTGGCGTTTTGGGACCTTCACCGGCTGTTCAAGCTACCCGCATTTTCCGATTTCGCTTGCGCAGTGCAGCAGGTTAGACTGAACCTGTGCAGTTGGAGCAATGTTGCGGCCGGCAGCCGCCGCGCCGACGGAAGGGCCAGGCATGACGGCGCTTTCCATCAACGGAAAGTCCTACAACGTCGATGTCGAGCCAGACACTCCGCTGTTGTGGGTGTTGCGCGACACCATCGGCCTCACCGGCACCAAGTATGGCTGCGGCATAGCCCAATGCGGCGCCTGCACCGTCCACATTGACGGCGTCGCAACCCGCTCGTGCCAGGTCCCGGTCGGCAGCCTCAATGGCCGCCAAGTCACCACAATCGAAGCGCTGGCGCAGAACGGCCAGCTCCATCCGGTGCAAAAAGCCTGGATCGAATTCGACGTGCCACAATGCGGCTATTGTCAGAGCGGCATGATGATGGCGGTCGTGGCTCTACTCAAGCAGAAGCCCAACCCGACTGACGCCGAGATCGACGCGGCAATCACCAATATCTGCCGCTGCGGCTCCTATCAGCGCGTTCGGGAGGCGATTCATGCGGTGGCCGGCGCCTGACAATGAGGTTCGAACATGCGTTCGATCAGAGCGCTGCTGGTCCTGATCCTGGCCGGCGCGGCGGCGTTGCCGGCAATCGCGCGGGCCGCCGAGCAAGTCGATCTGCTTCTGGTGCTCGCCGCCGACGTCTCACGCAGCGTCGATAGCGGCAAATTCCAGCTGCAGCGCGAAGGTTATGCCGCCGCGATTTCCGATCCGCATGTGCTCGATGCCATCAGGTCCGGCCGCACCGGCCGCATCGGCCTGACCTATATCGAGTGGTCGGGCCTCGGCTCACAGCGGGTCGTGATCGACTGGACCACGATCAGCGATGCCGAAACGGCGAAGGGCTTTGGCGATCGCCTGTTGGAAGCGCCGCGCTCGTTCGCCGACCGCACCTCGATCAGCGGCGCCATCGAATTCGCCATGAGCCATCTGGCGCGCGCGCCGTACGAATCGCAGCGCCGCACGATCGATGTGTCCGGCGACGGCACCAACAATTCCGGCCGCGACGTGTCGCTGGCGCGCGACGAAGCGCTGGCGCAAGGCATCACCATCAATGGCCTCGTCATTCTCAGCGAGACGCCGCTTGCCTGGAATCCCGACCACACCAATCCGCCCGGCGGGCTCGACAATTATTACCGCAACAATGTCATCGGCGGCCCCGGCGCTTTCGTGCTGGCGGCGCAAAACTTCAATTCGTTCGGCGAGGCGATCATCAAAAAAATGATCGCCGAGGTCGCGGAAGCCGAGCCGCCGCGCCGGACTTTAGCCCGTTGACCGGCTCGCCCGCCGGCGTGCGGCCAAATTCAGCGCCCGTGCCGTGGCGGCAATTGCGCGGCAGTCGAGCGGCTTTAGCTTTGCACGGCAACCCTTTGGGCAGATGGGCGGCAGCCGCGGCCACGAAAGCGACACAGACGAGGGGCATGTTTGCCGCTCACCTGCCAATCCGTATATTCGATCGGCGTGAGCGAATGTTGGGACGCAACCCGTGACCGCGGCTATTGGCCTAAAGCGCCTAGCGATCGTTGTTGTCGCGGTCATCGCGGCGGTCTTGGTGGCGCTGGTCGCGTTGCCGTTTCTGGTCCCCGCGACGTCGGTGCGCGACGCCGTGGCCAAGGAAATCCACGCCGTCACCGGGCTCGATCCGGTGCTGCGCGGCGACCTGTCGGTGTCGCTGTTTCCCTCCGGCACGGTCACCTTCCACAAGGTGGTGCTGGGCGACGACCGCAACGGCGAACCCGGCCTGGTCGCCGACGAATTGACAGCGCGGCTTCGCTATTTTCCGCTGCTCGCCGGGCGGATCGAGATCGCCGGCGTGACGTTGGTGCGGCCGACCATCGCCGTCACCTTCCTGCCCGGCGGCCAATCGAATTGGTCGGGCCTGCTGCAATCGCTGGCGCGGGCGCTGCAGCCTGATCCGGATCGCACCGCGTCGTTCTCGGAAATCGGCATCGTCGACGGCACGGTCGTCCTCCATAAAACCTACGGCGGCAAGGACGTCACCGACCGGCTCGACGGCGTTGAATTTCAGCTCGCCTGGCCGTCGATCTCGCGGAGTTTCGGCGCCAGCGGCCGCTTCATCTGGCACGACGAACCGATCGAGGCGAGCCTCACGCTGGGCGATTTTCTCGCTGCGCTGAACGGCGAGCGCTCCGGCGTCAAAGTGCGTCTTGCCGGCGCGCCGGTGAAAGCCGCGTTCGACGGCGCCATGAGCGCGCAGCCGAGCTTCAAGATCGACGGCACGATCAGCGTCGAATCGCCCTCGCTGCGCGACACCATGCACTGGACCGACTCGAGCCGGCTGCCGTTCGGCGGCTTCGGCCACTTCGCGCTCAAGGGCCACAGCAGCATCGGCGGCGGCGTGGTGTCGCTGTCCAATGTCAATGTCGAGCTCGACGGCAATTCGGCCGAGGGCGTGATCACGCTCTCGACCGATCGCCGCACCGTTCAGGGCACGCTGGCCGCCGACGCGCTCGATGTCACACCCTATGTCTCGGGAATTCACCTGCTGGCCGCGAACGAGCGCGCCTGGGATCAGCTGCCGATTACGCTGAACGGCTTCGCCGATTTCGATCTCGACCTGCGCATCTCCGCGGCAAGCGTCAAAATTGCCTCGGCGCAATTGGGCCGCACCGCGGTCGCGGCCAATATGCGCAACGGCAAGCTCGACGTCACCATCGGCGAGTCGCAGGCCTTTGGCGGCGTCGCCAAAGGCTCAGTCGGTCTGGCCAGTGCCGATGGCGGGGTCGCCGTGACCTCGCATGTCGCCTTCGTCGACGTCGATCTCGAGAGTTGCCTGGGTCAAGTGTTCGGTATTCGCCGGCTCGAAGGTCACGGCAACGTGGCCCTCAATATCGACGGATCGGGCTCTTCGGTGTTGGGCGTGACCAACACGCTCAACGGCACGGCAAGCCTCAACGCCCATAACGGCGCGCTGTCCGGCATCAATGTCGAGCAGTTGCTGCGCCGGCTGGAACGCCGGCCGTTGTCTGGCAACGGCGATTTCCGGACCGGACGCACGCCATTCGACCAGCTCACGCTGACGCTGAAAATCGAGCAGGGCCAAGTGTCGGTCGACGATATGCAGCTAACCGGTCCGGCCGTGCGCCTTTCGGTCGGCGGCCAAGTCTCGGTGCCGACCCGCGATCTCGACCTCAAGGGGGTGGCGACGCTCGCCTCCAGCGAGACCAGCAACGAATTCGATCTGCCGTTCGTGGTGCAGGGCCCCTGGGACGACCCGATCATGCTGCCGGACGCGCAGAGCCTGATCCGCCGTTCCGGCGCCGCCGCCCCGCTCCTTGAATCCGTCAAGACCCGCAGCGTCGGCGCCGCCGTGCGCTCGGTGATCGATGGGCTTTTGGCCAATCCGAACGGCGCCGCGGCTCCGTCGGCGACAACGGGCGCCGCTGCGCCGGCGGCGGCACCGCCGCAGAAGACTCAAGAGTAACGATCATCAGCGCCCGGCCGCGCCCCGCGAGCCGGTCAGCTTGACGAACAGCGACGCTATGATGACGGCGGCGCCAACCACGCCGACCATGATGCTGCACATGGCATTCATCTCCGGCTTCACGCCGAGACGCACCTCCGAATAGATGCGGATCGGCAGCGTGGTCGTCCCCGGTCCGGTCGTGAAGCTCGCGATCACGAGATCGTCGAGCGACAGCGCAAAGGCCAGCATCCAGGCCGCCACGATCGCCGGCACGATCAGCGGCAAGGTCACCGAAACGAACGTGCGCAGCGGTGGCGCGCCAAGATCCATCGCCGCTTCCTCCAGGCTGGTGTCGAAGTCCGCTAGCCGCGACTGAACGATCACGGTGGCGAAGCACATTGCCATGGTGGTGTGCGCGACGGCGACCGTCCAAAAACCGCGATCGACGGCGATGGCGACGAACAGCAGAAGCAGCGACAGGCCGGTGATCACCTCCGGCATGACCAGCGGCGCGTAGATCATGGCGGCAAACGGCAGCCGGCCGCGAAAGCGGCCGAACCGCGCCAGCGCCAGTGCCGCCAAGGTTCCCAAGATGGTCGCCGCGGTCGCCGAAGCGAGCGCAACGCGCAGACTCGTTACCGCCGCATCGATGAGCGGCGCATCGTTGAACAGTTCGGCATACCAGCGTGTCGACCAGCCACCCCAGACCGCGACCAGCCGCGAGGCATTGAACGAGTAGATCACCAGCACGGCGATCGGGATGTAGAGAAAGGCCAGGCCCAGAACGAGGGCGGCGACGTTGACTGCGGACATCTTGCGCATCAGTCGCGCTCCGCCACCCGCATCGCCTGGTGCTGATAGATCACGATCGGCGTCACCAGGAGAAAAACCAGCACGACCGCGACCGCGGACGCGGCGGGCCAATCCTTGTTGCCGAAAAATTCCGTCCAGATGGTCTGGCCGATCATCGGCGACTGCGAGCCGCCGAGCAGATCGGGGATGACGAACTCGCCGACAATGGGAATGAAGCACAACAGCACGCCGGCGAGGATGCCGGAGGACGATAACGGCAGCGTCACCAGCCAAAAGATCTTCCAGCGCGGACAGCCGAGATCGGCGGCAGCCTCGAGGAGCGACTCGTCGAGTTTCTCCAGCGAGGCATAGAGCGGCAGCACCATGAATGGCAGGTAGGAATAGACGACGCCGATATAGATCGCGGTGTCGGTCGCGAGCCAGGCCGGCGGCTCTTTGACGATACCGAGCCCCATCAGCAGGTCATTGAGCGGGCCCTCGCGCTGCAGGATGTTCATCCACGAATAGATGCGGATCAGGAGCGACGTCCAGAACGGCAACGCCACCAGGAGGACGAATATCGCCTGCCAGCGCCGCGGCGTGCGCGCGATGGCGTAGGCGATCGGAAGGCCGACGACGAGCAACATCAGCGTCGAGAAAGCGGCGATCTCAATGCTCTTGACGTAGGACAACAGATAAAGCGGATCGGAACCGAGCAGGCCGTAATTCTCGAACGAGAGCCCATTGAAGAAATCCGTAACGCCACGCCAGCCGGCGGCGAGGTCGAGCACCGGCGTATAAGGCGGCTGCGCGATCGCCGTCTGCGACAGGCTGATCTTGAGCACGATCAAAAACGGCGCCAGGAAAAAGGCGACTAGCCACGCGTAGGGAAACCCAATCGCAAATCGCCGCCAACTGGAGCCCGGTTGCCGCCGCTTCATGGCGCCCTCAATGGGTCAGCACGATCGCAGCCTCGGCTGGCCAGCTCAAGGAGACCTGCTCGCCGAAGCCGAAAGCGCTTCCGCTGCCGCCGACATTGGCAACCGCGGCCTGCACGATCGATCCGTCGCGGATGCGCAACTTGTAGACCGAGACGTCACCCAGATAGGCGATATCGACCACCGCGCCGGCAATACAATTTGGCAAAGCAGGCGTCGGCGGCTCGCAGCTGAGGCGGACCTTCTCCGGCCGCACCGCGACCCAGACAACCGCGCCGGGCGCGGCTTCCGCCTTAGTCGCCACGTGCAGGTTTCCGGCTGCGGTGCCTTCGACGCTTAAACCGTCGTCGCCGAGACGGCCCTGGAAAAGGTTGATCTCGCCGACAAAATCCGCGACCCAACGCGAATTCGGCCGCTCATAAATTTCGGCGGCGGGGGCGACCTGCATCAGATGGCCGCGATCCATCACCGCAATGCGGTCGGCAACCGTCATGGCTTCGCTCTGGTCGTGGGTGACGATAATGAAGGTCAGGCCAAGCTTGCGCTGCAGCTCCATCAATTCGAATTGCGTTTCGCCGCGCAGCTTTTTGTCGAGCGCCGCCATCGGCTCGTCGAGCAGCAGCACGCGCGGGCGCTTGGCCAACGAGCGCGCTAGCGCCACGCGCTGGCGCTGGCCGCCGGAAAGCTGGTGCGGCTTGCGCGTCCCGAAGCCTTCGAGACGCGTGAGCGCCAGCATGTCGGCGACGCGGATGGCGATTTCGCGCCTGGACAAACCATCCTGCTTCAAGCCGAAGGCGATATTGTCCTCGGCCGTCAGGTGCGGAAACAACGCGTAGTTCTGGAACATCATGTTGACGGGCCGGCGATATGGCGGCACCGGCGCGAGATCGACGCCATCCAGCAGGATATGGCCGGCATTCGGCTGTACGAAACCCGCGATCAGCCGCAGCAGCGTGGTCTTGCCGCAACCGGAAGGTCCGAGCAGCGCGAAGAATTCGCCTTCATAGACGTCGAGCGACAGCTGATCAACGACGGCGGTGTTGCCGAAGCGCTTGGTCAATGCCTGGATGCGCAGCAGCGGACGCAGATTCGGATCGGTCCACGGCGCAAAATCTCGTTTCGAGCCGGCGATCTGCGTTCACTCCGATAAGCGGTCGGGATGCTCGCGGATTATCTAACGCAAATTGCGCCAGCCGCCAAATTCAGCGCTCCTGACGGGACGCGGCAATAGCGAAGCTCGGGCAGCGGCGTCAGACGACCAGCGGCGGCACCAGCGTGGTCGCGAGATTGACATCGTCGACGGTTTCGGCCGCGAGCTTGCGCGGCTCCGGTCCGTAATAGTCGCCGAGTTGCACCGTCGGGCGCGGCTGCAAGGTGATCGAGACCAACCGGTCGTACAGCGCCTTGGCCGAAACCGGCTTGATCAAATACTCGTTGACACCGAGCCGCATCGCCTCGACCACGCGCCAGCGTTCGCCATAACCGCTGAGCATGATGATCGGCACGTCGGGCATCGGAAACACGCCGGGCGAGCGCACGATGCGCACCAGCTCGGCGCCGCTCAATAGCGGCATTTCCCAGTCGAGCACGACGACGTCGGGACCGACGGTGCGGATGGTGTCGAGCGCGGTGATGCCGTCGCCGGCCTCGTAGATGTCCTTGACGCCGCAATTGACCAGCAAATTGCGTACCGTCTTGCGCATGTACTGATTGTCGTCGACCACCAGCACGCACAGCGCCTGAATGCGGTCGGCCAGCTCTTTCTTCGACAGCTTGGCCGGCAGGATCGATCGGTCACCGGCCACATCGTCCGCGGGTTCTTTCTTCGAAGATTTCGCTGACATGACTGAATCCGGCGAGGACCTTTCTCAAGCCGTTGGCGGGGCGGCGCCCGATGCATCAGACCACGGCCGGCTTGCGGCTTGGTAAAGCGGCCGACATGGTGAGTGGATCGTTAACGAAAGCAGCCTGCCCACGCCACTACACCCAAGCCACTTCGGATTCCGGCTTGAGGTTCGACAGGCGACGCGGCTCCGGTCCGTAATAATCGCCGATCCTCACCATCCGGCGCGGATTGGCGATCAGCGAAACCAGGCGGGCGAGCAACGCTTTGGTCGAGACCGGTTTGACCAGAAAATCGTTGACCCCGAGATTCACCGCCGCGACCACGCGGGAGCGCTCACCGTGACCGGTGAGCATGATGATCGGCACGTGCGGTATGGGAAACGTGTCCGGCGAGCGCACCGCGCGCACGAATTCCGGACCATTGGGATGCGGCATTTCCCAATCGACAATGACGACGTCGGGCGAGAGCCGCCTGATCGCTGCGAGGCCGGAATTGCCGTCATTGGCCTCGTAGACGGTCCTGATACCGATCGCCTGCAACAGCGAATGCGTGACCTTCCGCATCGCCGGCTCATCGTCAACGATCAGCACCTTGAGCGCCACGAGCTTGTGCGCGACGTCGCTGGTTGCCGGTTTCATGACGCGCCTCGAAATCTCGTCCGGCACAACGTCATCATAAGCCTTTAAAATCAGCATGAATTGTTTCGATAAAATTCGATCGATGCGGCGTTTTAGGTGGCCGGCGCGGCGATAAATCGCTCCAGCGCCGCCTGCTCGGCCGGCGAAAAGCGCAAACCAAGCTTGGAACGCCGCCACAGCACGTCGTCGGCGGTTTTCGCCCATTCCTGTGCCATCAGGTAGCGCACCTCGGCCGCGGTGAGATCGGCGCCGAAGCAGATGCCGAGATCATCCAGCCGCGTTGCCCCCTGCAAGATCGCATCGACGCGTGTTCCATAGGCGCGCACCAGCCGCTCCACATGAGGCTCCGCCAGAAACGGCCATTGCGCTTGCGTACGCGCGACCAACGCCGCGATGCCGTCATAAGCGAAATCGCCGCCGGGCAAATGTGTCATCGCAGTCCATGGCTGCGAGCGCGGATAGAACGGCGACAGCCGCGACAGCACGTCTTCGGCAAGCCGGCGGAAGGTCGTCAATTTGCCGCCATAGACAGTGAGCACCGGCGCGAGGTCGCGACCTTTGTCCAGCTCCAACGTGTAGTCGCGGCCGACATCCTGCGGCTTGTTCGCACCGTCATCATAGAGCGCGCGCACACCGGCATAGGCCCAGACAATGTCGGCGGCGACGAGGCTGGCACGGAAATAGGCGTTGATCACGCCGCACAGATAGTCGATTTCGGCTTCGCTCGGTGCGACCACCGCCGGATCGCCGGCAAAGCTGCGATCGGTCGTGCCGATCAACGTGCAGTCGCGCTGAAACGGAATGGCGAACACTACTCTGCCATCGGCGGCCTGCAAGATGTAGGCGCGATCGTGATCGTAGAGACGTGGGACGACGATGTGGCTGCCCTTGTCGAGCCGCAGCCGGCCGGACGGCGGCCGCCGCAAAACCGTCTCGGCCACGGTTTCCACCCAGGCGCCGGCGGCGTTGACCAGAACCCGCGCCGTCACCACCTCGCGCGCGCCGCGGGCGTTGAGGACGAGCCGCCAGACATCGCCACGCTCGGCGCGAACGCAGCGCGTGCGGGTGCGAATGACGGCGCCGCGCGCGGCGGCGTCGACCGCGTTGAGCACGACCAGCCGCGCATCGTCGGCAAAACAATCGGAATACTCAAAGCCGCGGTGGAAATGCCGCTTGAGCGGCTGTCCGGCCGGGTCGGTGATGAGATCAAGCGACCGCGTGCCGGGCAAAATCTCACGGTGCCCGATCAGATCATAGATGAAGAGGCCGAGCCGCAGCACGATCGGCGAACGGCGCGCGGCATCGAGCGGCAGCACAAAGCGCAGCGGCCGGATCAGGTGCGGCGCCATCCGCAGCAACACCTCGCGCTCGCTGAGCGCGGCGCGGACCAGGCGGAACGCGCCGTGTTCGAGATAGCGAAGCCCGCCATGGATCAGCTTCGAGGATGCCGACGACGTGCCCGACGCCAGGTCGTTCTGTTCGACCAGCACGACCTTCAAGCCGCGTCCGGCGGCGTCGCGCGCGATGCCGGCGCCGTTGATGCCGCCGCCGATGATAGCGAGATCAAAATCGGCCATTCCCGAGCTTTCTTAGGCCCCTTCGCCACTTCCGACCGCAAGACGACGTCGTCCGCGAGGACGCGCTCTGCAACGCCCGACCGTGCGGCGGATCATTGCTCTACGCTCACCGTTGGCCGCTACTGCCTCGACGGCGGGACTTTATCGGAGTCATTGGACGTCAGCGGTTTCTGCCAGGAGCGAAACAAGTTCTTCCGGCTTTTTAGCTGATGCTCGGCGCGGCGGGCCCTGCGGCTTTCGATGACAAAGCGCCACTCCTCGAGCTCGGTCATCATGATCGAGGCGAGGCGCTGCATGCTGGCGGCGACGTGATCATAGTCGCGTGCGCTTGCCAGAATGCTGCGCCGGACGCGAGACAACAAAGCCATCGTCTGCGCCGACCGCTCCACCAACCGGCCGAGATCGGCATCGACCCGCAGCCCGTTCAACGACGTCATGGTCGCGGGCAGGATCGCCAACAGCACGATGGCGAATTCCCTCCAGGTGACCTTGTCCAGGCTGCCGACCCGCACCGCCGAGATTGCCAGCACCACGGCGACGCCGAGCGAAGCCATCAGCGCGGCGTGCGCACCGAAAAACAGCCGCCGCTCCAACAATCCAAGCTGCCGGAATGTGGCGCGATGATAGTCGATCTGATCGGGTATCTCGACGTCGGACAGATAATCTGCGGCGGCCCCGATCGAGACGTCATCGATTTTGCCTTGCGGCGGGCCGAGCGCGCGCGCGGTCCGGCGGATGTACCAGTCGATCCAGGACTTGTGCCGCTGCAGACCGGACCGCATCGCCCGGCCGCCGCCGAGACCGAAGGCGTGGCGAAAGCGCAGCCAGCGCAACCGCTCGGCGACGACGCGGTAATCGAGCCAGCGCTCCTGCCAGCGACGCCGGCCGCGGAACGCGATGTCGACAATCACCAGCGCGTTGGCCAACAGCTGGACGGCAATCGATGCCGACGCCAGTGCCGGAATGAGCAGCCCCAACACGCCCGACACCCAGGAGCCGAGAATGACGACCAGGAACGCACTGACGGCGCTGGAACGGAATTTTTGTCCATATTCGACCGCAAGGGCGTCGATGGTCTTGCGCGCGCGATCGATCGCTTCCAGCCGTTTGGCATTCGGCAACGCGACGCTCGACGCGGCAGCGGCGGATCGCGCCGCTTTGGCCGCTGCAACGGCGCGCTTTCGCGCCGCGTTTCGGCGGGGAGCTAAGGTCTTCAACAGCAGCGAATACTCGACCCGCCATTGCCGGGATTGCGGCGCCTCGGCGATCAGGTCGGTAAAGGCCTGGCGTTGTGCGCGCCGCGCCGGCGGGCCGACGATGCCGTGGAGGAAGTCGCCGAGGTCCGCCGGCAGCGGCCGCCGCGCCAGGTCGCTCGCCACGGGCGGCTCGACATCGTCGATCGACGGCGCGACGAGAATTCCAGGCGTGGCAGGCGATTGCGGATCGATGACGATGATCGGAATGCCCTTGGTCACCGCGTCCTGCACGACGTCGCCGGTGCCGGCGCGGCCGTGCGCCCGGCCGCCGTTCCAGACGGCGACCAGAACGTCGATATTGGAGAGCACGACATCATTGGCGCGCTCGTAGGCGCGCGCGCCTTCATCGCGCCGTCCCGGAAGCTCGAGCAGTGATTCCGCGCCGGCAAACATCGCCGCCGCCTCGTTCGCGACCGCCGGCGAAAAGTCGCTGCGGTAATCGTCCAAGGCAAACGGAATGACGCCGGAAACCTTCAGGCCCTGGCGGACCGCGGCGCGCGCGCCAAGAAGCTCGGCGCCTTCGGCTCCCATCGTGACCAGACGGATGACCGGAGCGGCTGTCGCGTAAAATGCCGCCTCCTGCGCCATCGCGGTGGGCAGCGCGCGCTTGAGCGCGTCGAACACGGCGCCGATGCCCTGCTCGGTGGCTTCGGCCGCCGCTCCCGTCATGCCGACGCTGCGATGCCCGGTCAGACCGACGGAAAGAACCAGCGGCGGAAGTAGTTCCTCCAACATCGCGCGCCGTCAGCGGACAACGATGCCGCGGCAAACGGCGCAGCGATGCGAGCAACCGGCAGCGACAGCCATGGTGTTCGTTACTGCATCTCCGTCGGCTGCAGCCATTGGATCGATTGCACCTTCTTCCTCAAGTCCGGGTCGATGAACGGCCCGATGGTTTTGACGAAGGCGAATTCGAGCTGATGATACTCGCGTTCGCAGCCATCGGCACGCGCCTGCGGCAGCCACTTCATTTGCACAAAATCCTTGAAGGTTTCGCGGTCGCCGCCATAGCCGAGGCAAAGCGTGTTGTAGAGGCGCTGGCTGGCGGTGCCGTGCACATCGGCATAGGCGCACAATGGATCGGTGAAACAGCGCTGCTCGGCGTCCTTGGGCGGATTGGCGCGGGTTGCGGTCGGCGGATCGTTGCCGGCCTTGGCCGCCATTTCCCAGAAGTAGGCGAAGCCCTTGATGATGGTGCGGGCCACGTCCTTGTTGAATTGCAGCGCGATAAAAGCGGCGACTTCGTCAGCGGCGTCCTCCTCGCGGCCGAACACCGGGACGTCGAGCATGTCGAACATGGCGTGGCCGGTTTCATGCAGCAGCGTTCCGGCCCACATCCCGGTGATGACATTGCCGCGGGTGACGCCTTCCGGCGTCGGCCCCTTCGGCGCCCACTGCAACACCACATTGTACCATTCATAGCAGAAGTGCAGCGCCCGATCGCCCGACGAATAGAACGGGCTGTCGCTGTGGAAGTCCGGCTGGCAATTCAAGGCGACGAGGGTCAGCGGATGCGGCAAGTGCAGCGGCGACAAGAACTGGCTGTACGCCTCGAGAATATGCCGCGATTGCAGCGCCGTGTACGCGGCCTTGTTGGCGTCGTTCGGCGCGAAGTAGCAGACCGGAAAGCCATCGTTCTTCAAGCCGGCGATCGGCTGGTATTTCGGGCCGGGATCGGGAACGCAGTCGTCCGCCAACGCGCGCGTGAGCGAAGCGCCCTGGACCACGAGCATGATCGTCAGTGCCGCGGCAAGCTTAAGCCAATTCATCGCGACGCTCCGCTTTGGTGCGATTGGTGCGCCTTGGGCGTCATTGCCGATAGCACGGCCATCATTTGCCGACCTCTCCAGGGAGGAACCACTGCCCGGCTTTGATCTGCAGCAGCAAATCCGGATCGACATAGGGCATGATCCGCAAATTGAACGCGGCGCGAACCTGCTCATATTCGTGCGGGCACTGCACGGCACGGAATTTCGGCAGCAGCGGATCTTTGCCCTGCGGCGCCTGCGCCCAGCCGCCGAAATCCAACTGATCGCCGCCATAGGCAATGCAGAGAAAATTGTAGAAGCGCTGCCCCTCCGGCGAGTCGGCATCGGCAAAGGCGCTGCCGGTCCAGGTCTTTCGCGACAGCAGGAAGAACTCGGCGGAGCCGACCATCGCCGTGTGCGCGGCCTCGCCGGAGAATTGCAGCAGCACGAATGCGGCCAGCCGGTCCGCGGCGTCGTCGATGCGGCCCCAAACCGGGACCTGTAGTGCGTCGAATATGCCGTAAGCCAGTTCGTGAAGTACGACCTGCGTGAACGTACCGACGACCACCGTTTGCTTGAGGCTGTCGTTGCCCTTAATGGCGTCGGCGGTCTTTTGTATTGCGTCGATCAGCTCGTAGCAGATCGTGACCGGCCCGCCGGGCACATAGGTACGGCGCTCGTCGCCGCAGGTGTCGACCTCGATCTTGATCGGACGCGGCAACCGCAGCGGCGCGAGCAGCGTCTGGATCTCCTCCAGCGGGCGGCGCACGCGCAGCCATGCATAGATCGCGGTGAAATCGTTGTATTGGGCTTGACCACCGGCCGCATTGTATTTTGGCGGCACATATTCGACCTGGATTTGCGGGTTAGGCTTAAGCTGCGGCGTCTGCGCCTGCGCTGGCGACCCCTGAAATGCCGGAACTTGCAGCGCCCACAACAGAGCGGCCGCGGTCGCGGTGACGAAGGAGCGCGACTTTATTGTCATCGAATGACGCATTCACTCCCCATCCGTCCGAACCGGCAAGCAAATATGTGCGTTACCTCTATAAACTAGCCATCCGGAAATAGGAAACACGTCCACAGGAAACCCGGCAACAGCAGGAAACACGCCAATGGACTTTCGCGATCGTCACGTTGTGATCACCGGCGGCGCCGGCGCGCTCGGCACCGCGCTTGTCGGCGCGCTGGTTGAAGCCGGCGCCACTTGCCATGTCCCCTGTATGAACGAGGCCGAGGCGCAACGCTTCGCACTGCGCGCCAATCAACAGGTCAAGCTCATCGTCACCGGCAGCCTGACCGACGAAACGGCGGTCAGCCGCCTCTACCAACCGATCTCGCCGCTGTGGGCATCGATCCATCTCGCCGGCGGCTTTGCCGCAGGCGCGCTGCGCGAGACCAGCGCGGCAACCATCCACCAGCAGATCGACATGAATCTGATGAGCTGCCTGCTCTGCTGCCGCGCCGCCGTCACGGCCATGGCCGCCGGCGGCCGCATCGTCAGTGTCGCCGCCCGCGCCGCGCTCGAATGGCGAAGCGGCGCCGGCATGGTCGCCTACACCGCAAGCAAGGCGGCGGTCGCGGCTTTGACGGCAGCGCTCGCCGAGGAAGTCGCCAAAGACGGCATCCTGGTCAACGCGGTCGCGCCTTCGATCATGGATACGCCGGCCAATCGCAAATCGATGCCCAAGGCCAACTACGATCTGTGGCCGAAGGTCGAGGAAGTGGCGGCGACCATCATGTTCCTCGCCTCGCCGGAAAATCGCGTGACGCGTGGCGCCGTGGTGCCGGTATATGGACGGTCGTAGTGGGAACCTGAACCATTTTCCCGGGCGCAGCGCAGCACAAAGTGATGCGCTGCAGAACCGGGATCGTAAAGCACTCAGCCTTTGACGATCCCGGATCTGCGGTGCACCGCTGCGCGCTGCACCGCGTCCGGGAAACGCACCCAGCTAATACCCCGGCCATAAGCCCGGCGTGGCCAGTTCGAGCACATGGTTGTCGGGATCGCGGAAATAGATGCTCTCGCCGCCACGCGGCCATTTGATCCGGCTCTCAATCGCCACGCCGGCCTCGGCAAGGCGCGCTTCCCAATCGGCAAGCGTGTCGGCCGCAATGGAAAGGGCCATATGCACCGGGCCGTGGCCGTCATGCGGCGGCACCGTGCCGCCCGGCAATGGCGTCGGCGCGAGCGAACCGCCGCGCAGGAACAACAACAGCACGCCGCGTCCGCCGACATCGTAGGCGCACAGCCGCGCATCGCGATAGATACTGTTCAAGCCCAGCACCTGTTCGTAGAACGGACAGGCGCGCTCGAATTCCTCGACGTAGAGACATGTTTCCAGAACGCCAAGGAGGTCGGGCATGGGTGAGCCTCAATTCGTCATTCCGGGGCGCGGGCTCTTGCCCGCGAGCCCGGAATCCATAACCACAGGTCAGCGAATATGGATTCCGGGTTCGCCGCTTCGCGGCGCCCCGGAATGACAATCAAAAAAACTACCCCGAGACCGGGACGATATCGCGCGCCGGCGCGCGCACCAGCCGGCTGATGGCGCTGGAGGCGACGATGGCGTGCTGCTGCGCGTAGGCCTCGTGGTTCTGCTCGATATAATCGAGGTCGTAGAGGTAATTCACCATCAGGCCGTGCGACTGCGCCAAGGCCCGCTCGGAGGTGTCGCCGAGCCAATTGAGCCGTTCGAGCCGCGCACCGTTGCCGAGATGGAAGCGGGCGACGGAGTCGAGCGGCAAGCCGCGCGGATTGCGACCGCGCAGATAATACCAGGCGGCGGCGCGAATGAGCGGCTCGCGGACCGTCGCCGCCGCAGCGGGGTCGCGCCACCAACCCGGCTGCGCCAGCGCCGCCAGCGCCGCGCGATCCTCTTCATCGAGCGCCAGCGAGGCTTCGTTGCTGCGCTCGCGGTTGAGCCAGGCGGCGAAATTCGGCGCCGGCGATAGCGTCACGAAGTTCGAGATGCGCGGCAGCTCGCGGCTGACTTCTTCCACCACCTGCTTGATCAGGAAGTGACCGAACGTCACGCCGTTGAGCCCGCGCTGGCAATTGGTGATCGAGTAGAACACCGCCGTGTTCGCGCGCTGCGGCTCGATCTCCTCGCGCTTGTCGGACAGGATCGGCGTAATCGCGCCCGGTATGTCGCGGGTCAGCGCCACCTCGACGAAGATCAACGGCTCGTCGACCAAGGCCGGATGGAAGAAGGCGTAGCAGCGGCGATCGGGCGGATCGACGCGCCGGCGCAAATCCTCCCAGTCGCGGATTTCATGTACCGCCTCGTAGCGGATGATCTTTTCCAGGATCGAAGCCGGCGTCGACCAATCGATGCGGCGCAGCACCAGAAACCCCCGATTGAACCAGGATGAAAACAGATGGACGAAATCGTTGTCGACGATGGCGAGGTCGTCGCGATGATCCAGAGCGTCCAGAAGCTGCTCGCGCATGCGCACCAAAGCCGCGGTGCCGCCGGGCGCGAGATTGAGCCGGCGGAACAGCTCGAGACGCCGCGGCTCGCTGTCGAGGTGCAGGTCGGCCGCGCTTTCCGCCGTCGGCGATTGCCGCCATGCGGCGATCGCGGCGTCGATGCGGGCGCCATCGTGGCCGAATGCCTGCGCCAGCGTCTCGAAGAAAGCGATGCGCGGCCCGGTGGTCAATTCGCCATAGTCGGCGAGAATTTCGTTAGCGAGCGCGACGCCCGAGGCCTCGCCGCGGCCCGACAACAGCGCCTCGCAGAGTTCCGCAATGCCGTCGGAGCGGCCGCGGTCCGGCTCGCGGCGCGAGATCAACGAGCGGCTGCGGTCGGCAATGCTCTGGAGCAAGTCGCTGAAGAACGAGGTGTTCACCGCAACCATCAATAAGTCCATCCGCCCGACCTTAAAGAGCTAATGATCGTCAAAGGCGAAGACAAGCTAGCGAAAGGGTTGCCCAGTGGACAAATTCGCCCTGCTTTGTCAGTTAACGATCTGCCGCACAGCCGTTGCGAAGCGTGGGAGAAGTGTCGATGCCGGGTCCGTTGGCCGGTCTGCGCGTGTTGGAGCTGGCCCGCATCCTGGCGGGTCCCTGGGCCGGGCAAATCCTGGCCGATCTCGGCGCCGACGTGATCAAGGTCGAGCGCGCGGGGGCCGGCGACGACACCCGCGGCTGGGGCCCGCCCTTCGTCGAGGCGGCCGACGGCGGCCATCTCGGCGCCGCCTATTTTCACGGCACCAATCGCGGCAAGCGGTCGATCGAACTGGACTTCGAGAGTGAAGAAGGCCGGCGGATCGTGCGCAAACTCGCGGCGCGCTCCGACGTGCTGATCGAGAATTTCAAGGTCGGCAGTCTCGCCAAATTCGGCCTCGACTATGCGAGCCTGGCGCCGGACAACCCGCGGCTGATTTATTGCTCGGTGACCGGGTTCGGCCAGACCGGGCCGAATGCGCAACGCCCCGGCTACGACCTGATGGCGCAGGGCATGGGCGGCATGATGGATCTGACCGGCAATCCCGACGGCGAGCCGATGCGCGCCGGCGTGCCGGTGTCCGATCTCTTCACCGGCGTCTATTCCGCAGTCGGCATCCTCGCCGCGCTGGCGCGGCGGGAAAAGACCGGCCGCGGCGGCCTTGTCGATACCGCGCTGATCGACACCACGGTCGGCATCCTCGCCAACCAGGCGCTCAATTATCTGATCTCCGGCAAGCCGCCGAAGCGCATGGGCAACGCGCATCCGAACGTCATCCCCTATCAGGTGTTTCCGGTGGCCGACGGCCACATCATCATCGCCTCCGGCAACGACAGCCAGTTCGGCAAGCTTTGCGCCGTTCTTGGCGAGCCGGAGCTTGCCAAGGACCCGCGCTACCTCGACAACAAAGCGCGGCTCGCGCATCGGCCCGAGCTGATCGGCCGCTTGTGCGCGTTGACCGCCAAAATCCCGCGCGCCGCGCTTCTGGCAAAACTCGAAGCCGTCGGCGTGCCGGCCGGCCCGATCAACGACCTCGCGCAAGTGTTTGCCGATCCACAGGTGATCCATCGCGGCATGCGCATCGATCCGCCGAGCGCCGCGGCCAAGGCCGGATCGATCCCGGGCGTGCGCACCCCGATCGTGCTCGACGGCGCGCCGGCGGCGGCCGAGCGCTGCGCACCGCGGCTCGGCGAGCACACCGCGGAGATTTTGCGCGAGATCGGCGAGGGGTGAGATTTCATCCTCCCCCGCGAAGCCGGGGCGGACAGACAAAATCGTTCCCGCGACGTCAGCACCCTCCTTCTCCCCGCACGCGGGGAGAAGGTCGGGATGAGCGACTGTCTTTGCGGTCAAGCGATTTTTGGCTGCCATGGACGTTGATCTCGCAGGATGGCGTT